>Ga0256830_1000069_pt1:5000-87805 | contig 87805 bp, 80 predicted proteins | sample 128326metaG_FD_190537 | JGI IMG/M metagenome (GOLD analysis project Ga0256830, IMG submission 190537) | Hydrothermal vent microbial communities from Lau Basin, Pacific Ocean - 128-326 | ecosystem: Environmental > Aquatic > Marine > Hydrothermal vents | place: Pacific Ocean: Lau Basin...
ATTTGCCATTTTTTATAATTATGCTGCAAAACCGCCAATAAGCTCGTTTATTAATCGCAAACAAAGAATTAGTTGCGAGAAACTAAAGCATTTTCATTTGATGTCGATGCTTTATCTGATCACGGGCGTCATACGTAGCCCATATTTAGCAAAATGATACTTTTCGTAAATTAAAGAGGATAGTATGAGCACAAAAGTCCTAGTAGTCGACGACTCAATTGTCTCAAGGAAAATGCTTATCAGATCCCTTCCTAAGGACTGGGATATCAGCATCACACAGGCCGTTAACGGTAAAGATGCCATCGAAAAATACCACGAAGGGTTGGCTGAAGTTATGTTTTTAGATTTGACCATGCCCGTTATGGACGGCTACCAGGTCCTCGAAACACTGCAAAAAGAAGGTCTTGACTCTTTCGTTATTGTCGTTACCGCCGACATCCAACCTGAAGCGGAAGAAAGGGTCAGAAAACTTGGTGCAATGGGATTTGTAAAAAAACCCGTTGATATGGATAAAGTTATGCCAATTCTCAAGGAATACGGAATTTTATGACCCACTCATCAGATAAGGAAATTGGATTATCTGAAGAGCAAAACGAAGTTCTTCAAGAGATAGTCAACATTGGTATGGGCAAAGCAGGTGACTCACTTGCTCGCATATTGAAAACATTCGTCGAGCTATCAATTCCTCGCATTAAATTAATCAATATCAGCTCATTAAATCAGGATGTCATTCACCTGATCGGCGACAAAGCAATCGTTACCGGGGTACGGCAAGCATTTTTCAGTTATTGGCGAGGCGAAGCCATTATTATATATGACCAGAACGGTTGCAGCGAACTCGCAACGCTGATGGGATATAACAGCGAGCTCGACAAACAAACCGAAGTGGAGTTACTGCTTGATGTTGGCAACGTGTTGGTTGGTGCATGCATGAACGGTATTGCCGAACAGCTTGGTGTCGAGCTTAATTTTAGCCCACCATCTGTCATATCAGCCAATTCACCTATCGAGAAACTATTTGACCCCAAAAAGATGACCTGGTCGCATAGCCTATTACTCGAAGTTAACTTTGGCCTGGAAGGTCGCAGATTTAAAAGCCATCTGCTAATCATGATGTCTGAAGAAACCATTCAGACATTGAAACAGGATATAGAACAGTTCCTTGAAGGATTATAGCCTTAATGTCAGACAGTTTTTCATCATTACCATTGCTGGAAGAGATCGTTGATCGCATCAACGTCGGTGTCTTTGTGGTTAACAAAAACTATGAGCTTGTCCTCTGGAATAGCTACATGGAAAACTACAGCCAAGCCAAATCAGCCGATGTACTGGGAGAAAACATCTTCAAGAAATTTCCGGAACTTCCCGCAGCGTGGCTGGAACAGAAAATCCACAATGTTTTTATTTTAAAAAACTTTTCTTTCACTTCCTGGGAACATCGTCCTTATTTATTTAAATTTTTGCACAACCGCCCGATCACGGGCGGGATTGATTACATGCGACAAAACTGCACTTTTTTACCTATCAAGGGCAAAAGCAAAGACATAGAATACGTCTGCGTAACTTTATTTGACGTTACAGACACCAGCATATACGAAAGCATGCTAAAGAATGCCGTTCGCTCACTCGCTGAAGCTAGCAATAGAGACGGCCTGACCAACATTTATAACAGGCGATTTTTGGAACAAAATATGGCCAAAGAGTTTGCCAGAGTAAAACGATATGGCGGCACGCTCTCTTTTGTTATCATCGACCTTGATCACTTTAAAGCAGTAAACGACACTTATGGCCATTTGGCAGGAGATGAAATCCTAAAAGTTGCATCCAAAAGACTATCCGACTGTTTACGCTCGTCAGACATACTCGCACGCTATGGCGGAGAAGAATTCGCCGTATTACTCCCCGAAACCCCGCTGGAAGGTGCCGACATACTTGCAGACCGAATATGCCTGGCACTCTCCGAGTCACCTGTTACATTTAATGACATTGAAATAAATATCAGCGCCAGCCTGGGGGTCGCAGAACTTCAAAATGACACAGAAAGCCACGAACAACTTATCGGCCGTGCAGATGAGGCTTTGTATCTTTCAAAAGAAAATGGCCGAAATCAAGTCACCTTGTTCGATAACGAAACAGGTAATCTTGTTCAGTCAACACGCCCCCAAGAAAGACAGGAGGCGGCAGAGGCGGCAGACAAACAGCAAACAACGACGCTAACACCCGACAATCACAGCAAAGAAGCAAACGACGCATCCACAGATGAATTATTAACCGCCGCTCCTCCGGAAGCCGCTGAAATCAAGCCAGAAACAGAACAACAACATGAGCTCGAAACAAAAGAATCGGAAGCAGAGCCAGAGCCAGAGCCAGAGCCAGAGCCAGAGCCAGAGCCAGAGCCAGAGCCAGAGCCTAATATTATACGTGTCACCATTGGGCACAAGTAAATTATTGGCACAAAAATGGCTAATTTTAACCAGGGTTCTATCGTCGTCACGCAAACGCCGACGTGCCAACGCATTAAGCTGGCCAGTCAACACAAACTAAATTATTGTTCTATTTTTGTGACTCAACTCACGAATGATAGGATATGTAACGACGACAAAAAGCAATGAAGCTTCATTATTTTGCGAAGTCTCAACAAATTCGTTATTCTCACTTGATTAAAGTGTGCAGAAACAAAACCAAACACACATTAACCGTGTAGAGTGTCGTCATTAGATAGAATGAAATACAGTGAGAAAAATGGGTAACTTAATCAAACGCGCCAAAAAAATCGCCTCAAGCGTAAAAAAACATAATCGCTCACTAAACACGACTCACTGGGTTTTTATCGCTTCATCACTTTCACTCTCAATACTGCTATTAACCGGATTGTCCACAACCGATGTTCAAGCCAACAGGACACAGGCCGCTGCTATCTCCGACAGCGACAGAATTACATTTTCAATTGACATCCCGCATATTTCAAACTATGAAAAAAACATGCAAACTCTGGAAGAAGCACCCACACAATCACAAACAGCAACGACAAAGACTATCACGGTAAAAAAAGGTGACTCACTCTATCTCATATTTAAGCGTGTAGGACTAAACGCCCAACAACTAAACCGCATCACTCGGATGGGCAAGCAAACCAAGGCACTTACCAAACTCAAACCCGGCCAAAAACTTGATATTACCGTCAGTGCAGATAAAAGCTTGGAACAACTGGTTTACCATATTGACAAAACCCACAAGCTTTTCGTTAGCAAACAAGGCGAAAAATTTATTGCCTATAATGAGTCGCGTGAATTTGAAACTCGCATAACCTACGCAAAAGGCATAATAAAAACCTCGCTATTTGATGCCGCCCATAAAGCAGGCTTAAGTGACAATCTGACAATGGATCTTGCCTACATTTTTGGCTGGGACATCGATTTTGCCCTGGATATTCGGGAAAACGACAGCTTTGTCTTGACCTACGAAGAACTCTTTCTCGATGGCGAGAAAATACGGGACGGCAATATCCTCGCTGCTGAGTTTACCAATCAGGGCAAAAGCTATAAAGCCGTTCGCTACACCAACAAAAAAGGCCAAAGCAGTTATTACTCAGAAAAAGGCAAAAGCATGCGGAAAGCCTTCTTGCGCAGCCCAGTTGACTTTACTCGCATAAGCTCGCGTTTTGGCAAGCGTAAACACCCCATATTGAAAAAACGAAAATCTCACAAAGGTGTTGATTACGCTGCTGCTCGCGGCACGCCAATCAAAGCTGCCGGTGACGGAAAAATCATTTGGCGTGGGCGAAAAGGCGGTTACGGTAAAACCGTCATCATTAAACACGCCAACAAGTACAGTACACTCTATGCACATATGAACAGCTATAACAGAAAAGCTCGCTCAGGATCTCGCGTCAAACAAGGTCAAATTATTGGCTACGTTGGAAGCACAGGCCGAGCGACCGGGCCGCACTTGCATTATGAATTTCGTGTCAACGGCCGACATCGCAACCCTCTCACAATTAAATTACCAAATGTGGCTTCGATCCCGACCAAAGACAAATCGGACTTTATCAAAAAATCTCAACCATTGGTGGCGCAACTTGATATTATCAAAAACACGAATATAGCATTCAGTGATTTTCAGTAACCCCCAATATGCTCACTAAATACATCAAGGAAAAAAAGACGCGACAACAAAACAACAATATCACCCCCAAATGGTGCTTATAAATGAAAGAGATCTTTATCGGGCTCATGTCTGGCACCAGCATCGACGCCATTGACGCCGCAGCAGTACACTTTGAGAACAATAAAGCGCATGTTATTGGCGCTGTCACACACGCAATTCCTGAAAGCCTTAAACATGCCATTCGCAACCTTTGCCAACCAGGTGAAGATGAAATTTCACGCATGGGGCAACTCGACTTTGAATTAGGGCATTTGTTCGCTGACGCAACGCTTGAACTACTTCATTTAACCAGGCTGTCAGCGTCGCAAATAAGCGCCATAGGCAGTCACGGCCAAACAATTAGACACCTGCCCAGCCCACCCAAGCCTTTTACCTTGCAAATAGGAAACCCTGCTATTATTTGCGAACGAACCAATATTTCCACCATCGCCGATTTTAGGCGTGCCGATATGGCGGCAGGCGGACAAGGTGCACCACTGGTACCAGCATTTCATCATGCCATTTTTTATGACGAACACGTAAAACGTGTCATTTTAAACATCGGCGGCATGGCCAACATATCGATTATTGAAAAAGATAAAGTCATTAGCGGCTTTGATACCGGGCCGGGCAATATTTTATTAAATGAATGGATTCAGCAGCATAAAAACAGCAGTTATGACAAAAACGGGGAATGGTCAAAAAACAACTCGGTAAATCACCCGCTTTTAGAAAAGATGTTGCGCGACAAATATTTTTCAGCCCTCCCACCCAAAAGCACAGGGAGAGAATACTTCAATCTCAACTGGATTCGGCAGCATATCTCAGACATTAAAGACAGCCCTGGAAATATACAAAGCACACTCTGCGAGTTAAGCGCACAATCAATAGTCAACGCAATCCAAACGTATGCCAAAAATTGCGAACAAATACTGGTGTGTGGTGGTGGCGTTCACAATGACGATCTTATCACGCGTATAAAAACACACTTTGACAAACAGAAGAATGTGGAAATACACTCCACAGACAAATGGGGAATAGACCCTGATTATGTGGAAGCTGCTGCATTTGCCTGGCTTGCCAGGCAAACACTACACAATATGCCGGCAAATGCACCTGACGTTACTGGTGCAAAACATCCAGTATTACTTGGCGCCATTTACCCGACAATAAAAAACGATAACAACAACTGCCCCGCGCGCTTATCCGCGCTGACTTAGCGGCACGTACGCCCGCTGCTCTTCACCAGTATAAACCTGAGTTGGCCTGAAAATACGATTATCTGCCAATTGCTCGCGCCAATGGGCCAACCAGCCGGCTGTTCTTGAAATCGCAAATACCGAGGTAAACTGATCTGTGGGAATTCCCATTTCGGCATACAAAATACCAGAATAGAAATCAACATTGGGATACACCCCTTTTGCTGCCAAACGATCTTCCGCCGCCTCTTCAAGTGCCAAAGCAACTTCAAATAATGGGCTAATTTCTCCACCGCGTTCAGACACCAGCTTCTCAAACAACTCCTGCAAAATAGTCGCACGCGGGTCTTTCACTTTATATTCGCGATGCCCAAAGCCCCATATTTTAGCCTTGTTTTTCAACTGCGTATCCAGCCAGTGTTTGGCATTTTTCGCATCGCCAATCTCAGTCAACATTTCTACGACTTTTTCATTGGCACCGCCGTGCAATGGCCCTGACAAGGTCCCAATTGCCGCGGCACAAACCCCATAGGGGCTAGCCAATGTGGAACCCGCCACCAACGCAGCAAATGTCGAGGCATTTATGGTGTGCTCTGCATGTAATACGAGACAAGTATCCATAATTGACGCAAATGTTGGATCCGGGTCTTCACCTGTCATCATGTAAAGAAAATTTTCTGCGTAAGTCAAATCGCTTCTAGGCTCTATCGGATCGTAACCTTTGCGGATATGCTCCCACATGGCAACCAGGGCAGGCATTCTGGCCAGCAGTTTCACCGTCATATTATGGACATAATCAAGATCATCACAAGAATCCATTGAAGTCAGACAATCATTGCCCGGATAAAACACCCCTAAACTTGCAACTGCCGTCTGCAAAATCTCCATAGGATGCCCGGTTTGAGGCAAGGCTTTCATCAACGTACGTATATTAAACTTGATACGACGATTTCGACGCAACTGCGCATCAAAAACCCCCAAGTCATGCGCTGTAGGCAAATGCCCATCAAGCAATAACAGACAAGTTTCTTCAAACATACTGTGTTTTGATAGTTCGGCAATAGGATAGCCTCGATATGACAATATGCCTTTTTCACCATCAATATTGGATATATTGGACTGCGTGGCAGGTACACCCTCGAGTCCCGGCAGATATTCATTCATAACTAAAAAAACTCCCAGACTTGAACCTGGATTCAGCGGTTAGCCACCAGGTAGAAAAGATAACAAACTAATGAGGCAATATAACATCTCAATAGATAAAAAATTAATTTTTACCAATAAAAAAAGGAGGGTTACCCTCCTTTTTTTCACGGCTTGCAAAACATTTAAAACAGGCGTTCAAATATACCAATAGCCGCTTACATACGATTGATTATTATACTGAAAAAGAAGAACCACAGCCACAAGTTGTACTTGCATTGGGGTTGCGAATAACAAATTGCGCCCCCTCCAAACCTTCAGTGTAGTCAATTTCCGCACCTGCGAGATACTGGAAGCTCATTGGGTCGATCAACAGCTTGACACCGTTTTTTGTCACTTCGGTATCACCTTCGCCCACAGTTTCATCAAATGTAAACCCATACTGAAAACCAGAACAGCCACCACCTGTGACAAAAACACGCAGCATCAAGTTATCGTTACCTTCTTCCTCAATTAATGCTTTTACTTTTGAAGCGGCTGCCTCAGAGAAATCTAACGGATTATCAAAATCAAATTCGTTTGCTGCATCACTCATAATACACCTCTGCTACTTATATTGTTTTGATTATCCTATTCCGTACCAAGCCAGTCAAGATAAGCCTCTAAGATTTTTGCCCTTCTACAGCGGATTCACGGGACTTATCCTTGCTATTGTCAGGGATATGTTCTAATTTTTTGTTTTCGGCATCCGTGCGATGAACCAGCTTACCATTTACCTCAGCACCAATTGCCATCTCAATCAAATTGTAATACACATTACCGTTAACACGGGCTTGGGCGGCAAGTTCAACACGCTCTGTAGCATAAACATCACCAACAACTTTTCCATTGAGAATGATATTCGGGATATTCACTTCACCTTCTATCACACCTTGATCACTTATTGTCAATAAAGATCCTGGATCAGTCGCTTCGACATTGCCAATTACTTTTCCATCAACATGCAAACCACCTGTAAATACGATATCACCATGAATTTCGGTATTTTGACCAATTAACGAGTCAATTTTAGCAGTTCTTTTTTTTCTGCCTAACATATACGCTCTACTCCTTTATCCTTCGTAAATCATCAAATGGCAGGCGATTACAAAGGTGCAATATTTCATTATCATTTACTGATCAAACCCAAACCGAGATGCCGATTATTTCCTCACCTAGACCAAATAAATTACCCATCACCCAATTATCGTCACATTTAAAACAATGCTGAAGTAAACTTTATACAATTTTTCCACAAATAAAACGAGCCAAAATATTTACTTCGGTACGGCACACAGAACAGCTGTAAAAAACAACTTCAACACCAAGCCAAAGAAAACAGACTTCCGGCTAAATTACTAAACTCTTCATAAAATCTGTCGTTATAGTATAGACAGTAACACAAACAACCGTTTGGTTGACGGCATAATTTATGAATTACAAATGTTTAAACAGCCTTACTGTGCCTGTTACCAGACAACAAAAAGGATGACTTCGTTTTGCGCGTTAATAAAACAGCACAACTCGCATTATTGAGGAAAGCATTTGCGCTTCTCATTATATTAATGCCACTATCATCAATCGCTGAAACATTGTATGTCAGCGACACTTTACGTGTTGGCATCAGAACTTCACCCAATAACAATATGCCATCAATTGCCGTGATCAAATCAGGGGTAGCTGTTGAGGTAATTAAACGGAAAGGCAGCTATCTAAAAATTCGAACAAAGAGCGGTGTCGAGGGCTGGGTGAAAGGTGCCTACTTTTCCAAAAGAATACCCGCTGCCAAAAGACTGGAAAACGCCCAGGCTAAAATAGCTGAACTAAAAGAAGAAATACAGACTCTACGCACACAAAAGAAAGCACCAAAGCCTGATCCGAATTCCGGCAACAGACTTAAAACACTTGAAGCCAACAATCAAGTGCTAAAAAATGAAATACAGGCACTCAAAGCCAGCCGAAGCTCAATGACAAATAATGCAAAACCCGAGCTTTCAACCATGATAAATAAGAATATCGTGTTTGGTATAATAGGCTCGTTTGTAGTTTTATTATGCCTCGGCTTTTTGTTTGGCGTATCATGGCATAAAAACCAGGTAACCAAACGACTGGGGGGTATGCGTATTTAATTTAGTGACATTGGTAGCGGGAACGAATGTGAATGTATCGATGCCTTTGCTAAGTAAGTGAAGAAACAATTTACGCGCTAAAAAACGGTTATAATCTTATCACTAGGGCAACACAGAATAATCAACAACTTTTGTTTTAGCGGTCAGGATTTCTTGCTTTCGCTTTTCCTCCGCCTGCTGTAGGGTTTCATTGGCATTTTTACGCAACCATCTGACCAGATCTACCCAAATACGCCGTATTTCCCGATTTGTCGGCATAATCCCTGCGTAAGGCAATTCAACTGTCACAACAGGAATTTCCTGGTGTTTGCCGGCATAATTCCCCAACGACCCAGGATAAGTACCCAATAATCGCAAATGCAATTTACCAAACTTACTTGGGGCCGAGGTTGGGCCATCAAAATCCAAAATACCAAATGGGGCATGCACTGATACAATAACATCGGGTTTAAACTCTTCGATGTATTCTGCCAACCACTGGGACTCTGGCTCACTTAATGGTGCTGGGCCAGGATAGCGACGAGGATTGCGTTTGGTTTTATAAACCCAGTATTTATGGCTTTCTTCACGCCAGTTAGGCGTTGGAAAATTCCGGTTTAAATCCACTCCCCGCGCATTCATTCTCTGGGATTTTTTTCTTAACAAGCCATCAGGATTCATGACTGGTACCATTTTCCAGTGAAACAAACCCGAATGAAAACGATTAAGAATATTCATCCATTTAAACATAATACTGACTGACGAATATTCATCACCGTGAATGCCGCCGATAACCAATACTCGCGACAATGGTTTTCTATCACCTATTGGCGGATATTCTTTTACAATAATCGGCAGCCCTGCCACCGAATTTCCACCAGCATAATCCAGTCCTTTCCCCTGGCAGTCTGACATACGCACACTGCCAAGTTTATTAGACAACTTCCGACACATATCATCAATCGTTACCCGATTTTCAACCAAAGCTGAGGCTGCATTCATATGAGACATGCCATTGACATTTGCGGGAATATCGTTAAATGCCAGCTGCATATCAGTGGCATACGAAGTCGAAGCAGATATAACAAAAGCCAGAGATACGGCCAATTGCTTTGGCTTAAAACACTGTTTAATATTTACCCTATTCAAAACATGCTCTCCGTTATCACGACTCGATTTAGCCTTTATCCTTGCAATTTCCACACTACAAAGAACCTCTTTCCGAGACTGGTTGTTTCGCTACCTGTGCTTGCTCATTAATCGGCCAATCAAATGAGCCTCGAATTTTTTTCCGCTTACGAGGACTCACTTCAACTGTTACCTTTCTCGGTGAAAAACCTTCAGGTAATATCAAGTCACCTTCAAATTTCTGAAAATATTTAAACTTAAACTCGCGAAATTTATTTTTCGCAACAGTAACGCTTTTCATTTTTAATTTTTTCGGGCGATCATCTTGAACACCTTCAATAACAAGCTTGAACGTACCACGTACATTTCGGTGATTCTTTAATACTTGGGTCAATACCAAATTATAGTGAAACAAACGCTTTCCACTGGCCTTGGTTATTTCCAGGCGATCTATTCTTAAACCCGCCGAACTCTCTCGAGGGGCAACTATTCCGCGATAAAAGCCGACTTCTTCACGCAGCTCAAGAATTTCCTGCTGCAAAACTTTCAGGTTTTTTTTAACCTGCACATAAGCCTGACCATCGACTTGAATCGAACGCTCAATAAGTGCAAGTTGATCCTTCAGATCGGTTTTATCATCTTTGAGTTGAGAGACTTGGGCTGTTAATCTTTCTATTGCGTCATCAGCTTCTGCCGCATTAAACCCGGCAGTTTTCTGGCCAAAGTAAAACAACCCAAAACCTGCGCTAATCGCAAAGATAAGAGCCAAGACCCGGACACTGTAATGATGTAATGGTGAGTGGTGATGAACGCGAATTTGTCCTGTTTTCATATTATCTCGCTATTTATCACACCGGGCTGTTGAATGTCACGGTAAAATGGCAATACTTTCTATTCCTTTGGTTTCTTCAACATTAAACATAATATTCATATTTTGTATCGCCTGCCCGGCCGCACCCTTTAATAAATTATCAATTACAGACAAAACAATTACTTTGTTTCGATCTTGGGGCTGATCTTCCAGACGATACAACGCAATCCTGCACATGTTTGAACCTTTTACACTACGTGTTTCAGGCGTTGATCCCGCAGACATAACGTCAACAAAAGGTTCATTTTTATAGTGTTTTTCATACAATGCCTGCAAATCCACCGAGATATCCAATAATGACGCATATAAGGTTGAATGAATACCGCGAATCATTGGCATAAGATGAGGCACGAATGTCAGGCCTACATCAATGTTAAATGCTTGTAAGCCTTGAACAATTTCAGGCCTGTGACGATGCCCGGCAACCGCATAGGCCTTTACGCTCTCGCTACTTTCTGCCTGTAAATTCACCACGCTGGCCGCTCTTCCTGCACCACTAATCCCCGACTTGCAATCAGCAATCAAGTCTGTCGCATCAATTAAGCCGTGCTTTAACAAAGGGGCATACCCCAACTGAACCGATGTTGGATAACAGCCCGGGTTCGCAACCAGCCTGGCACCAGCAATCAGTTTACGATTCATTTCAGGAAGACCATAAACCGCTTCACTTAATAATTCAGGACAAGCATGTGGCATGCCGTACCATTTTGTCCAGTCAGCTTCGGATTTGAGACGAAAATCTGCTGCCAAATCAATCACTTTTACGCCTTTTTCAAGCAAATCTGGAACAAGCTTCATCGCCACACCGTTCGGTGTGGCAAAAAACACCAAATCACAATTCGCCAAGGCATCCACATCAGGTTCCGTAAACGCCAGGTCAATATGACCTCGCAAATTAGGAAACATATCCGAAACCAGAACACCTGTTTCAGATCGTGAAGTAATCACCTCCAGTGAAACGTCAGGATGCTGCGCCAACAAACGCAATAATTCCACACCGGTATATCCGGTTCCACCAACAACACCAACTTTAATCATTTTCTAACTCATATTTATATTTACCAACAATGGGCAAAGTATACCCCGCTTGCCATGAATTTCCGCAAGAAAAATAAAAAAGGCCCGGACAAAGGTGCCAAGGCCTTACTCGACTTGCGTTATAACAAAACAATTTAGAAAATAGCCAATAGCTGCATTGAAATCCGATCATCCAATGCCGCTCCAATTTTATTAGGCCCTGCTGTGGAAGCCAAATTAGGCGCTTCTAAAGACCTAAATTCGTAATTGAATACAAATCGTGTTTTCTTGTTAAAGAAATATTGAGCGCCAACAGTTGTTGTTGTCCACTTTCTTTCGTCATCTTCACCTGCGGCCTCATCTTTAACTGTTGCCCGATTAAGCACGTCGTAGCGCAAATCCAGCTCCAGTTTATCAAACACTTTATAACCAAGATGCCCATAATAACTGTTAGCTTTTTCATCCAGCGCGTAGTTTAAATCGGCATAAATCTTGTCACCCGCTTTATTCTTGCCTTCACTACCTACTTTTGCCGCACCATCGGTTCCATTTCGAATCAAGCCGCTAGCGCTAATATACTCCGCAGCAGCACTCCATCGCCCCTTACGAAAAGTAAACCCCAAGCCGCTTCGGTTACGATCATAATTACCAGCACCGTCAGCAGCCGTTATCAACGTACGCTTGCCTCTTTGTGTCCAGGCAAATGCTTTTAAGCCATGGCGGCGCGCACCTTTACCACCGTACACTTGTTCAACGGAGATGTAACCATACAGTTCTTTCGCGCCATTGTTATCCGCCCGGTTGATACCGTTACCGTTTCCCACCATACCTGCATAGGAAATTTCAAGGCCATTGGTTTTAATGATATCGAACAGCTGAACACCAATATCACGAAACGCACTAACTCCGGCAATAGCTTTATTTACCTTGGCTTCATCAGTGACTTCCACAGAACCATCGCCATTTGCAAAACGTTCCAGCAAGAGCTGATCTGTGCCATTTGTGAAATTCACGTAATCAAATACGTGAATCGCTTGCAGACCTTCTTCTGCACCAGGGGTTTTAAATTGACCAATCCGCAAACGCGCAAAAGGAATATGATTTAGGGTAACACTGGCATCGGTTAATTTCACGCTACCCTGACCATCACCAGGCACAGTAATACCATTGCGGCCAAACTCCGCAAGGAAGAAATAATTCACTTTATTATCAAGTGGAAAACCTTGCCCACGGACACCGATACGCGCACGCCGCAGACTAAATGTTGCACGACTATTTCGATCCGGGCCAATCGTATTCGGATTCATGGGTGCACCAGCAAAACCACCCACAGGTACCGTTGTACCCTTAAGGTATTGCATTTCAGGCTGGATAAACCCCCAGACTTTTGCTCGGCCAACAGTACCCGGATTTTCAGTGCCTTGAACAGCCAACCAGTTTGCTGCTTCGGCTTTTTCCGTTACTGCTACCATTGACAATGCGCCCATAAGGCCTGCGACCAACAGATCAAACCTGCTTATAGATCTATTCACCATGCTTCTCCTCAAGTTTTGCCTTTTATTCAAAATCTTTTGGTTATTTATTTGGACTTTGCTTGGTTATCAATGCCTTTACGAAGGCACAAGCAGAATTTCATTAGGGTTTCACAAGCACATAACCTTTTTCAACCAACTCAAGAATTGTGACTACACCAGGTTCAACCGAGGTAACATGATTATTTAACACAGGCTTTTTGCCCAAGGCCTTTGTCATTTTCTTCATTGTATTTGTGCAGGCACTGAACCGAACTCCGCTTGCGGCCAAGTTACCCAAACGATCAGCATTCGCGTTATCTGCAAACATGAGACGCAGCCCCGGACCAAATGCAACAATTTCAATATCGACAACATCCGGACCATATTCTTTCAGCAGATTACCTGCAACATTCAATACAAGCGATTGCTTAAACGGGTTCGGATCACTGATTTGCAAAACCACTTTTTTCTCGGCAAATGGTTTCTCTTCCACAGCTCCTGCCACACCACCCACAAATAATAAAATAAACGAAACACACCACAGAACTGTGGCCAAGACATGTTTTCTCATACTTTTCCTCCCGAAAAGACATTTAAAACTTTCGCACTTTCCAAAATACGATTTGCCAAGCACAAACAGCGCGTCGCTGGCAATTTATTTCAGGTATGTATTTACTTTCACCAGGACAGTTCTGAAACATGAAATGCATTTTTGTTGTTCGAATTTCAGATAATTCTTATCATTTTGATCAGAAACTCAAAACATCATCACGATTTCATTTCGGCCTGTCAAGCGACTTATCTTCGTTAGCATTCCTTAATATTCAAAAAACTTTTTCGCAAATGACAGTTATTCAAATCTGTTCCAAATAAAATCGACAACATCGTCTATTTCCTGACTTGTCAGTACATATCGCCAGGCTGGCATTGCTGTATTGTCTTTTCCATTTGAAACAATCTCCTTAAGCTTTTGTTTGGTATACGATATTCGAATTGATTCTGATAAGAAATTTTTCGGGTGTGGAGCGATAAAACGACCAAGCCAATGTTTTGCGCTGCCATCGGGCGCATGACAAAAAGCGCAATTGTTTTGAAAAATGATTTGCCCGTTTTTCTCAGCCGTTGAACGGGGAATATAAATATCTTTTATGTCATGCTTTGCATACGGGCTTGCTTCACTCACCTCGTCTACCATTTCTACATCTTTTGAGTATTTATGAGAATAATTATTCCGTGGCCATGACAGTGGCCGGGCCGACCAAATAACACCTTCTTCATTCACTTTACCCCGATCATGACAAGTCACACATGCAACAAAAAATAATTGCTTTCCCCTACGTTGTTCTTCTGACAACGCCTCATCTTTTGTATCTAATGGTATTTTTCCTGTCGCGAAAGGATAGGCAATTTGGTATTTTTCATGATTAACCCAACCATTTTCTTCAGTATGATACCGGCTGTTTTTCAATTTTTTTTTCATAAACGCTTTACGCACAAAATACACAACCGCATCAACATCATCATTTGACAATACCGTTTTAAACGACATCATTGCTGTATTTTTCTTTCCGTAAAAGACGGCTTGTTTCATTTTTTTAACCGACAAAGATCGGGAAGACAAGGCTGTGAATGCAACAGGTGGCGGCTTCAAATAAGTTGCTGCCAATGTTTTTGCGTCACCGGAATAACCGTGACAAAAATAACATCGATAATTGTAAATTGCTTGACCACGCACAAATTTTAGGTCTTCGTTCACGGGCGTGAATGAAGGTCTGTCACTGGGCAATACCAGTGACTTATTTAGGGCTTTTTTTTTACCTCAAGTACATTTTTATTCAAAATAAATTGTTGAAACACGAATTCAGCCACATCCGCAATTTCCTGTTGGCTTAGCACTTTGTTCCAGGCAGGCATTACCGAACCGCGCTTTCCCTGACTAATAGACTGAAACAGTCGCGGTCGATTAAAAATAATCCGGCTATTCTCACTGGTAAAGTCTCGGGGACGAGGATAATTAAAGTCGGCTCTTGGGCCTTTCCCATCACCGTTTTTGCCATGACAAGTAAAACAATTTGCCTCATAAAACACCTTGCCATTTAATGCATTTCCGACGATACCACCATCAAATGGCGCTTGCCTATTTTCCTTTATTTCATGCGATTGACTCAAAACAGTCACTGCCTGGTTGTGGCCGGTGGAAAGAAAATTACGTGCCGGCTTTTTCATGAAGTTTTCCCGTATATAGTCAACAACCGCTTCAATCTCCGCTGATGACAAGCGCTTGGAAAACGACATCATTGCTGTTCCTGGTCGCCCATAGGTGACTGATGCAATCATACGTTCACGGGATAGCTCTTCACGCGCTTGTACCGTTGTAAAATTTCTGGGGGCTGGTTTGAGACCATTTTTCGCCCAAACAGCCGACTGGCCTTTGTCTCCATGACAAGCCGAACAATTTTCATCATATAAAACCTGTCCCGGGTTGCCGTCTTTCCTTTGAGTCATGTTATTCGCTTGACGTGTTGCCCGAGACATAAAAGATGTTTGGATAAAGTCCGTTAAGCCGTCGAGCATTTCTTCATCAAAACGTCGCCCATAGGCCACCATGGAGCTTCCCGCGACACCATCACGAATGGCCTTTTTTATTCGTTCGGCCGTCAAAGTTCGCTTACTTTGCGCTGACGTAAAATCCGTTGGCACAGTGGCAAATGATGCACTCGCACGACCTTTGCCATCCCCCTGGTTTCCATGACATGTCGCGCACTGTTTTTTATAAATCTTTGCGTACTTCTCGTTATCAGCAAATACAGCTTGAGAGAAGCTAATCAATGTAAATGTAGTTAAAAGAAGCATTTGTAGGAGTTTTTGCATTTCATTTCTTTTCTGATCAAATATTCAACGCAGCGATTAATTATTAAGCTAGGCGATAAAGATGCGCCCCCCAAACAAGCCAAGTTTTTCGTTTTTGCTGTGGCACGTGTTTTGGTTTTACGCTACTCTTAGTTGCTTGGGATAGTAAGGGGTTCAGCCGCATGATAAAGAACACGTCTGCTATCCGATAGCTGTCAAAATCACCCAAAGAAGAAAATTAAAACGTATAATGATGACAAGCCCCGCTATATTAGGGCAGATACATCAAAAACACCAATTGAAAAACACGCCCGTGGCGTGCAAGAAACACACAAGACAAAAAGCAGATTATAATAACGAAAAATACCGGGAGCCAAGAACGTCACCATGGATGTTATAAAATCAAGCAGCCGTATCCTAAGCAATATACGCCACAATCGTAAACGCTTTGCCCTGCTTGGAATAGTCGGCCTTTTGTCTTTTTCTTGGTTAGGCATGACCCACGGTGAAGCCATAATTGGGGATCCCGTACAAGGGAGCAACGATACCATTCTTGGCTCAAAACATGATTTTAGCGGTTTAAACCGCCGAGCGGGAGTCGTTGCAATGCCAACTGTGGCATTTTCTGATTTCGGAAACCCATGTGTTTATTGCCACATTCCACCGGAACAAGCCGATTCGGATTCAATCGCCAAAGGGGCTATTGAAGGCTGGAACCGTTACCAACCAGCCACCGACACATTTCAGCTTTATGACAGTTGGTATATTGATTCCAAAACCCGAACACCCAGCCCAATTACCTTGTTATGCCTGTCATGCCATGACGGTACAATGGCAGTTGATATGGTGGTGAACAAACCGGCCTCTTTCGATTTAAAAGAGGATACGGCGATGCATATGCGCATTAACAGTGAGGACAACACCATAAGCTGTGGCAAGTGCCATAATGGTCGGATAGCACATGATATTGCAATTAAGTACATCGGCACAGATTTACGAAATGACCATCCGGTATCCATGCGATACGCAGGCTTGCTGCGATCCGATGAAGATTTTCGCCAACCACACACACCAAATGGCTTCAGTAATGGTGTTAAAATTTATGAAGGCCGTGTTGAATGCGCCAGTTGTCACAATGTACACGACCCGTCAAAAGATTTGTTTCTTCGCGCCAACTCTGATGTACTGTGCCAAACATGCCACACGAAATAAGCCGCTCCTGAATGTTACGCACTTTTAAGACTGTGTTTTTGAAGAAATCCCGTTTATTAGCCAATCAAAAAATGATTGGTTTATCTGTCTTTTTGTTCATTTTATCAGCTTGTGCCAGCACACCAAATTCACCCAAGTTCGAACCACCAATCTATCCTCCCCCACCTTCAGAGCCGCGATACATTTACGAAGCCACCTTACGTAGCAGCAACAATATCAGTGAACCCAGCTTTGCTGACAAACTACAGGAAATTGCCACAGGGACACGCATCGCGCCAACTGGCCTGGCAAAACCCTACGGTGTGGTTGCCCGTTATGGCCGCGTCTACGTTACAGATACGCAACAACGCGCAATCGTCATGTTTGATTTAGTGAATGGCGCTGTCAAGTTTTTGGGCACCCAAGGCCCAGGGCGTTTACTCAAGCCTTTAGGTATCGACATAAGTAAAGATAACGAAATTTACGTGGCAGACAATACGGCCAAGCGTATCGTGGTATTTGACCTCAAAGGTAATTTTCTTCGCACATTTGGCAACAAACGCTTACTCACTCGGCCAGTTGGTATCGCCACTGATCCAACATCAAATAAAGTCTATGTGGTCGATACAGGTGGCATTGACTCAGACAACCACCATGTTTTGATTTTTGATGGAAAAACCGGAGAGCACTTAAACACACTTGGGAAACGGGGAAGGGGAGACAATGAATTTAACTTGCCACTGCAAGCAGCAACAACGGAAGATGGCACATTATATGTTGTAGATGGTGGTAATTTTCGTATTCAAAAAATCTCAAAAGAAGGCAAATTCATCGGCAATTTCGGCAGCATTGGCCGACGCAGTGGACAGTTTTCCAGGCCCAAAGGTATAGCCACCGACAAAAACGGCAATATTTTTGTCATCGACACCGCATTCGGTAATTTACAAATATTTAATGCGCAGGAACAATTACTTTTATTTCTTGGTCAACGTGCAACCTCTGCTGGTCCAGGAAAATATAGCCTTCCCGCTGGCGTCGATGTGGATGAAAATGGAAAAATATACATTGTTGATCAATTTTTCCGGAAGGTCGATATCATTCGACCTATCGATGCCAAACCCTTCCAGATTTTTAAATAGGCATTTTTCCTGCTAAGCCAGCTCAACACAATCCAGCCATGATCGTTGCATTGCCAACGCCAGTACTGCTGACATAGGCATGGGCTTGCCAAGATAAAATCCCTGTCCCGCATCACAACCAAGCAGTTTGAGCAGTTCTAAAGTCTCTTTATTTTCCACACCCTCAGCGACAACACTTAAGCCCAGCTTATGTGCCAGGTCTATTGTAGAACGCACAATTACCACGCTGTTTGGGTCGTCTATTAATGATTGCCCAAAGGATTTGTCTATTTTCAGTTCATTAACGGGTAACTGCTGTAAATACGTTAATGAGGAGTAGCCAATACCAAAGTCATCTATGGAAATCCGAAGTCCCATTGCATTTAACCGATGCAAGGCTTTTATCACATTCTTGGGTTCTTCCATCAATGCAGTTTCTGTTACTTCCAGTTTTAAATGACCCGCACCAACTGGATGCTGATTTAATATTTCCAATATTTCATCTGCAAAGCTCAACTCAGACAAGTTTGCCATGGACAAGTTAATGGACATTCGAATATCGTAACCGGCATCAATACAACGCTGACATTCATCCAGTGCCTGATGCAATACCCAAATACTTAGCGACCTGATCAAACCGCTTTGTTCTGCCATGGGAATAAACTCATCGGGTAATAACAAACCATGTTTGGGATGGTTCCAGCGCACTAAAGCCTCAACACCGCGAAGTCGATTTTCTCCCAGATCGACTTTAGGCTGAAAATACAAAACCAATTGATTGTTCTCAATCGCACTATTTAATTCTGAACTAATAGCCAGCTGACGCAAACTGTGTTGATCCACATCTGAATTATAAACAGCAAATCCCCGATTGCTCCGTTTAGCAACATACATGGCTACATCAGCCCGCTGTAACAAAACCAACGGATTAACACCATGCTCGGGGAATGAAGCCACACCAATGCTCGCACCTACAGACAAACTATGGCCTTCGATATACAGTATTTTTTCAACGACTGAAATGATTTTCTGCGAAATTAACGTCGCCTGTTCAGTACTTGCAGAGGGCAGGATCACACAAAATTCATCCCCCCCCAGTCGTGCAACAGTATCCTCTTCGCGTAAAATTTGCGTCAAACGCTGCGCAATTTGTTGCAATAATTTATCACCAACATGATGACCCAATGTATCATTCACTTCTTTAAAACGATCCAGATCAAGTAACAGTAATGACAAACTATCTTCACTTCGCTCAGTAGAGCGTATTGCTTGCTGCAAGCGATCCAATAACAGCGTTCTATTTGGCAAACCGGTTAAAGCATCATGCATTGCCTGATAATGCAACGCGGCAATACGTGCTTTTCGGGTGGTAATATCCCTGAGAATACCCACATAATAATGTTCATTTCCCAAAAACATATCACTAATGGCGAGATCCATGGGAAATATCGTACCGTCTTTCTTTAATCCGGTAATTTCCCGAGCAATACCGACAACCACTTTTTTCTTGCCATTATCAAAATCTTCCAATAAAAAAGCCCCCTGTCCATCGTGCATATCTCCGGAAGGAATCAACATATCGACCGATTTGCCAATCAACTCGTGAGCCTTGTAACCAAATATGTGCTCCATTGCAGGATTCACACTATCAATGGTCTTATCATTCTTAATGCTAATAACACCATCAACGATGTTATCAGTGATTGCCCGAATACGTGCTTCGCTAGTACGCAAGCCAACTTGCATCTGATTAAACACTGTCGCCAGTTCCCCCAACTCATCATGACGAATCACCGGTGCCTGCGCATCACGATCACCCCTACCAGCTGACATGATTTTACTTTGCAGCACTTTGATTGGTTTCAACACACTCACACGCAAAGAAAACCAAACAGCAATCGCCAGGGCAAAAACAAGTAAAACAGCCCCCAGCCAAATCATTGCCTTCATTTCGTTTACCTGCCTATCAATCGATTTAATCGAGATAGAAAGCTTTAATACGCCGCGCAACATTGATGAATCATAACCGTGGCAAGCAAGGCATTCGACATCTGCTTGAATAGGCATTAACACTGTCATCATTCCCGGCCGGGAAGTATCGTGCGCAACATGGCCGCTTAATGCCTGTTGAAATAAATCTGGAGAAACCGGAACCAATTCGCTAGAAACTTGATGCTGGTCGCGTTGAAAACGTGGCTGCCCCACGTACTGATTTACCTTATTTACAGTACTCAAATCATTGAAAGCCGCCCTGCCATCACGGCGCATAACTTCGATATCCTCAATGCCGGCAACGCCATGCAAACGATCAAGCCACTCCCGGGCCAGCGTTCCACTGCCATTTAACATCAAGGTTTTTAAACTGCCCAATAGAGTTTGGGCATGCATGTCAACTTGTTCAATCCCCTGTTGCTCAATAGCTTCGGTTAACTTTTTATCCATCCAGAAAGCAGCAAAAACCACCAGCACCAGGATGATACTGGAAATCAAAATCGCTAGTCGGGTTCCAAGGCTATTCAACTCAATAACATCTCAAAATGTCCGCTACTTAGAGGATAGTTGTATTATCATTAATCCCTGTTTTCAATACTTACCGAGCCAACAAATAATATGGCAGGAAAATTTCGCTTGAGTGACTTGCTCCTGAAATTTGACATATAGACCCCTTCACTAAAACGAATTTTAGTATTTACAGAAACATCCGTTTCAGGCGCAGCCAACCAGATTTCCTTGCCATGAGTTAACACTCGCATATATGTATAACTGTCTGTTTCGATGCGCTCCAATACAATGCCCGAATTTGGTAACAGCGTTGCATTTTCGTTTACTGTATTTTGCGAATAAAAATCATCAAGTTCCTGCGATGTACCATAGTATCCGACATCTCCGGATTCATTAAATGTTGCCCACCAGACATTTGACATATATCGATATCGCGTTGATCCACCAACAAGATAAATCCGATTGTCTTTTACCAGTGTAGTAAAATTTGCCATAAATTCAGGTAAATTCACTGACTTAACCCATTTATTTGATGCAATATTCCGATCTACGAAGATTCTCTCACTGGAATTCAAATACTCGGCCCCACTAATTCCCCCAAAAACATACAGCATTTGTTTGTAAGTGGCACTGGCAAACGCATAACGGCCCGTATTCATAGGTGTTGCTGTACGCCAGCTGATATCCCCTTCGCTCAAATGAGCGTATTCAACCTCGGCCATGCCTTTCCCCTGGGTGGGATGATGCCCACCAACAACCAGCGCATAATCACCAACACGTTTTACCTCATTAACATAACGGGGCATGGTCATGGTTTTTTCCTGCAACACCCACGGTTCCAACACACCACTCATTGCAAAACGGCTGGTTTCCACTGTATCGAGCAATGCACCACCAAATCCCCCAAGAACATGCAAAACATTGTCTTTAACAAATAATTTCGAGCAGCGCCGAGGCGTTAACAGTTTTTCTTTTTCAGTTCGCCAATTACCCAGTAACCCTGTTTTTAAAATTGGTGCGCTAACAATAGAGCTCAACAGATTCTTGCCATAGGAACCATTTGCTCCACCAACAACATACATTCTCTCTTTATATATGACTGCCGACATAAACCCCCTGGCTTCCGGCATTTTACTGATAACAACCCAACGAGATAAGCTACCATCAGCATTTATTTGCGCAGATTCAATAGTGTTTAAAAAGCTAGCACCGTCAACACCACCAATCAGATACACACGATTGCCGTGCGATACTGCCGCAGCACCTGCACGAGCAATTGTCATTGCGTTTGTTTTTTTCCAGCCGGGAATCCAGATGTTATTTGGGGGAGAAGCAAGGTTATCTGATGCGATGACAGTGCGAATTGCTGCATTAACGCACAAAGCAAATAATATTGACGCTAAAAAAATACGTCGTAAAATCATTTTCCAATGGCCTGATTAATTGCGACCATACAAACGGGCAACACCACCAAAACTGCCCACCCATAGGCTGCCATCAGACACGCTTGCCATAGAGAAAACATTGTCAGCATACAGGCCATCTGTTTTTTTCAAAACCTCAAATGTCGTATCTTTTCTTATTTTTGCCAACCCGTGGCTGGTACCAGCCCAGATAAAACCACTTGGGTCTTTATAAAGCATGAACACATGATTCGATGGCAGACCGTCTTCGGCTGTAAAATTTGTCCAGGTTTTGCCATCAAATCGCGCAAGCCCTGCTCCCCAGGTACCCGCCCAAACTATTCCATCATCATCAACCACCAGTGACACAATATAATTGGGGTTAAATGCCACATTCACATTTGACAAACCTTGCTCTTCTTTTTGTCTTGCATGATGACGAGAGGCCTGCCCAGGATCGCGAGAAAATTTAATATCTTTTTCAACTTTTGCTAAGTCAGCACCCAAACCATCTTCGTGCTGCCAGTTTTGCCATTTTCCATTTGCATATCTGGCAACACCATTTTCTGTGGCAAACCACATTTCCCCGTTTTTTCCTTCTTCCAAACCGTAAACCCAATCATTTGGCAAACCACCGCCTGTCACCTCCATATTGTACGTTTCCCATTTTTCCGGATTCTCTAGCTCACCATCAATTACTCGATTTGCGCCGGACCACGTTGCTATCCAGATATCACCATTACTGACACGCTGTACGTCATACACAAACTGATCAGCAAGACCGTCGGGGATATTATAATTTCGCCACTTATCCTTGGCCGGATCATAAATTGACAAGCCTCCGCCATAAGTACCCACAGCAATTTTGTCATCCAGTTTACTTAAATGAAAAACCCCATTAGACAATAAACTCCCGGTACTCACATCAAACAAACGGTAATTATCTGTTTCTAGTTCGTAACGTATTACTCCACCGGAAGTACCCACCCACACCAGCTTGTCATCAGCTAGCATACCTTTGACATTTCGATTCCCCACACGAAAGTGTGAAAATTTCGCTGGCGTGCGGGTGTTTTCGTCTGACTTCTGCGAACTTCCAGCAACTGATTTGACGGCAGACAGATTACCCGAGTCAATATTCGTTGGATTATGCTTTTCCAAGTTAGCAGACGCATTTTTATTTTCGGTTTGCGTCTGCGACGCCCCCATCATGTAAGACAAGCTCACTACTGCAACAAATACCGCAAAAATGATCAGTATCTTCTTCAAATCAAGTTTTAAATCCAGTTCCACAACATCCCCTTAATCTTCATTATCATTTTTATATCTATCGACCTGGGCCTGATTTTTTGTTTTTTTCCAACACGGCAACTCCATGTTTGGTACCCGCCCAAATCCGATCATCTTTTGAGACACTTAGTGCATATACATGATTATCAAGTAAACCATCTTTTTTAGAAAACGACTGCCAATGAGCACCATCAAATCGACTCAAGCCATTATTCGTTCCAAACCACAAGTCACCATTTTCTTGTAACGCAATACTGTACACAATATTTCCAGCCAACCCATCTTCGGTAGTAAAATTTTGCCATCGATTGCCATCAAAATAACTTACACCTCCCCCCCAGGTACCAGCCCAAACAATGTCGTCTTTCGACACTTTAATACAAAAAACATAATTAGGATTGTAAGTGTTTCGACCTCCAGCCAACACACTCAAGTCATGCCTTTCGCGGGTTCCAAGCCCTGTATTGATGCTAAATGGCAATTGTGCATCATTCGGCGCACCCAAACCATGCTCATGCGTCCACGTTAACCACCTCTCACCATCAAACATATTGACGCCACCTTCGGTTCCGATCCAAAGTCGATTTTTCGAATCCAGATCCAGACCATAAACCCATTCATTTACCAGTTCTTTTACATAGGTTTTAAATGTTTGCGATTGATAATCAAAACGACTCAAACCTGCCCATGTGCCTATCCACATCGCTTTGTTTTCTTGATCAGCAAAAGCATACACCCAATAGTCACCAAGACCATGCATAGGGAAATAAGTTTGCCAACTAGTACCGCTAAGTCGAGAAACGCCACCACCATTTGTGCCAACCCATACTTTCCCGTGAGTATCAACGATGACCGTAAACACATATTCGTTGGCAAGGCCATTATCACGGGTAAATGTTCGTTTAACATTCCCGTCATCAAGACCAACTTCCATCACGCCTACGGAAGTTCCAACCCACAAATTATTGTTCATTTTATCTATTGCCAAGGCACGTACAACGACATTGGTACCAACATTAAAACTTTCTGAAACTTGATATGTTAAAGCATTATTTTTTCCTGATTGTTGAGAAGATATAGGAAGGGAAACAGTGTTTTTTTGATTTACGCTTTGATCAGGAATTTCGCTTGTATTTTCCAAAGAGCAAGCAAACTGCATCGATAGTATTCCCAATAAAAATACACGACTCACAAAAACGTCCTTAAATAAGCGGTTACGTCCCGTATATCTTTTTCGGTTAATAAACCATAGAAACTCGGCATAATACCACGACCATCCCGAATTATTCCCATCAACTCATTGTCATTTTTAAAAAGAGTCTGACCTTCTTTAAAGTTCGGTAGTCCAGGCATGCTTCCCTCTCCTGTTGCACCGTGACACGACACGCATTCCCTTGTAAAAACCTCTTTGCCATTGAAAACATCATTTGCAAATATCATTTGCGGAAAATATAACGCCATTAACAAAACAAGCATTTTCACAACAGAATGTAAAATTCTTTCCATACATCCCCCATACCAAAAATTACAAGAACCAAATAACAAAAACTGCTTTCACAAGCTTAGACAAAATATACCGGCTATCAAATAATAAAGCCGGCAACTAGTACCGGCTTTAACACGACAAAAAAACATATATATTAACTTACTTGATGCCCTGTTTTAATTTTCGCTCGGTAAACCAGCTATCTTTAATACCTGCATTAATTTTCACTTTTTCAATTTCGAAAAAAGATTTATGGCGTGTTTGCACATTTTGTACAAAGACCTTGTCCCAAACCCAAGCATTATTTACTTTCTGCCACTTTAACAATTGGCGCTTCAAGAAGGCATCCTTATTATCAAAATAATCCACCCTTACTTTTACACATTCTTCTGGGTCGGCTTTCTTTGCATACCATGACATTTTTTTACTATACTGCGGGTTCGCTTCTTTAGGGATACTCACCACAACATAATATTCATCATTATTCTTGTCACGATCTATTCGAACGAGCTGGTGATCATCTGCATCCAGACTGCGATAAGAAATATCACCGTAGGTCAAATCAGAACCTAGAAAGCTATCTGATTGATCCCTGACAGAAACTCGACGAATTTTCCTTAATACTGGTAAGTATATCCACTGTTCGGCTTGCTTTTTACTTTCTTCAGTATAAGCCCAACGCATAAAACCAGCCCCTTTGGCGTCAGGCGGATAAAGTGTAAACAAAACCATTTTATCAAAGACATCATCAACACCTTTCATATCCTTCCAAAGACGAAGATAGACCGTTTTTCTTTCATTACCAGACTTATCTGTTAGTGTAATGCTTAACTGGGATTTCTGGTTTTCACCTGGATATTTGTTATCACACTGCGCAACGATATCCCTTCCCGTCGGTTCAGCTTGCCCCCGATCAACTTTACCTGCCTCTTCAGCCAGTAAATTCACCGATGCTAACCCCAATATTAGGCCCAAAACGGTTCTCGGTAACGAGATTGCGAATAAACGCTTATATGCGCCACAACTTCCAAGCATTAAACAATCCTCTGAATTATTTTCAACATAGCCAGCAACATAACCTTAAAAAAACAGTTTTTTTTTGATTCACACTTAAACAATTTTTTCAATGTTACACAATTCTGTAGATATTGTGTAGGAAAGATCAAGAAAATGTAAGATAAACTCTGCTGCCTTTCTTTATTCCATGCAAACTCAAAGATACAACAAACAGCAATGTTTTTGGGCACAATGACTTAATAAAACACACAAAAAAGGGGAGGCACTTGCCTCCCCTTTATAAAAGTAAACAACGTACTTTTGTTTTATGTTTTACTGCGTTATGGTGCCGGCAACGCAGGATCTGCTGTTTCATTAATATAAAACGCGTCATCCCACTCCCAGGCACTACCAGAGTTGGTTGCCGAAAAGCCAAATGCGCTATCAGCCTGCTGAGTAGTCACGTTTTCAAAAGAAACATAACCAAAGGAACTACCCAAACTCAAGCTACCTGTATCCGGAGTGCTGCCAAGATTGATTTGCTGACCAATCCAAATAGCCTTGATATCATCACCAGGCGTACCACCTGAAGCAGTGGTGTCACCAGCCCATGTGATTACCGGATTATTGGCATCAGCCAGGTTCAAATCAATACCATTTGGATTACGTGAACTTGCTGAACTATCAGCCGTCACATAAACACCTTTCTTTTCTCTCAATGCAAAAACCTGAATATCATTTGCATCTGCGCCACCCGCTGATTGAGCCAAACCGGCAACCTGATCAATGCTCATCTCGAAACCGACAGACTTGCCAGTTGCGGGGTCATTTTTACTTCGGTAGATAAAACCTGCCGAGAAATCATCTCCCGCAAAACCCGGGGCTGCGTTGCCATTGGCATCGACATCTTTACCAACATCACTTAAAGTCTGCTCAATGACAATATTTGCACCATTGCCACCGGCCCAGCCTGTATTAATGTCAGTGATAGAGGAGAAAGCTTTGCCAGTGCCAGTTTCGCTTATGTTTTGTCGTGCGGTAATACCGCTTTCACCATTACCTGAAACACCACCCAGCGTCAAATTCATTCTGACAAAACTAACATCAGAAAAGCCAAGATCCGCTGCGCCAGTGCCACCTGCCGCACCTGCGTCCTGGTCTGTTACAATTGTCATGATATAACTTGTACCAGAACTGGCGTCTGCAACTTCTGTTACATTAATTTGCTTGAAACCGGCACCTGAAGCAACAACGCTACAAGAATAAAGTGAACTTGCGCACATGCTACCTGCGGCATTTTCATTTATATTACCGCCACTTACAGTCCAGCCATCATAGATAAAATTAGGTACATCTGCCGCTGCAGACGCCGCACCGCTTAACGCCATGGACATAGCGCCAGCCAAGGCTGCCAATTTAAAACCCTTACTCATAGTTGTCTCCTCGTTATCGAGATTGTTTGATTAAGTCACGCTCAAAAAACACAACATAACCACTATGTAATTGGTACGTACCGCTGCGATTAACATCAGTTTGCAGACAGACACCCCACATCATTAAAAAAACTTCTTTCCTATACCCTACAAATTACATCCCTACCTTTTAAATGTCAAGCAATTAGCAGCTTTAATACACTACTTTTGAGATCCATTTTATTAAAAACAGGCACAAATTCTTAATATAATTTATTTTTATATCAGTACGTTAGCACTAAGGCCCTTGCGCACCGGGCATTCAACAAGGACGTTATATCGCCTGAGTATTTAATCAAGCTTAAATTGCGTACAATAATACGCCTATTTTCGATGAAAGACCATCATCCAGCACTCAAAAACCGACCGGCCGCCTAACCCGAATAATCAAACCGGTTTTGAAAAATCAAATTATTCAGCGTTTCACCGTAATCAACCTGACTTATCGATGCATAATCGATGCGAATTTGACGATAATTTAACAAAGGAATGGACATTGCCTGACACAGGCTTATTCTAATTGGCCCCACATGTGTTACTAACAATATTTTTTCATTGATATGAGAGCGCCTGATCTCCTGAAGGCTAATATCCAAACGGTTTTTCACATCATTAATGGTTTCACCACCTTCGGGGGTATAATTCACCATGTCCTGCTTCCATTGCTGGTACTCTTGCGGATAGCGTTCTTCTATCTCTTTAAAATACAGGCCCTCCCACTTTCCGAATCGCCTTTCAACCCAATCGGGCACAATCTCCATGTCGACACCAGTGACTTCTTGCGCAAACTGTGCCGTCATTCGCGTACGCCTAGCGGGACTGCAATATATTTTTTTAATGCCCAGTTTTTCAATAAGCTTTGCAGCGGCTTTCGCTTGCATTAAACCGTTTTCATTTAATTCGGGATCAATAATATCATCACAATATATCCGGTTTGTCGGAAAATCGGTTTGGCCATGGCGCAAAAATACAATATTGGTACTTTTTTCTTTGGTTCTCATGTTTGGCACTATTTCTTGGCAACTAAAAAGAACCAATATAAGTGGATCGATATCTTATTCCAAATATTTTTTCTGCCATGTCAAATAAAGGTTGTGAGCATGGGAGGTATATTCTTCCTTATTTGCAAAATCGGTGGGATTCAGCGCATCAAATACATAGTAATTTGCCCTGTTGTTTTTTGTTGTCACAAAGTGCCACATCTTATCGACCAAGGTATAGGGATCGACCCAGACAAAATCATCCTGAGCTTCATAGTGAAGAAAAACGGGCAAAATTGGTACACCCGTATTCAATGAAATATCAAAAGCGCCATAACGAAAACTTTCAAAAATTCGCTTCCCTTTACAACCACCTTCTGGATAAAGTGCGATATTTTTTCCTTTGGCAAGCTCTTGTGCTATTTGACGAGCCGCCTCGGCCCTGGACTCTTTGGAGTCCCTGTCAACGTATAATGTACCCGCAGCGGCACTAATTGGCCCAAAGACAGGCCAGTGCCTGACCCCTTGCTTTGCCAAGGAGAAAACATCAAACAATGCGGGAACACCAACATCTTCAAATGCGGAGGGATGGTTGGCAATAAGAATATAATGCTTGGGCAGCGGGAAGCGGTTTTTTTGATGAAGTTTTAAGTCCACACCCAAAGCCCTAACAAAAGCTTTGCACCAAACGCGAAACAACTTGGGGTAAATCCTGTCTCTACCTTTAAAAGGTATGTAAGCAAGTATCAATAAAATTGCCGTAAGAAGGGCAAAATCAAGCCAAAAAAAACCAAATTTAATTATTCGTAAAAGATAGTAAAACAAACTTCTAGTCCTTTATTTTGCTCTACCATGGATTATTATTCCATGCTTCCTTATTGTTGAGCTCCTTCTAACAATCAGCCCAGACCTGTTTTACCTGCTCAGCAAGCGTCATTGGGTCAAATGGCTTAGGAATAACATCTACCGCCCCCAATGCCTTGTATTCCTCGATTTCTACCGGCTGCACCTTGGCTGTCATAAAAATCACCGGCACATCCTTCAATTCAGGCATATTTTTCATCGCTTGTAATGCCGAAGGGCCATCCATTTCAGGCATCATCACGTCCATCAATATCAAATCAGGTTCAAAACCCGGGCCTTTATCCAGGGCTATCTGGCCATTTTCACACATCTCAATGGAAAATCCGCCAATAGTTTCAAGTGCTAGCCGGGCAACCTGGGCAATATCCGGCTCATCCTCGACATAAAGTATTTTGCTAAGTTCTTTGTCTGACATTCTCTTTCAAGATCCTAATTTTGATACTGGTATCCGTGTATCGTACCAAAACAGGTTCGACTTTAGTTTTAGCAACACTCTCTCTTACAATCGCTCCAGTTTTTGCTCCAACTTTTGCAAGGCTGCCTTAGTATTCTTCAACTCGTTAATCAGCTCTTTTTGGGACACTGGTTTTTCCAGTTGCTTTAATTGCTCCGCTTTCGCCTCATCCAAATTATTAATCACCACAGCAATAAACAAGTTAATTACGACAAACGTACCAACAATGACAAAACTGACAAAATAAATCCAGGCCAATGAATTCATTTCCATTGCCGTGTACATCACATCTGTCCAGTCTTCCAATGTAACAATGCGAAACAGCGTCAACAAGGAAAGCCCTAGACTGCTCCAATGCTCCGGGTCATGCTCATGAAACAAATGAAAACCAGCTACCGCGTAGATATAGAAAATAATTGACATCAACAACATGATGTTTCCCATACTGGGAATACTGCGAACCAGTGTTGCAACAATGACTCTCAATTCTGGCACTACCGAAATCAAACGCAATACCCGCAACAATCTAGCCAACCGGGCAAGCATGGCGAATTCGCCACTAGCCGGAATCAATGACAAAACAACAACCGTGAAATCAAACACATTCCAGCCATTATAAAAATATTGGTACGATTTTGGTGCATGAGATATAATTTTAACCGCAGCTTCGAAAATAAAAACAGCTAAAATAATTCGATTAATCCAAGTAAAAACAGATTCATATTGCAATAACAACTCAGGCACAGTCTCCAAGCCGAGCACGATACCGTTAATAATAATTAAAACAATAATAATTCGATCAAACCAAATATGTCCTACTAACTTTCTGCACAGAATATTCATTTTACTTAACCGTTTCTTCCAATACTAAAATACCATCCAATAAAACCAAAAACACCACGATTAATAAGGTAACGTGGTGTTTTTGATTGTTAATTTTGCAGTGAACTGTTAACCAAACCAAACCCTCGCGTTACGGAACATTCTCATCCATGCGCCGTCTTCTTGCCATTCGTCCGGCGCCCAGGAAAATTGTGAGGCGCGGAAAACGCGTTCAGGATGTGGCATCATAATCGTAAATCGACCATCATCCGTTGTTAATCCAGTTATACCATCTGGTGATCCATTTGGGTTAGCGGGATAACACTGGGCAACCTGATGACGATTGTCAACATAACGTAAACTAACCAATGCGTTTTTCTGACTCTCATCGGATGAGAACTCAGCCTTGCCCTCCCCATGCGCTACGACAATGGGCATAATTGAACCTTGCATGCCTTGCAGAAATATCGATGGCGATTGCATAACTTCGACCAGCGACAAGCGCGCCTCAAATTGCTCGGAATCATTTCGTGTAAAACGCGGCCACGCACTTGCACCAGGTATCAAACCAGATAATTGCGACATCATCTGACAGCCATTACACACACCCAGACCAAAACTATCACTGCGATGAAAAAATGCATCAAATTCATCACGTGCACGATCATTGTACATAATCGATTTTGCCCATCCCTGACCCGCACCCAACACATCGCCATAAGAAAAACCACCACAAGCAACAAGCCCTTTATAATCTGCCAGCGACACTCGACCAGAGACAATATCACTCATATGAATATCTACACTGGAAAAACCTGCGCGATCAAAAGCAGCGGCCATTTCAACATGACCATTAACCCCTTGCTCACGCAAGATGGCCATTTTTGGCTTTTCACCTTTATTAATATAAGGAGCAGTTATGTCTTCGTTTAGATCATAATTCAGTTTGACGTTGAGCCCGATGTCGTCAACACTACTCACACTTTCAAACCATTGATCAGCACACGCGGGATTATCACGCAAGCGTTGCATGTTATAAGAGGTTTCGGACCACGCACTGTGCAAACTACTACGCACATCTTCAAAAACAACCTCACCATTGGCAACAAATCTTACCTTATTTTGGGCATTAACCGAACCGATTACATGACTGTGATGTAGCAAGCCGTAGTCTTTTAATACCTCGGCAACAACACGCAAGTTTGTATTTTTTACCTGAACAACCGCCCCCAACTCCTCACTAAATAAAGCAGCAACTGCATCAGTCTGCTCGCCAATCAGGTCATCAAGTGACACCTCAAAGCCTGCATGTCCGGCAAATGCCATTTCGCAAACTGTAACCAGCAAACCGCCATCAGAACGATCGTGGTAAGCAAGTAAAAGTCCATCGTCATTCAATTTTTGAATGACGGCAAAAAAGCGCTTCAGTGCTTTTGCGTCATTTAAATCCGCCGGGTAATGACCAAGCTGTTTGTAAACTTGTGCCAAACACGATGCACCTAAACGATTTCTACCTTTACCCAAGTCAATTAAAAGTAAAGAAGTTTCACCTTTGTCTGTTCTCAACTGCGGTGTTAATGTTTTAGTAACATCTTTCACGGGCGCAAACGCCGTACAAATTAGTGACAACGGTGAGGTAACAGCTTTATCTTCACCATCCTCATTCCATACCGTTTTCATCGACATGGAGTCTTTGCCAACCGGAATTGCAATCCCCAATTCAGGACAAAGCTCCATACCCACCGCTTTAACCGCTTCGTATAAACCAGCATCTTCGCCCGGATGTCCTGCTGGCGCCATCCAGTTGGCAGACAAAACAATATCACTTATTTTATTAATGCATGATGCCGCGATATTGGTAATCGACTCGGCAACAGCCATTCGCGCCGATGCTGCATGATGCAATAATGCGATCGGTGTGCGCTCACCTAAGGCCATTGCTTCACCCGTAATTTCATTAAAACATGTTGCAGTTACGCCAACATCGGCTACCGGCACTTGCCACGGACCAACCATTTGATCACGCGCAACAAGACCGCTAACAGAGCGATCAGCAATGGTAATCAAAAAGGTTTTGTCCGCAACCGTTGGTAAACGCAAAACGCGATAAACAGCTTCTTTTATATCAATACTTTCTGTTGAGAATTCTTTTTTCTGAAAAGATTTACGCTTAACCTCTCGCCGCATTTTTGGTGGCTTGCCCAATAACACATCCATGGGAATATCCACAGGTGTTTCCGGCAATGCATTATCACCCAGGTATAAATGCTTTTCATCAGTAGCCTGACCAATAACAGCATAAGGACAACGCTCGCGCTCACAAATATTTTCAAATTCAGCCAGCCTGTTTTCTGGAATCGCCATAACGTAGCGTTCTTGTGATTCATTCGACCATATTTCCATTGGCGACATGCCAGGGTCATCGCTGTTAATGGCACGCAATTCAAATTTTCCGCCACGATTGCTATCGTCGATTAATTCGGGCATGGCGTTAGAAATTCCGCCCGCGCCAACATCATGAATACTCACAATCGGATTGTTTTCACCCATACGCCAGCAGGCGTCAATAACCTCCTGACAGCGGCGCTCCATTTCCGGATTGCCACGTTGTACGGAGGCAAAATCCAAATTTTCTTCACTACTACCCGTCTCCATTGAAGATGCTGCGCCGCCGCCCAAACCAATCAACATGGCCGGACCACCAAGTACAATTAACTGATCGCCTTTTTCAATTTGGCCTTTTGCGACTAACTCGCTTTTAATATTCCCCAGGCCACCAGCCAACATAATCGGCTTGTGATAACCACGCACTTCTTCACCCGCGGGGCCCGGCACTTTTTCCTCAAAAGTGCGAAAATAACCACAAATATTCGGCCGACCAAATTCATTATTAAACGAAGCAGCACCAATAGGGCCGTCAAGCATAATATCCAATGCGGAGACAATGCGTTCGGGTTTTCCGTAGTCAGTTTCCCACGGCTGAACCGCATCGGGTATCTGTAAATTTGAGACCGAAAAACCACACAAGCCCGCCTTGGGTTTGGAGCCACGCCCGGTTGCGCCTTCATCGCGAATTTCACCACCTGAACCCGTTGCTGCACCTGCAAAAGGGGAAATTGCAGTGGGGTGATTGTGCGTTTCTACCTTCATTAATATATTGCTGGGCTCATCCGTGTGCGTGTATTCACCTGTTTTAGGGTCAGGAAAAAACCAGCCTTGTGATCGCCCTTCAATAACCGAGGAATTATCACTGTAAGCTGTCAACACATTTTCCGGGTGTCGTTCATGTGTATTGCGAATCATTTTGAACAAGGATTTGGCCTGCTCTTTGCCATCGATTGTCCAGTCAGCATTGAATATTTTGTGACGACAATGCTCCGAATTTGCCTGTGCAAACATCATCAATTCGACATCGGTCGGATTCCGTTTCAAGGCAAGAAAATTTTCAAGCAGATAATCAATTTCATCTTCTGTCAGTGCCAGTCCCAACTGCACATTTGCCACAGATAATGCTGCTCGCCCCCCGCCCAGAATATCCACAACGGAAAGGGATTTAGGTGCCGCTTTAACGAATAAACCGTCTGCATCATCCACTGAAGAAAGAACGCTTTGTGTCATTCGATCATATAAAAAAGGGAGAATCTGTGTGTATTCCAGGGAAGAAATTGCCGTTTTGTCAACTTTATGAAGACGGTAAATAACACCGGATTCAATACGTTCAAGATTATCAAGACCACAATGATGAAGAATGTCTGTTGCTTTGCTTGACCAGGGTGAAATTGTGCCCATACGCGGCACAACGACAAGCGTTTTATTGGCTTGCCCATCATCAGATGCACTATCTTTTTGATTTATATGAGGAATTCCCAGTATCTCACAAATACGAGCAAGTGCATCCGCCGACACAGACTGATCTTGATCGACAAAATAAACGGCTTGCGTGGTAATTTCTAAAGCAAAGCCCAATTGAGCTTCAATTTGTTGTTGCAGTTTCTCAATACGGAAAGAAGAAAGGGCCTGGTTTCCACGTATTACAATCATTTTGCTCTCGAATAAACAGTTTGGGGAGCGCTATGATACTTGATTAGAGAACCCCAAACCAGCCTGATTAATGCGCTTTCCGCCAACCAGAAAGCTGATCAGCGACAACCGCCATCGCTTACCCAAAAGCCTAAAATCTATACTTTAAATTGTTTCATTAAACCTTGAAGATCATCCCTTAGCACGGATAAGTTTTGTGCAGTGTCACGGGTTTCATGGGCCCCCTGTGCACTTTGCGCCCCAACCGCCTCCAGCGTACCGATGTTTTTCTGTATTTCACTGGAAATCGCTTTTTGCGAATCAGCCTCACCGGCGATCTTGCCGCTCAACGCCGCAATAGCTTCAATCGATTGCGCGATTTCATCCAAAGCAGCAGAGACGGTTTGCGCATATTCCACCCCTTCTGTTGCCTTGTCTTTACCCGAGGCCATTGCAGCCGCCGCATCTTTGGCAGAAGATTGAAATTCGGTAACCAATGTCTCAATTTCCAGCGTTGAATCCTGAGTTCGTGATGCCAAAGTCCGCACCTCATCAGCCACAACAGCAAAACCGCGTCCCTGCTCACCCGCACGAGCGGCTTCAATTGCCGCATTCAAGGCAAGCAAATTGGTTTGCTCAGCGATGCCCTTGATGACATCGAGCATACCACCGATATTTTCACTACTCGCCTCTAGTTGAGAAATAACCTCACTCGCATTAACGACTTGCCCTTCCAGCGAAGTGAATGCGTCCATCGCCTGCGTTAAGGTTTGCTGACCATGCGTTGCAACACTTTTGGCATTATCCACCGTTGCTGTTGATTCCTGAGCGCTGTGGGTGACCACATCAGACACATCAAGTAATTCACCAATGGAACGGCTCACCAGCTGAGTTTCATTTTGCTGCGTTTCAGCGCCATTATTTAAGTTTTTCGACACCACCTCTAACTGGCTAATGCCTTCCGACATGCTACCCGATACTTTAGCACTTCGGGAAACCAATTCCTGAATTCTTGAGACAAACTGATTAAACGCGGTGGCTAACTGCCCCACCTCGTCCTTGCCATTGACTTGCAAGCGGCGGGTAAGATCACCCTCACCTTCAGATATATCCTGAAGCGCACTCACAATAGACTTAATTGGTTTAATACCTGACTGGTAAATGCTAAAGATAATAATGGCAACCGCGAACAAGGCAACAACTGAAACAACGATAGACAATTGATTAATCATTGACATTTCAGCAAACATCTCTTCACTGGCTTTATTGCCTCGCTCGGTTTGCCTATCCGATAATTGCTCCACGTCATCCAATATTTCATTGACCAATGGCGCAATTTCTGTGCTAATCAGATAACTGTCCAGACGCCACTGTGGGCTACTGTGAATTGCAAAAGCTGCCTGCAAGGTGCCACTGAATACGGAGAATACCGATTCAAAGTTTTTAATCCCTTCTTGCTGCTCTAATGTCAGCATGCTTGAAAACTGCTTTATCCGCCCGATTGTTTGCTCAACTTGGTCACGAAAAGCGTTGACTTCATCAACCAACGAAGGTGCTCGAGAAGCTAAATACGCGCGGATACCGCTCATCATGCTAGAAGTGGCGTAACGCAAATCCCCCAATTCCTTCATTAACTTCTTGCGTTTTTGGCTGGCGTCTTCCCCTTCTTCAGAAAAAATCATCAGTGTGGATATCTGCAACAATTGCTGGCCCAAGGGACTGACATTTGCAGATGTGTAGGAAAGTGCAGGAAATTTCTCCGTATCCGAGCTGGCGTAAAGCAATACACGCTCTTTAAACTCTGCAAAGGCATTTACCTTTTCCTGAATGCCTGCCACCATCTGCACGGACTCCGGGTCTTCCTGAATAATCGGCAGTTGATTCAGCTCTGCAATATTACGCTGCAAATCGGCCAGGCCTTTTTCGTAACCCGCCTTATGATACTCATCTTTACTTAACAAATAAAAACCCATCGAAGCCGATGTAAACTCCACCGTTTCTTGGAGTTTTGCACTTAGGGTAACCGCTGGACGTACCTTGTATAAAATATCACTAATCACACCCCGAATATTGTTCGAACTGTATAGCGAAATACCAACAATCAATATGAACAACAAGGCAAATAGTGAAAAACCACCGGTAATTTTTTGGGTCAGCGTCAGGTTATTAAATATATTAAAGGATTTTTTCATCATCTTGTCTTCCAGCACCAGAAATGTGGCTCGTTTATCCGTGACGACGCTAATTAAACGTCTTGACTTTAAACCTATCGACCAGAAGAAAAAAAACTAAAGAAAAAATACAGCGCAAAAAAACAAAACCGAAAACAACAACAAATCATGAAAAAAACAAATAAAACAATTTGTTACACGTCGAAAAGAAAAATGCTCGACATTGCGCCGAGCATTTTACATTGATTCAATTACCAGTTAACAACTCAGGATAACTTCACCCCCAAGCGGCGAGCTACTTCTTCATAGGCTTCGACCACACCACCCAGTCCTTGGCGAAACCGGTCTTTATCCAGTTTTTTCCGGGTCTCGATATCCCAGAGGCGGCAGCCGTCAGGGGTAAACTCATCGCCTAATACGACATTCCCATCGGCATCACGCCCAAATTCCAGTTTATAATCGACAAGCAGAATCCCGGCTTCTTTGAACAACTGCGTCAAAATACCGTTGACCTTAAAAGTTAACAGCTTCATCGTCTCAATATCTTCTTTATTAGCCCATTTGAAAGCCAGAATATGATATTCGTTGATCATGGGATCATGCAGTTCATCATTTTTAAGAAAAAACTCGAATGTTGGCGGATTTAAATCCAAACCATCCTCAACACCTAAGCGACGGCACAAACTCCCCGTTGCCACGTTGCGCACAACGCATTCAATGGGAAACATCTTCAATTTTTTGACCAGGGACTCTTCATCGGACAAAATTTCAATATGGTGCGTCGGCACACCGGCAGCTTCAAGTTTTTCCATAATGAAGGCATTAAAACGATTATTGACCATGCCTTTTCGATCGAGTTGATCCATTTTCTCGCCGTCAAACGCCGATGTATCATTTCGATAATGCAAAATCAACTTGTCTGCATCATCTGTATAATAAACCGATTTTGCCTTGCCGGCATAAAGCTCATCTCGTTTTTGCATAACCTATCTACTTTACACCTTTAAAATAAACTGCATTCTTGCTTCAGACAATTGCTGACTTACAATTTTTTGTGCAACTCTGTCAAAAACTGTTTTGCCTGTTCTGAACGATCAGGCTGTCCCTGATCATTTAATATTGTCAGCGTGGTTACATTATTCTGTGTCGTTAATTGAATACGGTAAACATCTCTATCCTGGTTTGATAACGCAAACCCGGGGGTAAAGTCTTCGGTTACCTCGGACTCTATTCGAACCTCAAGCCAACCGGCTTTTTTATCACGCTCAATCACAGTGTGCCCCATATGGTCAACGGCTTGCATAACAAAGCGCCAACTTCGTGCGGCATTTTCACGCAATACAATTGCGGGAACATCTGCTTTTAACTGTAAAACCGGGGCATCAATTCTGATTTTAGACTCATCCAGTAAAGCCGCTTTACGCTCGGGGCTTAGGCCAAAATAACTGAGCATCTCACCCAGAACTTCAATTTCAATTTCCGGATCAGAGTAATTTTTTACCCAGCCATCAATCAACTGACCATCAATGAAAGTTTCTTGCATACCACGATGAGACAAATACAACTCACTTGTGTCCGGGCGTTTGCCTGGCTCAATACGGGTTCTAAAACGATCCTGTGCAAACTCGGAGTCAACACTGTTAATCCACTCTGTCTCGAGCAGACCTAACTTCAGGTTTTGCCAGTTCAAAGGGATTTTTCGGCTAATCCAGAAGTTTTTTACGCTATCCCAAACCTGCTCTGGCGGGGCCTCAATCTCCAACCAACGCAAACGACCATCCTTTTTCAAGCTGACCTGCCCACCATTGCTCAGCGTTATTTTTTTTGTCTCGACACTGCCAATTTCAGGAATCTCAAATCCACTATTTGTCTCGGGTATGGTTAAATCCGGTGGCACATCCAAGGGCCGCAATACCGGCTGATGCTTGTAAAAGTCATCACCCTTTGAGGCACATCCTGCCAGCACCACCACGCTTAGCACACCAAACAGCAATAGCGAGGAAACATTGTTTTTCATGTACGGCCTTAAATGCAATGTCATACTTCATAGTCCTGATTGAAAGTCTGCGCCTGACTGATCGCTGATCGTAGCGTATCATGATATTCAGCAGATAAAGTCGTCAACGGCAAACGAATAGCCTTAGCTATCAAGCCCATGTCGAACAAGGCCCACTTAACAGGTATGGGATTAGCCTCGAGGAACAGATCATGATGTAATGCTTCCAGCAGCTTGTTTATTTCCTGCGCCTTGACAAATTCCCCGGCTAACGCAGCGTCAAAGGCCGCCTTCATCGCGGCAGGGGCCACATTGGCAGTTACCGAAATCACCCCTTTTACCCCTTGCGCAACAGATGCCAAAGCAATGTCATCATCACCACTAATAACAGCAAAACCGGATCCACACAACTCAACCAGGCCAGCCAAACGCGCCACGCTGCCAGTGGCTTCTTTTATACCAACAATATTGGGGATTTTTGCCAAACGCTGTACTGTTTCAGGCAGCATATCGACTGCGGTTCGGCCTGGCACATTGTATAAAATCAAGGGCAAATCAACATTTTCTGCCAGGTATTTGTAATGCTCATACAATCCTTGTTGAGTGGGCTTGTTGTAATAGGGTGTCACGACCAAACACGCATCCGCGCCAGCTTTCAAGGCACATAAACCCAGCTCCTCAGCCTCCGTCGTGGAATTAGAGCCGGTGCCTGCGATAACCGGCACTCGCCTGTTGGCTTTCTCCACCACAAACCGAACAACTTCACAGTGCTCACTTTGGCTGAGTGTGGCCGACTCACCGGTAGTACCGACGGCGACGATCGCATCCGTACCAGCCTGAACGTGCATTTCTACCAGCTTTTCAAGCGTGGCAAAATCAATTGAGCCATCAGCCAGCATTGGGGTAACCAATGCAACCATACTGCCTTGAAACATGGAGTTTCTCCGAATCTAGTGAGCAAAAAAAAGCGAATATTACTGGCCTGCCAGGCAATTATCAAGGCAGCAACATTTTAACGCGCCATTATAATCGCTTTTTGCCCCCTTATCCACACACAGAAATGCCTGGAAATATGCAAGATACTGATTTTACATAGAGATTGTTTAATGCACCAAATCCATCGCCTTTTACCCAGATCTCACACGATCAACACCGTGAAATCTGGCACATTTCAGGCATCCATTTTATCATTAGACGATAGCTGATAAACTTGCTCCTAAGTTCATCTTTTTTATCTGCTGACAAACGGCAAAATCAAGACCGTTTTCTCGCACATTATTGACAGGAGCCACGCCGTATGAGCCAAGTCACCATTGGCAAAAAAGTACCTAATTTCACCAGCCCAGCAACTGGTAATAAAGCGATTAGCCTAAACGATTTAACCGGAAGTAAAGTCGTTATTTACTTCTACCCAAAAGACAATACCCCTGGCTGCACCACCGAAGGTCAAGATTTCCGCGATGCTTTTGCAAAATTTAAACGCGCTAAAACGGTTATTCTAGGGGTGTCACGTGACACCATACGCACTCACGAGAACTTCAAGTCCAAACACGAATTTCCATTCGACTTACTGTCCGACAAAGACGAAACCCTTTGCCAACTATTCGATGTCATAAAGGAGAAAAAACTCTACGGAAAAACTCACATGGGAATTGAGCGCAGTACATTTTTGATCGATGAAAAAGGCACCCTACACAAAGAATGGCGAAAAGTAAAAGTTGCAGGCCATGTCGATGAGGTGCTTGAGGCCGTCAAATCAATGCCATAAGTTTAGCGCGCCTTCCCAGACAAACAGTTCGAAACGAACGTAACTCGCCTTTTAACACAGGGAACAGCTATGAATTTGAAAGCGCTGCAAGATAATAAATTACGTTTATTTGTACTTGACACCAATATTTTAATGCACGACCCCACGTGCCTGTTCCGTTTTCAGGAACACGATGTTTTTATCCCCATGATGGTGCTGGAAGAATTGGATAAAAACAAGCGTGGTCATTCGGATGTAGCGCAAAGTGCGCGACAAGCTAGTCGCTTTCTGGAAGAGTGTGTCACTGGCGCTAGCAAGACCGAAATTGAATGCGGACTCCCGCTGCCCTCACCCATAAACAGCGAAATCTCCAGCGGTAAGCTTTTTTTGCAAACACTGGATTTAAATTACGACTTACCCGATGGCATGCCAGGCAGCATCCCGGACAATCAGATATTAAGCGTCAGCCTGGCTCTGCAAAAACAACTTGAAAAACGACAAGTTGTTTTACTCACCAAAGACATAAACCTGCGAATTAAGGCAGCAGCCCTTGGCTTGACCTCAGAAGATTACAATAATGACCAGGTTATCGACGATGTCAATTTGCTCTACAGTGGCTCCGCAGAACTGGACGACACTTTCTGGGACGAACATTCCGACGGCATTGAAGCCTGGCAGGAAGATAGTAAATCTTTCTACCAGATCAGTGGCAAGGGAATGGAAGACTGGTACCCAAACCAGTTTTTATACAACAATAAAGATGAGTTTTATTCTATTGTCAGCGAGCATAAAGAAAACAAAACCCGCCTCGAAGTTTTATGCAACTACGAAACATCTTCACATGACGTATGGGGAATCAAAGCACGCAATCACGAACAAAATTTTGCCTTGAACATTCTTATGAATCCCGAAATTGATTTTGTCACGCTGCTTGGCCAGGCAGGTTCCGGGAAAACCCTGCTCACACTTGCCGCGGGCTTAACCCAAACACTTGAACATAAAACCTACCAAGAAATTATCGTGACTCGGGCAACTGTACCAGTAGGTGAAGACATTGGCTTTCTACCTGGCACAGAAGAAGAAAAAATGACGCCCTGGATGGGTGCGTTGATGGATAACCTTGAAGTACTAACCGCACCAGAAGGAGGTGGCGACTGGGAACGCGCTGCAACCAACGACTTATTACAAAAACGCATCAAAATACGCTCAATGAGCTTTATGCGTGGCCGCACTTTTTTAAACAAGTTTCTTATTATTGACGAAGCGCAAAACTTGACATCAAAACAAATGAAAACTCTCATAACCCGGGCAGGATCTGGAACAAAAGTGGTATGTCTTGGCAATATTGCGCAAATAGATACCCCCTATCTTTCAGAAACCAATTCCGGACTCACCTATGTCGTGGATCGATTCAAAAACTGGGATCACAGCGCACATATTACCTTAAAACGTGGTGAACGCTCTAGACTGGCCGACTATGCTTCCGAAGTCCTTTAAACTTTTCACTTCACAGGTATTGGATGATTAATTATAAAAAACTAAACGGCGCTATTGTTGTTCGCTTGCTTTACTTGCCTCGTGATCACGATGCTTAAATGCAGGGTCATCCGGCCAGGCATTTAATACTGCCTTCACCAGCGTGGCTAATGGGATGGCAAAGAAGACCCCCCATAACCCCCACAAGCCTCCGAAAAAAATTATCGCAATAATAATTGCAACCGGGTGCAAGTTCACCGCCTCTGAAAACAAAATCGGCACAAGCAAATTCCCATCAATTGCCTGAATAATACCGTACACCAACATTAAATAACCGAACTCCGAACTCCAGCCAAACTGGAAAAAGGCAGTCAGCGCCACCGGAATGGTCACCACTGTTGCACCTACAAATGGCACCAAAACAGACAAGCCCACCAAAAGCCCGAGAAGAAAGGCATAATTTAAGCCCATGACCACAAAAGCGATATAGGTTGCTACACCAACAATGATGATCTCGATGATTTTTCCGCGAATATAGTTCCCAATTTGCATGTCCATTTCACGAGATACCTGTTGCACAAGCACTCGCTTTTTAGGCAAATACTTGATCAACCACTCCTTAATAAGCTCCTTATCCTTAAGGAAGAAAAACACCAGCAACAAAATCAAAATGACATATACCATCCAGGTGATAATGCCCTGCAAGGAGGATATGGAAAACGACAACACGACCTGACTAAACCGACCTAACTCCGCCTTAACCAGCGACATCATTTCGATAATTTGCTCTTGATTGATCACACCTGGATAGCTTTCAGGCAGCTGCAACAAAGCCTGTTGAATACGAGCCAACATTTTTGGCAACTCTGTGAAAAACTGATAAACCTGCTCGACAAGTAACGGTATAAGAATAATGGTGGAAATAACAACTGCGGCAAAAAAAACAGCAAAAACCCCAATGCTCGCTAGCTTACGGCTTATCCCACGACGCTGCAATTTAAGCACAAGGGTTTCAAGCAAATAAGCAATAACAATTGCCGTCAACAACGGAACGAGAATATCACCGAAATACAATATGACAGCAAAGCCGACTATCAGTAGCAATGCCAGTATGACTACTTGAGGATTGGAAAAGTGGCGCTCGTACCACATTTTCAACATTTCGATCATTTTACGTCACTCGTTTATTCGGTTCTTATTTTTCGCATCAGCACCATTTTGATGTTGATTATTTTTTTTGGGTATTCTTTAAAACCAGGTACTGTTCGGCAAATACAGCCTCAAGTTCAGCAATGACTTCCGTCTTTTCTCGTCCCTGCATGATGTGCTGGGTCATGAGTGATGAGGTCTCGTTCAACATAATGGATTTATCTAGCATGGGATAAGATGCTGACAATCGTTTTAGTGCGGCAACCACCGATTCATCGGGTTTTGCTTTGATCATAACAGCTTCAGCCAACGGCTCCGCTTCTTCTGTCGAATTTGCCAACAGGAACGCGGCGAATTTTTCCAGTGACTGCTTATCTTCGTCATTTAGCTTTCTGTAGTTATTTAACAGCTTTTTTTCAACAGGCTTCATTTATTGCTCTACGTTCAACTTAAAAACAGGCGCTTTGTGCCGCTCCTTCATCAGATCCAATGATGTTACCAACGCCATGATAATTTGATCCGTGGTTTTTTGCGTCTCCATCCACTCGCTTCTCGCCGTTGCCAATAATTCATCAATATGCTCGGGAGTCTCTCTTCCGGCCTCCATGATCATATCTTCAATCATGCCCGGCTTCAAATCAGGGCGAAACAACATCCCGTACGACAGGCTATCAGGCCGTATCGCTATCCAGTTCCCATTATCGTCAACAACAATTGGCTTCACATTATCCGGCAAAGTTGCCGAACCATTACAAAAAACCAACACCCGCTTCCCATCAACGGCATCGGCCAATGGATCATTTTTACCAGCTTCAGTTTTATGTGCGGTGGTCCAGTATGCATTGTGATACGGCTTATCGAGCAGTGTCGCCCCGGCATTTTCCGCCAACAACATCGCACCAAAACCAATTCCCACAATCGGCCGGCGGGATGCCTGAAACAACCGCAACACTCGCTTTTCGGACGATATCCATTCATTTTTCTCGTCATTGACTAAAGTGTCGCCACCAAGAATAAACAAGGCATCAAAATGAATTGCCGAACCCGGTAAATCCTGCCCCACGAATGGCCTAAAATAACTGAAACCGATATCCCTAATTTCAAGTTGACGCTCAACCTGACCAAGAAACTCACTGTAGTTATGCTGTATTACTGCGTAATTTTTCATAGTAAAACTTCACTGCCTGTTAAAAAATGTTCAAGCATTATGGACACAGCCCCAGACAAAATCAATGATAAGCAAATCAGGATTTACTTATAAATGAAATTTTATGCGAAATATGACGATGGACAGGATGCCAATCAAAAATAAAGGGGGTGCGTATTGCCTTTATATCTTTTATTCATACGCAACAATATCTGACATGTGAAACAATAGCACCTTTCAACACAAAAGGTAAAAAAACGTTATTGCTACTTGTCTTCTACCTGCTTCAGACAATACTGTCTGGCAAAGTCCAAAAGTTCTTCCATTGCACGCTGACGGAATTTTTGCTTTTGGTGCACAAAAGAAAATGGCCTTTCCAAAGGTTCGTCGAGTGGAATCGCAATCAAAGTACCGAGTTTAATCTCTTTAACCAAAGTGGCTTTTGATAAAATCGTAATGCCTATTCCGGCTTCCACCGCTCCTTTTATTGCTTCCGGGCTGCCCAGCTCCATAATAACGTGAAGATTGCTGTTACTCAGCCCGGATTCTTGCAAATAATCAAGAATAACTTCCCGGGTACCAGAGCCTTCCTCGCGGCAGATATAGGGAAATGCTAACAATTCTTCAATTTTAACAGTCTTGTGCTCTGCCAATGGATGGCCGGGAGGCACAATGGCAACCAGCTGATCCTGTTTACATAACTCGACTGCAAGGTTTTTATTGGAGACAGGGGCTTCGACAACACCAAGATCAATAATATTGTTTTCCACCATGGAAACAATGCCATCGGTATTTGAAACTTTTAAACGCACATTGACATCAGGGAATGCGGCTTTAAAGTCACCAAGCAAGGCTGGCAACATGTATTCGGCAATGGTTGTACTTGCCCCAACAATTAACACCCCGCTCACTTCGCCGGTTAACTCCTTAACGGCATTTTCCATTTCATCGTAAATTTCAAAGATTTTTCCACCATACTCATAGACTCGCTTGCCCGCCTCAGTGAGGCTAATGCGATTATGGGTACGGTCAAAAAGGCGAGTATTAAAATACTCTTCAAGCTGACGCACCTGGAATGTTACTGCGGGTTGGGTCATATGTAATGTCTCGGCTGCTTTAGTAAAACTCAGCAGCTTGGCCACGGTATGGAATACATAAAGTCTTCGATCAGACATTGCTATGGGGCACCTGTCATAAATGAGTTTATTATTCTGATAGTATCAGTTAATGACAAATAATAATATGATAAAATACTATCAACACTTACCAACCAGCATCAACCGGAAAATATTTTCGCATGAGTGAATTTTGGAAAAATCAGGATCTTAACGGTAACGGTCTCCAAACAATCAATCAACAATACAGCCGATTGAAACGAAACAACAAAACCGCTTATATATTGGCTATTTTTTACCCACTAGGAACACATCAGTTTTACTTAAAAGCACCCAAGCGCGGCCTCGTATTCCTTGCGCTAAGCATTGCTGCGGGCATCAGCTACGGGCTGTCACCATTGATCTCTGGCCTACTGTTACTTGCACAATTGCCGCTGCTCGTCGTCGACATAATAACCACTGACAAGCAGGTTATTGCGTTTAACAAAAAACTCAAAATAAACCTTTCCTTACAAACAAATACAGCGCCTCCTGAAGGTTTTCGTGGCCGCTACCATGACGACAACCCCATTGACGATTACTTGTCAATAAAAGAAAACGAAATCACTGCATTTGAAACCCAAAAAAGCGCCACAAAAAAGCCCCGTGTTTTTTCATTTGACGAACAGGAAAAACGGTTAAAAGAAATGATGACAAAAAACAAATAACATCCCCCGGGTACGATAAAAAACCTGCACTATCTTCACTTTTCATATTTATGACTTAGCATACAACGCCAAATAGTTTTTTTTAGGCATCGGCGCCAATTTTGTTACCGCCAGCATATCAAGCAAATGCGACACTTGGCTCATTCCAACCAAACTCGTGCCTAAACCGGGTGTAGAACGATTAAACTGAATGGATCGTTGCGCAGCATTTTCCAAAAGCGGCAAAAAACTTGACAGCTGGTCATTTTTTGCCAATGCCAAATGGCCTTTCATCAAGGTATGACTTGCCATCACATACACACCGAGCTGATACGCCGCTTGCAATGTTGAAGCGATATTCCCTTGCCCCGTGGCATGACTAAAGCGCGTAAAGCCTTCCGTCATCACGTGATTGAATGGCATTTGCACAAGCTTAAAACCATGCTCAGCGCCATCACCGTGAACCTCTTGCGCTGCTTTTTCTGCCAGGCCAAGCATCGACGTAAGGGACTGAAACTTCACATCATCAGTTTCAACCCGCATGGCATCAAATGTGGATATACCGTAGGCACGGATACGCCTGTCTTTAATTGCCTGCTCAAGCTGCACAAAAACCTTAAGCAGCTTGTGATTGGTTTTTTCTTTACCAATAACAGGTATGTGGACTTCAGGCTGATCAACCAAAAATGCATCCAGTGTTTCAAGCCCCATAAGATTCCGGGATAAATCGATTTGATAATTTATATACTCAGGGGATAACAAATGCATATTATTCACAAGATCATCTTTTCTGCCTAACCCGCTTTCCACAATTTCACGCTCAAACCAGCGATCGAAATTATCCGGGCGGCCACCACGCAGTGTTAAAAACCCTCCTTTGGAGATAACAAAAACAGCATTCCTGGTTTCCCCTTGCTCCAAGCATGCCTTTAAGCCTGCCCCAACAGCAGTCAGTGCCCGTCCGTAGCGATAATGCGCTGCGGTATCAATAACATTTATTCCCGAGGCAATACCGTCAACAATTAACTGCATTATTTGTTCATCGGTTTCTGCCTGGGGCGTACCAGGAAACGTACCAAGCCCCAATGAACTCAATTTTATTTGTGTCTCCAGAAAATCGCTAAAATGCCCTTCACCAACCTGTGCTTTCATCTGGTCTGCGTAATTTTTTGTGGCTTCAGGTGTTGCGTATCCGCATATTCGTCTATTCATATTATGATTTTGACTTCATTTATCCTGTTTATTATTTCTATGCTGCAAAAATCGGGTGACGGCTGATTAACTGACGCACCACTTCGCACACAGCCGGGTTAATCGTCTCGCTGATATTGTCCGCATCAAAACGTGATTGAAAAAACCTCTCGTCGCATTGCTCATCTTCATCAAGATCCCATTCCACAGCACGTAATAATGCCCTGGCTTTTTCCGGTAAGGCGTCTGGAAAGCACTGATTGGTTAATACCCCCCAGACGCCCAACCAACACCGCGCAAGACTAAGCGGGTGATACCCGCCTCCACCCAACACAATTAACTGAGACACTCCGTTTTGGTGCGGCGCCGTATTTTTAATCTTTTTGACTATTCTCAAAAACTGTTGAGTTGATATGGCAAACTTACCCAATGGATCTGGGGTTAGAATATCCGTTCCTGCTTGCAGCACGACCACGTCAAACTCAACATGCTGCAATACTTTTTCCCAAATTTTTCCAAATGCCCAATCATATTCGCTGTCGGTTAAGTTCTTCAATAGCGGCAAGTTAATCGCGTTGTTCAATGCACCAACATCTGACACCTGACCGCCTCGAAACGGATATGCATAGTCAGTATTCATATGAAGTGATAACGTTGTTACGGCCGCATCATCCCGAAATGCATACTCAACGCCATCACCATGATGGGCATCAATATCAACATAAAGTACTTTTACGCCTTCGAGACGAAATCGCTTAATCGCTAAAACCGGGTCATTAAAAAAACAAAAGCCGTTTGCACTATCAGGCATGGCATGATGCATTCCACCTGCTGGACTAAATGCCACAACACCATCTAACAACGATTCCGCCGCCTGAATACTCCCACCGGCGGCTGTTGCCGGTGTTGAAAAAAAACCGGGAAAATACGGATTTTCATAATTCCCAATATTGTGTATTTTGCGATACTCCGGCCGTACTGCATTGCGATCTTCCACATCTTTCATCGCTGCAATATATTCAGGCGAATGAAACCACAACAGCTCATCTTCACTGGCCATTTTTGACTCAACAACCTCCCCAGGCCCAAAACCATCGAAAGCAGCAATCAAATCATGGGTTAGTGACACTCTCGGAATGCTCAAAGGATGTTGATTACCATAACCCTGATTCCGGTAACGATCAGAAAAAATAAAGCGCGCCGGCGTACGTATAGAATGCGACATATTACCCGGGGTTAACCCAGCAACGCTTCCTGATCTGCGCGGGAACGAAGGTAAAAGTAGATGTGTCGAACCGTATGCAAGGTCATCTTTTCCGGGTTTTTCGGTAATACGTCATAACGCTCTTCGTTGATGCAATTTCGGTAATAAACCAACTCACGCACATTATCACGTATGGCAGTTAAAGAAGCATCACCTTTAACAAATGCTTTAAAAAGCACCAGCAAATCATCGCTATCAGGTAACACCTTCCCATGGGCCGATGCAAATAGTTCAAGCAATGCCTTGCAAATTCCCGAAGCTTCCGCTAACAAATGATCAAAGGGGTTATCGTTGCCTGCACTGTAGACGTGCTCCAAGCTGTCGAGACGCTCATCAATACTGTCAAACTGATTTACTATATTTTTTTCTGGCATATTTCACCACCTTATATAATATCAGTATATAATACCCTACTAATATACTGACGTACAGGAGCAAAATAAATGACAAGTCCCATTAAAATGATCAAACTAAACAACCTGAAATATAACCCCAATAGAGACCCTCAGGTTTTCAGACGAATCATTAACAAACCCTTTCGACTTCAAGTGATTTTAGCCGGATCAGGAAATGCGGATGTCTCATTAACAGTAGCAAAGAAAAAACTCGCCCATGAAACCGTATATTTACCCGGCACTTTTGACTGTGATGTGTCATTTGAAAATGCGGCCAGTCATCTCGGGACAATAACCGTAAAAATGAATGGTGAGACTTTCAAGGAATATGTGCGCTTTGATGTTACTGAAACACCTTGGCACGTTTAATACCAACCCCGAAACAGGCTAGCACCCTGCCTGCTGTTTCGGGGCTTGAAATTGATACAAAGAGGGGATGTTTTAATCCGGTTAATCCTGTCAGAAATTAGTCATGGAACCTATATTATGGACAGCAACAAAACCTTGCTTGTCCAGAATCTGTTTCGCCTGGGCACTTCGCCCACCGGTACGGCAATACACAATAAAGGCCTTGGTATGATCAAGCCCGGCAGCCAAACGCTCTAAAGCATGAACTGGCAAATTCTCGGCTCCTGGCAAACTACCTTGCTCAAATTCACCGGCCGTTCTAACATCAATCAGTTTTGCGCCCTTTTTTAGCAGTTCCCGCGCTTCCAAAGAAGAGATTACATCGCTCATTTATATGCCCCAGTTTATCTGTTCAATTATTCCGTAAACACCTTATCGTCTACACGACTGATTTTTAAACAAGTATTCTGAGACTTTGATAAAAAATCAGGAAACAAGTCACATATTTGGGTTAGTAAGCAAACAGGGCTAGCAAAAAACTTATTTTTCAATAGGTTGACGAATCATCGCGAGAACAGCATGGGTTTTTCTTTGCCTCGATATGCGTTTTAACGTATTCCGGGACAATAAAATAGCGCCCAATATAACAACGGCTGCAATGAACGCGAGGTAAATAATAGCCATAAAGTTTTTAACCTTTTATTATTGATTTCTGTCAACATTAACATATCGACACATGGAATCAAGTTCCATCCTCAATCAATATTAATTCCGCTTGTGGGCTGCATAGACAAATAAAGAAGGAAAAATAATGACTTTTATCTACCAATTATATTGCGAGAAGTATTGGGGCAATACGGACAACATTTGAGGCTTGCTAAAAAAACGATCGGCACGCGACAAACGCATCTCATCCTGAATATCAGACTCTCCGCCAAAACAAAAAACCGGAATATTAATTTGATGCTGCATACGAATTTGGCGAATCACATCCAGTGGATCAAATGCATCAATCTCGTCCAAGTCCAGCGTCAAAAAACGATACAGCAGAATTTCGTTCCAATCACCCAAGTCATCCAAATCGGTAACAATTGATAGCGACCAATCATCTGGTATTTGTGCTTTTACTGCCGCCTGAAATTCACCGTTGGTGGTCATCAAAATAAAACGTTTTTGAAGGCGTTTTTCTATCGTTGGATCTGACATACGTTAAGGCTTATTCTTTTTCTTTGGATTCTTTAGTGTTATAAAAATGATCAAAGTAAAAGCCACGTTGCTTTAAGTCTGCGTATAATACCGCCCTTTCCTGGACACCTTGTTCCATGATTTTAATGAGTGCTGCGCCTTGTTCAGAATCAACTATGTGCATGCAACCAACTAAATCGTCATCCGTTTTTAAAAAGTGCGCTTGAAACTCGGAAGGGAACTCAGCATAAACCATCAATGACTTGCAACTTGGATCCGTAGGTTCTAGTGGCTGAAATATTAATTTCCCCAGCCAGGCCAGGCGCGCCATTTGATCAAACTGATTAATATCGAATTTTTTCCCTGTGGTGTATTTCCGCAATTCATTTTTTAAATTGCCAACCTGCTTGATTTTAATAGTTTTCATTTTATTTACACTTTATACCGACTTTCAAACAATGTGAGATAACAGAGCAAATTAACAGCCTTAACTTACTCAAGATTATCAACATCCATTGTACCGATATTTTCACCTGCCATTTGACGCTTAACAAAACTCACATCGGTTTCATTTAATGCAAATGGGAAAGACAAAATATCAGTCGGCGAAGAATCGCCGTAGGGTCGATTACAGGCAGAAATTTCGTCATCATTTTTGCCGGGGCAACCCGATGTTTGAAAAGGTCGGCCAGACGCAATCAACGCTTCTACTTCCTGTTTTGGCATGCCGAAATCGACTACCTGACCGGCATCATTAAATGCCATTTTTGAATAGTTTCCGCCGGCATAATCGATTATGAAGCGCGCCAACTGAACACGGCGCCATTGATCCCTGGAAACAGGTTCCCAATCTTCCATCATTGAACCCTGTTCAGGAAAAAAAGCGAACATGTGATTATGGCCCCCAAGATCCTTAATTTTTTGACAAACTTCCAGTATTTCCGCTTCGGTTTCTCCCATACCACAAATTAAATGCGCACCAAACTTTTCAGGCCCGTAAATTTCAGCCGCCCACTCTATCGCTTGCCAATACTTTTCCCAGGTATGTGGGCTATCAACCGCTTTACCGCGCGTGTTTTCAAAAATTTCGGGCGTCACCGCATCAAGCGCCACAGTAAATATATCAGCGCCAAGGTCTTTCATTTTTTGCAGATCGGCTTTTTCCATCGTTGTCGGATTAGATAAAATCGATACCGGAATATCCGGCACTTCTCTCCTCCATTTTTCTAACAAAACAAGTGAATCTTCGTCCGAGTTCGGATGTGTAATCATGGAAATGCACATCCGCTCGAAATTACCGTTATCTTTTCCCGCTTTGACCTTTTCAATAACATCATCATAACGTGCCGTTGGCCAGTCGACCCGAATAAAGTTACGGTCAGCATAATCCCGCGACTCTTCACGATGGCGAGCAAGCCCGCAATAACTACAATTTGCACGACAACCTTCTTTGTACGTCACCAATAAATTCAAACAATTGGTACACGACGTACGGTGCATTGCACCATCAACCAGACCTAAGGTAATTGCCGCAGCAGTCGACATTTGCACATACTCAGGCGAACGCATATCAGGTGTTTGCACGTAATAGTCAGGCTTATAAAAAGTGACTGGCGTTGGGTTTAAGTCTTCTGCCATTGTACTCATTGTGTATTCCTCTGTTTCTTCAGTAAGCCGGAAGCTTTTCCGACTGCATATATTCTTCAAACGCGATCCAGCCTTTGCGCATAACGCTATCATCATGCGCCTGCTGTGTTCGCCAAACTTTTTTAAGCCACAGCCGTGTGTTAACAGCGCGCTTCAAAGTAACTTCAAACTGATCTCGAATTTCTTCTTCATAGTCCACAAGCGCTTCATCATCGCCTTTTAAATACTGCGACACCGCTTCACCTGCCATTTCGCCCGACATAACACCAGCTGAAATACCTGCACCAGTAATAGGATGTGTTAATCCCGCCGCATCACCAACAAAAACAATATTGGAAAAAATCAGCTTCTCCCGAAGACCTCCTACTGGAATCGCACCACCTGTACGATAAGTAATTTCTTCACCCAATAAACCTTCGTCAATCAATTGTTTATGCAAGCGGTCAAGCGGGTCTTTCAAGTTATGATCAATGTCTTTATTAATACCGAGTCCTAGGTTCGCCCATTCACCTTTTGGAAACATCCAGGCATATCCGCCCGGAAACTCATCTGAAACCCAAATGTCCGTGTCGAAATAGGCTTTTTTTAAGGGTACCGTATATTGACGCGTGCTGACCGTATCCAATTCAGGCAAGCCTAAACATTTTGCCACTTTAGAGTGAGGCCCATCGGCTGCGATCAATGCTCGATAAATTACCTCAATAATTTGATCACCTTGCATTACCGTCGCCGTGGAGCGATGCATATCCAGCGAAACCAGTTGCGCACCCGCTAATATTTCAGCACCGGCATTTATCGCATTGTTTGCAATATCTTCATCGAATTTCTGGCGGTCAATCATCAGACCGGGAAAGTCGGTTTTTTCAACTTCGCCTGAAGGTAAAAAACTTTTCATTCCCGTGATTTTTTGGCGACGAACCGGAGCAGTGGGCGCGTATTTGCTCATCGGTAACGGAATAAATTCCGCGCATTGCACAGGTGCCCCAATGGTTTTCTTTTTTTCAACCGCAAACACATTCAAACCCGCATCGGCCGCTATTTTTGCAGCACTTCCACCGGCGGGGCCAACACCAACAACTAACACATCGATTTGTTTTATAATTTTTGTCATAAAAACCGGCATAAAACTTAAGCCGGCTCCGTATCTTTGACACAATCGAGCGCAACATTCATCGCCGCAATAAAATCAGCTGGTTCCAACATCATCATTTCAGCATCAACCCGTTCAAAAAAAGCATTAACACGCGATGTTAATTGTTCGACCGGCGTTTCTTTTAAAGCCGCTTCCAGATCAATAATGGTTCGACGTGGTGTCACAAAATAATCCCCCGTCAACCACACCTGTTTAATCATGTTTTTTTGTTTATCGTAGGAGAGACTGGCGCGAATCAAACCGCCGGAGCATTTATAAATTCCCTGTACAATCGGTAAATCACTTTCGGGGCTATTTTGCTGGTAAATCCATTCGTCGGTATCAATTTCAGCTAAGGCTTCTGCATACAATGTGTGTTCGTCTGCATTGATATCAACCGATTCTTCAAAGTCCACATCAAAAGCCTCGGAAAAAGCATCGCTAATGTGCTTTTTAACCAAGGCCATTGACGGCGCTTCGCCTAATAAATCCTTTAAATTGATCACGCGATCACGTGCGGAAGATATTGCTTTATCTGACATTTTTTCTGCGGGAATACGCAAAATCCTCATCATTTTCTCAACATCAAAATCAATTAGCAGCGTTCCCTGATACAAAATGGAGTCTCCATCAAAGGCACCGCCGGTACCCGAGACTTTTTTGCCATCAATTTCAATATCATTTCGGGGGCGAAACTTGGCATCAACACCAAGACGACTGATTCCCTCTGCTGCTGCCTCGCAAATTTTCTTTGCTATGGCATTCATGTCAACCGTACCCAAGACTTTTTTATCGAGATAAAGCTCCCAGCCGATTTGCGTCTGATCAAAATAAATGGCGCCACCACCCGTCATACGACGCTGAATAGCGATGTCGTGTTCCCGACAATAATCCAGTCTCAATTCCTGGTCTGCGCTTTGATGAAAGCCTAATAATGCGCAAGGCTCAAACTGTAAAAAACGTAACGTATGTGGCGCCTTACCTTCTTGGTGGGCTTCAAGAATAGCCCGATTCAGCGCCATATTCTGTGCAGCAGGCCGAATACCTGTGTCAATTACTCGCCATGTTTGCTTTGCCATTTTTTATATTCTCTTGGTTAAATTGTCAAAATTTCTGAAAACGCCCTGTTGATTATTACGCAACATCACTGACAACTTTTATTTTACTCAATGCCGATGCGGTTGCAGGAAAATGCCGTTTATTCGCTTTTTCATGTGCTAGAATTGTATCGAGATCCAGTTCTATGGCGTCATTAGTGGTTTCTACAGCCATCACTTCGTCACCAATCGCAATCGAGCAACAACTTGGGGTAACTTTAACGCGTTTTTCCAAACGTGCCGCCAATTCAACCGCACCGTCAGCAGGATGTGCTATTCCACTTACGCCTGCCATAACAGCGTATGCGTCGATTTTCATTTTAGCGATACCTGATGGACGCGCACAGCCCAATAAAAGTGGTGTCTCAGGTAATGCGATACGTGCATCCAGAAAAAAACTGCCGACCGCATCCGCATCCGGTGTCACAAATGGCCGTTTTTCAGGTGCGTACTGTGGCATAACCACAACCAGTACAACCGCATCAGGGGTGTGACGTTTTAACATCGCCAACGCATTCCATTCACCCAGTAATCTGCCGTAATGAAGACCAATAACGATATGTGGAACCACTTTCATTTTGGTATTAACCAAAATTTCGAGTGTTTGCTCAAAGTCATCTTCACTGCGTTTTAAATGATAAACCTCGGTAATGGTTTTTTGCGCACCGATAACGTCCATCATCGCTGCATCTATACCGCTTTGTTCCATACTTAGCGCAATATCTTCATCAACCAAGGCAGTATGCATGGCGATTTTAAATTCGGGGAACTCATCTTTTATGCGTCGTATAGTTGAATAATAAGGATCGTATTCAACTTTATTCTGATGGTTAGAGCCACCTGTAAGCAACATTCCTTGGGTACCTGATTCAACCATACCATTTACTAAACGCCAGAGTTCTTCCGGTGTACGCGCTGGAATCATTGGCTCAAGTATTGCTGCTTTACAATGATCACATTGCAGCTTGCAATCCGCTCCGGTAATCGATACCGCTGGCCAGGCATTACCACCACAACTGGCGAGTTCAGTACTACTGTAGGCTTTAAACGAAGGGGTATAAAAATTGATTAAATTGTCTGAACGCGGCGTTTGTTGTAGTTTGTCAATTATTGAATCATCAAACGATATGTCTTCCAGTGCTTCAACACGCCCTACTGCACCTTTCCAATCTAGCATGTTTATGCTCTCTGCTTTATTTCTGCGTTTCTGCTTTGGTTTACTGCGAGGTGTTACTTGTCATCACTCGTAACTGTTTGCAAATACTTTATCGGTGTTTTTTAAACGCGCACAGGGGCATCCTGGAAGAATACCCCCATGCAATGGTTTTATTCACAACCGGCGAATCCGTCACTTTCCATTTTTGCTTCAAAGGCCGTAGCAACATCACCACCCGTAACAAGATCTGCCGACTCCCCTTCCCAGTCGGAAGGTTGAATCTTAACCAACCAACCCTCGCCGTATGGATCCGCATTTATCAAACCCGGTTTACTGGCAACCGCGTCATTAACAGCAACAACTTCACCAGCAACAGGCGACTTGGCAGGACCAACCCATTTGCCAGACTCAACAGTTGCACAAGATTTGTCTTTTTTTACTTTCTTGCCCACTTTTTTTGGTGTGTAAGAAACAATTTCACCAGCCAATGATCCGGCATACGATGTCATACCGATAGTCACCGTACCATCACCTTCCTTACGAACCCATACGTTATTCTCAACGTTATAGTTCAAATCATCTGGTAAATCACAACCACGAACAGCTCCCATGCTGATGCTCCTATGTTAATAAAAAAATAAAAAGCCAAAACCGGCCGTTAATAGATTATGTAATAATATCTGTAAAAAACAACCAGAATCAGGCTGTTTTTTACTTTTAATTGTGTGAAATTAAAACGAAATCACCTTGTCTGAAGTCAGTATCAAATCTGCCAGCACACCACCACCAACAACCTCGTCTACCTCGTCAATCAAATCCGTTTCAATGTCTATTTCATACCCAGGCAATGCTGGCATACAGGCAATAATTTTAACACCTGCCGCTTTGGCATCGCGCATAAACTCAATAATGGTTTTTCCACCTTCCATTGCCACCAATGTTTCAGCTACACCTTTTTGAATTAAACGCACACCTTCCATTGTAAAAAAAATACGAACTTCTGCATCCATGGCAGCTAATATCGAGCCAAGAAAAAAAGGCGTAGCGCAACGAGATGCAGTACTGGGACCGCTGGTCATAATGATCAGTACACTTTGCTCATCATTGTCGAGATAAAAATCTGTATTTGCCATTAAGTTAGTCGCTCACAATGAATATCGTCATTTTTTGCTCGCTCACAATACCCCCTTTCTGCCGCATCTCCGGTAAGAAACCCCGACAATGCTTCCTCCACGGGTAAATTCGGGATAACTTTCGCAATCCAGGCACCGTAAGGATCGATATTCAACAGCTTGGGGGTTTCAAGAACCTGAATATTTCCTTCAACTATAGTGCAATCTATAAAATTAGGAATCGGGCCTGCCCATTTTGCACTTTCAACCGTCGCAACCGGTTTTCCCGGCGGCCGGCGAGTACCGGGTTTACGCACACGAATATGCATTATTTTCCCGGCAATGCTCTGCGAAAGATCCGTCATACCCACTTTTAACGAGCCATCATCCTCCTTGGACAACCAGATTTGAAACTCCGCATCATAGTACAAATCTGGTTTAAACTCGCATTCATTGCACACCATCAATGTGACAACCTAGATCACATTCTTTTGCTTCAGAAAATCAATCGAATCACTGATATTTTCGTGAATACCCAGTTTTCGTGCAGACAATCCCATTGCTAGCCCCAGCAACTGCGTGAAGTAAATAATCTTCACATCTGTCTTGATACCAAAGGTTTTTTCAGCGCGAATTTGATGCATTTCAAGGCCTGAATGACACGTTGGGCATTCTGTTGCGATAACTTCTGCGCCGGAGTCTTCAGCGGCTTGCAGCAGATTCAACACCAACTGCGTGGACGTATCAGCATCAGAAAGCGTATGCGCACCGCCACAGCAAGCTGTTTTCAATGGAAAATCCACGTTCTCTGCGCCGGCTGCACCTAACAGATCATCCATAAAATGTGGCCGGTAAGTTGACTCCGAGCCCGGGCCGGCATCTTTTTCGGGAAAAATCTGCCGTGGTCGGGTGTACATGCAGCCATAATAATTTGCGATCTTAATGCCGTTAAGCGATTTTTTCATGCGAGACTTGAAGCCTTCTGGCCCCACTTCTTCCATCAACCATTCCAGTAAATGCACCGTACGCACATTGCCGTTATAAACCGGGTCATCGGCTTTTTTCGCGAGCTCCTGAACAGTGTCCAAGGCCTTTTCATCGGTTGCTAATTCATATTCTGCTTTTTTTAGATTGTGATAACAGCCATTGCATGGCGCCATCACCGTATCAAAACCCATTTGTTCTGCCGCTATGGCAAGATTACGTGCTGACAAATAAGTTTGTAGCATTGGATGAACATTTTTGACTTCCATCGCACCACAGCAATTGTAGTCACGCAGGTTTTCCATTTCCATCTTTAACTCTTTCACTAATGCGCGAGTTGAACGATCGTATGGTCCACCAGTTCCTTCGAGGGCACAGCCCGGATAATATGCAACCTTAGCCATGCGCTGACTCCTTTTGTTCTTTTACATATGCTGCCAAAACATCACCTGTTTTCCCCCAGGACTGTGTTTTAGGTGGAAAAACGACATGCATGGCAGAGTGCATCAAATGTTTAAAAGGCAAATGTTTAATCATGCGCTTTACCATCTCAACAAACCAGTCTTGCATCATGTCCTGTCCGGTTTTTGCGAAGAAGTTTTTCAGTACAGCACTGTCTTCAATGCGGCCACGCTTTTCTATCTGATCCCAAAATTCATAGTCAAACTTACTGGAATCCGTTTCTTGCGTATGCCCTTCTGCTTCCAACCAGTGCGCAAGTGCTTTCATTACCCCTTCTGGTTTTACATCTTTCGGACAGATATTCGTGCATTTATTACAAGACACGCACTGCCAAATAATGTCTTTGTCTTTTAGGATTTCCTCTTTCAGACCAAGGCGCGTGGCATAAATCCAGTAACGTGGATTAAAGTTCACATTTTGCCCATACATGGTGCAGGAGTTGGTGCAGGAACCACACTGCCAACAACGATGTACGTTTTCCGCCCCTGCGTACTGCTGAATTTTTGCCTCAAAGCCGTCATCATAGTCTCGCAAAGTGCGAGGCGTAATCATTGTATTCCAATGACCCGATACATCTACACCATCAATAACAAGACTATCATGTGTTAATAATCTGTCTGCATCAATTAACGATTTTTCATGAATCGCCATTTTTATCTCCGTTTTATTTCAATGCGAATCGACATTAGTCACTCTGAAAAAACCTGAAAAACTAATGAACAACTGCTTTTTTTAAACGCATAAAATCATTTTTTTTCGCTGGATCAATACCCAACAATTTAACTACCAACTCTAGCGGTTTTAACTCTGCTGCACCGAACTGAGAACCGAACATCCCCAAACCGCTGGACATACTCAATATATATTCGGCATAAGCCTGAGCCACAAGCAAGTCGATAAAATAGTGAATATCACGATAAAATCCCTGCTGCCCCAGTTGCTGCGCAAACCAGACACGACTGGCCTCGAAATTAGCCGGTGTGTCACCAAAGCTCACGTCACGCATAGTGTCACCACCACGAATAAACTCACGAAGCGCACCACTGGTTTCTTTTTCATTCCACACCCACCGGGACATATGGGGAAAGCGCTCAGGACTGTAAAAATGCAATAGCTCTGCTGAAAAGTCCCATGCAGCGCGTTGCGTTTTTTTATGTTCACCTTCAAAAAGCGCAGAAAATTGTTGCATTCGTTCTGATATCGTTTGCTTGCCGTAAAGTAAATGTTTTATCTGCCGAACCACAACATCATGCGGCACCTTACTTAAAGAATCGGGTAATTTCCGTCGTGCTGTAAATACCGTATCAAGCAGAATCGATAAACCTTCTGGTGATAGTTCATCAATTTTTTCGTACGACAACACATCTGAAAATAACGCGTGCTTGTTTTTAAGTGACGCTATAAAAGTATCGATTCCACCTTTTTCATTGGTTGCATTTAACAGCTCCTCCAATTTAATACGACAAATTTCATCGTCCAACCCTGTTTTCAGTGTTGATGGTTCTATCTCATCAAAATTCTGTTCAGAGTTCGAGGCCTGTTTTTTAAACCAAAGCATACCCAGATTAGCCCGCCATATCTGCCAATGCTCGCATTGCTGCTGCACTACCTTGCGATATTGAATCATCTATCGTTTCCGGTCCGTATGCGGAACCACAAGAGTAGATACCTTTACGTGTAGTCCCACTGGTATTTGTATAGTGCTCGGGTTTTTCAATGTAACCGTGTTTCTCCAAACCAACACCAAAGGTATTTGCGATTTCGGGATTATCTTCGTTGGGATCCATACCTACTGCATGAATAACCATATCAAAAGGAATCACTATCGGGCGTTTAACCAATGTGTCTTCACCTTTAACCAGCAAACGACCATCAGGCGATGCCGTTACTTCAGCGATACGAGCTTTGACATATTTGACTTTAAATTCTTCCTGGGACTTCCAGTAAAATTTATCTTCATACAAACCGAAAGTCCGAATATCCATGTAATAAACGAATACTTGGGTTTCAGGTGACATTTCACGAATCTCCATCGCAAGATTCGCCGAAACAGTACAACAAATCTTCGAGCACCATTCACGGCCTATTTGACGGTCACGTGAGCCAACACAAAGTAAAATGGCAACACGCTCTGGCACACGGCCATCAGAAGGACAGGTGATTTTACCCGAGCCAACCATCTGCTCGGCTTGCGTTGTTGTAATGACATCAGGAAAAGTGCCAAAGCCCCATTCCGGCTTATTGATTGAATCAAAATGCGTAAAGCCGGTAGCGAGAATCACCGAGCCCGCCTTCACAGTTTCGCCACCAGAAAGTGTCGCAGTAAAATCACCTGCCTCACCATCCAGTTTTGTCACTTTGCTGCCTTTGTGAATGCTAATGTTTGAATCGGACTCAACGCCACTGACCATGCGACCAATCGCATCTTTTGCCCATTCACCAGAAGGCACCAACTTCGCATAACCCGATAAAATCGGCGCACCACCAAGCTTGTCTTCTTTTTCAACCAGCACAGCCTTTTTACCTGCCGCTGCAACACCGGCTGCGGCCGACAAACCTGCCGGCCCGCCCCCAACAATTAGTACTGTATCCTTAGACATTTAGCCCCCTACCGCAAGTTTTGGATCATATAAATATTCAATATTCCCGCTTTCGACTTCTTTCAAATAAGCCTCAAACTGTTTCTTGGATTCGCCCCAGTTCAATCCCATTTTTTCAACCACTTCTTCGCACGGTGATGCGTGCCATTGCAGCTGAACTATTTTGAAAGGATCCGCGCCACACGCGAGCGCAGCAAACTGGACATCAGCCATTATTGGTACTGCGAAGCTTTGCTCATGGGCCTGACCAATCCACTGGTTTTTATCCATAGTGGTAATACAGCCGGTATCAATACCCAACATTAAATCAGCATCAGCCTCCTCACGAACCACTTTGATTTTTCTGTCCATGGTGAAAGAACGTGTAAATTCGCGTTCAGAAATAATGTGACGAAAGCCAAAACCACAACAGTCATACCATGTAGAGTAATCCCTGACATCTGCACCCAGGGCTTGAGCGATAGATGTACCCGGTGCCGCTCGATTCCCACCTAATACTTCAGCATCATAAATCGCATCTTCATGCACCATTTTATAGTAGTGACATGCCGCATGAACGGTTGTTTTTATATTTGAGACATCAATCGTTTGTAGCTCGGATGCAATACGGTTTCGCATGACATGAACCCATTCCGAGTAATGAACAATCTCTTCAGGAATAACCAGCTTGCCATCCACCAAACGCCCAAGCTTGCCCATTATTTTGGTCACATTTTCACGCAATTCCGCATTCTCAATTAAATATTTGCGTACTTCTTTGTAATTGCCAAATGACGTACCACAGTGAACCAGCGGGTAAAAATGCCCTAACTCGTGTCCGTGCTGCTGCCCCGAAACATAGGCCTGATGAAAATTACGCATAAACACGGCGGCAAGCGATTCAACATTGCCAATACCCGACCCGTGATAATTCCAGGCAGTGCATGAAGTCTGATCAGTCTCATCAAGGTAGTCTTTACCTGGGACATAAGCAAATTTATTCATAAACCACATAAGTGAAGTTGGATAACCCGGAATATTCCCGCACTGACCACAAGATTTGTGATGCCACAACTGGCGTGTTGGAATTTTTTTATCCCATCCGAAAAGGGTTTTTACCATTTTCGGATCATGCTCATCATTAATACGATGAACAATGATTTCACCTTCTTTTTCCAGCTCCCACATATGCTCGCGGATATCATCCATTCGCTCACCCAAATCCATGGTGCGCTTGTCAACATGCTTGCGAACCCAGTCTGTTGCTGCCGCAGCATCGGCTGCATTCAAATTGGTTTCCTGGAAAAAAGAACCGTGGCCGGAAACACCTTGCCCATCGGTATTATGAAAACCGGGTTTCATCGTGCCAGCACCGGCGCCTTCACCTGTCTGGTTATGATTACCAGGCCTTTGCTTATCTGTCATAACAGTCTCCTACCAAATAAATTGCCGATACGTGATCAATCGTCATCATCGTCGTCCTCCTGCTCTTCCAGCCAGTCTTCGTACTCTTCTTTCTTTTCATCAATGAAATCATCAATTACGTCATACAAATTTTCATCCATTAATTCCAGTTGATCGAGTACGCCGGTCATTTCCCAAATGGTGTACATTTCAACAGAGGTTTTTAACGCAGTTTCCCAGGCGGTATTGGTTGTTTGCAGTGTTTTGACCGGAATAGCCTTGCGCAACAACTTGAGATCACCTTCTACTTTTTGAATATTTGGCCCCCAGTCAGGGAAGTGATCAGGTTGTATCATGTCCGGTGAAAGCTGATTCCCGGTGGTGATCAGCTTTAGCATAACCCGGCCAAATGGGCGCAATACATCTTTGGCAGAGTCCATGCCGTGCGCTATTGACACTTCTCGCATAATGGCAACAAGGCCACCCGGAGAATTTTTGAAAGGACAGCGGGCAGCACATGTCATGCATTGCGCGCAAGCCCAAATTTTTTCCTGCATTGCGTCGTAAATCTGATCGACGTTTTCCGTCCACAACAACTGCACAATCTCTCTCGGACTGTAGTCATAAAACTGCGCCGAAGGACAAGTCGCTGTACAAATTCCGCAGTTCAAGCAGCCATTAAGTTCATGCTCGTAACGGAAGTCGCTTTTAATTTCCTCGAAGATTTCCTGCATTTCTGCATAAGTTGCCATGAAGAGCCCTCTTATCTCATTCCAGCTAATGCGCCATCACACCAGGCGGAGATTGAAAAAACATGCGCCCCGATATACGCTTTAAATCAAACGCACATCTCGGCTTTTCAATAACCTGCCAGACCACCCAATCCATATAAAAGTGTAGCAGACACAAAATAAAACGCATTTTCAATTCACTATATAGTTATATAGTGAAATACCAACACAAAAGAAGGGGTGAACAATTCACCCCTTCAATACCAAAACAATTACATATACAAGTTAACGTCTGACTCGCCAGCAAATTCAAAGAATGTTGCCGCACCCCCGTACTCGACATTATCAAGCAGTTCTGAAGGCTTGAACTCAAACAAATCAACTGTCATTTGACAGGCTATCATTTTCACTTCAGCCTCAATACACAGCTCCCTCAGTTCCTCAATCGAGGCAACCCCTTTTTTCTGCATCTTGGCTTTCATCATACTGGTCATAGCAGCTTCCATGCCCGGTAGCGCCTGAGCCAAAACCGGCACTGGCATTGGCATCGGCATTGCCGGATTACCCAACGAAGACATTTTAAGATCAAGATCTTTCTTCAAAATCTGCAAGCCATAAAATGTAAAGAAGATTTCCACTTCATAACCCAATGCTGCCGCTGTAGACCCCAGAATCAGTGGAGGGTACGCCCAATCCAGAGTCCCTTTTGTCGCGATGATTGCTAATTTTTTTTCTGACATAATTCACCCCAATAATATAAAAGCGCACCAAACAACCACCTGTCGCTTTTCTGAAAGCAATTAACCTTTCTTGATTAAAAAATAAAACTTGCCACCTTCTTCACGAGACTCCATCAACTCGTTACCCGTTTGCTTAGAAAAAGCTTCAAAATCCTTAATAGCCCCAGGATCCGTCGCAATAATGTGCAAAACCTTTCCACTTTCCATTGCCGCCAACGCTTTTTTCGCGCGCAAAATAGGCAGCGGACAATTTAAACCACTGGCATCCAGTTCAGAATCAAAATCAGCCATGAAAAACTCCTTACATTACATTTGGTTATTACAAACAAATCGATTAATTGAATTCTTTTATGTTTCTGCCATTTGCACCAAGCAGAAAACCCGCACTTGTCATACTTAAAATAGGCGATTAAAAAAATTTATCCACCTATAAGTCGAATATTATCATTCTAATATATTAAAATATGCGAATATAGCAATACAGAGGATAGCCAGACCTTAAATGTTTATCAAGCCTTATTTTTTAAAAGATAGGGTAAGCTAACAATAGCCACATACATGCATGCACCTGTTTTTAGCTCAGACCGATGAAAACACGGCCGATAAACGCAAGATCTGTATTCATTTGTCGAAATATAATATAGTAATCACCAGATATCGGAGGAACCGGGTTTTGAATAAAAACGATTTTAACCAAGACACTCGCTACACAGCCACACTTAGAGATGAGGCAGGCAAATTAAGACCGGCAAATTTTTATGTCATGCGCTTGCATGACGATGGAATGGTCGTTCGCATGACAGACAAAGCCGCAAAATTGCTAAAGTTAAAATATGAAGACATTATAAAAATCGTTGCCACAAAAGCAATTGCAACCCAGAACCGCTACGGCGTACCTGATGCCTTATTGTCCGAGGCTCACTGGAAAGGCAAAACCGTCATCGATCATTATTCAACCGCGCCTCACATGGGAAAATAACCACGGATGCGCCGAATCAAATAGGCTTGGATTTTAGCTGAGAAAAACACAGTTGCCATTAGCATTAGCCAGCATAAAATATGTCAAACTTATTCGGCGCAGCCTTTAAAGACATAACACAATGACAAAACGAACCGAAGCAACCTAAAGAGAGTCATAAGGAATTGACAACCATTACACAGGTAGCTGTTCGCTTGAAAAAATACGTATTCACACCCTGCGCATACCTGAGGGTGTTTTCCCCCTTATATTACTCATGCCTTTTTATCTTTTTGCTTCTCACCAGCACAATCAGTCTGGCCAACGATATCACACTCCCCTCCATTGGTAACGACAGTAGCAGCCGCTTCTCCCAGGCGGAAGAAACCCTTCTCGGGGAAACATTTATGCGTCAGGTCAGGCTTGAACTGCCCGTCAGCGATGACCCGGAAATATCGACTTATATCCAAAGCCTCGGCTATCAACTTGTTTCAAAGAGTGAATTCTATTCGCGCAATTTTTCGTTTTTTGTAATTCAAAGCCCGGCTATTAACGCTTTCGCTGGCCCAAACGGCTATATTGGCATGAACGCTGGCCTTATTTTGGCCTCAAGTGATGAAAGTGAAGTCGCATCGGTCATGGCGCATGAAATCGCCCACGTTGCACAGCGACACCTGGAACGCTCTTTTGATAAAAGCGAGAGCATGAGCCTACCCACCGCTGCGGCAATATTAACCGCCATCGTGTTAGGCAGCGCCGCCAATATCAACGTTGCAGAAGCAGCTATTTTTGCCACAATTGCGGCCAATGCTGAAACAAAGCTGGGTTTCTCCCGGGCACACGAACTCGAGGCCGACCATATAGGCATTCAAATTCTTGCCAAATCGGGATTCGACCCAAATGGAATGCCCAGCTTTTTTGAAAAACTACAACAATCCAACCGCATCAGTGAATCGAAAACACCTGAATTTTTGCGCACTCACCCGGTCACCACAAAACGAATAGCTGAATCGCGCAACAGAGCCGCAACCCATAAATACACCTTCAATAAAAATTCGCAAGCTTATTACCTGGTTAAAGCCAAGCTCAGGGTAATCACCAGCCATAACCTTGACGAACTCATCAAAAGAATTGAAGCCGAATTAAAAGAAGGTAGCTACCAAAACAAAATTGCGCAAATTTACGCTTATGCCCATGCATTAATGCGCGCACACAAGCTCGATAAAGCCAGAAAACGCGTCAAACAACTCATCGAAATGGACGAGCCCCGTATCCAATACAGCACATTACGCGCAAACATTGAAATAGAAGCGGGAAATTTTGAAAAAGGCTACCAAATTTTCAAGGAAGCCCTCCAACTAAACCCCGGAAACGCAACCCTCTCACTGCATTATGCTGACGCGTTGATCAACCAAAAGCACCCCGAAGAAGCCAAAAAGGTCCTGAAAGCAATCGTCAATTATTCGCCAACACCAACATATCTTCAAATGCTGGCTAAAGCCGAAGAAAACTCGGGCTATAAAGGCGCCTCACACCGCACATTGGCGGAGTATTACCTAATGTACGGCCTTATTCCTTCCGCCATTTCCCATCTCAAACAAGCCATGAAGGAAAAAGACACCACAGAACTGGACAAACAACATATTTTAGCCCGCATGAAAGAAATCAAAGAAATTTCCATCCTGGAAAAACAATTTGAATAAGCGATCAATTAAACATAACAGCTGCGCTCAAAAAACAGCCCACCTCAACATCTGAAGACACAATACCCCTCAACTTCGAAAACACACATGCCAAAACACAAATCCACCCCATAAAATAATTAATACCGGGATAGGTTTTTTCTAATACTAAAAACCCATAAAATTTTGCATAGTTAAACAGCTGTTAATTCGAGGCAAACAAGAGTTAAGCATTTGCTAATAAAGTATTTTCTCTTTGGCTATACGACAAATAAAGCTCAAAATAATAAAAAAACAAAAATACAATATCCTGTACTATCTGTTTTCAAGACTTAGCGAACAAATAGTTAGTTGACAGTTGTTGCCAACTAACCTAACGTTCAAGACTGAATTCCGTTATTTTGTACAGACTGACGATTGCAATCACAACGCATCTCAGCCCACGGGAACATTAATTGATTGTCAGCCAAATAGCTTTGATCAGGAGGTCATATTTAATGAGGATGCCACACAAGTTCATCACAGCCGCAAGCGCAGTTGCCATTTTGCTTAGCGCGCCTGTGGTTATGAGTAACACTGCCAATGCAAGTGAAGCAAGCGCAATCTCCAAGGGAAAAAAAATAGCCTTTCATCGCAAAAAAGGAAACTGCCTGGCATGTCATGCCATCAAGGGTGGAAAACTACCGGGCAATATCGGGCCGCCACTGGTCAACATGAAAGACCGCTTCCCAAATAAAAGCAAATTAAGAGACCAGATATGGGACGCCACGAACAACAACCCAAATTCAATCATGCCTCCTTTTGGCAAACACTATATTTTAACTAAAGACGAGCTAGATTTAGTTGTTGAATTTATCTATTCGCTTTAACGGGGAGAAGAACGGTGAGTATGAAGCGTAGAACATTTTTAAAGGGCACTTTTGCAACAGGCGTATTAAGTGTTGCAGTGGGCACAGGGTTACTCAAACCCAGCGATGTCCTTGCTGCATGGCCTGAAAGTGCATTTTCATCAAAAGATATGGACGCCGCACTAAGCGCATTGGGCGCAAGCGGCGCATCAGATAGTAGCAATATTAAAATTAAAGCACCCGATATCGCGGAAAACGGCGCGGTCGTTCCCATTACCATTTCAACAAATATCAGTGGCGTAAACGCAATAAGTGTTTTGGTGGAGAAAAACCCCCAACCGCTGGCAGCTTCTTTTGAACTGGGCAGCAATCTGGATGGTTATGTATCCACCCGAATAAAAATGGGCAAAACATCAAATGTTATTGCAGTTGTCCAGGCCGGCGGAAAATCATACAAAGCGAAGAAAATGGTCAAAGTTACCATTGGCGGATGTGGCGGTTAATCATTTTCAGTCGCTTTATAGCAATAAATGCACATAGATAACTGTAAGATTGGGAGAAATTAACGATGGCTAAAAACTCCATCAAAATTAAGGCTAAAGTCAAGGGTGAAAAAACCGAAGTAAAGGCCTTAATTAAGCACAACATGGAAACCGGGCTGCGTAAAAACAAGAAAACCGGCGAAAAAATTCCTGCACACTTCATCAAAGAAGTAAAATGCGAACATAATGGTAAAACCATATTTACCGCTAACTGGGGTATTGCCGTTTCAAAAAACCCCTACCTTTCGTTCAAGTTTACAGGTGGCAAGAAGGGCGATACTATTGCCATCAGCTGGGTGGACAACAAAGGTGACACCGATAGCCGTTCGACTAAAGTCAGATAAAGCAAAACAGATACTCCTGACACTTTAAAAAGTTTAATCAAGGAATAAACTGTTGGCGACACTATTAGCGATACTAGGAGATACGATATGCGCAAATTACTTGCTAAAATAGCAGTAATAGGAATGTTTGGCGCAGTTTCGGGTTTAGCCTTTGCCGACCCCGAATCTGATAAAAACAAATTCCAGGACTACTTTAAAAACAAATTTCCCAACACCGAATTTCAGGACTTTGCAAACGGTGTTTACTCAATTGATGCCGCTTCACGTGCTCAATGGATAGAAATTGAAGAATTCCCCCCCTACGAGATTGCAATTGAAGAAGGCGAACGCCTGTTTAACACCAGTTTCAAGAATGGAAAAAGCTATGCAGGCTGCCTACCTAATGGCGGCATGGGCATTTCCCATACCTACCCCAAGTTTGATGAAGACAAGGGCGAAGTCGTTACACTGGCCCAAGAAATCAATAACTGCCGAAAAGCCAATGGCGAAAAGCCCTTAAAATACAAAAAAGGCAAAATGGCAGCCATATTGGCTTACCTGGCCTACAGTTCTCGTGGCAAGGTCTTCGATATCAAAATTAACAGCCCAGCCGCAGAGGCCGCTTACGAAGAGGGCAAAAAGTTTTATTATGCCAGACGTGGCCAGCTAAACATGGCTTGCGCGCATTGTCATATAGATTACTCCGGCAAGCGCATTCGCGCAGATTTGTTGAGTCCCGCACTGGGCCACACAACCCATTTCCCGGTTTACCGATCCAAATGGGGAGGGCTGGGCACACTGCATCGCCGGTTTGCCGGCTGCAACAAGCAGGTTCGGGCAAAACCCTTTAAGGCACAAAGTGCAGAATACCGTAATCTTGAATACTTCCTTACTTATATGAGTAACGGCCTTGAGGCCAATGGACCGGGTGTGCGCAAATAATGGTATCGACTGGAAACACCTGACATTCAAGCATATAACGGCATAAAAACCGGGGCTTTCAACAGGCCCCGGTTTTTTTATGTACTTAAAAACCGAAACCTGGCAACACTGGCTATTTAACTTTTATCGTTTTGATAATTCGTTATAATTTTGCATTTAATGTGTTTAACGTGGCATTAATTCTATGTATTACCATTCAGCAAAAAGACAGCATACAATTTACACATATTTGATTGGCAAACACATTGGACGACATAAACCGTAAATTTGTAATCAACACAAAACAAACCTAAAAGGGCTCTGCATGAACATCTCTCGTCGTGACTTTCTCCAACTTTTGGCCGTTGCAAGCACCGCTGGGCTAGCCTTGCCCGGCTGCTCGACCCTGGGTTCCAACAAAAATCTGCGCGCCCCCAAAGACTTTTATGATATCCCCAAGTACGGCAATGTTTCATTACTGCATTTTACCGATTGCCACGCGCAATTAATGCCGATCTGGTTCCGTGAACCCAACATCAATATTGGTGTAGGCGCAATGAAAGGGCGCCCCCCACATCTTACCGGAAAGAACCTGCTGGACTATTTTAAGCTGCCGGAAAACAGCATTTATGCCCATGCTCACACATTTCTCGACTATGTAGAAGCTGCACACACTTACGGCAAAGTTGGCGGCTTCGCTCATATCGCCACACTGGTTAAACAATTACGTGCCTCCCGACCAAATTCGCTATTGCTGGATGGTGGCGATACCTGGCAAGGCTCGGCCACTGCACTGTGGACAGATGCACAAGACATGGTTGATGCTTGCCGACTACTCGGTGTGGATGCGATGACAGCTCACTGGGAATTTACTTACGGCGCGGATCGCGTTTCTGAAATTATCGAAAAAGATTTAATTCCCAACAAAATGGATTTTCTTGCCCAAAACGTCATAGATAACGAATGGGAAGAACCCGTATTTAAACCTTACACAATACGCGAAATGAACGGTGTAAAAGTTGCTGTCATCGGTCAGGCTTTTCCTTACACGCCTATTGCCAACCCAAGATACAAAGTGCCCGACTGGAGTTTTGGTATTCAGGATGACAACCTGCAAAACATGGTAGACAACGTTTACGCGGAAGGCGCTGAAGTTGTTGTTTTATTGTCTCACAACGGAATGGACGTGGACCTTAAACTTGCCTCGCGCGTTAGCGGACTGCACGCCATTCTTGGTGGCCACACGCATGATGCAGTTCCGGGCACCATGCCGGTGAAAAACCCGAGCGGTGATACAACACTGGTTGTAAACTCCGGTTCTAACGGTAAATTTGTCGCCGTACTTGATTTTGATGTACGTGGCGGAAAAGTACGAGGACACCAATTCCATATGCTCCCGGTTTTTTCCAACCTGCTAAAAGCTGACCCGGAGATGAGCAAATACATAGAGAATGTGCGAGCACCGTTCCTTGATAAATTAAAAGAGCCATTAGCCGTAACCGACGAGCTGCTTTATCGTCGCGGTAATTTTAATGGCACATTTGATCAGGTGATACTTGATAGCATGCTAGCCGTACAAGATGCCGAAATCGCATTTTCACCCGGGTTTCGCTGGGGCATATCCAAACTACCGGGTGAAACCGTCACCTTTGAAGATTTAATGACGCAAACAGCCATTACTTATCCCGCAACCACGTTAAATCACACAACAGGTGAACAAATTAAATTGATACTTGAAGATGTTGCCGATAATTTATTTAACAAAGACCCCTACTACCAGCAAGGCGGCGACATGGTACGGGTTGGCGGACTCAAGTATTCCATCGACCCGACGGCGGAGATCGGTCATCGCATTAACGACATGACGCTCAATGGCAAACCATTAGATGCCAGCAAAAAATACAAAGTGGCTGGCTGGGCAAGTGTTCAAGAACAACCTGAAACGGCAACCCCAATCTGGGATGTGGTTGCAGAATACATGAGAGATCAAAAAGTTATTAAAATTAACGACTTTAACGAGCCAATAGTGAAAAATCTGGGCAACAATCCCGGGTATATAAAGCTCTAAAAGGCACTTCTGCCCATTTGAAAACAAACACTAAAAAAACAAAAGCAGGAAATCAACCACCGGCTTTTGTTTTTTTAGTTTATTTTATTGAACGCATCAAATACAAAGCGACGCCAAGAAAAATCAACGATGGCATCGTTGCCGCCACAAACAGGTTAAGCTCATAGACCAAACCAACATACGCAAACACCTGACCAAACAAATAAAAACCAATGCCAGTCAAGGTACCCAGTAATATTCGATGCCCTGCACTCATACTTCTGGTCGGACCAAAAATAAATGGGATTGCCAGCAAGATCATAACAGCGGTGGCGATGGGAGCCGTTACCTTCGACCAAAACGCCTGTAAATATTGTCGCGCCTCAATTCCGTTTTTTTCAAGATAACTCACGTATTCCAGCGCAGCCATAGCCGACATCATATCCGGCCGAACAACGACAACATCCAACAGTTCAGGGCTTAACAAAGAAGGCCATACATCACTTGCTTTATGCTCAATTGTAATCGAGCCACCTTTTACGATTTTTTGCTCCAGCCCAATTAAAATCCAATGATTATTTGACGCATAGACCGCTTTATCGGCGTGTAAAACCTGCTTAATTTGCTGGTTTTCGTCAAGCTCAAAAATACTCACATTTCCCCATTGACCACCCGACACAATTGACTCAATACGCACAAACTTCAAACCATCACGAATCCACAGACCTTTGCCCGTGCGTAACGAATCCTTACCACTCATTGCGAGGCTACGCTTGGTTTGTGCGTATTCCTGGGCAACCGGCGCAATGTATTCACCAATAACAAATACAGCCACCATCATAAGCAAACCAAAAGCAAAGACAGAACGCAAAATAGAAATCAGCGAATACCCAGCCGCCCGCATGGCAACCAGTTCCGAGCTTCCTGCCAATACCCCCAAACCACTCATCGTCCCGATAAGCACCGAGGTGGGGAATAATTGATACAACATACTCGGCATCGTAATCAAGGCATATTGCGCTGCCTGCAATGCATCATAACTGCCCCTACCTGTGTAATTTAGCTCACCGGCAAAGGTAAAAAAGGTAAACAAAGACAAGATTACCAGCATCACCGTTAACGTAGAATAAACAACCGTCTGGCCAACGTATCGATCAAGAATACGCATTTAAGTGGCACTCCCAATCAAACTTTTTTTCTTGTTCTTCGTCAAACTTAACTGAGAAAACAACCATCGCCATCCAAACTGCTTGCCGAGTAAAACAATAATAAAAACAATCGCCAGCGCATGCACCCACCACATACCCAGGGATAATGGAATATCACCTTGTTTTAATGCACTGCGCGTTAACATCAACACATAAACATAGGCGATATAAGCCAGAAGTGCGACAAACAGCTTTGCAAAACGCCCTTGTCGAGGGTTGGTTTTACTTAACAAAACCGCCATTATTGTTAACAGTATGCTGGAAATTGGCATGGCGATACGCCAATGCAACTCAGCTTGCGCAGCGGCACTCTCATCATCAATTAAACTCGCCGTACGCCTTTCCACAATTTTAACCTTGCCAGAGTCAGTAGCCTCCTGCATTACCCGGATACCACTCTTTTTGTACTTGTACAGCCGATAACCACCACCGTCTGCCACAACCTCAAACCGAAACCCATCCTGCAACACAATAAACCGGGAGCCTGTTTCCTTGTCAATTTCTATATAGCCTGTCAGGGAAGAAAACACATCCAGCTTTGCTCCAGCGTTCAAATACACAAAAACCTTAGACATTTCCCCACTTTGCATGGATTTTGGATCGGCAATTTCTTCAATATAAAACACCCCCCGCCCACCTCGTATTTCATGAAAACGCCCAGGTACGATAAATCCAAACTCCGACTCCGCACGAGCCTGGTCACGGATATTGTATTGCTTTGCCTCAGCCCAGGGCGCCACCCAAATCGACAAGACACCGACCAAAAAAGACAATATCAACGATAAATAAAAAATCGATTTAATAATACGGGGCAAGCCAAGACCGCAAGCTTCCGCCGCGGTAATTTCGTTATCCTTGTAGAAACGACCCAGTGTAATGATCACTGCAAGATAAATCGCAAACGGCACAATCAACACCAAATAGCTCAAGGTAAACAAACTCAATAACTGGAAAATCATGGAAGTCGGCAACTCACCTGCTGCCGCATCAGACATATAACGCACAAAATGCTTACTGGAAAAAATAAGCAAAAGCACGGTAATAACAGAAATCAGAGAAATAATAATTTCTTTAAATAAATATCGATCAATAATCACTGAATATTTCTTTCTTAAAATTATTGCACAAACGTGCAGCATCTAATCATAACATTACATGAGCGAAAGCCAATTCAAAGGTTTCTTACTTTATTAAAAGCATTATAATCATTGCTGGATGTTGCGACCTAATTGCAACTCCCCAAACTATTGCAAAGCACTTTTCGATAACAGGAGTCATCATGGAATTTGGATCAAAAATAGCAACCCCGGAAAAAGTTAAAACGGCCTGCATTATCACCCCTGTATTCGAATCAGGCAGACTTTCAGCCAGTACAAAACAACTGAACAATAGCGCCAAAAGCTATTTATCCAAAATCATCAAAAAAGGGGATATAAAAGGCAAAGTTGGGGAGACCCTGCTCATTCATAATGTACCCGGTATCGAGGCTGAGCGCGTATTACTCACAGGTTGCGGCAAAGAAAAAGACCTGACCGAAACCCTCTTTCGCAATATTTGCAGCGCCAGCGCAAAAGCCATGAGTACCATCAATGCCAGCGAAGCAATTTGCTGTTTAGCCGAACTTAACTTAAAAAACCGTGACCTCGCATGGAAAATCACTCAGGCCGTGAAAATCTTCCAGGCCAACGAAGACCGAACTGACACGTTAAAAAGCGAAAAAGACAACAACTCCCCAAAACTACGTAAACTAAACTGGCTAGCCGAAAATAAGAAAGACGCCAACAACATCAAAAAAGCAACTGAAAAGGGCAGCGCCATCGCCGCCGGTATCACATTGGCAAAAAATCTCGGTGATCTTCCCGGCAACATTTGCACGCCTACCTATCTTGCCGAACAAGCCAAGAGTATGGCTAACACCAGCAAATCCATGAAAGTCACCGTTCTTGATGAACGCAAAATGGAACAGCTCGGCATGGGTGCGCTGTTATCCGTGTCACGTGGCAGCAGGGAACCGGCCAAGTTCATTATCATGGATTACAAAGGCGGCAAAAAAGGCCAAAAGCCGATTGTGCTTGTGGGCAAAGGCCTCACATTTGATGCAGGCGGTATTTCTATCAAACCATCCGCCGCCATGGATGAAATGAAATACGACATGTGTGGCTCCGCCAGTGTGTTTGGCACAATGAAAGCCGTTACCGACATGGCCTTACCACTCAACGTCATCGGCGTTATACCCAGCGCCGAGAACCTGCCCGATGGCAATGCAAACAAACCCGGCGATATCGTCACCAGCCTGGCTGGCAAAACCATCGAAATACTCAACACCGATGCCGAAGGTCGGCTTATTTTGTGCGATGCCCTCACTTACTGCGAAAGATTTGATCCTGACACGGTCATCGATATTGCCACACTCACCGGCGCATGTGTTATTGCCTTGGGTAAACCCGCCAGTGGATTATTCAGTAATCAACAAAAACTTGCAGACGCCCTCATCAATGCTGGCGAAGAAAGTGGCGACCGTTGCTGGCAAATGCCCTTATGGGATGAATACCAGGATCAGCTCAAAAGCAATTTTGCCGACATTGCCAACATTGGCGGCCGTGAAGCTGGATCCATTACCGCTGCTTGCTTTTTATCGCGCTTCGCCGAAAAATTCAAATGGGCTCATTTGGATATAGCCGCTACCGCCTGGCACAGTGGTGCAAATAAAGGTGCAACAGGGCGACCAGTTTCCTTGTTAACTCAATATCTTATCAGTCGTTGTTGATACCATTACGGGTTAGCGACAGCCAAGCTCACGCTAACCCGCCAACATCATCACCAGCAAACAGCTAACCCACCACTCGCTAAAGGCACTATATTTGCACTAATGCCTTTACTTGACCAGAAATTGACACCGCAATGACTCAAGTAGATTTTTACATATTGAAAAATGCGCCGTTAAACAAAGCCGAACACTTTGTTTGCCAACTGACTGAAAAGGCGTTTAAAAAAGGCCACAAGGTTTACATTCATACTGCCGATACCCTACAAACAGAGCGTATGGATAGCCTGATGTGGACTTACAACGATCAGCGTTTTTTGCCGCACGTAAAAGCAGATGATGAACAGGCAGCAGAAACACCGATCCACATAAGTCACGACCCGGATCAACCATCGATTAACGATGTATTGATAAATTTAAAGTCCGAGGTTCCGGTGTTTTATGAACAGTTTGAACGTGTTGCAGAAATCGTTACCGGCGACCCGCAACAACAACAGGCTGCACGGCAACGTTATCGACATTACCAACAACGAGGCTGCACCGTAAACTCGCATGAAGTCGCTCGCTAAACGTCATACGCGCTTAGCGTCACTTTGTTATAAGTAAGAACAGGTAAGAGATATGTCAGACAGCTCCAGTCATGCAGCACAGCCCAGTGAATCCGATTTTCATGACAGCCACCCACTCAACAGTGAGAGCAAAGATGAATCGACACCATCAATTGGCGACCTGAGCGCAATTGAAACCAGCATAGACGCACCAAACCCAGAAACACCCTCGGTTGGTGACACTTCGGGCATTGAAGACTCATCGGAATCTGAAATTCTGGGCGACATTACCTTGCTGGACGAAGCTTTCGCTGAAATGAACGAAGACAACGGCTCAAGTGACACAGATATTCCTGTTTTAAAGGACTCAATTGAAGCACCCTCTGAATCCAGAATATTACCACCAGACTCAGAAAACCCCAGTGTTCCCTTACTTGACCAAGAAGCCACCGTTTTCGCCGAGATGCTTAAACCCGGTACAGATTCAACCCCGGTTTCAACACATACCTTAACAACCGAAGCCGAAACGCAAAATCAAAGCCTGACACAGGCAGGCGATAACAGCGATATGTCTGACACGCCACTGTTTGATTCGGCCGATGCTGAAAATAACCCCAACATCAACGAACTCAACAGTTCGCTGGCACAGGCTGCGGAATTACTTAACGAAACACCCTCGTCTCCAATAGACAATGCAGAAAAAACGGCAAGTGAAATTACCGGCGATGCAGCACTCGCCGCGCTATTGGATGAGAATACAGAAGATGAAATTGTGCCACCCGAGTCTGCACCTGAAACCCGCCCGGCAGTAAACGCTGAAAACCTGACATCCATTGACGAAAAAATTGCCCTGGCCAGTGCTGAAAGTGAAATGATCACGGCGGAAAGCGAACCAGATTTTGAAGACAGCGAAATCAGCATACTCGAAAAACCTGTCACTGCAATGCAAATAGATGCTTCCGAACCCAGCGAATTTTCAGCCAGTTTCGCAGAAGAACTTGTCAGCCCTCCCATTGGCAACGATTCAATCCTTGATGACAATCCAAGCACCGAAATCAGCGAATTCAACCCTGATGTTGACCTAAACAATGCAGCGGTCACGGAGGCATCCCACAGTGTTGGCATTATGAGCCAGAACCAGGCGGGCAATGAAAATCCAAACAAACTGAACCTGAGCATTCCATTTGAATTACATGCCCAACTATCAAATAAAATCGATGAGCTTGTTATTCAAGCCACTTCTTCAATTACCGAAGAACTGCATCTACAGCTTTCATCAAAACTGGAGAATTTACTGGAAAATGCTGTTGAATCAGTATTACCGAAGCTGGTCAACCAAATGGCGAGTGAATTACGCACAGACATAAACAGCCGCGTAAAGCAACAACTGCCCAACATCATTAATGACGTACTGAATAAAACCCGATTACAAAAGTGACGACCGGCGAGTTATTCATTTGGCCAGCAGTTGACAAAGTTGAGCGTTCGCCGAAAAAATTGTCGCGGCTATTTGCGCTATTAATCCGTTCACCCTTTTGCCATCCCAACAAGCTTTACACATTCCCTTGAGCAATTTAAAACGACATCATTAAGGTATAATTTCCCTTGTACATTAGCCCAAAGTGCCTTATAACTTAACCGGCTTTAACACATGAAAAACCAAAAAAGCAACAGACACTCCATGAACAATAAAGAAGACCTAGTTCGTCACTACCACTGGCTAAGGCAATACGCCTATAACGACTCTCACAGCGGTAACGCCTCCGTTAAAACGGGTAACACGTTCTGGGTAACACCAACGGGTTGCTGCGCAGACACATTGCAAGCTTCTGATTTAGTATCATGCCGGCTTGATTCCCCACCTGCTTCCGGTGCATCTCTGGATGCGGCATTACACCAAGCCGTCTATCAGAAAAACCCGAACGCCCAGGCAATATTGCACAGCCACGGTGCCTATAGCGTCGCTGTGACATTAAACGGAGACGATTTTTATCCCGCCGACTTTGAGGGACAACATTACTTTAAGCGCGTACCCGTTGTCAGTATCGATTATGACAAATACCTTGAACTGGCTGCTGACGCAGTATCGAATATTCTTGCACAATACCCTGTTACCGTCGTACGTGGACATGGCGTATATGTTTGCGCGGAAACCCTGAATCTAGCCTATAAATGGACTTGCTCACTTGAACTTTCAGCAAAAACCTATTTACTGGCCAGACAGGCAAATACGCTTTTTTAGGCTAAGCACATGGCTGCACCACAATCGCGTACACTAATAACCACTACCCCTCTCGCCGGAAACCGCGTGTCGATACATCCATCATGCTTCCTCGAAATCGCTTTCTTCCGATCAACGAGTTTCCACGAAAAATCCCTCAACTAACGCGACCTGGCTGCCGATACATTTACACAACACCCATAACGGTGTTTTATCCATCAAAATCGATTTAAAATTAACACATGATTCAGGCGGACTGAAATGGTAATCGTACCCGGACTTTCTATCGCTCTACTAATAACGGCCATTGCCTTGTTACAGACAGAAACCAACCCTCTCATTGCTCCTGCACTTATAGCAGTAACTGTATTATTACAGATAAAACAAATATTAAGTCGAAAACACACCGACAAAACCGAATCGCACAAACGCCAATATTCATCAGTTTCGCAGGAAAATGATGCATCAGGGCCTTCAATGAATAACCCGCAAGTCCATAATGAAATCTGCGCGATGATGTCAGATGTAAGCAAAAACGAGTTTTCCATTGCGCGCAACGAGTTAAAAAACATGCGCTCGATTATTAATTCTGCCAGCCACAACCTGGGCAGCAATTTATCCGGCCTGGAAAGCAATTCTGAAAATCAACTAGCCTTACTCAAACAACTGGTTGATGACTTGGTCGATGCTACATCCACAGAGGATCAACTCGAACAACAACGAGGCATGAAACAACACTCGGAAGAAAGTGAACGCATTGTCAGCGAGCTGATCAGTCACATAGAAACGATTATTGCGTCAGCTGCCAGCGTCGGCACCCAATTTAAACTCATTCAAAACCACATTAACTCCGTAGATGAAATGATTGGCGATATCATCAATATCACTTCTCAAACAAACTTGTTAGCACTTAACGCTGCAATTGAAGCAGCAAGAGCCGGTGAGGCAGGCCGTGGATTTGCTGTTGTCGCCGACGAGGTACGCGCGCTTTCTCAACGCACAGAGCAATTCAGCGATGAAATTCGCAAACAAATCGAAGCCATTAAAATGGACATGAATACTGTTGACAGTACCGTTAATAATATATCGTCAGTAGATATGGGTGAAGACCTCCACTTGCAGGCCCGCATCAAAGACATGTGGAATGATGTTTCTGAACTTGCCAATAAGGCAACCGAACAATCCCAAACAATAAACGAGATTGCCGAACGTATTCGTGATTATGTATCGTCCAGCGTGGTTTCACTCCAGTTTGGTGATTTATCTGTGCAATCCATCGACTCCATCGACTCTCGCTTGCTCATACTCAATGACTTACTCAAGGAGTCCGTCAAAATCAGCCAAAACCCAAATGACAGTATTGCCGCTGACGCTCTAAAGCAAAAACTCGTTGCCATGCGAGACAACGCCAGACAATTTGAACTCAACAAAAAACAACAAAATATGCAAGAAGGTGAAATTGATTTATTTTAGCCCCAACACCAGCGTCGTCCAAACCGCATCCCCCACCGTCACAATCCGACCATAACGTTCTTGTGCCCTGGCAATTCGGGGCGGAACATAATTAGTCATTTTTCTAACACCTGTATTTGCGTGTTATGATATACCCCTAATCTGCGCCTAAAAACGTGAGATAATACGCTGGATATTATGCCTTGTGCAAATCGAGCAAAACCCCAAATTTACAACCACAATCCAATAAAAGACATATATCAAATATTATGGAAAAAACCTACAACCCCCGCTCTATCGAACAACGCTGGTACGAATCCTGGGAATCCAATGGCCATTTTGCACCTTCAGGCAAAGGCGACCCTTACTGTATTATGATTCCGCCCCCAAATGTTACCGGCAGCTTGCATATGGGGCACGCGTTTCAAGACACTATCATGGATAGCTTGATCCGCTTCAATCGAATGAAAGGCAAAAACACCTTGTGGCAACCGGGCACCGACCATGCCGGTATCGCCACTCAAATGGTGGTTGAACGTCAACTAAACGCCGAAAACAAAACCCGCCATGACCTCGGCCGCGAAGAATTCATCGACCGCATCTGGAAATGGAAAACCGAATCCGGCGGCACAATTACCCAACAACTGCGTCGCATGGGCTCCTCGCTGGACTGGTCCCGTGAACGATTTACCATGGACGATGGCTTAAGTGACGCAGTTAAAGAAGTCTTTGTGCGCCTGCATGAAGAGGGTTTAATTTATCGCGGCAAGCGTTTGGTCAACTGGGACCCGGTTTTACACACCGCGGTTTCTGACCTTGAAGTCATTTCAAACGAAGAAAACGGCTACATGTGGCACATGAAATACCCGTTAGCGGATGGCACCGGACACGTTATTGTTGCCACGACTCGCCCCGAAACCATGCTAGGCGATGCTTGTGTCGCCGTGCATCCCGGTGATGATCGCTATAAGCATTTGATCGGCCAGCAAATAAAATTGCCATTGGCCAATCGCAATATACCCATCATCGCCGACGATTATGTCGACCCCGAGTTCGGTACCGGCATTGTTAAAATCACGCCTGCCCATGACTTTAACGATTACGATGTATGGACCCGCCATCGTGACAAAACCGCATTGCAAGCCTTACCTAATAATGGCCTGATTAATATTTTCACGCGTAACGCTGCCATTATTTCAGGTGATGACGACTTCGCTGATTTAATCCCAGAAGACTTCCAGGGAGTCGACCGCTTTGAAGCACGTAAACTGGTCATTGAAGAACTAGGCACTTTAGGCTTGCTTGAAAAAACCGACGACCACAAATTAATGGTGCCTCGTGGTGACCGCTCTGGCACCGTTATCGAACCATTTCTCACCGACCAATGGTATGTAAAAGTTGCGCCACTGGCCAAGCCAGCCATTGACGCGGTAAAAAATGGTGACATTAAATTTGTACCTGATAATTGGAAAAACACCTATTACGAGTGGATGAACAATATTCAGGACTGGTGCATCTCTCGACAAATTTGGTGGGGACATCGCATCCCTGCGTGGTATGACGAGCAAGGTGACATTTATGTTGGTCGCAGTGAAGCCGAAGTCAGAGAAAAACACAACTTGCCAGACAGCCTTGAGCTAAAACAAGACGAAGATGTACTCGACACCTGGTTTTCTTCTGCCCTTTGGCCTTTTTCTACATTGGGCTGGCCGAGCAACGAAGTGGATGTGAAAACATTTTACCCGACTAGCGTATTAGTGACCGGCTTCGACATCATTTTCTTCTGGGTTGCCCGCATGATAATGATGGGACTAAAATTTACCGGCGAAATCCCCTTTAAAGAAATTTACATTCATGGCTTAGTGCGCGATTCTCACGGCCAGAAAATGTCTAAGTCTAAGGGTAATGTACTCGACCCGATTGATTTAATTGACGGTATTACGCTAGAAGACCTCGTGGCCAAACGTACCAGTGGCATGATGCAGCCTCACCTCGCGGAAAAAGTCGAAAAAGCCACACGCAAAGAATTCCCGGAAGGTATTCCTGCATTTGGTACCGACGCCATTCGTTTTACCTTTGCCTCGCTCGCCTCTACAGGCCGGGACATTAATTTTGATCTTGAGCGCGTTGAAGGCTACCGTAACTTTTGCAACAAAATCTGGAATGCGGCACGTTATGTATTAATGAATACAGAAGACCACAACTGTGCCGCTAACGGCGAAAGTGTTGAGCTCAGCCTTGCTGACCGCTGGATTGTTTCGCGCCTGCAGCAAACCGAACAGCAAGTAAACGATGCCATCGCCCATTACCGTTTTGATCATGCTGCACAAGCCATTTATGATTTTACCTGGAATGAATACTGCGGCTGGTATCTGGAGCTTTCCAAGCCTGTTTTACAAAATGAAAACAGCAGCGAAGCCGCATTGCGTGGCACACGACAAACACTGGTACGCGTACTGGAAACCTTGCTACGCCTCGCCCACCCAATTATGCCGTACATTACCGAAGAAATTTGGCAACGCATTGCCCCCCTTGCCGGCGTAACAGATCGAGAGACAACAACCGCAAGTATCATGCAACAAGCTTTCCCTGAGGCCGATGGGGAAAAAATAGATTTAGCAGCCGTTAAAGAAATGGATTGGGTCAAGGACTTTATCCTCGGTGTGCGAAAAATTCGCAGCGGCATGGATATCGCTCCAAGTAAACCATTGCCCGTATTGCTGCAAAACGTCAATACCACCGACGAACAGTATGTGAAAAACAACACATTGTTTCTGAACCGTCTGGCCAAGCTAGAAAGCATTGAAATCGTGGCTGATGATGCGCCTGACTCAGCTACCGCCCTGGTCGGTGAAATGAAAGTGCTAATTCCGCTTGCCGGTTTAATTGACAAAGATGCCGAACTCGCACGTTTAATTAAAGAAATTGAAAAACTGGAAAAAACACTCAAGGGTGTTGAAGGAAAGTTAAACAACAAAAACTTTGTTGACCGTGCACCTGAAGCTGTTGTGGCAAAGGAAAAAGAAAAAGCAGATGTTATGCGCACTTCACTGAACAGCCTTCAAGAACAAAAAGCCCGCATTGAAGCGATGTAAGATGATCTTTCAGTATTAACCCATTGCTATAAATAACACCCCCCCCTGTTTAAAAACAGGGGGGGTGTTTATAGCAATGGGTTTTATGGTGTGTAAAACACCCTGTATATTAGAAATTGATTTCCATTCCTGCACGAAAGCCTTTTTCCAAAGCGATATCCAAACCACTGGTAACAACATTAAACTGACGATACTCAACATAGGCAGATGCTTGCGGCAACACTTCGTAAGCCACTCTCGCGGCCGTCTCGTAAAAGCGTTCAGCATCTAAAAATGAAACAATAGATGGTGCATAATAACCATCCAAACCTAAAATCATGCGCTTATTCTGCGGCACAGAAAAACGCAATAATCCGCCAACACCTAAAGCCAAATACTGACGGTTCTCGGACGCAGCACCATAAAGCTTGCCACCCAAGCCCATAATCAAGCCTGGCATCTTGCTACCGGCCTCATTAAAAACCAATAAACTGGTCTCTGCAATATAGACATTACTATCACTGTAGAGAAAATTAACACCAACTTCGGTTCTACCGTAATTGCTTCCACCAACCAAAAAGCCATAACCTAATTGAGCACTGGACTCACTCAAAGTAATTGATGCTGTCTGAGCAGATGCACTCGTATTCCACATAAATAACACCGCCAATACGAGGTACGAAAGCTGGC
>Ga0256830_1000070_pt1 | contig 86533 bp, 71 predicted proteins | sample 128326metaG_FD_190537 | JGI IMG/M metagenome (GOLD analysis project Ga0256830, IMG submission 190537) | Hydrothermal vent microbial communities from Lau Basin, Pacific Ocean - 128-326 | ecosystem: Environmental > Aquatic > Marine > Hydrothermal vents | place: Pacific Ocean: Lau Basin | collected...
AGCGCAAAACCCGCTCTCCCCTGGCCATGATGAACACTTGACGCTATGCTCATCCACCCCAGCGTCGCTTCGCGCCGCTACCGTTCGGCTTGCCCGGATTCGGTGTTCACTTTCAGCGGAATACGCACCCATCCGCGGCGCCCCCATCAAAGCACGGTGGAGGGGGTAGAGCGTGTGCCGCTCCAGGATCTCGAGCGGAGTGAGTCCCGCGGGCCCGGCGAGCAGGCAGGCAAACCGCTCCATTCCCCGGCCGTCCCACTCGCCGAGCGACCGGCACCGCGCGCCCCATAGGCGCTCGCCGGTGTACTGCTCTCGTGGCAACTGGGCCAGGATGTGGTATCGGATCGCCACACTGTGGAGCATTTCGCCGGGCGCCGGCACCGGCACCGGCAATCCCAGGCTCACCGTGACGCTCCCGTGTCGGCTGGCCCAAGCACGCCCGGTATGGCCATCTGGCCGGCCGCTTCCCGGATCGCGGCGCGAACACGCGCCGTCGGGGCACACCCGATGCCGGCGAGCCGCTGGATTCGCCAGGCGGCCGGCGGGATCCCTTGCCTCACGAGCTCTTCTCGGGCCCACTCGATCCGGCGGATCTGGTACTCCTCAACGGTTTCAACGACCTTCTCCAGAGCCAGTTCCGTCCGCGGAAGCTTGTCGAGCCGGTGCTGCAGCAGAGTCAGCGCCCCTATCATCCTACCTACCGTAGACGGGCTGACCCGTATCGGCCGGCCCGGGCGAGTGCGGATGGCGTCGGCCGCCTCGATGACCTGCTGCGCCAGCTCCCGATCGCGGCAAGCCCAGTCCACCCGGGTAGCGGGGGGAGACGGGGCCACGGGACCAGGGGAATGGGCCCGGAGCCAGTCCCGGTCGTGCCGGTAGAGCCAGGAGTAGGCCGCGGGCACCCGGCGGCGGATCTCTGTGGCTGACGCTTCCGGGTGGGATTCCCGGGCCGCGCTATAATCTGAGCGATGTCGGTGTCTGGCTCGGCGAAAAAGGGAATAGCGGCGTCGGTAGGAGATCTGCGGGTGGGCCCGCAGTATTCTCGTAAGGTGCGAGCGAGAAAACCGGGTAGCAGCGAGGATGTCCTCCATCGGTGCCCCATGTCGCAGCAGGCGCTGCGCCCGGCGCTCGTCGGCCGGACGGTGTTGCGTCGGACGCCTCCTCCCAAAGGGAATTCCGTACCGGGCGGCATAGACACTCAGGGTAGTGACGCTCGTGCCCAGGACCTGCGCAGCGCTGCGGAGGGATCGCCCCTCGGCCACCAAGAGATGCCGCAGGAGCGCCGGATCAACGCGGGGGGTCCCGTCTCCCCTGTCCGGCGGCGCGGGAGGCGGCGCGGAGCACGGCACAGCGGCCCGATCGAGCTCTCGAAGAAATGCTTCCCAATCCCCGAAAAGGAACGCGATAAGGAGGATGTGTTGGAATGGGTGCCCCCGTCGCCTCGCCCCCCTCGCGAGGGTGGCCAGCCAGGTTTGGTCACACGTCGTGAGCATCCCCAAAAGTCTGCCGTACGGGGACACAGACGATACGGCCCGGTAGTGGTGCTGGAACGCGTCCCTCAAGGCGGCTTGCCGTACCTGCCCCGCCGGGGTGATCCAGCCGCGACGCTCGAATGCGACGCGATAGGCCTGCCGGATTCGCGCACACGGCAGGCTGGGCGTGGCCGACCACAGGATGTCGCGGCTGATGCAAGCGGTGGCCAGGAGACGGCGGAACGCTCCGTCACCGAGCCCCGCAGCCAGATCGGTGTAATGCCGGTCCTCCACGGGCTCCGCGGGCGGCAGCGAGAACCCGTGCCGCGCCGGGGCGTCCAGGGGCCGGTTCAGCTGCCTGAGGCCGATCCTGTGGTCCGCGCAAACGAGCACGCCCGGGAGCTGATGCTGACGATGCCAGTACGCCACGCCGTAGCACTCGATATCCGCAGATCGACACGCGGGGCAGTAGCGGAGCGGATCTGCGGCCCCCACCCGGCCAGCGAGTAGACCCCCCACAGCCTTTGGGGCGGCCCTACTACGTCCTAACATGGCCCGTTTCATGCGGGCCACCGTTGCGGAGCCTCGAAATGGGCGGTAGTAGGGGAGGTGGGTATGGCGTTCGATTATCTCGACGGCTGTAAGGCCAATATCCGGCGGTAGACGATCGGCGAGAAGACCTACGTACGTGGGGAGATTTGAGGAAGTCACCGGCATCCCGCGGCCGAACAATGCGCGGAGGCTCTCCCGCGCGGAGCAGTGCACGGCGAGGACCTGGTAACGAGCGCACATTCCCATCACAGTTTCATCCGGCAGCGCGGTCGGGAAGTGCGTTAGCGCGAGCAGGTGTTGCTGTACCATTGGCATTCGCCGCAGGCTGGGGAGGACCCTATAGGTCATCCAGGTCAGCGATCAGGCCCTGACGGCCCAGGGCGCCGTGCGGGTCCTCAGTCTTTTGTGCTTCTACGATGGCGTGGTCCGGATCCATGTGTGGTGCGGGCAAATCGTCCCCGGGGCCGCCATCCCGACCTTCGGTATTGGTTTGCGGGCGGAGCACCTCGCCGGCCCCCTGTTCGCCAGAGGAACGCTGCCCGCCGGCCAACGGCACCGCCCAGTCTCTCCACCCCACGGGCGGGGCAATATCCGGATAGTGTTGCATAGCGACCGGATCGCCCAACCGGAGTGCCTCCAGCTGCGCGCGGATCGGCTTTCCCTGCGTCGCCCCAGCGGCTGCCAAGTCCCGGTGCGACAGCGTCGCCGCGCCTGTCTCGATCGCCCACCGCTGCGCCCGGATGAACGTCCGCACGGCGAGATCAATGATCCCCTGGGACATGTCGTACAGGGTGTCGGCAATCTCCACGCTAAAAGGATCTTGACCCTCTATCAATTGCAGACGCCACAGTTGCTGTGCAAATGCCTTCCAGGCTTTAGAACCCCTCTCGTGTCGTTTAAACTCCACAAATCCAGCGTCCATCATCCTGCGACTGACTTGAAATTCGCCCATCAAAATTCTGGCTAGCCCGTATGTTCCAACAAAAACAATGGGGACGCCCACAACATTCACCATTGATCTTAGAAATGCCAAAAATTGCTTCGCGCCGCCCGTCCTTGCCAAGCTCAAATTCTGCAGTTCATCAACGACCAAGATCCCTAAGTTCAGCACTCTTGCCAATCGTCCCATCTGTATTTGCAGGTTTTCTGTCGAGCGGCGCGCGGAACCATACTGGTCGAGGTAATTTGTACCGATTGCGTTGTCGACGGCCTGAAAAAATTGGAGACACAGGTCCTTCCTTGACGCGTTCGCGGGACAATCCACGTGGAGCCAAACGACTTGCACACTATTAAGCTTTTGGCCATTATATTCGCGATGCCTTATGACCTGCGGATACGTTGCTAAAACTCTCCGGATTGCCGTTGTTTTTCCGCACCCACTGGCCCCTATTACAAGGCAACTACCGGCAGTTGTGCTGGTTTGCACGGGCGACCAGTCAATATTCTCCCCGCACAACTGATAGGTAAAACGAACCGCATTGGGGTCCATAATGTTTCTGGTCGCGTAACCTCTTCGAATCGCCCGCCCTAGATCAATATACAGCTGAATGCATTCGTAGAACGGAACGTATAGATCCTTCGCCCGATCGACCAACATCAATCGCTCCGTGGGACTCCGCAACCGATCGGCCGGATCCTGCGACACGGGCCGGTACAGCGCCCGTCGGGCATCGTCCGCCTCCAGCACCAGCGGCAACGCCTCAATGAGCGGGTTCCCGGCAGTCTCAGGTATCTCGGCCGGTCGGTATTCCGCCACCGGTATGCGCCCCGCTAGGCCCCGATCCCGATCATTCGTCGTCATTTTTTAACTCCTCGTGGCCTTGCTAGGAATTCACATAACGCGTCTCCGTCGAGGTCGCGTAGTTGGCTCTCAATGGATGTATCCGCTGGCGACTTTGTGTGGACACAGTCAATTCCATCCGTAAACTCACCGGTCGCCAGACGCCGGGCTTCCGCTCTTCTGTTTTCCCGGATGTTTTTTAGCATCTCTTTGTCGTCACGCCCGCTTGCTTTCGCCTCTTTTATGGCATTGTTCACGATATCCGCGACGCTTTTGTCAAGATCTATGGCGCTCTCTAAGGCGCGTGAGGCTCTGTTTTCCGCCGGTGCCTTCTCTCTTGCACGCGCATCTAGTATCTCTTCAACTGGCAGTCCACGATATTTATCCGCGTCTGGATTGCACACTTCGCACGGTTCGAATCGATTGATTTCTGTCTGCACCCAAACATGGTCTGTGTTCGCCGGATCGTAACGAATTTCTATTTTTCGTCGCCCTTTCTGCCGAGCAATGGCACGCCAGTTTTCCGCCGCCTCCGTAGCACACGAATATCTCCGTCCATGCCACACAATTCCAGACTCCGTAATTGACGCCATTTCACGAGGCAATAGGTGCCGGTAGACCAGTTGAGAATCCACAGCACGAAGCGTGCCTGTGATATTCTTGAGACCCCACCTCCACAAAGCTATGGGAGTCGGGGGAACATTGGCGGCTAACATTTCCTGAGTGAGGAGGTCCGGGTATTCGTGGTGGTGGTTGTGATACAGAATCAACCGGCAAATGATATTCCCGACTTCTCTAATATTGAGGGTCGCATCAAGGCGGTAATCCCGCTCGCCTCGTTCACGGTGCCTCTTTTTAACGGCCCCCGGGAGAAAATGAATAACACCTTCTTGTAAGGTGCGGAAGCGAGATTCTACAACACCTTTCCAATCCGCCCGAAAAGGCGGGCAGTTTTCGACGGTAATACCGAGCCCCATAATCATGTCATCTGCTTTTTCTCCCCTCAGTTCGCCATTATCAACTAATATACTGCTGGGCAGCACTTCGCATGGCCAATCTTCCTCAGATATCGTTATGCCGTACTCTTTGCACAGGTCTACCTTGTTGCGAAATGCATTATACACGGCGATCCGTGCCGTGTTCCAACTCGGCCCCTCTAACGCCAAGTGGAATCCAAGAATTAGTCTTGAGAAGACGTCGATAATTACATACAGGATGGCTCTGCCGATAGGAATTTGCCGAGACAGAAGGCTCGTTAAGTAAAGATCCAAAGTCGTGCTGTCCATTTCCGCCCGATCACCGGGCCCGACTACGCCATCGACTGCACGACCTCGGAGTCCTCGACCCTTGAGCGCCCACTTTCGGGGTCCCTGGCGCGCTTTGCGCGTTTCTGGGTCCTCTGTGTGTTGCTGCGCCCAATAATAGAACTGACCGTAGGTGGGGCGGTTTTTGTGGAGCACCCTTCTTGTGTTTCCATTTTCGTCGATAATTTGTTCCGAAAAGAATTGTTCTATCATTCTCCGGTATACGAATTGAAGCGACCGTCCGTCGGCGGTTCGGTACCAGCGGTCAATGGACACGGCGATAATTTGGCGTATCTCATCGGTTACATTCGTTCCCACGTTTTTCGGGTCTTCACCGTTGGATACGCATTGACGCGGTCGGCCTCTTTTTTTCGCTCCCGATGATTTCCTTTTTCCGCGCCCTCCACAAGCCAGATAGTTGTTCTGTAGCGCCGCCGGAATAGAGCCGTATTTCCAGTATCGGAAAAGCCATCTCTTGATCTTTTTTTTCGAAACTCCCGTACGAGCGGACGCAGCAGCAATTTTTTTTGAGAGGGACCCTTGGACGAAAATCCATTCACGCAAGGGCTGGCTTGTAATATCTGCGATGGAGTCGAGCCTATCTTGTATGAAGTTACGTTGTTCGTCGCTTATGTCGCAAAATAAATAGGCTGGCAGTTCGTAACGGACGATTGTGGCCAGTCCGGAGGAAAGCATGTTCGTCAGTTGGCTTAGGGGAAAATTCAAAGGGTTGCGAGTAGAGTCTCTCGATGGGTCTACTTCAAACAACGCGGCAAGGTCGAGCGTACCGTCAATCGCGAGAATTCTGTAGCACCGCTCCCTCATACCAGGATCGTCATACTCTGGCGCGATCAACACGACAGCGTTTTCTTCGAGTTTCGGTTTCACGGACATGGTTTCCTCATTTCTCGCTCGCCAAAGCCCAAGGTAAGGGGTACGGAAGCCCTACGCGGCGAGAGAGATTCAGAGGAAGGTGGCCGTGCCAGATGGCGTGGCGAGCGAGTGACACGGCCTGAGCCTCGGGGAGGCTGCATGTACGGGCAACCGAGAGGATGACGCGCCGGAAGGGGGTGGTTGTGTCCGCTCGGTAGTCGAGGATCGCGTTCAGAAACCGCTCGTACCCGCGCTCTGAGATCCGGCGGGAAGGGTCGAGGACGGCGTCAATGCGGCACCAGTGGAGGGTCTGGCACCGATAGCCGTGCGCAGCGAGGTCGCGGTCGGTAACGACTCGCCAGGCCACCCCATGATGGTGGCAGTACTGCCGATCGATCTCTTGAAGTTCGGCCACACGGGGGCGGGCGAGCTGTGCCGCGGGCTTCACGGACAGGGCAAGCTGCCGCTCTCGTTGCCCGTCTCGGAGTGTCACCAGAAAATCCACGGTGGGAACGTACGGAGGTCTCCCGCGGCTTTTTTTTCCGAGGAATGCGGGGCAACGAATCCCCAGATGCTTCGCGATGGCCCGTACCAGGCGCACGTCGATGAGCGGATACTGCTCGCGGACATCCGCCACGCCGGGATGGGACTCCAAAAGCAGAAACGTTCGGTATTCTAGGTCGGAGAGGAGGTGATGGATCCGTCCGGTACGGACGCCGCGCAGTGTCCGGCGCCGACCGCTACTGGGAACATGATGCTTCAAGAGCCATGGGCGATATTCTTTCTTGGCTCCGACGCCATGGCCTTTCGCTAAATGGCGCGCGACGTCCGGGGGCACCAGTATGGGGCGAGGACCTTCTAGCCGGTGCGGGTCAAGTGGAGCGTAGACCCACTCCGAGGTGGGGTCTGGATCTTTGGCGGGCGCAGGGCAAGAGGCCCCCTTGACACTCCCGGGGCGGGGTGCGATAGTGATCATGCAGCAATCCTTTTGTTTGCGGGCCTCGGGGCTGCCTCCCCGGGGCCCGCTGCGTATATGGCTTTCCTCTAGTAGTTCTCCTCCCGCGCGCATATCCGACTCGCCCGACGAGGCCGTCGGGTCACGCTACGCCAGCCAGCATAGCCCCCCGATCCCGGGGCGTCAACCCGTTCGGGGGCAAAATAATCTCCGACGAGCTGAGGCGTCTCGATCCGTCAGGGTGAGAGTTCCTGTGTATGGTACAATATCTTACACCGGCCTCAGGATGGCACCTTGCGAACAAAGCCATATGGGTATATGCTATTACCCCGAATGGGTTGATTCCCTCGCGGGCGACCATGTAACCCTTTAATATGGAAACGAAAATGGCCGTAGGCGATCGACTGAAGGCTCTTCGCGGAAACGAGTCTGTCCAGAATTTCGCGGACCGGTTGGGTGTGCATCCGAACACAATCCGCCGGTACGAGGCGGGCGAAAGAGACCCTGACACCGCGTTCCTTCTCCGCCTCTGGTCCCTGCTTCGGGTGCGCCCAGACTGGGTCGTCACGGGCGAAGGGGAAATGTTCGCACCGGCGGCTCGAGCGTTGTCGGCTTCACCGGAGGAAGATGGCCAGGAACTGTCGGAGCGGCAAAAGGCCGCCCTTCACTTTTGCACGGTGCTTCTCCGGAGCGAAAAGCTCCACAAGAGCTACCGCGTCGCTTCCCTCTCCGACTCGCGAGAACTCACGCTCACCCCGACGGAACGGCGACTCCTCCAGGGATTCCATGCCGCGTCCGCCGCGAAGAAACGCCTGCTCATGGAACTCGCCGAAGAGGAGATCCGAGGCCCCGAGGACTGAGCCGGGTGCAACACGGGTGGCGAATCTGTTGAACCTGCAGGTGGACCTGATCTTCTACGACACGACCTCGTTGCACTTCGAGGTGGACGAAGAGGATCCGGACGGTGGAGAGGAGTCGGAAGGGGGCAAGGGGCTTCGGAAGCGGGGGCACTCGAAGAACGGCCGAGGGGACGCGCCGCAGATCGTGGTGGGGCTTGCGGTGACGCGCGATGGGTTCCCGGTGCGGCACTGGGTGTTCCCGGGGAACACGGTGGACGTGACGACGGTTCGGCAAGTCAAAGAGGACCTGCGGGGGTGGCGGCTGACCCGGTGCGTGTTCGTGGGGGACGCCGGGATGGTGTCCGAGGAGAACCTGCGGGGGCTGAGCCTTGGGGGCGGCAAATACATCGTGGGGATGCCGATGCGCCGGGAGACGGAAGTGAACCGGGAGGTGCTGGGGCGGGCGGGGCGGTACCGGGAGGTGGCCGAGCACCTGAAGGTGAAAGAGGTCGTGGTGGGCGAGGGAGAACGGCGACGGCGCTACGCGGTGTGCTACAACGCGAGGGAGGCCGAACGCCAGCGGGCGCATCGGGAGGAGGTGCTGGAAGAGCTGGAGGCGGAGCTTGCGGCACTGGGAGAGCTGGAAGGGGAGCCCCACACGAAGCGGGTGTGTGGCCTGCGGGCGAGCCGCCGGTACGGGAAGTACCTGAGGCAGACCAAGGGGGGGCGCTTGGTGATCTCGCGGGAAGCCGTGCGGGAGGAAGAACGGCTCGACGGGAAGTTCGTGGTGCATACGAACGACGACACCCTGTCGGCGGAAGACCTGGCGCTGGGGTACAAGCAGCTCATGCGGGTGGAAGAGGCGTGGCGGACCTTGAAGACGGGGCTGCGTCTGCGGCCGGTGTACCACCGGGCGGAGCACCGGATTCGGGCGCACGTGGCGCTGTCGGTCTTGGCGCTCCTACTGGAACGGGCAGCCGAACACGCGTGTGGAGACACGTGGCGCAACATCCGCGACGACCTCAAACAGATCAAACTTGCGCAATTGTCGAGCCCGCACGGGGAGGTGTGGCAGGTGACGGAGGCGCGGCCGGCAGCACTGAACCGGCTGAAATCCTTGGGGATCAAGAAACCGGCAGAAGTACTTCGGATGGGCTGAGGACCTACATACCGCCGGAAAGGCGCCAGTTCCCAGTGGGCGCTGTGACTGCAGAACACTTCGGCATCCCAACGTTTTCCCCGGCATTTTCCCGTACTCTACCCCGGACGGACAGGATCTGACCAATGTCCATGATACATAAACCCTTCGTCCGTTCGGGCGGGTAGCGGATTGGGAGCGTGCGTTGTCCCAAGGGCCCTCGGTACGGTAAGATCCGAGCGCTATTTCTGGGGAGGGGGTTTGGATGCCCAAGACTCGCTGTCACGGATCGCCCTAATGGAGCCACCCATGATCGGCGTAATGGAGCCAGTTTGGGGGTGCCATGATCGGGCTAATGGAGCCGGGTCATGATCGGCGTAATGGAGCCACTCAGACCGGCCTGCCTCAGAGGGTCCCGGCGGTGTTGACCCTACCCCTTCCGACGCGTCGAGGCAACGGCCTCCCGGGGGGCGTCGTCCGGCAGGGGGCGGGGTGAGCGGTAGCTCTGGCCTTCCAGGACGATCCGGTAGGCGCCGTGGCGGATCCGGTCGATGGTGGCGGCCCCCAGCAGGCGGTTGGGGAAGGCCTGGCCCCACTCGCCCAGGTCGAGGTTGCTGGTGAGGATGGTGGAGGCGCGCTCGTAGCGTTCGTTCATGAGGTCGTGGAAGTCCTCGTCCTGGGGTGGGCGCAGGGGTTTGAGGCCGAAGTCGTCGATGATGAGCAGATCGACCCGTGCCAGGGCGGCGAAGCGGCGTTCGTAGGTATCGGTGGCCCGGGCGGCATGGAGCGAGCCCAGGAGCTTAGAGGCGGAGGTAAACAGCACATCGTGGCCCTGGCGGATGGCGCAGTGGCCGATGGCCTGGGCGAGATGGCTTTTGCCGGTGCCGGTGGGGCCGACGATGAGGACACAGACCTTTTCGTGGAGGAAGCGGCAGGTGGCGACATCGAGGATGAGAGCCTTGTTGACGCCGGGGTTGAAGGCGAAATCGAAGTTCTCGATGGTCTTCTCGCCGCGGAATCCGGCACGCCGGAACCGAAGGGCGAGCTTTTTGTGCTCGCGGCGGGCGATCTCGTCCTGGATGAGCAGGGAGAGGAACTCGGTGTAGGAGAGCTGATGCTCCACGGCCTGACGGTTTCGGGCCTCGAGGGAGTCGAGGATGCCGGAGAGGCGAAGCTGCTTGAGCAAGGGGGCGAGCTGAGGCATGGGGTTCATGGGTTCGTCTCCGTTGAGTGGAGGGGTGGAAGAGGAACAGGCTCCGCAGTGAGGCGGCACCTCAGTGGGGTTCGCCGGGTCCGGGCCGCTGGGGTGCCGGGGGTGGATCCCACAGGCGCAGTTGGGTGGCATCCCGGCAGAAGCGACCCTTGCCGGTGTAGGCCTCGGCAAGCGCGGAGGGCTCGGCCGGTTCGGGCTGTTGATCGAGGCCTTTTTGGAGGATGGTCTTCACGGTGCGGTAGCGGGGGTCGTCGAAGCGAAGGGCGCGGCGGCAGGCGGCCTCCAGGCGTTCGGGCCCGAAGCGCTGGGCCAGGCGGATCACCCCCTGGGCGGCACGGAGGTTGTCGAGGACCCGGTGGGCGAACAGGCGCTCGATGAGCTCGTGGGTGGCGGGCCCCAGGGAGCGGGCCTTCTTGAGGCACCACTGGGGATCTTGCATCCAGTAGGCCACCGCCTCCGGGGGGAGGTGATCGGCAACCGTGGAGCGCTCGCCGGGGCGAGCCAGCCGAGGGTGGGAGGCGACGAGCTCGTGGTCGAGGTAGAGCTCCACGGTCGAGGGGGTGGCGCGCAGCCACAGCGTCTGGCGCACGAGGCGAAAGGGGGCGGAGTAGTAAGCCTTCTCGAACGTGACGTGGCAGTTGCCGTGGAGCTTCACGCGGGTCCACACGCCGATGATGGGGGGCACGTCAGGAAGGGGGCGAAGCACGTGGCGCTCCACCTCGGCGAACCGGGTGAGGGGCCGCTCGTGGGTGGTGCCGTGGAGGCGGTTTCCGGCGGTGGAGCGGATCCACTCGTGGATCTGGCGGTTGGCGTCGGCCAAGGAGCGGAACTCGCGCAGCGGCAGAAACGAACGCTTGATGTACTTCACCCCCGACTCCACCCGGCCCTTCTTCTTGGGGTCCTGGACGGGACAGGGGGCGATGAGGAACCCGTAGCCCTCGGCCAGCTCGGCGTAGGAGCGCTGGACCTCGGGATCGTGGTAGCAGGCGCGCACGATGGCGCACTTGGCGTTGTCGATGATGATCCGGGCGGGAACGCCGCCGAACCACTCGAAGGCGCGGCGGTGGCAGGCGAGCCAGGTGGAGACCTTCTGGTCGGGGACGACCTCGGCGTACTGATGGCGGCTCCAGGCAAGGGTCATCACGAAGACCCAGGTGGACTGGGGCTCGCCGGTGAGGGGATGGGGGATCGTGGGCCCCTTGCCGAAGTCGACCTGGGCGGCCTCTGCGGGGGCGAACTCCAACATCACGGTGGCCTGGGGGTTGGCCTTACGGATCCCCCGCACGAAGCGGCGCACCGAAGAGTAGTGTCCAGTATAGCCGTGCTTTCGGCACAGGGCCTCGTGGATGGTGGTGCCCTGGATGCCGAGTTCGATCCAGCGGGTGATCTCGTCGCGGTAGCGCTCGAGGGAGGACCCGGCCCGCGGGGTGGCCCGCCCGGTGGAGCCGAGGGCCTGGGCGATGGCGGCCTCGTCGGGCACGGGGGAGTCGGGATCGAGCCAGCCGTTCTGGACGGCGAGTTCCCGGAAGGAGCTGGCCTTGGCGCGGCCCATGAGGCCGGCCTTGGCGATCTTGCGGTTGGACTCGCCGAGCCGCATGCGAACGAGGACGTTTCGGTACTGGTGCATCTCGAACCTCCGGTTGGCCATGGGGATCTCCTCTGAGGCTCCTGGGAAAGGGGAGCGAGGAGGATACCCCGGTGGATGGAAGTCCGAGACCCTCGGGCAGACAGATCAGGTGGCTCGATTACCCCGATCCTGGGGTGGCTCGATTAGGCGATCATCGGGTGGCCCCATTAGGCGATCATGAGGTGGCTCGATTACGGCGATCCTCGAATGGCTCCATATTGGCGATCAGCAACACTCGCACTGTGTGAGATCAACGGCCTCGTCCGGCGGACCGGTTCCGCCGGCGGGGCCGTTTTCGTGTCAGCTCCTCGCGGCCGATCTGGCTCAGGATAAGGTCGGCACCGCGTGGGGTTCGGTGGACCCAACGCAACACGCAACCTCGAAAGTTCAGCCGTAAGCAGATAGACAGGCTGATTGTGTCGTACGAAGGCGGGCCCGAATCCTTCATGGCCGGGCGGGGCTCCGGAGATGATCCACGCCCCTCACGGGCCTCCTGATAAGGAGTGGAGAGCACGCTAATCCCTGCTGTGGGGCCCGAGGTGCGTCGCGCAAGACTGGGTTCCAAGCCGAGTGGCGCGCGACATCGCGGCTAGGCCGACTGGTGGCGGTGGGAGGTTATCTCTTCAGTGATATGGAGGACTAATGAGAGCGTACACTTGTCCTTCCTGTTCGGTTGTCGTTACGGAATCGGAGAAGGCCTGGGACATGCTCACGGGGTCTGGCCTCTGCCCAAAGTGCGGCAGTGTAGTTCAAAGGGGACACCGCGAAAACGGGCATGTCAGCCCGAGCGTTGGCGCTGTGAAAGGCGGAAACAAATCAAGAGTGGATGTCAGCAAGTCAAACAACGCTGGGGGGTACCGCGCGTTGGATGGTAGGCAAAATGTTGGGAATCACTCTCCCCAGAAAGGATCTGCCCGTGCAGGGGCTACAAGTTCTCTGACCCTGAATCGAGCTCAGCGCTGGACGCTAACTATCGCGGTACCGATTGCTGCCTATATCTTTGGTGCGGGTGTCCTAGAACTGCCGGGGTGGCAAGATTTAGGCATGATGGACCCGGAGGAAGTCGGTAAATGGCTTGCGTTGCTGGGTGTTATCGTCTCCTTTCAGTTATGGATCTGGAGAGACTAGTCAGTCGGCGTCTGGGCCCAATGCCTGATTCCGGACGTTGCGAAACCGGGGGACCTGTTTGGCCGCGCGGAGGAGGCGCCACCTCTTTCCACCCCCCTCCCACGGGCGCCCGCCGGAGGCGCTAAAAACAATCTTTGCATTGGGCCCTGTGTTGCTCACCGTCGTAGTGACATCGCCCCCGGCTCGCTACGCTCACCGGGGAAGCGAACCCAAACCCCTACTTCACACGACAACTACCCTGACACAGGGAGGATGACGCGCGACGCACGACGTGCGATGTGGAGACGCGATCATGAGATATGGAAGCCTGATCCAGTTCGAGCCTATCGAGTCCGTAGTCCAGCTACGGGATGTCGATGAGGCCACAAGCGCCAGAGATCTGGTGAGCACCGGAGACATCTACGCACCCCTGGGGGCCACGGCCGAAGATCTGCGCGACGCGCTCTGCCTCTACCAGCCCGGCATCGAGGACCTGGGCGGAGACCCGGTCGATAGTTTTCCTTCGTTGGCGGAGTTGGCGGCATGAGAAACGAAGCCGACACCCGGGCGACCCTCATCGACCCGAAGCTGAAAGCCGCAGGTTGGACTGACACCCAGATCACCCGGGAGCACTACTACCAACGAGATCACCAGTACACCCAGGGCCGGGTCATCTTGGTGGGGGACCGAGTCCGGAGAGGAGAAGCCCGGAAGGTGGACTATCTCCTTCGGCTGTCGGACGCCTTCCCGATCGCCGTCGTGGAAGCAAAGGCCGAGTCGGAGCAGGCAGAGGCAGGACTCGAGCAGGCGAAGCGCTATGCAAAGGATCTTGGGCTCGCCTTCGCCTATGCCACGAACGGTCACAAGATCATCGAGTTCGACTTCTTCACCAACTCCAGCCGGGAGATCGAACGGTTTCCCTCGCCTGACGACTTATGGAGCCGATGGCGGCAAAATGCTAGTCCAGTGGACGCCCTCGGCGTCGCTGAACCCGCCGCTGAATACGGCGCGGACAAGCGGTCCAACCCGCTCCTCCATCCATACTGCCCCGAAACAGTGTGCGGGAGGAAGCCTTTCTACTACCAGGAGGTCGCGATCCGCGAGGTGGTAAAGCGGCTCGTGCTGGGCCGGAAACGAGTCCTCCTCACCATGGCCACGGGCACAGGGAAGACATTTGTCGCGTTTCAGGTGGTCTGGAAGCTCGTTAAGTCCGGCTGGCTTCAGAGGTTTCATCCGGAGCGTCCTGGCCGTTTGCTCTTTCTCGCCGACCGCGTGGTGTTGCGCGACCAAGCCTACAATACCTTCGCCCCGTTCGCGGATGGAACCAGTGAGCCGCGCTTCAAGATCGAAGGCCACCCACCGAACCTGAACCGGGATCTTTACTTCGGCATTTATCAGACGCTATGGAGCCCGGACGCGGAAGGGCGGCGTCTCTTTGAGAAGTTCCCTCCGGACTTCTTTGACTTCGTCATCATCGACGAGTGCCATCGTTCGGGCTTCGGGACCTGGAGGGAGATCCTTGATCACTTTGGTTCGGCTATCCATCTCGGAATGACGGCGACACCCAAACAGGACGAGAACATCGACACCTATGCCTATTTCTGTACGGAAGAGTCCGAAGTGGCCATCGACCCCGAGGACCCGGAACGAGGCACCTGGCGGCCGCCCGCCTACCAGTACAGCCTAGGGCGCGGCATCGAGGACGGCTTCCTGGCAAGCTACAAGGTCCACCGGGTGCGCACAACGGTGGACGCCACGGGCCTGCATCTCGAAGATGCGGTGGAGCAGGGCGCCGAGGTCTTCATCCCCGAGGACGTGGATCCTCGCGAGTTCTACACCACGCCCCAGTTCGAGCGGGAGATCACGCTGCCCGACCGAACGTGCGCCATGGTTAAACACCTGGCCGGGCTTCTCCGCCGCTTCGGGAAGATGGAAAAAACCATGGTCTTCTGCGTGGACATGGAGCATGCCCGGCTGGCGGCGCGACTGCTCCAGGACGAGTTCGGCCCGGAGACCGGCTTCTCCAACTACGCTGTGCCCATTATCTCGGAAGAGGGCGAAGAGGGGCGGCGGGCGCTCGAGGCCTTTGCCGATTCGGACAAGCCGGCACCTGTTGTGGCCACGACGGCGGAACTCCTCTCTACCGGAGTGGACGTGCCTTCCTGCCGCAACATCGTTTTCATGAAGACCCTTTCTTCCCCCATTCTCTTCAAGCAGATCATCGGCCGCGGCAGCCGGCTCGACCCCGGAACGGATAAGTACTGGTTCCGCATCATCGACTACACGGGGGCGACAAGGCTCTTCGACGAATGGGATCGTCCCCCGGTTCCTTCTCCTCAGCCTCCACCAGGCCCGCAGACTGCCACCCTTGAAGGAACGGTGCGCCACGCCGAAACCGAAGACCTCATTGTGGCAGCCAAAGTCAGCGTCCGCACCGGGCCAAACAGCCAGCAAGGCCCTATTGTGACCGACGAAAACGGTCGCTTCCGCTTCGAGAGGCTTCCGGCCGGCAAGCTCCAGCTTATCGTGAGCGCGCCCGGTTTTGCCGGCCGCACCATCGGAGTCGAGACGGTTGCGGACGAAACCACGGAAGTGGACGTGCTGCTGAAGCCAGCTAGGAAGAAGGGCGGCAAGATCCGCGTCGAAGGTCTGGAAGTGACCGTCGCCGACGAGGCGGTCTTCGTCATCGAGGCCACCGGCGAGCAACTCACCCTCCAGCAGTATCGGGACTACACGCGCCGAAGCATCCTTGAGCGCGCGCCCACACGCCGCGATCTGCGCGCCGTTTGGGTGGATAGCGCCCGCCGGCGCGCCTTCCTCGAGGAACTTCACAGATCCAGCATCCATCCGGAGGTGCTCGCCGAGGTCCTCGGACAATCCGAAGCCGACGCCCTTGATCTCCTCTGCCATATCGCCTTCGGCAGCCCCATCCGCACCCGGAGCGAACGGGCCGAGGCCTTCCGAAACCGCGAGCAGGGCTTCATCCAGCAGCACGCCGAAGGTGCCCGTCGGGTCATCCTGGAGCTTTTGGAGAAGTATCGCGTCGGCGGCATAGATGAGCTCGAACCGGAGATCTTCGGCGTGGCACCCTTCCGTGAGTGGGGCGGCGCCGCTCGCATCAGCCAATGGTTCGGCGGCGCTGCGAAGCTTGGAATCTCCCTGAATGAAATGAGACAACGCATCTACCCCGAGGAGGCTGCTTGATGAACGGCCCCCAGACCCGCGAGACCCTTGCCAACGAGATCTGGCGCGCCTGCGACATTCTGCGCCGCGACAACAACTGCGGCGGCGTCATGGAGTACGTGGAGCATCTCGCTTGGCTTCTTTTCCTGCGTTTCCTCGATGCTCAGGAAGACGAGTGGGAGACCCAGGCCCAGCTCGCCGGGCGCGGCTACACGCGCATTCTGGACGGCGAGCTCCGCTGGAGCGCCTGGGCGGCCAAGGATTGGCCCGCGGACCGGCTTCTCGAGTTCGTGCACGGACGGCTGATCCCGTATCTCCAGAGCCTGGCGGGCGATCCGCTCCGCGAAACCATTCGCAGCGTTTTCGCCGAACGCAACGTGATCGTCTGCGCCTCCGGCTACAACCTCAAGGAAGTCCTCGAGATCATCAGTGGCATCGACTTTCACAGCCAAGACGACATCTTCACAGTGTCCCAGGTTTACGAAGAGCTGCTCCGCCGCCTCGGCAACGAGAACCGCATGGCCGGCGAGTTCTACACCCCGCGGCCCGTGGTGCGTTTCGTGGTGGAAGTCGTGGCGCCGAAGATCGGCGAGACGGTTTACGACCCGGCCTGCGGCTCCTGCGGCTTCCTTGCCCAGGCCTACCTCTTCATGAAGAAAAACGAGCGGACCATCGAAGACCACAGGGCGCTTCAGGAAAAAACCTTCTTCGGCCAGGAAAAGAAGCCGCTTCCTGCCCTGCTGGGCCTCATGAACATGGTTCTGCACGGCGTCACCGCCCCGCGCATCGTCCGCCGCAACACGCTGGAGGAGAATATCCGACAGGTGAGCGAACGTTTCGATGTCGTGCTCACCAATCCTCCCTTCGGAGGCAAAGAAGGCCGGCACATCCAGGCCAACTTCCCGGTCCAGGCCACGGCTACAGAGCTCCTCTTCCTCCAGCACATCATGAAGAAGCTCAAGAACCATGAGGGCGCCCGCTGCGGCATGGTGGTTCCGGAAGGGACGCTCTTTCGCGGCGGTGCCTTCGCCGCGGTCAAGCAGGACCTGCTGGAGCAGTTCCACCTTCATACCGTCGTGAGCCTGCCGCCCGGCACCTTCTCGCCCTATTCGGACGTGAAGACCGCGCTCCTCTTTTTCGAGCGTCCGGGTCCGACAAAGGAGATCTGGTACTACGAGCTTTCGCTGCCCGAGAGGCTCAAGAAGTTCAGCAAGGGAAGCCCCATCCAGGACGAGCACTTCGCGAAGGCCCGTCGGCTGTGGAAGGCCTGGGACGCCTACCGCCAGGGTGAAGGTCCCCGCGAGGCCTGCCTTTCGGAGAACGCCTGGATCGTCCCGGCTGAGGAGATCAAGGAGCGCGGCTATGACCTCACCGCACGCAACCCCAACCGCAAGGAAACCGAAAACCTCCCGTCACCCATGGAGATTGTGGCGGGGCTTTTGGAGCGCGAGCGGGAGATCCTGAGCATCGTGGAGGAGCTGGACGAGATGCTGGGCAACGGGGAGGCGAATAATGGCTGAGGGTCCCTACAAGCTCCCCCCGGGCTGGCGTTGGGTGCGGTTGGGGGAGGTGTGCAGCATCAATCCGCGGCGTTCACGTCTTTCGAGGTGTCCGGAGGCGCCCACTACGTTTGTTCCAATGAGAGCCGTTGACGAGGAGACCGGGACCATCACGGGTGCCGAGATCCGGCCGTTCGCTCAGGTTCGGAAGGGCTACACTTATTTCCAAGAAGGGGATGTTCTTTTCGCCAAAATCACTCCGTGCATGGAGAACGGTAAGTCAGCAATTGCGCGGAACCTTCTCGACGGCATTGGGTTCGGAACGACAGAGTTTCACGTCTTGAGGCCCACAGGAGAGGTCACTCCGGAATGGATATGGCTCTTCGTGCGAAGGGACGGTTTTCGGGCAACTGCCAAAGCGGCGTTCAGGGGTGGAGTTGGCCAACAGCGAGTGCCAGCGGAGTTCCTCCGAGAACACCCACTTCCCCTCCCCCCGCTCCCCGAACAGTGTCGCATCGTGGCGCGGATCGAGGCGCTGATGGAGCGCATCCGCGAGGCGTGGCGACTGCGCGAGGAAGCCCGCCAAGACGCCGACCGCCTCTGGCAGTCGGTCCTCGCCGACACCTTCCCCCGCCCCGGCTCCGAGCTCGCCCCGGGCTGGCGTTGGGTGCGGTTGGGGGAGGTGTGCAGCATCAATCCGCGGCGTTCACGTCTTTCGAGGTGTCCGGAGGCGCCCACTACGTTTGTTCCAATGAGAGCCGTTGACGAGGAGACCGGGACCATCACGGGTGCCGAGATCCGGCCGTTCGCTCAGGTTCGGAAGGGCTACACTTATTTCCAAGAAGGGGATGTTCTTTTCGCCAAAATCACTCCGTGCATGGAGAACGGTAAGTCAGCAATTGCGCGGAACCTTCTCGACGGCATTGGGTTCGGAACGACAGAGTTTCACGTCTTGAGGCCCACAGGAGAGGTCACTCCGGAATGGATATGGCTCTTCGTGCGAAGGGACGGTTTTCGGGCAACTGCCAAAGCGGCGTTCAGGGGTGGAGTTGGCCAACAGCGAGTGCCAGCGGAGTTCCTCCGAGAACACCCACTTCCCCTCCCCCCGCTCCCCGAACAGTGTCGCATCGTGGCGCACCTGGAATCGGTGCGAGAGCGGGTGCAGGCGTTGAAGAATGTCCAAGAACACACCGAAGCCCACCTCAAGGAACTGGAACGCTCCATCCTGGACAAGGCCTTCCGCGGGGAGTTGTAAACTCGGGCTGCCTTAGGTGAAGCCATGAAATCGCGGGCACGTAAGTTATTAGATAAATCTATCGCTGCGATGGTGGCTGCTATCGACGTGTACAACAAGCCTGATTTTGCATATCGAGGGGAAGCTTTCACCATCCTGGCTCTGAACGCTTGGGAGCTCCTGCTCAAGGCAAAGTGGCTTCAGGACCACAATCACCGGGTACAGAGTCTCTATGTTCGGGAGAAGCCAGAGAAAAAGCGTCCTCGGTACAAGCGGACGCGCTCTGGCTCTTACCTGACTCATGGCGTTCAATACCTTGCGAGGAAACTTGCCGAGGAGGGCAAACTGGATTCAAGAGCGCTTAAGAATCTCGAAGCTCTTATGGAGTTACGAGATACATCAACCCATTTCTATCATCAATCACCGGCACTGGATGAACGGGTCCTCGAAGTGGGAATGGCGTGTGTCAAAAACTTCGTTTCTGCCGTACACGACTGGTTTGACGAGGGTTTGGCCAGGTTTAAGTTTTATTTGATGCCGCTTTCATTTGTCACAGCATCCAGCTCGGAAGCAATTCGCCTCAACCGGGAGGAGGAAGCCTTTGTTCAGTTTCTCGACAGCCTCAACTCTGATCATACAGACCCTTCTGATCGCTACGCGGTGGCCGTCAATGTTGAGCTACGCTTCGTACGCTCGAAAGCCAGTTCAGCATATCCCGTGCGTGTCACGAAAGACCCTACGGCCCCTGCGGTTCGTTTAACCGAAGAACAGATTCGTGAGCAATACCCATGGGATTACCGGGAGCTAACGAAACGATGCCGGGAAAGATATAGGGGCTTCAAGGTGAACCAGAAGTATCACGAGATTCGAAAGCCTCTCCATGGCGATCAGCGCTTCGCACACGAGCGCCGACTGGATCCGGAAAAGCCCAGACCCAGGAAGATCTTTTATGCGCCTACCATCCTTGACGAACTCGATAGGCATTACGAAAAGAAGTGAACACCCCCAAGCAGTAATCTGACCGAGCGCGGCTTCGAGGTGGTGTGTCTCAACGGATCAATGGACATGGAGGAGCGCAAGCGGGTCCAAGACGCATTCGCCAAGGATGCCCGCATCCTCGTCTTGACGGACGCCGGCGGCGAGGGGCTCAATCTCCAGTTCTCTCACGTGGTCATCAACTACGACATCCCCTGGAGCCCGATGCGCCTGGAACAACGCATCGGTCAAGTGGACCGTATCGGCCAGACCCACACGGTGCGCGTCATCAACTTCGTGTTCGAGGACTCGATCGAACACCGTGTCCGCGAGGTCCTGGAGGAGAAACTGGCGATCATCTTCGAAGAGTTCGGCACCGACAAGACCGGTGACGTGCTCGACTCTGCCCAGATCATGGCCTCCTATCCATTTTGGGCTGCCGTGGCTTCGGAGGCAGGGCGGCTATTCCGGCTACAAAGCAGTATCAGCAACAGGCCAGGTGAGCCGACGTGTCATTGCCAAGATTCGAGATCAGGAGGCCGATGCTAGGGGCGGGCCTGCTCGGGGCAAAAGACTCGCCCCCGACCGGTGGATTTGGACAAACTTTTTTTGATAACCAAGAGTCGCATTAGGGGGGAGTTGGACACACTTTTTTTGATTTGGACAGACTTTATTTTACTTGGACAGACTTTTTTTTAGATCGACAAGAGGTCAAGCGGCCGGTCGGCGGTCACTCGACGGTTACACTCTTGGCCAAATTTCGAGGCTGGTCCACGTCGGTGCCCTTGAGGACGGCCGTGTGGTAGGCCAGGAGCTGCAGGGGCACGACGCTGACGATGGGCAGGAGTTCGGGGTCGAAGCCGGGGACCCGGAGCACGGACTCGGCGTGGTCGGCGATCTCGGCGTCCGACTCGCTGGCCACGGCGATCACCCGGCCCCGCCGGGCCCGGACCTCCTGGATGTTGGAGCGCATCTTCTCGTAGGTGGCCCCCTGGGGCGACAGGGCCACCACGGGCAGGTCCTCGTCCACCAGGGCGATGGGGCCGTGCTTCATCTCGCCGGCCGCGTACCCCTCGGCGTGGATGTAGCTGATCTCCTTGAGCTTCAAGGCGCCCTCCAGGGCGATGGGGAACTGGAGGCCCCGGCCCAGGAACAGGGAGCTCGTGGCGTCCATGATGGACCGGGCCACGGCCTCGATGTCGGGGTCGGACTCCAGCGACCGCTCCACGGCGCCGGGCACGGCCCGGACCGCCTCGATCCGCTCGGCCAGGTCCTCGGCGCTCAGGCGGCCCCGGGCCGCGCCCATGTGGAGCGCCAGCAGGTACAGGGTGGCGAGCTGGGTGGTGAAGGCCTTGGTGGACGCCACCCCGATCTCGGGGCCGGCGTGGGTGTACAGGACGGCGTCCGAGGCCCGGGGGATGCTGGAGCCCACCACGTTGCAGATGGAGAGGATCGGCGCGCCCTTCTCCCGGCCCTCGGCCAGGGCCGCCAGGGTGTCGGCGGTCTCGCCGGACTGGCTGATGAGCAGCAGCCCGGTCTCCGGGCCCAGGATCGGGTCCTGGTACCGGAACTCGCTCGCCAAGCTCACCTCCACCGGCACCCGGGCGATGCCCTCGATCCAGTACTTGCCCACCAGGCCCGCGTGATAGCTGGTGCCGCAGGCCACGATGTGGAGCCGGCCGATCCTCCGGGCGATCTCGTCGGCTCGGTCGCCGCCGTCCAGGTGCACGGCGGCCCGGCCCGCGCCGAGCCGGCCCGACAGGGTGTCGGCCAGGGCCCGGGGCTGCTCGAAGATCTCCTTCTGCATGAAGTGCTTGTACCCGCCCTTCTCGGCCATGGCCGGGGTCCACTGGACCACGTGGACCTCCCGATCCACCGGGCCCTGGTCCGCGTGGGTGATGCGCACGCCCTCCCGGGTGCACACGGCCAGGTCCCCGTCCTCCAGGAAGATGAACCGGCGGGTGTGGCCCAAAACGGCCGGGATGTCGCTGGCCACGAAGGTCTCGCCCTCGCCCAGGCCCACCACCAGGGGGCTCGCCCGCCGGGCCGCCAGGAGCCGGTCGGGGTCGGCCGCGCTCACCACGGCCACGGCGTAGGAGCCGTCGAGCCGGGCGATGGTCTGGCGCAGGGCCTCCTCCAGGTCGGCGCCGTCCCGGAGGAACCGCTGGATCAGGTGGGGGATGACCTCGGTGTCGGTCTCGCTCAGGAACTCGTGGCCGGCCGCCGAGAGCTCGCCCCGCAGCTCCAGGTAGTTCTCGATGATGCCGTTGTGCACCACCACCACCTCGCCCGCGGCGTGGGGGTGGGCGTTCTCCTCGCTGGGCCGGCCGTGGGTGGCCCAGCGGGTGTGGCCCACGCCCACGGTGCCCTTGAGCTCGGTGCCCCGGAGCTTCTCCTCCAAAGCGGCCAGCTTGCCCACGCTGCGCACCACCCGAACCCCGCCGGCCTCGACCACGGCCACGCCGGCCGAGTCGTAGCCCCGGTACTCCAGGCGCTTGAGCCCCTCCACGAGGATGGGGGTGCACGGCTGACGACCGATGTATCCGACGATTCCGCACATGGGATGCTCCGTTGGGACGGTAGGACGTACGAACGTTAGGACGTTAGGACGTTGGGACGTGCGGACGTTGGGACGGCGGGAGCCGAGACAGGGCGTCTGCGCGTTCGCACGCCCCAGCGTCCGCTCGGGGTAACGGTCAGCGACCCTCGTCCCGGGGTTTGGGCTTGGGCCGGGACGACCAGCCCTCCACGTTGCGCTGCTTGCCCCGGGCCACGCCCAGGGCGCCGGAGGGCACGTCTTTCGTGATGGTGGAGCCCGCGCCCACCACGGCGCCCTCGCCCACCCGCACCGGCGCCACGAGGCTGGTGTTCGAGCCGATGAACGCCCTGTCGCCGATCACGGTGGGGTGCTTGTTCACGCCGTCGTAGTTGCAGGTGATCGTGCCGGCGCCGATGTTGGCGCCCTCGCCCACCTCGGCGTCGCCCAGGTAGGTGAGGTGGTTGGCCTTGCTGCCCCGGCCCAGCACGGCCTTTTTCATCTCCACGAAGTTGCCCACCCGGGCCTGGGGGCCCACCACCGCGCCCGGCCGCAAGTGGGCGAACGGGCCCACCTGGGCCCCGGCCTCGAGCCGGGCCTCGGTGAGCACGCAGTAGGGTTTTAGGTGACAGTCCGGCCCCACCTCGGTGTCCACCAGCACGCACCCGGTATCGATGCGGGTGCCGGCGGCCACCCGGGTGGCGCCGGCCAGCCGCACCTCGGGCCCCAGGGTGACGTCGGGCTCGAGCTCCACCCCCGGCTCGATCCAGGCGGTGGCCGGGTCCTCCAGGGTCACGCCGGCCTCCATCCAGGCCCGGTTGATCCGGTCGCGCAGCTCCCGGCCGGCCTCGGCCAGGTGGACCCGGGAGTTCACGCCCAGGGCCTCGGTGGGGTCGGGCAGGGCCACGGCCGCGGCCGCTCCGTCCCGGGCGGCCAGGGCCACGGCGTCGGTCAGGTACACCTCGCCCTGGGCGTTGTCCGAGCCCACCCGGGCCAGGGCCTGCCACAGCCAGGGCAGCTCCACCGCGTAAGTGCCGGTGTTCACCTCGCGGATGGTCTTCTCCTCCCCGGTGGCGTCGGCCTCCTCCACGATCCGCTCCACCCATCCGTCCGCGTCGCGCACCAGCCGGCCGTAGCCGGTGGGATCGTCCGGCTCCATGGTGAGCACGGTGATCCGGGCCCCGGCATCCCGGTGGGTGGCCACGAGCCGGCACAGGGTGTCGGGCCGGATCAGAGGTACGTCGCCGCACAGGATCAGGGCCGTGCCGGCGAAGCCCTCCAAGGCTTTCCGGGCGCACAGCACGGCGTGGCCCGTGCCGTTTTGCTCGCGCTGCAGCGCGAAGCCCATGTCCGGCGCAGCCAGGCTCCGGCGCACCGCGTCGGCCTGGTGCCCCACCACGGCGACGATCCGTTTCACCCCTGCCCGGCGGCAGGCGTCCAGGGGGTAGGCCAGAAGGGGCCGGCCGAGCAGGGGGTGGAGCACCTTGGCCGTGCTCGATCGCATCCGGGTGCCCTTGCCCGCGGCAAGGACGATGGCAGCCACGTCGTGCATGGGGTCTTCACTCCTCGAAGGGGTCCGCCCGCTCGGGCGCGCATTATCCGCGGGCCGGCCCGTCCGCGGCAACCCGGGCCGGCCCGCGCTCATCGCGGTCGCAAAAGGAGGTACGGGCCGTCGGCCTGGAGCTCCACCCGGAACGCCCCCAAAAAGTCCATGCCCAGGAGCCCGTCGGCGCCGGCCACGGCGTCGTGCACCACCACCTTGAGCGGCCCACGGCGCCGGCCGCCCACCTCCAAGGTCTGGACCTCGGCCCACCCCGCCCGGATCTTCCCCCCGGCCGTGTGGAGCTCCACCGGTGGGTTCCGTCGCACCCTGATGCCTACCCGCCGGGCCGCCTCGGGGCTCAGCACGGTGGAGGTGGCCCCGGTGTCGAGCACCAGCCGCAGCGGGCCCCGGCCGTTCACCCGGACCTCGGCCAGGTACCCGGCCCCGACGTTGGTCAAGGGGATCCGGTCGGGGGGGCGGGGGGGGGGGAGGCGGTCGTCCAGGGTGCGGACTCGGGACCGGAACTCGGGGGGCACCTGCCCCAGGCTGTCGGTGTAGTGGACCGTGCCGTCGGGGCCGGTCCACCGGTAGATCTCGGCCCGGCCGACACCGGCGGCTAGCGCCAGTGACAAAGCGAGCACAGCGCCTGCGCGTCGGCCCGCAGACGGGCGGCGCGGCGGTCGGGGTCGGCGTGGGGCTCGTGGCAGGTGGCGCATGTGACCTCACTCTGAGGGCCGAGGGGCAGGCTCGGGTCGGGTCGGATCTTGCCCGACGGCACCTTCAGATGATCGGCATTCGCGGGGTGCAAGTTTACGCTGTGGCAGCGCAGGCACACCATCTTCGGCGAGGCCACCAGCTCGTGGCCCTCGGCCGAGCCGGGCACGGGCACGGCCACGTGGCAGGTGGGGCAGGTCTTGGGGTCGTCCACGTGGGGGCTGGCCTGGGTCAGCACCGACCGGTCGTGGCAGGCCCCGCACAGGTCGCTGACCCCCCGGCTCCGGTCGTAGTACCGCTCGCCCATGTGCTGGTCGCCCGAGGCGCAGTGGTTGTCGTGGCAGGTGGTGCACACGATCTCGCCGTCGGGGCCCAGGGGGAGGTCGAGCCCCGAGGCGGCCAGGCGGGCGACGGCCGGGGCCGACGGCGGGAACCCGGTGGGGTGGTGGCTGCGGTCGGTGACGTGGCAGCTGATGCACAGCACGTTCACGTCGCCCCGGTACCGCAGGGCGTACCCCGGCGGCCGGATCGCGTCGGGGTCGGAGGTGGTGTGGCAGGCCCGGCAGGCGAAGTACTCGGGCACATGGGGGTTCGCCTCCCGGCCCCGTTCCAGGTGCCGGGCCACCTCCGTGCGCAGCAGGTGGGTGGTCTGGGTGGTGCCGTGGGGGTCGTGGCAGGTGAAGCAGGTCCAGGCTCTGCCGGGCCCCATGGGCACGTCCTTGGGCAGGCTCAGGTCCGGGTCCACGTTGCGGGGGTGGCCTTTGGCGAGCACGTCGTGGCAAAAGTTGCACAGCCGCTTGATCTCCAGCCGGGCCGAGCCCCGGCCGGTCAGGAGCCGGCCGCCCCTGCGCACGTGGCAGAACCCGCACCGGCCCTCGCCCCGCCGGGCCCGGTGGGGGTTGGCATGGTCCAGGGACGAACCGTGGCACTGGATGCAGAACCCCATGCGGGTCATGCCGGGCTCGGCCCGCAGGAACTCCCGGTCGGGGTCCCCGCCGTGGAGACGGTGGCAGGTGCGGCACAGCAGGGCGCCGTCGGCGGCCAGGGGGAACCCCTCCGGGATGCGGGCATCCCGGGCCGCGATGCCCACGGGGTGGGGGTTCTCGGCTGCCTCGTGGCAGTTCCAGCAGTCCGTGATCCGTGGCCCGGAGTGGCAGTCGTCGCAGGCCAGCTCGGCATGGCTGCCCGCCAGCGGTGCCGGCGTTTCCGGGGCCGCCCGGGCCGCCACGCCCCAGACCAGCAGAACCAGGGCCCCGGCCAAGCGCCTCACGGCACGCCCCCCAGCCGGATCAGCAGCCTCCGGGTCGCCTCCTTCGCCCGTTCGTCCGCGATGCGGGGGAACCGGTCCAGGTTCTCCCGGAGCAGGGCGAGGGCCTCGACGGTCTGCCCCCGACCGGCCAGCATCCGGGCCAGGTCGAGGCGCACCCCGTAGGTGAGGGGGTCGTCCGGATCGGTGGCCAGGATCTCCCGGAACACCCGCTCGGCCTCGGCCGTGCGGCCCAGGCGGGCCAGGGTCTGGGCCTCGAGCCGCCGACCGGGCAGGTACCGGGGCGCGAACTCCCGCAGCCGCGCCAGCCGCCGCAGGGCGGCCTCGGGCTGGCCGGACCGGGCCAGGGCCACGGCCTCGTTGTAAGTGGAGAGCCGCGTGTACACGCTGCGGAGGTTGAACCGGGCCTCGGCAAAGTCGGGATCCGCCTCCAGGGCCTTGCGGAACGCGGCCACGGCCGCGTCGAACCGGTCCAGGGAGTACAAGGCCACCCCCCGGGCGTTGTGGACCCGCTCCACCGCGTAGAAGTCGGGGGCCACCTCCAGGAACCGGTCCAAGACCCGGAGGGCCTTCTCGTACTCACCCCCCTTGAGCAGGAGCAGCCCCTGAAAGTAGTAGGCCTGGTACAGGGCCTGCTCGGTGGGGCCGGGCGGGGTGATCCGCAGGAGCAGCCCTACCCGGTCGTAAGCCAGGGCTGCGTCCCGGTAGTGGGTCATGTCCTGCTCAAACAGCTGGTGGTAGATCCGGGCCAGGGCCAGGGGCGGGTAAGGGTAGGTGGGGTCGGCGTCCTCCGAGCGCTCGAACCCTTCCAGCGCCTGCTGGATGCGGCCGGCCCGGTAGGACCGCATCGCCTTCTTGTACAGCTCGGCCGCCTGTTTCCGGTCGGCCCGCGCGGGCGCCGGGCCCAGGGCGAGCCACACGGCCGCCGCCAGGGCGGCCCAGGCGAAACGGCCCATCCTCTTTGCCTCCCGCCCCACCCAACCTCCCTCCATGTCACACCCCACGGCCCCAAGGATACCCGCCACCCCCTGCAGGCGCATCCCCCTTTGGGGTGAGACCAGAGGGATTCCCGCAGGTTTTGTGCTTGTTCTTCCGATTTCTTACTTGCGCACTCCCCGTACGGGTGTAATCCTTGGCAGCTCTCGGGTATCCGTCTCACCCCGACGACCGAAAGGAGGACCGACATGAAGAAGTACCAGTGCACCGTGTGCGGCTATGTCTACGATCCTGCCAATGGCGACCCGGATCATGGGGTCCAGCCGGGCACGGCGTTCGAGGACCTGCCCGACGACTGGACCTGCCCGGACTGCGGCGCCGAGAAGGACATGTTCGAGGAGATGTGATGCATCCGGTGGAGGTCGCCAATGGGATCCACTGGGTGGGGGTGCTCGACCCGCAGCTTCGCATCTTCGACGTGATCATGCGGGCCGAGCAGGGCACCTCGTACAACGCGTACCTGGTGCAGGGCCGGGCCAGGACCGCCCTGATCGAGACGTCCAAGGGCCGGTTCGCCGACACCTTCCTGGAGACCCTGGGCAGGGTCGTGGACCCGGCCCGGATCGACTACGTGGTGCTGAACCACCTGGAGCCGGATCACTCCGGGGCGTTGGGGACGCTGGCGGAGGTGGCGCCCCGGGCCCGGGCGGTGGTGACCAAGCCGGGCAGCGTGTTCCTGCGCCAGATCCTCAACCGCGACGTGGATCCGCTGGTGGTCACGGACGGCCAGGAGATCGACCTGGGGGGCAAGACCCTCCGGTTTCTCCTGACCCCTTTCCTCCACTGGCCCGACACCATGTTCACCTATGCCGTGGAGGACCAGGTCCTGTTCCCGTGTGACTTCCTGGGGGCCCATTACTGCGACGACCGGTTGTTCAACGATCTGGTGGACAACTACGAGTACGCCTTCCGGTACTACTTCCACGTGATCATGCGGCCCTTCAAGGAGCACGTGCGCAAGGGTCTGGAGAAGATCCAGGACCTGCCGCTGCGGGCGGTGTGCCCGAGCCACGGGCCGATCCTGCGGACCCGGATCCGGGGAGTACCTGGAGAAGTACCGGCGGTGGGCCACCGAGCCCGACAAAGGGCCGGCCAAGCCGCTGCTGGTGTTCTACGCCAGCTCCTACGGGAACACCGAGAAGATGGCCCGGGCTATCGCGACCGGGGCCCGTCGGGCCGGGTCCGACGTGGCCCTGTTCGACCTGGTGGGCGTGGACTTCGAGGCCGTTTTGGACGACCTGGAGGCGGCCGACGGGGCGGCCGTGGGGTCGTGCACCATCAACGGCGATGCCCTGGAGCACGCCTGGCTGCTGCTCGCGTCCATGGCCACGGTACGCGTGAAGGGTAAACTGGGCGCGGCGTTCGGCTCCTATGGCTGGAGCGGCGAGGGGCCTAAGATGCTGGCGGAGCGGATGCGGGGCCTCAGGTTCCGGGTGCCCGAGGATCCGCTGCGGGTGCAGCTCGTTCCCTCGGACGAGGACCTGGCGGCCTGCGAGGCATATGGTCGGAGGTTGGCCGAGGCCCTGTAGCCCGCGACCCTCCGAGAGCCGAGAGGTCCGGCAAAGCGCCGGGCCTCTTTTTTACCGAACTTTAATGCGGCACTAAGGCGGCTTTCATGTTGAGGGGGTACGCTATAAATCGTAGGCGAAGCAAACGGGACGACCCCGGCGGGTGGCAGCGCCGGGACGCCGCGAGCCTCTCCTCATCTTCCTCCTCCTGCCCGAAGGGGGCCGCCGACGTCGGTGGTCCCCTTCGGGTTTTTTGGGGATCAGGGGGCGAATCTGGGGCCTCCGACGGAGCGCGACGCCCGAGCAGTCGAGTCGCCCGGTGCAGGGGAGCGGCTGCGGCGCGTGCTCTCACGCGCCGCAGCGGACCGAACCGTGGCGGCCCCTGTGAGGGCGTTCAGCGGAGGAGGAGACCCCAGATTCGCCTGAGACGGGTTACTCCGTGTGCCTCACGATCAGCACCGGCACCCTGGCGCGCTGGGTCACCCTGTGGGCCACCGAGCCCAGCAGCACCTCGCCCATGGCCGAGTGGCCGTGGGAGCCCATCACGATCACGTCGGCTCCGCACCGCTGGGCCTCGTCCAGAATGGCCTGATAGGGCCGGCCCTCCACGACCCGGATCTCCCCGACCCGGTCCCGGCCGGCCAGGTCGGTGCAGGTCTCCTCCTGGCAGAACAGCTCCAGACGCTCCCGGATTCTCCCCAGGATGCGCTCGCGCCCCTCCGCGTCGAGCTTCTCCCGGGTCTCCTTGGGCAGGTACAGGTCCACCATGCTCCGGGCCGTGGGGTTCAACGGCTCCAGGGCGTGGACCACCACGATCCGAGCGTCGTACCGCTGGGCCAGGCTCACGGCCCAACGGAACACCCGGGGGGCGTGGGAGGAGAGGTCCGTGGCGAACAGGATCGTGCGGATCTCGGGCAGCATGGGGGGCTCCTCCTCGCTCAGGTGGACGGGCCCGGTGTCAGCCGGGCAGCATCTTGCCGGGGTTCAGGATGTTCATGGGGTCCAGGGCCCGCTTGATCCGGCGCATGTACTCCAGGGCCGGGCCGTGCTCGGCCTCGACAAAGGCGAGCTTGCCGATGCCCACTCCGTGCTCGCCGGTGCAGGTGCCGCCCTTCGCGATGGAGTGCTCCACCACGGCCCGGTTCACCCGCTGGACCCTTTGTTTCTCGGCTTCGTCGGCCGGGTCGAACAGGAGCCCCAGGTGCAGGTTGCCGTCGCCGGCGTGGCCCCAGAAGAATCCGGTGACCCCCTCCCGCTCCACGGCCGTCTTTGCCGCGTCCACCATCTCGGCGTACCGGCTGATCGGCACGCAGGTGTCCACCAGGAGCACCAGGCGGCCCGGATGGTTTCGCTTGATGGACTCCAGGGCCCCGTGGCGCACCTCCCACAGGCGCGCCCGCTCGTCGGCGCCAATCCCCTTGTCGATCCGCAGCGCCCCGTGCTCCTGGAGAACGGCCTCTACCATCTCGTACTGGCTCTCCAGGGCCGCCTGGTTCACGTTGTGAAACTCGAGGAAGAGCATGGGCTTCTCCTCGAGATCCATCTTCTGGTCGCGGTTGATCTCGGCCACCACGGCCTCGTCCATCAGCTCCAGGGCCGCCGGGTTCAGGCCGTAGCGGATCGTGTCGCTCACCGCCTCACAGGCCGCGTGCACCGAGGGGAACGTGGCCACCACGGTGAGGTACTCGGGCGGCAGGCCTCGGAGCCGCAGGGTGGCCCGGGTGACGATCCCCAGGGTCCCCTCGCTCCCGATCAGAAGACGCAGCAGGTCGTACCCCGAGGAGCTCTTGATGGCGCGGCTCCCGAGGCGGATCACCTCGCCGTCGGCCATCACCGCCTCCATGGCCAGCACCGAGTCCCGGGTGGCGCCGTAGGCCACGGTGCGCACCCCCGAGGCGTTGTTCCCGATCATCCCCCCGATGCAGGCCCAGGCCCCCGGGTCCGGAGGGAAGAACAGGCCGAAGTGGCGCAGCCTGTCGTTCAGGTCCCGGTACTGGATCCCCACCTCCACGTCCACCTGGAGGTCCTTCTCCCGGATCTCCAGGATCCGGTTCATCTCGTTGAAGTCCAACACGATGCCTCCGTGGACCGGGATCGGGTTGCCCTCGAGGCTGGTGCCGGCGCACCAGGGGGTCACGGCATACCCTTTCTCGCCGGCGAGCCTCACCACGGCCACCACGTCCTCGGTCTTCTGGGGCCACACCACCACGTCGGGCCGGTGGGGCTCGTGGTAGGACTCGTCCCGGGAGTGGAGATCCAGGTTCGACTCCCCGGCAGAGACGTGCCTCTCGCCGATCGCCTCCTTCAGGTACGCGATGTCCTCTGGGATCACACGGGGGTGGGACACGGGTCTCCTCCTCTCGGCCGGGGCGCATCCGCCCCGGAAAGGCTACCGGTAGGCCACGGCAGGGAGCCAGGTCACGAGGGCCGGGAACATCGCCACCAGCACGAGCCCGATGAGCTGGAGCACGATGAACGGCACGACGCCCTTATAGATGTCGATGAGCTTCACGTCCGGGGGGCACACCCCCTTGAGGTAGAACAGGGCGAACCCCACCGGCGGGGTGAGAAACGAGGTCTGGAGGGCCACCGCCACCAGCAGCACGAACCACACCAGCTCCGGGTTGTCCACCTGGCCGTACCCGTTGATGGCCAGGCCCAGCTTCGACACCACGGGGGCCACCAGGGGCAGCACGATCAGGGTGATCTCGATCCAGTCCAGAAAGAACCCCAGCAGAAACACAACCCCCAGAATGAAAGCGATGATCCCATAGGGGCCGAAGGGCAGCCCCGTGAGCACCTGCTCGATCACCTCGTCCCCCCCGAGGCCCCGGAGCACCAGGGCGAAGCAGGTGGCGCCCAGGAAGATGGTGAAGATGTAGGCCGTGGTGTTGTAGGTGCCGAGCAGCACCTCCTTGACCACCTTCAGGCTCAGGCGTCGGTTGTGGAGCGCCAGCAGCGTGGCCCCCAGGGCCCCTACACCGCTCGCCTCGGTGGGGGTGGCGATGCCGGCGAAGATCGAGCCCAGCACGGCCAGGATCAGGCCGGCGGCCGGCAGCACCGTCTTGACCACCTCCCACAGGGCCCCCAGGCTCACGTGGGCGTCCATGTCCTTGGGCAGGGGCGCCGCCGAAGGGCGGATCCAGCAGTATACCAGGATGTACGCGATGTACAGGAGCCCGAGGATGAGCCCGGGTAGCACCGCCCCCATGAACAGGTCCCCCACCGAGAGCCCGAGCTGGTCGGCCATGATCACGAGCATGATCGAGGGAGGGATCAGGATCCCCAGGGTGCCGGCCCCGGCGATGGTGCCCAAGGCCAGGGGCTTCTCATACCCCTGCTTCGTCATGGCGGGCAGGGACAGGAGGCCCAGGAGCACCACCGACGCACCGATGATGCCCGTGGAGGCGGCCAGGATGATGCCGATGGCCGTCACCGTGACCGCCAGCCCGCCCCGGACCTTGCCGAAGAGCCGCTGCATGGAGTGCATCATGCGCTCGGCGATCCCGGAGCGGTCCAGCATCAGGCCCATGAAGATGAACATGGGCAGGGCCACGAGGACCCAGTTGTCCATGTACTTGTAGATCCGGTTCACCACCATGCCGAGCATCATGTAGTCGAGCCCGGTCATGGCATCGAGGTACCGGTCCGCGAGCCATCCCACGAACGTAAACAGCACCCCCGTGCCCCCCAGCACGAACGCGATCGGGAACCCGGTGAAGAGCCCCGCGACGAAGGTGGCGAACATCGCCACCACCAGGATGTCGTTGATCACCATGGGCTTGGATCCTTCCGGTATGGATCGGGCTCAGGGGTTCTCATGTCAGGTGGAGGCGGACCGGTCGGGGTGGCGGAGTGCGTGCACCGACCGGATCAGGCGCGAGAGGGTGGCCAGCCCGAGCAGCACGAAGCTGACCGGGATCACGCCCTTGATGGCCCACCGGAAGGGGAGGCCCGCAGGGGCGTCGGAGCGCTCTCCCACCCGCCACGACTCATACACGAAGTCCAAGCTGTGGTGGAACACCACGACGAGGAACGGGATCAGGAACACCAGGATCCCGAAGATCTCCCACTTCGCCTTGGTGCGTTCCGAGAAGCGCATGTAAAGGATGTCGACACGGATGTGGGTGTTCTCCACCATGGCGTAGGAGATCCCGAACATGATCCCCAGCGCGTACAGGTGCCACTCCAGCTCCTCCAGGAACACCAGACCGTGGCCGAAGCCGTAGCGCAGCACCACCTGGACGATGATCACCCCGATCAAGATCCCGTTGGTCCACATGAGCCAGTAGCCCAGCTTCCGGATGCCCGAGTCGATCCCGTCGGCCACCCGGAGGGAGAACGGCAGTCTCTCGTTTTCCACGGCTCGCACCTCGTCGGTTCGGTGTCGGCCCTTCGTTCAAGGCCCCCGGGAAAAGGGCCGGGCGGCTCCGGCGTCCGCCCGGCCCGGGGCGCTACTACTTGATCTCCACCTCGTCCGGCTTGGGCCGGGGCAGGAAGGCGTAGGCCTGCCAGACCTTGTAGTCCTTGCGGAAATTCTGAAGGTCGTTCCAGACCTTCGCGAAGAACGGGTCCTTCGCCGCCTCCTCTTCCGCGACCTCGTTCCACGTTTTGCGGTAGAGATCCAGCATCTCCTTCGACCAGTACTTGAGGTGCACGCCGTGCTTCTGGACGTTCTCCTTCATGACCGCGAACTGGATCGCCTCGCCGTAGGCAAAGGAGTCCAACATGCTGGCCCTGGCGATGATGTCCAAGACGGTCTGCTGGTGCTTGCTCATGCTGTCCCAGACCTTCTTATTGATGAGCAGCTCCAGGATCGTGGACTGCTGGTGCCAGCCCGGGAAGTAGTTGTACTTGGCGATCTTGTAGAAGCCGAGCCTCTTGTCGATGGCTGGCATGGAGAACTCGGTGGCGTCCAGGGCCCCCTTCTCCAAGGCAGGGAAGATCTCGCCGCCCGGGAGCACGCTCACCGAGGCGCCCAGCTTCTCCATGACCTTTCCGCCCAGGCCGTAGAACCGGATCCGCAGGCCCTTCAGGTCCTCGGGCCCCTTGATCTCCTTCCGGAACCAGCCCGAGGTCTCGGGGGCCAGGAGCGCCACGGGCAACACCTTCACGTGGTACCCGGCCTGGTCGTACATCTCCTGGTACAGCTTCAGGCCGTTGCCGTAGTACATCCATGCGAGGTACTCCCCCGCCTCGGGCCCGAACGGGACGGCCGAGAACAGGGGCGCCGCCGGGATCTTTCCGGTCCAGTAGCCCGCAGCCGCGTACCCGGCGTTCACCTTGCCGGTGCTCACGGCGTCGAGGATCTCGAACGGGGCCACCAGCTTGCCCGGCTCATACACCTTCATCTTGAGGGTGCCGCCGCTGGCCGCGTCGAGGCGCTCCGCCACCCACAGGATGGTGGACCCCAGCCCCGGCAGCGCGGTGGAGAACGCGATCGGGACCTTGAGCAGGATCTTCTTCTCCTTGGCCGCTGCCGGGCCCGCCGCGAGCCCGAGCGCCACCAGCGCGATCAGCGTTACGCGAAGCTTCGCCTTCATCTCGCTCCTCCTTTCCCGGTGGGGGGTGCCGCCTGTGATGGTATAGAAGTCTGACCACAGAAATAAACCGTTGTTCCGATCCTGTGTCAAGGGGAAAGGGGATTGTCGGGTGTATGCAGCGTCGACAGCTTGTCCCCGGCATGGTAAAGTCGAATAGGTTTTACCGATTTTGCGAGAGCTGATCCCATGGCATACGATCCGGTGCGTCCGCCCAAGCTCTCGGACGCGATCGTCAAGCAGATCGAGGGGCTCATCCTTGAGGGCACGCTGCGGCCGGGGGAGCGGCTTCCCCCGGAGCGGGAGCTGGCCCGGCGGCTGGACGTGTCCCGACCGAGTCTCCGGGAGGCCCTCCAGAAGCTGGAGGAGCGGGGGTTGGTGGAGACCCGCCAGGGTGGGGGTACGTACGTGGCTGCGGTGCTCAACCCCACGTTTACCGACCCCCTGGTGGATCTGTTCCACCGCCACCCGGACACGGCCTACGACCTCATCGAGTTCCGTCAGGCCTTGGAGACCATCGGGGCGTACCACGCGGCCCTGCGGGCCACCGACACCGACCGGGAGATCCTTCGGCGTCGGTTCGAGGCCATCGAGCATGCCCACGAGGAGGGGGACCCGGTGGCCGAGGCCGAGGCCGACGCCGAGTTCCACCTGAGCATCGCCGAGGCCGCCCACAACGTGGTTTTGCTCCACATCATGCGGGGTCTGTTCGACCTGCTCCGGCGGGGGATCCTGTCGTCGAGGGAGAAGCTGTACACGCGCCCGGGGGTGAGGGACACCCTGATCCATCACCACCGGGAGCTGTACGAGACCATCGTGCGAGGCGATGCCCGGGCGGCCCGCAGGGCCGCCTCGGACCACCTGGCGTTCGTGGAGGAGACCCTGCGCCAGATCGACCGGGAGTCCCAGCGGGAGGAGCGCTCCCGCAGGCGCCTCGAGCGGATGGGCGGGTGAGGCTCACCCTCCCTGTCGGCGGGCCTTTTGCTCCCGATCCCGGCGCCGCAGCTCGTCCCTCTTGATCTTGCCGGTGGCGGTCACCGGGAAGCTCTCCACGAACTCCACCTCCCGGGGGTACTCGTGGGCGGCGAGACGCCGCTTCACATGATCCTGGATGCCCCGGGCGGTCTCGGGGCCGGGCTCGTGCCCGGGGGCGAGCGCCACGAACGCCTTGACCACCTCCCCCCGCACGGGGTCGGGGCTGCCGATCACGGCTGCCCGGGCCACGGCCGGGTGCTGCATGAGGCAGTCCTCGATCTCGGTGGGTCCGATGCGGTAGCCCGCGCTCATGATAAGGTCGTCGGTGCGCCCCTGGAACCACAGGTATCCGTCGGTGTCCGCTCGGGCCAGGTCCCCGGTCCGGCACCACTCCCCGGTAAACTTGCGCTCCGTGGCCCCGGGGTTCCCCCAGTACCCCAGAAACATCACCGGGTCGGGCCGGCGCACCGCGATCTCGCCCATCTCCCCGGGGGGCAGGGGGGTGCCGTCCTCCCCGAGCACCGCCACCCGGTGCCCCGGGATGGGGCGGCCCATGGAGCCCGGCCGCACCTCCATGACCGCGGCGCAGTTGCCCACCACCAGGTTCACCTCGGTCTGGCCGTAGAACTCGTTGATGGTCAGCCCCAGGGCCTCGCGTCCCCACGCCAGGGTGTCCTCCCCCAGGGACTCGCCGCCGCTGCCCACGGTGCGCAGCCGCACCCCGAACCGGCCGGGGTCGGGGACCTGGCGCATCATCCGCAAGGCCGTGGGAGGAAGGAAGGCGTTCCGGACCCGGTGGCGGCCGATCCGCCAGAAGGCCTCCTCAGGGTCGAACTTGCGGGCCCGGTAGGCGAGCACTGGCACCCCGTGGTGCCAGCTGGGCAGGAGCACGTCGATCAGGCCGCCGATCCAGGCCCAGTCGGCCGGGGTCCAGAACAGGTCCCCCGGCCGGGGGAAGAACTCGTGGGGAAACTCCACCCCGGGCAGGTGCCCGAGCAGGGTACGGTGGGCGTGGAGCGCCCCCTTGGGCGGCCCGGTGGTGCCCGAGGTGTAGATGATCAGGGCCGGGTCGTCGGCCGCGGTGTCCACCGGCTCGAAGCGGTCGCTCCCCTGCTCCAGCAAGGGCCAGAACGGCTGGGCTCCCTCCGGTGCCCCGTCCCCCACCGCGATCACGAACCGCAGCCCGGGCAGCCGCTCCCGGATCTCGAAGATCTTGGGGAGGTTGTCGGCGTCCGTCACGATGCCCCGGGCGCTGCTGTTGGCCAGCCGGTACTCCAGGGCGTCGGGCCCGAACAGGGTGAACAGGGGCACGGCCACGGCCCCCAGCTTGTAGGCCGCGATGTGGGCCAGGGCGGTCTCAGGGCACTGGGGCAGCAGGATCCCGAGCCGGTCCCCCCGCTCCAGGCCCTGGGCCCTGAGGGCGTTGGCGAGCCGGTTCGACAGGGCCCGGAGCCGGGCGAAGCTGAAGGTCTCCTCCCTGCCCCCGGGGTCCACGTAGATCAGAGCCAGCCGGTCGGGGTCGGCGGCGTGCCGGTCGCACACGTCCACGCCGATGTTGTAGCGCTCGGGGACCTCCCAGCGGAACCGGGAGACCACCTCGTCGTAGGTTGGGCCGGGCACGAGCATGAGAGACCCTCCGGAATGGAGAACACCGGTTCGGCAAAGGTACCTGGTCCCCTATGTTTTGCAACCCCCGGCGCTTGACTCGCCCGGCCCACACCCTTATGTAGAGGCGGCCCGGCCGCCTAGCGGGCCGAAGGCCCCAGACCGACGACCAGCGACCGAAGTTACAAGGACCGACCCATGGGCAAGGACTACTACGAGATCCTCGGGGTTCCCCGGGGGGCGGGCACCGACGAGATCAAGAAGGCCTACCGGAAGATGGCCCTCAGGTACCACCCCGACCGGAACCCAGGGGACAGGGAGGCCGAGGAGCGGTTCAAGCTGTGCGCCGAGGCCTACGAGGTCCTGTCCGATCCCGAGAAGCGGCGGCTCTACGACGCCTACGGCGAGGAGGGCCTGAGTTCCCGGGGCGTGCACCACGGGTTCCGCGGGTTCGAGGACATCTTCTCGGCCTTCCAGGATATCTTCGGCGACCTGGGGTTCGATCTGGGGTTTGGCAGCGGCAAGGGCCGGACCCGCGTGCGCCGGGGCCGGGACCTGCGCCACGAGATGACCGTGAGCCTGGCCGAGGTGATCCGGGGCGGCGCCCGCAAGATCAAGGTGCGCAAGCCCGCCCCCTGCGGGGAGTGCGGGGGCACCGGAGCGGCCGCGCCCGAGGACGTGCGGCCGTGTCCCACCTGCCAGGGCCGGGGCATGGTGCTCCAGGTGGTGCGCCAGGGCTTTACCACGATCCAGTCCACCATGCCGTGCCCCGACTGTCGGGGGGCCGGCCAACGGATCGAACGACCCTGCCCGGCGTGCGACGGCGCGGGCACGGCCCAGGTGGAGCAGGTGGTGGAGGTGAGGGTCCCGGCTGGCGTGGAGGACGGACAGCAGATCCGGGTGGAGGGCGCGGGAGAGGAGGTGCCCGGCGGGGTGCCCGGCGATCTTTACATCCGGCTGCACGAGGAGGAGCACCCCCTGTACGAGCGCCGGGGTGCCGACCTGTTCGCCCCCCTGCGCGTGGATCTGCTGACCGCGATCGAAGGCGGGGAGGTGGAGGTGGAGGGGCCCGACGGCGAGCCGCTTCGGGTGCGGATCGACAAGGAGGTGCAGTCCGGCACGGTGAAGGTGCTCCGGGGCCAGGGGGTGCCGGTGCTCGGGCACCCGGGCATGCGGGGCAACCTGTACTTCCAGGTGTGGGTGGCCACGCCCACCGGACTCACGAGGGAGCAGAAGGAGGCCTTACGGGCGGTCCTTTCCGGCACGGGGTCCGCGGCCGAGCCCGAACACCACGGCGGCTGGAAGGACTGGATCCGGGCCTTCTTCGGCGGCGAGAGGTGAGGGCTCAGACCGTCTCGGCCATGACCCGGTCGAGGGTGGCGACCAGGAGCTGGAGCCGGTAGGGCTTGGGCAGGAACTCAGCCGCACCCTGCCCGATCAGCCGCCGGATCCGGGCCCGGTCGGCATAGCCTGACACCACCACGATACGGGGCGTCGGCGTTCGAGCGAGCAGCTCTTCCATACACCGTTCCCCCCCCATACCGGGCATGCCCAGGTCGAGCACCACGGCCTTGACCCCGGGGTGCCACCGCTCCAGACACTCCTCCCCTGTGGACGCGGCGATCACGTCCCACCCGCGCTCGCTCAGGAAGTCCACCACCATCTCCCGGATGGGCTCCTCGTCGTCCACCACCATCACGGTGCCCCGATGGACCGAGGCAGGGTCTGCTGCCTCCTGGGGGGGCTCGGGTTCAGGCCCGCCGGCGTGGTGCCGGCACCGGGGCAGCAGCACCGTGAACGAGGTGCCCTCGCCGGGGCTGCTCCGGCAGGAGATGTGGCCGCCGTGGGCCTGGACGATGCCGTAGACCGTGGCCAGGCCCAGTCCGGTACCGGCGCCCACCTCCTTGGTGGTGAAGAACGGGTCGAAAATCTGAGCCAGGGTCTCGTCGTCCATGCCCCGGCCCGTGTCTGACACGGTCAGGCGTACCCAGTCCTCCGACGCTCCTTCGCCGGGGGCGTGCTCGGCCACGTCCTCCGGCCGGGCCGGGCCGGTCTCGATGGTGAGGCCCCCCCCACAGGGCATGGCGTCGCTCGCGTTCAAGGCCAGGTTCACGAGCACCTGCTCGATCTGGGCGGGATCGGCGCGCACCGACGGGAGGTCCCCTTCGAGCACCGTGCGGATCTCGATCATCCGGGGCAGGGTGCCCCGGAGCACCTCCACGATCTGCCGGACCTCGTGGTTCAGGTCCACCGGCCGCAGGCGGGACTCCACCTCACGGCTGAACGTGAGCAGCTGGGAGGTGAGCCGGGTGCCCCGCCGGCAGGCCTGGGCGATCCGGGCCACGCGGCGGCCCAGAGCCGGCTCGCCCCCGAGGGCCCCCTCCAGAAGGTCGGCCTGGCCTTGGACGATCTGGAGCAGGTTGCGGAACTCGTGGGCGATGCCTCCCGCCAACGTCCCCACCGCCTCCAGCCTCTGGGCGTGGCGGAGCCGGTCCTCCAGCCGGTGGCGCTCGGTGAGGTCGTGGAGCACCAGGAGCACGACGGGCCGCTGCCCCAGCAGGAGCCGCTGGCCCGCCACCTCCACCGGCACCTTGGCGCCGTCCGGGCGGAGGATGCCGGCCTCGGCGGGGCCGATTCGGTCGGCCCCCTGAAGGGCCAGGGCCCACAGGGACTCGCCCCCGGCGTCGGCCCACAGGGGGGCCACCGTGCCGCCGGCGAGGCGGGCCTCCGGCCATCCGGTCAGCCGGCGGGCAGCGGGGTTGGCCTCCCGGATCGTGCCGGTCTCGGCGTCCACCACCAGGATCGCGTCGGGCGCGGCCGCGAACAGGGCCCGGTACCGGGCCTCGCTCTCCCGCAGGGCCGCCTCAACCCGGCGCCGCTCCTCGATCTCCCGCGACAGCCGCGCGTTGGTCCGCTCCAGCTCCTGGGTGCGCTCCCGCACCAGCTCCTCGAGACGGGTCCGGTACCGGGCCAGTTCGGCATCCCTGCGGCGGTGCTCGGTCACGTCCCGGTAAATCACGATGTCGCCGGCGATGTTGCCGTCCTCGTCGCGTACCAGGGCGGTGTGGAGCTCGATGTCCAGGACCCGGCCGTCCTTGGTGAGGCGGCGGGTGTCCAGGAGCACTCTCTCGCCGGCCAGGGTGCGCGCGACGGCGTCGCGGGTGCGCTCGGCCTCCTCCTCCGGCACGAAATCGATGCCTCGGCCCTGGATCTCCTCCAGGGTCCACCCGAAGATCCGGGTGAACGCCGGGTTCACGTACAGCACCTTGCCGTCGGCCGAGTACACGTTGATGGCGTCGGGCGAGGCGTCCATCAGCAGCCGGTACCGAGCGCGGGTCTCCCTCAGCTCAGCCAGGGCCCGACGCTTGGCCGTGAGGTCCCGATAGATCACGATGTCGGCCGTGATGTTCCCGGCCGGATCCCGGATCGCGGCCGTACGCAACTGGATGTCCAGGACCCGGCCGTCCTTGGTGAGGCGGCGGGTGTCCAGGAGCACGCTCTCGCCGGCCAGGGTGCGCAGCACGGCATCGCGGGTGCGCTCGGCCTCCTCCGGGGGCACGAAGTCGATGCCCCGGCCACGGAGCTCGTCCAGGGTCCAGCCGAAGGTGTGGGTGAAGGCGGGGTTCACGTACAGGACCCGGCCGTCGGGGGAGTACACGCTGATGGGGTCGGGCGAGGCCTCGAGGAGCTGCTGGTACCGGTACTCGCTGCGGGCCGCCTCTCGCTCCCGTTCCCGCAGCTCGCTCAGGTCGCGGTGGATGACGTAGATGCCCTCCACCTCGCCGTCGGGGGTCCGGGCCGTGACGGCCCGGATCTCGATGTCGAGGACCCGGCCGTCCTTGGTTCGGCGGCGGGTGGAGAAGGTGACCTCGCCCTCGCGCAGGGTCCTCTGGATCGCCTCCCGAGTAGGTGCCTCCTCCTCAGGGGGCACGAACTCCACCCGCCTGCCCAGCCACTCCTCCCGGGACCACCCGTACACCTGCTCGAACGCCCGATTCAGGAACCGCACCCGGCCCTTGGGGTCGTAGAACACGAACGGGTCCGGGTACCCCTCGATCAGGCGGAGGACGTCCGGATCGTCCGGTTGGTAAGGGCCGGGCGGGGGCATGGCGAAGCCTCTGGGTCAGTCGGGCAGGGCTCCCCCCGAGTTCAGGAGGACCGCCCGCTCGAAGTCCGACGGGTTCGTGGCGGCCGACCGAGCCGTCTCGAACGAGATCACCCCCCGGGCGTACAGGTCCATCAGGTGCTGGTCGAAGCTCTGGGTGCCGTAGGTGTCCCGGCCGGCCTCGAGCACGTCCTTGATCTCGTGGGTCTTCAACGGATCCTTGATGCACTCCTCAATATGCTTGGTCATTCGCAGGATCTCCAGGGCGGCCACCCGGCCCCGGGTGTCCTTTCGGGGCAGGAGCCGCTGGCTCACTGTGGCCTTGAGGTTCTCGGCCAGCCGGATCCGCACCATGTTCTGCTCGGCCGAGGGGAACACGCTGATCAGCCGGCCCACGGTCTTGGCCGCGTCGGTGGTGTGGACCGTGCTGAACACCAGGTGCCCCGTCTCGGCCGCCCGCAGGGCGATGTCGATCGTCTCGGTATCGCGCATCTCGCCCACCAGAATGATGTCCGGGTCCTGGCGCAATGCCGCCCGGAGGGCCTTGTTGAAGTCGGGGGTGTCGAGCCCGATCTCTCGCTGGCTCACCGAGCTCCTCCTGTTTTTGTGGATGAACTCGATGGGGTCCTCGATGGTGAGGATGTGGCACCGCTTGTGCTCGTTGATGTGATCGATGAGCGCGGCCAGGGTAGAGCTCTTCCCGCTGCCCGTGACCCCGGTGATCAGCACCAGGCCTCGCTCCTCCATGGCGATCTCCTTGAGCACCGGCGGGAGCCCCAACCCGTCGAGGGTGGGAACCTCGAGCGGGATCACCCGCAGAATCACGGCGAAGGTGTTGCGCTGGCGGTACACGTTGACCCGAAACCGCCCCACGCCGTTCACCGAGTAGGACCCGTCCCACTCCCGGATCGCTTCCACGTCCACCGGGGGGTGGGCCCCTGCCACGATGGCCTCCACCACGGCCCGGGTGTCCTGGGGCGTGAGCAGGGGGCTCTTCACCTCCTGGAGCACCCCGTTGACCCGGAACAGCACCGGGGTGCTCACCTTGAGGTGGATGTCGCTGGCCCCGGCCTTCATGGCCGCGGCCAACACTTTGTGAAAGGTGTCTCGCTCCATAGGGAATGCCGCTCCTCGGCTCAGTGGTCTCCAGTCAAAGGCCGCATCGGCGCCGGCAACCCTCGCACGAACCACTCCGGGATCGTCGCCTGCTGCTGCAGGGATCGGCAGGCCGGGCACAAGGTGACCCAGAGCCGCTCGGTTCCAGAGGCCCGCACGAAGGTGATAAGCTCTCCGTGTCCGCATCGGGGGCAGGAGTTGGGCTGGGGGCTGACACGGATCCGGGGGGTCAGAGTGGACAAAGGTATCCTCCGCTGGCGTGGGCACCGGGTGCCCGATCGGCCGGCGGAGGGGAAATCTTGAGCGAGGAGACGGTGGATGGGGCAGGGGTCCTGGGGGGAGGGGTTGGGAGAGTGGCTCGGGGCGTTGGCGAACGACCGGCCCACGCCGGCCGGCGGGGCGCTGGCCTGGGTCACCCTGGCCGGAGCCGCGGCGCTCGCGGCCAAGCTGGCGGAGCTGAACGGCCGGCACGGTACCGGCCTGCTGGGCGCTGTCCGGGGCTTCGCCGACGCCGCCCGTCACGACGCCGAAGGGTTCGCCGCGGCCCGCACCCCGGCGGAGCGGGCCGCCTTTCTGGAGAGGTGCGTGGAGGATCTGGAGGGGGTGGACCGGTTCCTGGCCGAGGTGCGCCAGGCCCGGAAGGGGTGCGGCCGGCCCGGCCTGCGGGCCGACTGGGAAGCGGTGGAGCGGCTGGCCGAAGCGGCTTGGGAGGTGCTGTGGGAGAACGCGAGGGCCAACGAAGAGGCTTGGGACACCGGGCTGGGAGACCGGCTCCGGACGGTCCGGCCTCCGGGGGCGGGGTGAGCGGCGGATGGGGGTGCCCCCACGAGGACCGCGGCTCGTGCCTCCGACGGAACGAACCGTGCGAGGCCGGGGCCGATGGCTGCGTGTTGGAAGAGGCGTTTCGCCGCGGCCGATGAGGTCGGGAGGAGGGCCGTGAGGAAGCTCCTGACCCTCACCGGATCCCCCGGGGAGCGGCTGGACCGGTTCCTGGCCGGGGCGGTGCCGGGCACCAGCCGCCGCCGGGCCAAGCGGTGGGTGGACGCCCGGCGGGTGTGGGTGGACGGCCGGATCGAGCTCATGGCATCCCGGGTGCTCCGGGGGGGGGAGCGGATCGTGGTGGAGCCGGAGCCTGAACCGGACCCCGGAGAACCGCCTGAGATCCCGGTGGTGTGGGAGGACGAGCACGCCTTGGCCGTGGACAAGCCGGCCGGAATCCCCTCGGGGCCGACCCGGGACCCCCGCCGGGCCCACGTGCAGAGCGTGATGCAGGCCCGTTTGGGCCGGCCCTTGGTGCTGGTGCACCGGCTGGACCTCGATACCACCGGCGTGCTGCTCCTCGCCAAGGATCCCGAGACCGGGGCGGCGCTGGCCCGGCTGTTCCGGGAGCGCGCCGTGAGCAAGACCTACCTTGCTTTGGTCCGGGGCCGACCCCCCAAGGAGTTCCGGGTGGTCTCCCATCTGAGGGAGGGGCACGGACGGGTCCACGTGGTCCGAGCGGGCGGCCTGCGGTCCGAGACCCGGTTCGAGACCCTGGCCTGGGCCCGGGGGGTGGCCTTGGTGAAGGCCGTGCCCCGCACGGGACGGATGCACCAGATTCGAGCCCACCTGGCCGGCGAGGGGGTCCCGATCCTGGGTGACCCGGTGTACGGCGGCCCCTCCCGCCTGGGTTCCCGGATGGTGGGCCGTCAGATGCTCCACGCGCTTGAGCTGGGGTTCCGCCACCCCCTGTCGGGCCAGACGGTTCGGGTGACGGCTTCGGTGCCCGCCGACCTCCGGGGGATCGGCCAGGCGTTGCTGGGGCCGGACCGGTGGCGCCGAGCCCTAGCCGCGGCAAGGTCCGGTTAGCCGCTAGGGGCTCGGTCCTCCGGGCCGAACAACCGGACCTCCTCGGCCCGGAACTCCTGGGCCCGGCGTTCCCATCCGGCCCATCCCTCCATGAGCCGGAGCATGCGGGGATAGGCGGTCACGAAGCCCACCCCCCGCACCCGGTGGGGCAGCCGGCAGTGGTGGCACCGCACCAGGATCAACAGGTCGTTGCCCCGGCGGCAGCACCTGCCGAACACGCAGTCCATCTCTTCCAGCACCCAGGCCGTGCCGCAGGCCGGGCACCGGATCTCGGCGCCCAGCGCCCGCACCCGAAACTCCACCCGGGGCCAGAGCCCCCGGGCGTCGGGCCGCCAGTCTGCCGGACCGATGCGGTCCATGCCGTCACGGGTCTCCACGACGTACCAGCGCCCTTCAGGGGTCTGGCGGGCCTTTCGCATGACGGATCTGCCTGTCAGGGGCCACTCCGCTAGAAGGCTTGAAAACCTGCCGGATTCCCACGCCTTCCAGAAATCACCACGCCTCTCGGCCCACCCACCACGGTCCGGGGGGCAGGGGGATCCGGGGTCAGAATTCAGAAGTCGGTGGACAGGGAAAAGGCTCTCCGGTGCCTCCAGAGGATCTCCCCATGCCCCGCCTCCGCCTCACCGTCCGAGCTCCCCGGAAGTTCTCTAGTTTCTAGTCTCTAGCCCGCAGGGGCCTAATGGGGCTTCCCAGCGAAACATCGGCCCGACAGGCGCTTCGGGGCGGCCTCGGAAGGCCGCCCCGGGGCTCACTTCTGCTCTTTCTTCGTGAACTGCACCGGCTTTTCGCAGGTGGGGCACTTCTTGGGCTTGCAGCGGGAGTCGCGCTCGTAGCCGCAGTCGGAGCATACCCAGGTCGCCATGGTGCACCTCCTTCATGGGTCGGGTTGTCGGAAGGGGCCGGCAGAAACTTCGGTCGTTGGTCGCCGGTCTGGGGCCTTCAAAGGGTCTCGCCCTCCTCCATCACGTAGATTCCGGGCAGGTTCCGGTACCGCTCGTCCAGGTCCAGCCCGTAGCCGATCAGGAACCCGGCCTCCAAGCGGAATCCCCGGTAGTGGACCGGGATCTCCGCCTCACGCCGGCCGGTCTTGTCCACCAGCGTGCACACCCTGAGGCTTGCCGGCCCCTGGGCCTCCAGCTCGTCCAGGAGCTTTGCCAGGGTGGTGCCCGAGTCCACGATCTCCTCCACCACGATCACGTGCTGGCCGCCGATAGGGTCCTTCAGGGGGATCTTCTCCTCCACCCGTCCGCTCGATTGAGTGGAAGACCCGTAGCTCGAGAGCCGCACAAAGTCCACCGAGCACGGCACCTCGATCTGGCGGACCAGGTCCGCCAGGAAGATGAACGCTCCCTTCAAAACCCCGATCAGGTGAATTTGATGACCTTTATAGTCTTTGTTAATCTGCTTTGCAAGTTGTACGGTGGCCTCTCGGATGGCGTGGGGGGAGTAGACGAGTCGCACGGTTCACCTCGGTTGACACGAAAGGGGAAGGGGATACGTTCTCGGGCGGTGCCCAGAGCGCCGGCGACGGGTTTCTACCACAGCCGAAGGGAGGACTCCACCATGGACGTGCTGGCACGGATCGTGGTTCCCGTGGACTTTTCCCCGTTCTCCAAGCGAGCCCTGCGGACGGCGCTGCGGCTCGGCCGGACCTGTGGGGCCCAGGTGCACCTGGTGCACGTGGTGCCCGAGTACGACCTTCCGAGCGCGTTCCACATCCGCCTGCCCGACCGGGAGGAGCTGGAGGCCCGAGTGTCCCGGTGGGCTGGCAAGGCGTTCGACGACTATCTGCGCAGGGAGGGCACGGAAGGGGTTCGGCTGGTCCGAGCGGTACGCTACGGCAAGCCGGCCAGGACCATCTGCGAGTACGCCACCGAGGTGGGGGCCGACCTGATCCTGATCGCGAGCCACGGCCGCTCCGGGTTCCAACGGGCCGTGTTCGGGAGCGTGGCCGAGAAGGTGCTCCGGCTGGCCGAGCAGCCGGTGATGATTGTGAAGGGGCCGCCCGAGGCGTGAGCCGACGGCCGGGAACGAACAGGAGGGAGCGATGAAGCGGTGGGTGTCCCGGATGGCCGTAGTGGTCGCCTGCCTGGCCGGGGGGTGGGCCGCGGCCATGGTGGGTGAGGGGCGCTTAGAGCAAAGAATCGGCGAGCCGTTCCCGGACATGGAGTTCCCCGCGCTCCTGGGCTCTGACGACTACCGGGCCCTGGGGCTCGGTCGGGTCTCGGGACCGTTCCGCCTCTCCGAGATCCCCGGGGCCCTGCTGATCTTGGAGTTTTTCAACCGATACTGCATCACCTGCCAGCGGCAGGCGCCCTACCTGACCGAGGTGTTTCGCAGGGCCCAGGATGGGGATCTGGCGGGTCGGGTTCGGGTGCTGGCCGTGGGGGTGGGGAACCGCCCCCTCGACTTGCGAAGGTTTCGGCAGGAGACGGGGGCCATGTACCCCATGGCCGCCGATCCGCTGTTCGAGCGGTGGATGGAGCTGGGCGATCCCGGCGGCACCCCGTTCACCCTGTTCCTGCTGAAGCGGAAGGAACGATGGGTCCTCGCCGACTTTCACCTGGGTCTCCAGGGCGACACCGAGATCCTGGCACGTGCCCGGGTGATGCTGGAGGGAGGGGTCGATCTGAGCCGGCGGGTCGTCACCAGCACCCGTTCCGACTTCCATCCTCCCCTCGGGCTGACGCCCGAGGAGAAGGCGGCCAGGGCCCGATCGTTCCTGAGCCGGGTGGCGGGTCAGTCCGTGGACGTGGAGCGGATCGTGGTGGAAGGGATCGAGGTGTACCGGGCCCGGGAGCCGGGCGGCCCTGGCCTGGACCTGTACGCCAGGATCTCGAGCCGGGATCCGGTGTGCGACGTGTGTCACGCCGTGCACTTCCTGCTCGCGTTCGACCGCCGGGGCCGGGTCCGGGGGTTCGAGCCGATTCACGTGACCAAGTTCGGAAACGAGCCCTGGAGCCGGGAGGACGCGGAGCGCATGGACCGCATCCTGGCGGGCCGGCCCATGGAGGGGCTCCGGTTCGACCCGGACACCGATGCCGTGACCAGCGCCACCATGAGCTCGGCCCTCATCTTTGACGAGGCTCGGCGCACCGCGGCCCTGCTGGCCAAGCTCCCGGGTTCGTGAGAGGGGCACCCGGGTTGAACCTACTCCCCGTGCACGTCCACGTGGATCACGGCGTCGGCCACCCCGGGGAGGGCCCGCACTGCCTCCTTAATGCGGTGGGCGATGGCGTGGGCCTCGCGCACCGTGAGTTCGGGGTGTACCTCGATGTCCAGGTTCAGCAGGTACCCCGACTCCAGGGGCACCACCCGGGTGCCGTGGAGGCCGAGCACCCCGGCCTCGTCCCGGGCCAGGGCCTCGCTCTCGGCCACCACCCGGGACCGGGTCGCGGGGTGGAACAGCCCGCCCTCCCGGGCCCCTACCGGCTCCACGTGGACCATGGCGTCGCGCACCCCCTTGCCGCCGGCCAGCAGGGCCCGGCGCACCGCCCGGGCCACCTCGTGGCCTTGGGCCACGTTGAGCTCGGGGTCCACCTCGATCTCCACGTCCACGAGCACGTCCCGTCCCAGGCGGCGGGCCCGTAGGCCGTGGAGGCCCCGCACTCCCTCCACGGCCAGGGCGGTGCACCGGAGTCGCTCCAAAGTGGAGACCTCCACGCTGGTGTCCACCAGGTCGCGCAGGGCCTGCCAGGTGAGGTCCCATCCCACCTTGGCCACCAGCAGGCTCACCACCCCGGCCGCGGCCGGGTCGGCCCAGCGCCAGCCCCACCGGGCCCCGGCCACGCCGGCAACGGCGGCCACGGACGACAGCGCGTCGGAGCGGTGGTGCCAGGCGTTGGCCAGCAGCAGCCGGCTCTCCGTCTCCCGGGCCACCCGGGCGGTCCACCGGTACAGCCCCTCCTTGACCACGATGGACACCGCCGCGGCCACCAGGGCCAGGAGGCCCGGCGGGCCGTGGGGCGTGGGCTCCCACAGGGAGCGCACGGCGCTGCCCGCCATGGACAGCCCTGCCGCCACGAGGATCAGCCCCACCGCTCCCGTGGCCAGGGTCTCCACCTTGCCGTGGCCGTAGGGGTGGGAGTCGTCCTCGGGCAGCCGACCGAACCGATAGCCCACCAGCACCACCAGGTCGCTGGCCAGGTCCGACAGGCTGTGGAGGGCGTCGGCCACCAGGGCGGAGCTGCGGCCCATAATGCCGGCCGCCATCTTGACCACCACCAGCACCAGGTTCACCAAGCTGCCGCCCAGGGTGACCCCCTCGCCGGTGCGGAGGAGCGAGGGCAGCAAGGCCGGTTGCCTCGGGCCAGACCCAGTGTTATAAGATGGCGCCCGTCGGGATCCTGGGGATCCCGTATCTTCGTGTGTCGGAGGTGTCGTCATGCCCATCTACGAGTACCGCTGCGACCGGTGCAACGACGAGTTCGAGGTGACCCAGAAGATCAGCGACCCGCCCCTGGCCGAGTGCCCCCGCTGCCAGGGGCCGGTGCACAAGCTGATCTCGCAGAGTTCGTTCGTGCTCAAGGGCTCGGGCTGGTATCTTACCGACTACGCCCGGAAGAAAGAAAAGTCCGGGCAGAAGAAGTCCGAGGCTCCGGCGTGCAGCCAGGCCGGGTCCAAGTCCTCCTGTTCGTCCTGCGCCGCCTCGGGCGACTGATCGGCGCCTCGAGCCGGAGACGAGAGGGAGCCTGCGGGCTCCTTTTCTTTATGCTCGCGTCCCCGGTTTTTTTGACTTGCCCCAGGCCGGTTGGTAGCATTCGCGGCCATCGTCAGACGCCACGCGATCAGGAGGTTTTCCCATGTTTCGCGGGACCATTACCGCCCTCGTGACCCCGTTTCGAAACGGCCAGGTCGACGAAGAGGCCTACCGGAGGCTGATCGACTGGCAGATCTCCCAGGGGGTGGACGCCATCGTTCCCTGCGGCACCACCGGCGAGTCGGCCACCCTGAGCCACGACGAACACAACCGGGTGATCGACATCGCCGTGGACGAGGCCCGGGGCCGGGTGCCGGTGATCGCGGGCACCGGCTCCAACAGCACGGCCGAGGCGGTCCGCCTCACCCGCCACGCCAAGGACGCCGGCGCAGATGCGGCGCTCCTGATCACGCCTTACTACAACAAGCCCACCCAGGAGGGCCTGTACGAGCACTACAAAAAGGTGTCCGAGGAGGCCAAGTTCCCGATCATCGTGTACAACGTGCCGAGCCGCACCGGGGTGAACCTGCTCCCGGACACGGTGGCTCGGCTGGCCGGCCTGCCCGACATCGTGGGCATCAAGGAGGCCACGGGCGATCTGCGGCAGGTCAGCGAGGTGCTCGAGAAGTGCGGGGACCGGATCACCGTGCTGTCGGGGGACGACTTCACCGTGTTGCCGCTGCTGGCCGTGGGAGGCCGGGGGGTGATCTCGGTGGTGTCCAACGTGGCTCCGGCGGACATGGCCGAGATGATTCGGGCCTTCGAGGCCGGAGATCTGGTCCGGGCCCGGGAGCTCCACTTCAAGATGATGCCCTTGGTGCGGGCCCTGTTCCTCGAGACGAACCCGGCCCCGGTCAAGACCGCCCTGGCCTGGATGGGCCGCATCGGTCCCGAGATCCGGCTTCCGCTGTGCCCCTTGCGTCCCGAGAACCGGGAGAGGCTGGTGGCCGCCCTGCGGGGCTACGGGCTGCGGGAGGGCGCGTGATGGTGCGGGCCCTGGTGACCGGCGCCGCCGGCCGGATGGGGACCACCCTGGTGCGACTGATCGGCGAGACCGAGGGGATCGAGGTGGCCGGCGCGGTGGAACGACCGGGCCATCCGGCGGTGGGCCGAGACGCCGGAGAGGTCGCCGGGGTAGGAGCCCTGGGCGTGCCCATCGGTGACGACCTGGAGGCCCGGCTCTCCGACACGGACGTGGTGGTGGACTTCACCAGTGCCACGGCCTCCATGGGGCACGTGGATGCGGTGTGCCGGGCAGGGAAGGCGATCGTGGTGGGGTCCACCGGGTTCAGCCCGGAGGACCGGGCCCGCATCGAGGCCCGGGCGGCCGAGGCCCGGATCTTCCTTGCGCCCAACATGAGCATCGGCGTGAACGTGCTCCTGCGGGTGGTGGCCGACGTGGCCCGGGCCCTGGGGGACGCCTACGACGTGGAGATCGTAGAGACCCACCACCGGTTTAAGAAGGACGCCCCCAGCGGCACGGCCTTGGCCCTGGCCGAGGCGGTGGCCCAGGCCCTGGGGCGTCGCCTGGAGACCGACGCAGTATACGGCCGCCACGGCCTGGGCGGAGGCCGGCCCCCCTGTCAGATCGGTATCCATGCCGTGCGGGCCGGAGACGTGGTGGGGGACCACACCGTGGTCTTCGGCGGCCTGGGAGAGCGGGTGGAGGTCACCCACCGGGCCACCAGCCGCGAGACCTTTGCCCGCGGTGCGATCCGGGCGGCCCTGTGGGTGGTTGGGCGGCCCAACGGGTTCTACGGCATGGCCGACCTGTTGGGCAGATGATCCCTAACGGGTGACCGCGGCCTCGAAGATCATCTCCTCCTTCTCGAGGATGCCGGAGGGATGGCCCATCTCGGAGGCCCAGTCCCCCCGCAGCTCGGCCGGCAGCATCGACGTGACCTCCCGGACCTCGTCCGGGGTCATGTCGGCCTTGAGCCCGTCCATGACGGTGTGGAGGATCAACTCGGCCCGCTCGACCGAGGCGATCCCGCCCAGGTGACAGATTCTCTGCAGCAGCTCAGCACGGGTCATGGTGCACCTCCTGCCCCCCCGGCTCGGTGGGGTCCTGCCCCTTCAACCTAGCGCGGAAAGAGGGGGTTCGGAAGGTGGGGGCATGGGTTTTTCCGGCTTCGCACCCGGCGCTCCAGCAGCCCCCCATGCCGCACCGAGCGTTTGGCGGCAGGGCATGGGGCCTGCTTCCGACCGCGCGCGAAGCCGGACATTGAGATTCGCCGCGCAGGCACGGAGCACCGGCGGTGGTTTCATGACCGGTCGGTGGGGCACGAACGAGCTCACGGTACGAGCGTGGGAGGCGCTGCGCGGCGAGCCAAGGAGCCGCACGCGGCTCTCCAGCAGACCCCATGCCCCCCGGGGGTTGGCGCGGCTCGAGAGCCGCCTGGCCGCCCGGCGGGCCGAAGGCCCCCGACCGACGACCGACGACCGACGACCGACGACCGACGACCGACGACCGACGACCGACGACCGACGACCGACGACCGAGGTTACCTGGAGACGTTCCATGGCTGAAGGCCCGGTGCGGGCGCTGGTGGCGTTCGGGGGCAACCTGGGGCCGGTTGAGGAGAACCTGAGGGCCGCCCTGGAGGCCCTGGCCCGGCTGCCCGGCACCCAGCTCCTGCGGATCTCCTCCCTGTACCGGACCGCGCCGGTGGGCGTCACGGATCAGCCGGCGTTCCTGAACGGGGTCGCGCTGGTGGAGACCGGGCTGGACGCCCCGTCCCTGCTGGACGCCCTGCTGGGCATCGAGGCCGACCTGGGCCGGGTGCGGCGCCAGCGGTGGGGCCCCCGGACCGTGGACCTGGACCTGATCCTGTACGGAACGGGCGTGGTGGCCCGACCGAACCTGCAGGTGCCCCACCCCCGGATGCACGAAAGGGGGTTCGTGCTCGTGCCGGCAGCCGAGGTGGCCCCAGACATGGTCCATCCGGAGTTGGGCCGCACCGTGGCGGAGCTGTGCGACGCTCTGGGCCCCACGCCCGACGTGGCCGACCTGGGCCGGCCCCCGTGGGCCGGGGCCCTGGAGGCCGACCCCCCGGGGTAGGCGCGACCTCCCGGCCGCGACCCCGGGCCGAGAGACCCGGAGGCCGCTCCCAGGGGGAAGCCCCCTTCGGTCCCTGCGGGGCCCTACAACGGGGAAGGTAACGTTCCATGATCCAGGGGCCACGGCTGGCGGCGGGGCATGGGGTTCAGGAACCAGATTTCAGCGGACAGAAGACAGGAAAAGAGCAAAAACACTGTGGCCAAAGCGACGTCGTGGGACCACGACCCGTCCACTGACCTCTGTCCTCTGACCCCTGAAACCCCTGCCCCACCGGGCGTTTGGCGGCGGTTCGGGGAAGCGGCCCGGCCGCCTAGCGGCCTAGCAGCCTAGCGGGCCGAAGACCCCCGACCGACGACCAACGACCGAAGTTACCGGAGGTTCCTCCGTTGCTCATCCGTCTCCTGTTCTACGGCGTCCTGATCTGGCTGGTGGTGAGGCTCGTGAAGGGCCTGAAGCCCAAGCCGCGGGTCCGGCCCCGGCCCCGACCCGCTCCGGGCCGGGCGATCCAGGGCGGCGAGCTGGTCCAGGACCCCCACTGCGGGGTGTACGTGCCCAAGGAGTCGGCGGTCCGGGGGCCCGACGGCACCTACTTCTGCAGCGAGGCCTGCCGGGACGCCCACGCCAAGGGGGGCGGCCCGGCATGAAGGGGTGGACCGGCCGGCTCCTGCGGGTGGACCTGTCGGCGCGGCGCGCCAGGGCCGAGGAGATTCCGGCCGGGGTGCTCCGGGACTACCTGGGCGGCCGGGGCCTGGGCGCCCATCTCCTCTACGCCTCGGGCCGGCACCGGCTCGACCCGCTGGCGGCCGAGGCGGCGTTCGTGGTGGCCACCGGGCCGCTTACCGGGACCCGGGCGCCCACCGCCTCCCGAACCAGCTGCACCGCGCTCTCGCCCCTGACCGGCACCCTGTTCGACGCCAACTCCGGGGGGCTCTTCGGCATCCGCCTGAAACGGGCAGGCTACGACGCCCTGTGGGTCGAGGGCGCGGCCGACACTCCGGTGGTCGTGGTGGTGGACCCGGACGGGGTCCGGTTCGACCCGGCAACGGAGCTCTGGGGCATGGGCAACCGGGCCGTGCGGGCCGCCCTCAGGGGTCGGTACGGGCCGAAGGCCGCCGTGCTCACCGTGGGGCCGGCGGGCGAGACCGGCTCCCGGCTCGCCAACGTCGCCCACGGCGAGCGGTTCTTCGGCCGGGGGGGGCTGGGAGCGGTGCTCGGGGCCAAGCGGGTGAAGGCCCTGGTGGTCCGGGGCGACGGCCCGGTGGGGGTGGCCGACCCCCAGGGGTTCGGGTTCGTGGTGGGGGAGTGCCGCAAGTGGCTGGCGGCCCACCCGATCACCAGCCGGGGCCTGCCCGGGTTCGGGACCGCGGTGCTGATGAACGTGGTCAACGCCGTCGGTGCCCTGCCGGCCCGCAACTTCCGGCAGAGCCGGTTCGGCCGGGCCGAGGCGGTGTCCGGCGAGGCGCTGCGGGAGGTGACCACGGGGCGCAAGGCCTGCCCCGGCTGCCCCATCGCCTGCGGCCGGAGGGTGAGCCTGGACGGCCGGGAGGTGCAGGGGCCGGAGTTCGAGACCCTGTGGTCCTTCGGGGCCGACCTGGGGCTGGCCGACCTCGAGACCGTGATCCGGCTCAACCTGCTGTGCAACGACCTGGGGCTCGACACGATCTCGGCCGGGGCCACCCTGGCCGCGGCCCGGGAGCTGTGGGAGGAGGGAGCCCTGGACTTCGACCCCCTGGAGGGCGGGCCCGCGGGCGTGGCCAGGCTCCTCGAGGCGATGGCTCGGGCCGAGGGGCCAGGGGAGCTGCTGCGCCACGGCAGCGACCACCTGGCCCGCACCGTGGGCCGGCCCGGGGCGGCCATGACCGTGAAGGGCATGGAGCTGCCGGCCTACGACCCCCGGGGGTGCCAGGGCCAGGGCCTGGCCTACGCCACCTCCAACCGCGGGGGCTGCCACCTGCGCTCCTACATGGTGGCGCCCGAGATCCTGGCCACCCCCAAGCGGGTGGACCGGTTCGCCTGGTCGGGCAAGGCCGGGCTGGTGATCGTGCAGCAGAACCTGAACGCGGCGGTGGACAGCCTGGTGCTGTGCCGGTTCACGGGGTTCGCCCTGTCCGAGGGGTACTACGCCCGGCTGGTGCGGACCGCCACGGGGTGGGACCTGGACGGCCAGGAGCTGCTCACCGTGGGGGAGCGAATCTACACGGTGGAGCGGCTCGCCAACCTGGACCGGGGGCTCGGCCGGGACCACGACACCCTGCCCCGCCGGCTCCTGGACGAGCCGGTGCCCGACGGGCCCAGCGCCGGCCACACGGTGCGGCTGGATCCGATGCTCGACGAGTACTACCGGTTCCGGGGTTGGGACGAGGGGGGCCGACCCACGGCCCGGAAGCTGGCCCGGCTGGGCCTGGGCGGGCCGGAGGCGGCCGATGTTTGAGCAGTTCCGGGAGATCGGGCGGGACCTGTTCGTGGCGGGGCTCATCACCTCCCACGGCGGCAACATGAGCGTGCGGCTGGGCGACCGGATCGTGATCACCCGCCGGGGTGCCATGCTGGGGCGCCTGCGGCCCGAGGACCTGGTGGAGACCGGGCTCGAGGCGGACGACGCCATGGTCACCCTGGCCAGCACCGAGCTGGTGGTCCACCGGGCCATCTACCGGGCCACCAGCGCCCTGGCCATCGTCCACACCCACCCCTTGCACGCCACGGCCCTGTCGCTGGTGGAGGACGCGATCGTGCCCGTGGACTCGGAGGGGTCGTACCTGCTGCACCGGGTGCCGGTGGTGGCGGCCGCCAAGACCGTGGGCAGCTTGGAGGTGGCCCGGATCCTGCCTCCGGCCCTGCGCGACCACCCCATCGCCGTGCTCCGGGGCCACGGCGCGTTCGCCGTGGGCGCGCTGCTGGAGGAGGCCTACATGGTCTCCACCACCCTGGAGGCCTCGGCCCGAATCCTGTGCATCCTGCGTTCGCTGGGAACCGACCGCATCCGCGAGTACCGGGAGGGCGCCGACCGGTATGACCGGTGGTAGGAGGAGATCCGATGGCAAAGACCCCCAAGCCCCGCCGCCCGGAACCCCCATCCCTGGAGGAGAAGCTGGGCCAGGTCTGGGGCGGGCTGTTCGTGCTGCTGGTGCTCACATTGGTGGTGGTGCTGGTCGGAAAGGCCTGTCTCTTCGAGTGATCCGAGCCCCTGGGAGCCCCCCTGGGGCCCCTGCGGGACGGACGAGGGGAGGAGGTCTTCCTGACCCCGAGCCTCCCAGCCTCGCTAGCTTTCCAGCTTCCCAGCCGTGAAGGCCATGGACTTCGAAGCCGTGACCGCGGCCCTGTGCCGCCCCGATGCGTACCCCCATCCGTGCCGCGACGTGGTGATGCGGCAGACCCACATTTCGGCCGTGTTCCTGGCCGGCCCCTACGTCTACAAGATCAAAAAACCCCGGGACCTGGGGTTCCTGGACTTCACCACCCTGGAGCGGCGGCGGCACTTCTGCGAGGAGGAGGTCCGGCTGAACCGGCGCCTGGCGCCGGGGGTGTACCTGGGCGTGGTCCCGGTCACCGTGCGGGCCGGCCGGGTGCGGGTGGACGGGGAGGGCGAGGTGGTGGAGTGGGCCGTGTGGATGCGGCGCCTGCCCGAGTGGGCCACCCTTTTGCGGCGGCTGGAGGCCGGGGCCGAGGGGCCCGAGGACCTGGAGGCCTTGGCGGCGTTCCTGGCACGGTTCCACGCCGGGGCCGATCGGGGTCCCCACACGGCCCGGTACGGCCGAAGCGCGGTGGTGGCCCGCAACGCCCTGGAGAACTTCGAGCAGACCGGGGGGCACCGGGGCACCACGGTGTCGGACGAGGTGTACGACCGCGTCCTCCGGCGGACCCGGGAGGCGCTGGAGGCCCTGGGGCCGCGGATCGACGACCGGGCCCGGCGGGGCGTTCCCTGCGACACCCACGGCGACCTGCACCTGGACCACGTGTACGACTTTCCGCGCCGGCCGCCCGACCGGCGGTGGGTGGTGGTGGACTGCATCGAGTTCAACGAGCGGTTCCGGTACGCCGACCCCGTGGCGGACGCGGCGTTCCTGGCCATGGACCTGGCGTTCCGGGGCCGCAGGGACCTGGCCGGCCGGTTCCGACGGGCCTACGCGGCCGCCGCGGCAGACCCGGAGGGCGAGGCCCTGTTCCCGTTCTACGCCGCCTACCGGGCGTGCGTGCGGGCCAAGGTGGAGGGGTTCGCGGCGCTGGAGCCCGAGGTGCCCGCCGACCAGCGGGCCCTGGCCCTGGCCTCGGCCCGGGCCCACTGGCTGGTGGCCTTGGACGAGCTGGAGCCGCCGGAGCGGCGGCCCGCCCTGCTGGGGGTGGCCGGCCTGCCGGGGAGCGGGAAGTCCACCCTGGCCCGGGGCCTGGCCGAGCGGGCGGGGTTCTGGGTCATCGACACGGACCGGGTTCGCAAGGAGCTGGCCGGTTTCGATCCGGAGGAGTCGGCCGCGGCCCCGTTCGGCCGGGGCATCTACACGGCCGAGTGGACCGAGCGGACCTACCGGGAGGTGTTCCGGCGGGCCTGTGAGGGCCTGTTTCGGGGCCGGCGGGTGCTGGTGGACGCGTCGTTCCGCGAGGCCCGGTGGCGCCGGGAGCTGGCGGCCGTGGCCCGGTCGTGGGGGGTGCGGTGCGGCCTGATCGGGTGCCGGGCCTCCGAGGCGGAGATCCGGCGGCGGCTGTCGAAGCCCCGCAGGGGGCCGTCGGACGCGGGATGGGAGGTGTTCCGCCGGGCCCGCCGGGCGTGGGAGCCCCGGGCCGAGGGCGAGCCGGCCCAGACCTGGGTGTCCACCGACGGCCCCAAGGGCCGGGCCCTGGAGGAGGCCCTGGGGTTCCTGCGAACCTTGGGGCTCGCAGGGGGGGCCGGGGATCCCCCGGCTGGAGCGTCTTGACAGGGGGGAAACGGCCGGGGTAATCTCCGCAGCCTCGGAAGGGCCCAGGTAGCTCAGTCGGTAGAGCAGGGGACTGAAAATCCCCGTGTCGGTGGTTCGATTCCGCCCCTGGGCACCATGCGCCGCGAGAAGGGCTTGGGTCGCGAACCCAGGCCCTTTTCCTTTGACGGAGCCGCGAGAGCCATGCCCCAGCTGCCCCTGTGGGCGCCCGCCAAAGTGAACCTCTACCTCGAGGTGCTCGGCCGACGGCCCGACGGGTACCACGACCTGCGCATGCTGATGGCGCCGGTGTCGTGGTTCGACCGGCTCGTGCTCACGCCCCTGGCCGAGCCCGGCCGGGTCCAGGTGGAGGGCGGGGGCCCGGAGGGCGACGAGAACCTCTGCGCCCGGGCCGCGCGGTACTACCTGCGGGCCACCGGGGTGAGGGCCGGGATCCGGATCTCCCTGGACAAGCGCATCCCGGCCGGGGCGGGGCTGGGAGGCGGGTCGAGCGATGCGGCGGCCGTCGTGCTGGGCATGGAGCGGCTGTTCGGCCGCACCCTGTCCGAAACGGCCCGGAGGGAGGCCGCCTTTCGGGTGGGCGCGGACGTGCCGTTCTTCTTCGCGGCCGGCCCGGCCTGGGTCGAGGGGGTGGGCGAGCGGGTCCGGCCCGTGGCCCAGGCCGAGCCCCTGTGGCTGGTGGTGGTGTGGCCCGGCGTAAATCTTTCGACGGCCCGCGTGTTTTCGGGCTTTGCCGGGGGCTTGACTTCCCCGGGGCCGCCCCCTAGGATAGCGCAGTTCAATTTCCGGGGGGTCCGGGCACAGGTGCGCAACGACCTGGAGCCGTCCGCCCGGGCCGAGTGCCCGGAGGTGGCCGAGGCCGTGGAGGCCCTCCGCGGAGCCGGAGCGGCAGCGGCCGCCATGACCGGGTCCGGGTCCGCGGCCTTCGGCCTGTACCCTGACCGGGGGGCTGCGGAGGCCGGCCTCGCCCGGCTCGGGCCCCGGGCCCGGGAGCGGGGGTGGACGGCACGGGTGGTGCGAACCCTGGGCCCGGGGGAGTTCCCGTTCCAGGACAGAAGCTAACCGGTTCGTGTTGGGGCGTCGCCAAGAGGTAAGGCACCGGATTTTGATTCCGGCATTCGCAGGTTCGAATCCTGCCGCCCCAGCCAGACCCCAGACTCCCGGCGGCTCCCCGGCCGACCGGGTCTTTCGTCGATATCCCAATGCATAACGTTCGAGTGTTCACAGGCAATGCCAACCGCCCGTTGGCCGAGGCGATCTGCCGCCGGCTGGGCCTGCCCCTGGGCCGGGCCGTGGTGCGCCGGTTCAGCGACGGCGAGGTGGCGGTGGAGGTGGAGGAGAGCGTCCGGGGGTGGGACGTGTTCGTGGTGCAGCCCACCTGCCCGCCGGTCAACGACCACCTGATGGAGCTCCTGGTGATGATGGATGCTTTGAAGCGCGCGAGCGCCAACTCCATCTCGGTGGTGATGCCCTACTACGGGTACGCCCGCCAGGACCGGAAGGTGAACCCCCGGGTGCCGATCACGGCCAAGCTGGTGGCCGACCTGGTCACCGTGGCCGGGGCCGACCGGATCCTCACCGTGGACCTCCACGCCGGCCAGATCCAGGGGTTCTTCGACATTCCCGTGGACAACCTCTACGCTACCCCGGTGCTGCTCGAGGAGTTCCGGCGGCGGCTCCCCGGCGACGACCTGGTGGTAGTGAGCCCCGACGCCGGCGGGGTGGAGCGGGCCCGGGCGTTCGCCAAGCGCCTGGACGCGGGCCTGGCCATCATCGACAAGCGTCGGGAGAAGGCCAACGTGAGCGAGGTCATGCACATCATCGGCGACGTGCAGGACCGCGACGCCCTGCTGCTGGACGACATGATCGACACCGCCGGCACCCTGACCAACGCGGCCCGGGCCCTGAAGAAGAACGGGGCCCGCCGGGTGTTTGCGGCCGCGACCCATCCGGTGCTGTCGGGCCCGGCGGTGGACCGCATCGTGGACTCCCCCCTGGAGCAGGTGGTGGTGACCGACACGATCCCCCTGAGCGCCAAGGCCCGGGAGAGCGGCAAGATCCACGCCGTCACCGTGGCCGGACTGCTGGCCGAGGCGATCCGGCGGATCACCGAATGCGGGTCGGTCAGCTCCCTTTTCGTCTGATTCCGAAGACGTTCCCTTGGAAAGGAAGAAGAGCCATGCATGCCGAAGTCGAGTTCTCCGTGGAGATTAAGGAAGGGGTCGGCAAGGGCGCGGCCCGCAAGGCCCGGGCCGCCGGCCGAACCCCCGGGGTGGTGTACGGGCCGGAGTTCGCCCCCCGGATGGTGACGTTTCGTGAGCAGGATCTGGTGCGGGCCCTGAACACCCCGGCCCAGCGCAACGTGTTCCTCCGGCTGAAGAGCGGCGACCCCGATCTGGAGGGGATCCGGGTGATCGTGAAGGACCTGCAGGTGGACCCTGTGAAGCGGCGGTTCATCCACGCCGACTTCTACAAGCTGGACCCGAGCCGGACCATCTACGCCACCCTCCCGGTCCACGTCGAGGGCACGGCCATCGGCGTGAAGCTGGGCGGCATCCTCCAGATCGTGCGCCGGGAGGTGCGGGTGGCCTGCAAGCCCGACGACCTGCCCGACGCCATCGTGGTGGATGTGACCGAGCTGAAGCCCGGCGAGTCGGTGCACGTGGGAGACCTCAAGCCCCCCGAGGGGGTTCGGATCCTCACCAGCCCCGAGCTCGCGGTGTGCGTGGTGGTAGCGCCCACCGGGTACGAGGAGGGCGGCGAGGAGGCCGAGGAGGAAGAGGCCGAGGCCTAAACGGCACCCAGAGTGGGTGCGTTCCTTTGGAGGTGGGGCAAGGGATCCACCTCCGGCCGGGCGCGAAGCCAGAAACTGAGATTCACCGTGCGGGCGCGGGGCATGGGAGCAGGGTTCATCGCGATGCCGTGTAGTGAGCACCGTTTCGCGGTCCGCACGTCAGGAGGCGCCGCGCGGCGAGCGAAGAGGCCGCGCCCGGCTCTCCGGCGGGCCCCTTGCCTCCCGATCCCGAAGGTGAGCGCGCCCGTCCGGTCGCCGGGCTGACGGTACGGGGCGGACATGGCGCCTTTTCTGGTGGTGGGGCTCGGCAACCCCGGGCCCGAGTACGAGGCCACCCGGCACAACATCGGGTTCCAGGTGGTGGACGAGGTGGCCGGTCGCGTCCGGGCCGGCCGATGGCGCGATACCTGCCGGGCCCGGGTGGCCGAGGGGCGGTGGGCCGGCACGCCGGTGTGGTTGGCCAAGCCCCAGACCTACATGAACCGAAGCGGGGAGGCGGTGGGCCGGCTCCTGGACAAGGTGGGGTTGGAGCCCGACCGTCTCGTGGTGGTGCACGACGACCTGGATCTGCCGTTCGGCACGATCCGGATCCGGGTGAAGGGGGGACACGGGGGCCACAACGGCATCCGCTCGATCCTGGCCGTGCTGGGAACCGGCGAGTTCATCCGGGTGAAGGTGGGGATCGGCCGGCCGGAGGGGAAGGGGGACGTGGTGGACTACGTTCTGAGCCCCTTCACGGGCGACGAGGCCGTGGAGATTCCGGCGATTCGGGAGCGCGCCGCCGACGCCGTTTGCCATATCGTTGGGGAAGGGCCTGTCCGGGCCATGAACCGGTTTCACACCTAACTCTTTTTCGGAAGGGAGGGAAACATGGAGAACCTGACCAGCTGGACCGTGTACGCGCCCCTTGTGGGCATCGGCGGGCTGATCGTGGCCGCCTTGATCTACTCGTGGATCAAGAACCAACCCGCCGGGAACGAGCGCATGCAGGAGATCGCCGACCTGATCCACGAAGGCGCCATGGCGTTCCTGCAGAGCGAGTACAAGATCCTCGTCATCTTCATCGCCGTTGTGTTCCTTTTGCTGTTCTGGAAGATCGCGCCCATGACCGCGTGGGCGTTCCTGGGCGGCGCCCTGTGTTCCTTGGCCGCCGGGTTCTTCGGCATGAAGGCGGCCACCCGGGCCAACGTGCGGACCTCGGAGGCCGCCCGGGACGCTGGCATGGGCAAGGCCCTGTACATGGCCTTCTCCGGCGGGGCCGTGATGGGGCTTTCGGTGGCCAGCCTGGGGCTCCTGGGCCTGGGGGTGGCCTTTTACGTGTTCGGCAACCCCGAGAGCGCCCAGTACATCAACGGGTTCGCCATGGGCGCTTCGTCCATCGCCCTGTTCGCCCGCGTGGGCGGCGGCATCTACACCAAGGCGGCCGACGTGGGCGCTGACCTAGTGGGCAAGGTGGAGGCCGGCATCCCCGAGGACGATCCCCGCAATCCGGCCACCATTGCCGACAACGTGGGCGACAACGTGGGTGACACCGCCGGCATGGGCGCGGACATCTTCGAGTCGTACGTGGGCTCGGTGGTGGCCACCATCGCCATCGCGGCCACCAGCAGCGTGATCCCGGCCACCGAGAAGCTGGCCTACATGGCCTACCCCCTCTTGGTGATCATGGCGGGCCTGGTGGCCAGCGTGATCGGCGTGGTCTCGATGAAGGTCCTGGAGAACCAGGGGCCGGCCAAGGCTCTGCGCAACGTGACCTTCGTGTCGGCCATCCTGCTGGTGATCGGCGCCTACCTGATCGGCAACAAGCTCGGCCTGCCCGTGGGCGTGTTTTATGCGGTGCTGTTCGGCCTGGTGGCCGGCATCGCCATCGGGCTCGTCACCGAGTACTACACCTCGGCCAAGCCGATCGTGCGGATCGCCGAGGCCTCCCAGACCGGCCCGGCCACCAACATCATCACCGGCCTGGCCGTGGGCATGGAGAGCTGCGCAATCCCCGTGCTGCTCATCTGCGCCGCGATCTTCGGCGCCTACCACCTGGCGGGCCTGTACGGGATCGGCGTGGCTGCGGTGGGCATGCTGTCCACCGTGGGTGTGACCATGAGCGTGGACGCCTACGGACCCATCGCCGACAACGCCGGCGGCATCTCCGAGATGGCCGAGCTGGGCCCCGAGGTCCGGGAGGTCACTGACACCCTGGACGCCCAAGGCAACACCACCGCCGCCATCGGGAAGGGCTTTGCCATCGGATCGGCCGCGCTGACCGCCCTGGCCCTGTTCGCGGCCTACTCGTCGGCCGCGGGCCTGTCCCAGATCAACCTGACCGACCCCAACACCGTGATCGGCATGCTGATCGGCGGGATCATCCCGTTCCTGGTGGGCGCCATGACCATGACCGCGGTGGGTGACGCGGCCTACGATATGGTCAACGAGGTGCGGCGGCAGTTCCGGGAGATCCCGGGCCTGATGGAGGGCACGGCCAAGCCCGACACCGCCACCTGCGTGTCCATCTCGACCCAGGCGGCCCTGCGGAAGATGATCGTGCCGGGGCTCACGGCGGTGATCGTGCCGGTGGTGGTCGGGTTCGTGCTGGGTGCCGAGGCCCTGGGCGGCCTGCTGGCCGGCGCCACCGTGACCGGCGTGCTCCTGGCCCTGTTCATGGCGAACGCGGGCGGGGCTTGGGACAACGCCAAGAAGTACATCGAGAAGGGCGCCTTGGGGGGCAAGGGCTCCGACGCCCACAAGGCGGCCGTGGTGGGCGACACCGTGGGCGATCCGTTCAAGGACACCTCGGGCCCCTCCATGAACATCCTGATCAAGCTGATGAGTGTGGTGAGCCTGGTGGTGGCGCCGCTGCTGCCCCACCTGTAAAGCGGCCGGAACCGGGTCGAACAACCGATGAGAGCCGGCCCCGCAAGGGGCCGGCTTTTTTTGCCCCACCCCGGGAAAAAGTCGCCGAAATCGGTTGACGGCTGCATAACGCGATTTTATTATTGGGCCCTCACGGGACCACGCCGGGAGGCGTGGTCCTGGGCGCCGATCCGGATGCTCGGAGGGCGCGGCCGGAAACCCGCGAGGAGACGCCGGCCGGCGCGTTTTGGAAAAGCTGGGGTGTGTTTTGCTCTTGACCCTCTGTGGGGCCGCGGGTAGAATGAACGGCCTTTCACAAGCGAGAAACCCTTTCACGGCCCCTGCGGGGGGCAGGCACAGGGATTCCGGTGGCTAGGAGAAAAAAGTCCAGTTACATCATTCAGTCGGTGACCAACGCCCTCGATTTGCTAGAGGAGTTCCGGGGTGAGGAGACGGAGCTCGGGGTGACCGAGCTGTCCAAGCGGCTCGGTCTCCATAAAAACAACGTGTTTCGGCTCCTTGCCACCCTGGAGAGCCGGGGGTACATCGAGCAGAACAAGGTCACGGGCAACTACCGCCTGGGCCTGAAGGTTCTCGAGCTGGGGCAGGTGTTCATCAAGCACATGGGGCTGCTGAAGATGGCCCGGCCCATCCTCGAGGAGATCGTGGAGAAGTGCAACGAGACCTCGTACCTGGGCCTGATCCGGGACGACCGCGTGGTGTACGTGGACGTGGTGGAGGCCCGGCAGCCGGTGCGGGTGATCAGCCGGGTGGGGGTGGGGCTGCCCGTGTACTGCTCGGCCGTGGGCAAGGCCCAGATCGCGTTCGAGTCGGCCGACGAGGTGGAGCGGATCCTGAGCGAGACGCCGATGAAGCGCTACACCCGCAACACCATCACCGACAAGGACGAGCTCCTTCGACAGCTGGAGGCGATCCGAGGGCAGGGCTACGCCATCGACGACGAGGAGTTTGATGAGGGCATCCGGTGCGTGGGGGTGCCCGTGCGGGACTACACCCGACGGGTGGTGGCGGGCATCTCGATCTCCGGCCCGGCGTATCGGTTCACGGACGAGCGGCTTCAGGAGGAACTGATCCCCCTGGCGGTGGACGCCGGGAAGAAGCTCTCGGCCCGCCTGGGTTTCGACGTGGGCCAAGGCGCGTAGACCCCTGCCCCGTCTCGGTTTGGATCGGACCCGCCCTCTGGGGCGGGTTTTTTGCGGCCGACTTCTTTATTTAGGCTAAAGTATTTTGAGTAAGGCTAAAAGCGCTTGACCCGCTTGGAGTCGCCCCATAGAATGCGGTGACTTTTTGGTCTCTACCCCGTGTCCTGTGCAGGAGTCGAACCGCCTTGGCCGACGAGACCGCCGATTCCCGACCCACCTCGGCACCGGGCCAGGCACCCGCTCGAAGCCGGGGCCGGCGGTCCCGCCGCCGGGTGGCCGGCTCCGACACCGGGGCCGAAGAGTTCAACATCGGCAACAAGATCAAGGCGCTGCGCCTCAGCCGCCGGAAAACCTTGCAGGAGGTGGCCGACGAGACGGGGTTCAGCCCGGCCCTGATCTCCCAGATCGAGAACAACAACGTCTCCCCCCCCATCGCCACGCTGTCGCGGATCGCCAAGGTCCTGGGCGTCTCGATGGGGTACTTCTTTCGGGATGAGGGACCCGAGCACGCCTACGAGGTCCTGCGGCGGGAGGAGCGGCCGGTGGTCACCCGGGTCATCTCCCGCACCGGCGGGAGCCACGGGTACGTGTATCAGGCGCTGACCCACCGCAAGCGCGACAAGATCATGGAGCCGTTCCTCCTGTACGTGGACCCGGGGACCCGGGAGGACGAGACCCAGTACAGCCATGAGGGGGAGGAGTTCCTGTTGATGCTCGAGGGGGAGGCCGAGCTCCTCCTGGAGGACCAGCGGATCGTCCTGCGGGAGGGGGACTGCGTGTACTTCGAGTCCCACCTGCGCCACCGCCTGCTGGCCAAGGGCGACCAGGGCGCCCGGGTGCTGGCGGTGCTCGCGAAGCGCCATTGACGCGGTCGGGGAGACGCCTTCAGCCCCGATCTAGACACTAGAAACTAGAGACCAGAACCTAGAGAAATTCCTGGGATCTCGGCCCGTTAGGGGGCGGGCGCTCCACCAGCCCCCATGCCCCCGAGCTTTGGCGCGGTTCGAGAGCCGCCTAGCTGCCCAGCCGCCCAGCGGACCGAAGGCCCCAGACCGCCGACCGTAGACCGACGACCGTAGACCGAAGTTACTGGGAAGGGGTTTGCAATGGATCCGGCCCGACGGAAACGAATCGCCGCCGCGGTGGCGGGACTGTTTGCGTTCTTCGAGGAGGCGGCCGCGGCGCAGGCGGCGGCCGCGGTCCCTGCTGAGCCGACCCCGCCGCCGCCCGCGCCGGGCCCGTCCGCCTGGGCGTTGACCGGACGCCACGACGCGATGCTCCTTCGCACCCTGTGGCAGCGCCGCATCGCCCGGCCCGCCTGACCCGCCCGATTCCGTCCGCAGCGAACCCAACGGCGAACGACTTGGCTTTCGAGGGGAAGGAGTGCGTCATGGCAAAGAAACCGAACCCGCTGAAGATCACGGACCTGACCTTCCGGGACGGCCACCAGAGCCTGCTGGCCACTCGGATGCGCACCGAGGACATCGAGGCCATCGCCGAGGCGGCGGGCAAGGTGGGCTACCACGCCATGGAGGTCTGGGGAGGGGCCACCTTCGACACCATGCACCGGTTCCTCGGCGAGGACCCCTGGGAGCGGCCGCGGCGCCTGCGGCGCTACGTGCCCAAGGACGTGAAGTTCCAGATGCTCCTGCGGGGTCAGAACCTGGTGGGGTACCGCAACTACGCCGACGACGTGGTCGAGGCGTTCGTGGACGAGGCCTGCGACGCGGGCATCGAGATCTTCCGGGTGTTCGACGCCCTCAATGACGAGCGCAACTTCGAGACCGCGGCCCGGGCGATCAAACGCAACGGCATGCACTTCCAGGCGGCCCTGAGCTACACCGTGACCGAGCGCAAGATGGGTGGCGCCATCTTCACCCTGGAGTACTGGGTGGAGAAGGCTAAGACCTTCGCCTCCATGGGCGCCGACTCGATCTGCATCAAGGACATGGCCGGGCTGCTGGCCCCGGACGACGCCTACGCCCTGATCAAGGCCATCAAGAAGGCCACCAAGCTGCCGGTGGAGCTCCACTGCCACACCACCTCGGGCCTGGCCGAGTACACGTTCCAGCGAGCCATCGACGCGGGCGTAGACATCATCGACACCTGCTCGTCGCCGTTCGCGAACCGCTCGAGCCACCCAGCCGTGGAGCCGATCGTGGTGATGCTCCAGGGCACCGACCGGGACACCGGGCTGGACCTGGACCGGTTGAACGAGGTGGCCGAGTACCTGGAGCGGATCGGCCCCAAGTACCGGCACCTGCTCGACACCACCCGCATGGCCGTGGTGGACATCGGGGTGCTGATGCACCAGGTGCCCGGCGGCATGCTGTCGAACCTGGTCAATCAGCTGCGCCAGGCCGGGGCCGAGGACCGGCTGGGCGACGTGTTCCGGGAGCTGCCCCGGGTGCGCAAGGACCTGGGGTACCCGCCGCTCGTGACTCCCACCAGCCAGATCGTGGGCGTGCAGGCGGTGCAGAACGTGCTGTTCGGCAACCCCGACGGCTCCCTGGAGGAGCGCTACAAGATGATCTCGGGCCAGGTGAAGGACTACTGCTACGGGTTGTACGGCTGCCCGCCGGCCGAGATCAACCCCGAGCTGCGAAAGCTCGCCCTGAAGGGCTACCCCCGGGGCGAGGAGCCGATCTCGTGCCGGCCGGCCGACATCCTGGAGCCCGAGCTCGAGAAAGCCAAGGCCGAGGTGGGCGACCTGGCCAAGGACCGCAAGGACCTGCTCCTGTACACCCTGTTCCCCACCACGGGCAAGCGGCTCCTGCGGGTGAAGTACGGCCTCGAGGCCCCGCCCGAGGAGTGGAAGCCCCGCACCCTGGAGGACGCCGAGCGCGAGGCCGAGCTGTGCCGCAAGGCCCTGGCCGGCGAGCTGGTGGAGAAGCCCAAGGCCGAGCCGCCGGCGGGCGCCCGCACCTACAAAGTGTACGTGGACGGCGAGGCGTTCGAGGTGGCGGTGGAGGCGCCCGAGGGCGCCCCGCCGGTGGTGACCTCGGTGACGCCGGCCGCCCCGGCCGCGCCCGCGGCCCCGGCGGCGCCGGCCCCCAAGCCGGCCGAGCCCGCCCCAGCGCCGACGGCGGAGGCCGCCGCCCCTGCTGCCGCGGCGGCCAAGGCGGCCCTCGAGGCCCCCATGCCGGGCATGGTGGTGGACGTGCTGGTGGGCCCGGGCGACCCGGTCAAGGCTGGGGACGTGGTGGTGATCCTCGAGGCCATGAAGATGGAGAACGCCCTGGAGGCCCCGGCCGACGGGGTGGTCGGCGAGGTGCGCTGCGCCAAGGGCGACAACGTGGCCAAGGGCGACGTGCTGGTGACCATCAACTAACCCGGCCGGACCGTGGGATCCAGGGCCGGGCCTGCCCGGCCCTCTGTTCGAGTCACTAAGGAGGACCTTCGATGAGCCTGCAAGAGAAGTTCGAACTCCTGGCCCGCATGAACCGCGAGGCCGAGGCCGGCGGCGGTGAGGAGCGGGTGGCCAAGCACCACGCCCAGGGCAAGCTCACGGCCCGGGAGCGGCTGGACCTGCTGTTCGACCCCGGCACGTTCGTGGAGGTGGACAAGTTCGTGACCCACCAGTGCACGAACTTCGGCATGGAGAAGACCAAGATCCCGGGCGACGGGGTGGTCACGGGCTACGGCAAGGTGGACGGCCGGCTGGTCTACGCCTACGCCCAGGACTTCACCGTGTTCGGCGGGAGCCTGTCGCTGACCATGTCCAACAAGATCTGCAAGGTCATGGACATGGCCCTGAAGAACGGGGCGCCCATGGTGGGGTTGAACGACTCGGGCGGGGCCCGGATCCAGGAGGGGGTCCAAAGCCTGGCCGGCTACGCCAACATCTTCCACCGCAACGTCATGAGCTCCGGGGTGATCCCCCAGCTGTCGGCCATCATGGGCACCTGTGCCGGCGGGGCCGTGTACAGCCCGGCCCTGACCGACTTCATCTTCATGGTGAACGGCACCAGCCACATGTTCATCACCGGGCCGCGGGTGATCAAGGCCGTGACCAACGAGGATGTGACCATGGACGCCCTGGGCGGCGCCATGACCCACAACCAGCGCTCGGGGGTGGCCCACTTCGCGGCCGAGGACGACCGGGAGTGCATCGCCGAGATCAAGCGGCTCCTGTCGTTCCTGCCCTCCAACAACCTGGAGGACCCGCCGTTCGCGCCCACCGACGACCCGGTGGACCGCAAGATCCCCGAGCTCAACGAGGTGGTGCCCGACAACCCGAACAAGGGCTACGACATCAAGACGATCATCACCGCCATGGTGGACAACGGGGACTTCCTGGAGGTCCACGCCCACTACGCCCCGAACATCGTGGTGGGGTTCGCCCGCATGGGCGGTGCGGTGGTGGGTATCGTGGCCAACCAGCCGGCCCACCTGGCCGGGTGCCTGGACTGCGACGCCTCCATGAAGGGGGCCCGGTTCGTGCGGTTCTGCGACGCGTTCAACATCCCCCTGGTCACCCTGGAGGACGTGCCCGGGTATCTGCCCGGCACCGACCAGGAGTACCGGGGCATCATCAAGCACGGGGCCAAGCTGATCTACGCCTACTCCGAGGCCACGGTGCCCAAGATCACGGTGATCACTCGCAAGGCCTACGGCGGCGCCTACTGCGTGATGAGCTCCAAGCACCTCCGAGGCGACGTGAACCTGGCGTTCCCCACGGCCGAGATCGCGGTCATGGGACCCCAAGGGGCCGTGGACATCATCTTCCGCAAGGAGATCAAGGCCGCCGACGACCCGAAGAAGGCCCGCGAGGAGAAGATCGCCGAGTACACCGAGCGGTTCGCCAACCCGTACCGGGCCGCCGAGCTGGGGTACATCGACGAGGTGATCCTGCCCGAGGACATCCGTATCCGGGTCATCCAGGCCCTGGATGCGTGCCGGAACAAGCGCGACACCAACCCCCCGCGCAAGCACGGCAACATCCCCCTGTGAGGAGCCGGCCGTGACCGACGTTTGGACGTTCGCCGCCCAGACCACGATGGTGGGAATGGGGGTCGTGTTCGTGGCCCTGTTCCTGCTGTCGGTGTACATGCACTTCTTCAAGGAGCTGACGGCCCGGATCGAGGGCCGGAGCCGAAAGCCGGAAAAGACCCCCGGGCCATCGGCCCCCGCCCCCCGGGTGGCGCCCGTGCCCGACGAGGCCCCGGCCCCCGGGGACGACGAAGGGGCCCGCACCGCGGCCGCCGTGGCCGTGGCCCTGGCCCTCAAGGGCGTGGCCGCGGGGCCCCCGGCGGAGGTGGCCGCGGCCATCGCGGCGGCCCTGGCCCTGCACCGTTCGTCCGTCGCCCCGTCGGCCCCACCGGCCGGCCCGGCGGCCGTCCGGTCGTGGGGGTTGGCCGGCCGGCTCGAGGCCATGGCTGGCCGGACCGCACGACAGGAACGGATTCACCGGTAAACGCCCGGCCGCGTGAGGCCGGCGACCCTGCTGAACTTGTTGTTTCGGAGGATTTGTCCATGAGCCGATACGATCTGGTCATCAACGGCCAACCCTACGCGGTGGAGATCCAGAGCCTGGCCGGCGGCCGGGCCAAGGTGGTGGTGAACGGGGTGGCCTACGACGTGGAGATCCCGTCCGGGGCCGCGGCCCCGGCCCCGGAGGCGTCCGCCGCTCCGGCCGCCCCCGCCGCGCCCAGCCCCGAGCCGGCGCCGGCCCCTGCCGCCCCGGCCCCCAAGCCGGCCCCGGAGCCGGCTCCGGCTGCTCCCGCAGGGGACGGCGAGGTGATCACGGCCCCCATGCCCGGCCACATCCTGAACATCCTGGTGGACGCCGGAGACACCGTGGACGTGGGGGACACGGTGGTGGTCATGGAGGCCATGAAGATGGAGAACGAGATCAAGGCCCACGTGTCCGGCAAGGTGGCCGAGGTCAAGGTGGCCAAGGGCCAGGACGTGGGCGTGGGTGAGGTGCTGGTGGTGATCGGAGCTGGCTGATGGAAGGGATGGACGGGTTCCTGTACAAGTTCCTGGGCGGCACCGGGTTCGTGAACGCCACCCCGGGGCATCTGGTGATGCTCCTGGTGGGGTGCACGTTCATCTACCTGGCGATCCGGAAGCACTACGAGCCGCTTCTGCTCATCCCCATCGGGTTCGGCATCCTGATCGCCAACATCCCGCTGCCGCCGGGGTTCCAGCTGATCTCCAAGGAGTTCATGGCGGGCACGGCCGGGCCGACCACGGTGATGGACTACCTCTACATGGGGGTGCTCAAGGGATTCTACCCGCCGCTCATCTTCCTGGGCATCGGGGCCCTGACCGACTTCTCGTCGCTCATCGCCAACCCGCGGCTGGTCCTGCTAGGCGCGGCGGCCCAGTTCGGCATCTTCGCCACCCTGGCCGGCGCCCTGTGGCTGGGGTTCAGCCCGGCCGAGGCGGCCTCGATCGGGATCATCGGCGGGGCCGACGGGCCCACCTCGATCTTCCTGGCCTCTCGGCTGGCGCCCCACCTGATCGCGCCGGTGGCCATCGCGGCTTACTCGTACATGGCCCTGGTGCCGGTGATCCAGCCCCCCGTCATGTACCTGCTGACCACCAAGAAGGAGCGGCAGATCAAGATGCCGCCGGCCAAGAGCGCCTCGCGGCTGGAGCGGATCCTGTTCCCCATCGCGTCGTTCCTGATCTGCACCCTGATCGCGCCGGGCGCCGTGATCCTGCTGGGCATGCTGTTCTTCGGCAACCTGCTCAAGGAGAGCGGGGTCACCGACCGGCTGTCCAACACGGCCAAGTCGGCGTTTATCGACACCGTGACCATCCTGCTGGGGGTCAGCGTGGGGGCGAGCGCCTCGGCCGAGACGTTCCTGAACCCCCAGAGCCTCAAGATCTTCGCCCTGGGTGCGGCCAGCTTTGCCGTGGCCACGGCGGCCGGGGTGCTGTTCGCCAAGGCCATGAACCTATTCACTAAGAACAAGATCAACCCCCTGATCGGGGCGGCAGGGGTGAGCGCGGTGCCCGACTCGGCCCGGGTGGCCCAGATGGTGGGGGCCCGGGAGGACCCCACCAACTTCCTGCTGATGCACGCCATGGGGCCCAACGTGGCCGGGGTGATCGGCTCGGCCATCGCCGCCGGTGTGCTCTGGTCCCTGCTGGGCGGGGGCTGACCTCTCCCACCGCACACACATGCACGAACAAAAACCCCGGACGCCCACGGCCGTCCGGGGCTTTGTCACGTCTGGGATCCCCCTTCCCCGCCCGCCGTTCCGCCCAGGTCGTGCTGCAGGAAGAAGTTCAGCACCGTGCGGATGCCCACGATCGCGGCCAGCTGCCCGATGTCCTGCCAGGAGGGAGAGATGGCGGTCTTCATGACGTCGGCGCCGATCAGGAACTCCAGGCTGAGGGAGAGGTTGTGACCCAGCTCGCGGCGCATCGCGAGCAGAACCCCATGGCCCCCGCCGGGGCGCAGTCCTTGGCGCACGTACAGCCACAGGGCCTGGACGATGCCCGCCAGGATGAAGTAGACCGCCATGGCCTCGGAGGCCAGGGCCACGTACTGGGCCACGAGATTGATCCAAGCTTCCATGGGAACCTCATGCGCGCCGCGGCAAAGGGGTTGTGTTCCGGGCCGAACGGGCTAGCTTTGTATCGTGCGTGAGCGCCCGGCGCTCTAGCAGGCCCCATCCCCCCCGACTCCGAAGTCGAGACGGGCTTTCGACCGACGACCAACGACCGAAGTTACTGGGAAGGCAGGGGCCGCGGGCCCCGCCGGGAGGGAGCGCCATGGGATTCTGGGAGTCGAAACCCTGCCGCGTGTTCTCCGGCCTGGCCGTTCTGGTGGTCGTGGCCCTGGTGGTGTCGGGGTGGGCCTTCGGCTACACCCCGGACCGGTGGACCCCCCTGACCTGGGTGGCCCTGGGGATCACGGCCGCGTGCCTGGCCGTGTGCTGCTGCGTGGGCGGCCGCCGCCAGGAGGCGCGCCGGACGTGAGCCCGGCCCTCACCGATCGAGGCGGGTGAGCCCCGCGGCGCGGGCCGTTCGGACCGCCTCGGCCACCTCGGCCCGGGAGACCCGGCGGTCCAGGGGCGGCAGGGCGTGGGCCTCGCCCACCGGGTGGTACTGGCCCATCACGTTCACATAGGTGTGGGGCGAGATCCGCTCGGCCAGAAAGGCCATCACCTTCTGGGTGCCGGCCAGTCCGCCGGGCAGGACCAGGTGCCGCACCAGTAGCCCCCGCACGGCCAGGCCCCGGTCGTCGATCTCCAGGTCCCCCACCTGTCGGTGCATCTCGGCCACGGCCTCCCGGGCCACCTCCCAGTAGTCGGGCGCGTCGGCCAGGCGGGCCCCCACCTCCGGGTCGGTCCACTTCAGGTCGGGCATGTACACGTCCACCACCCCGTCCAGTAGCTCCAGGGTGGCCTTGGCGTCGTACGCCCCGGTGTTGTACACCACGGGGATCCTGAGTCCCCGGGCCGCGGCCAGGCCCAGGGCGGCGAGGATCTGGGGCACCACGTGGGAGGGGGTGACCAGGTTCAGGTTGTGGCACCCGCGGCCCTGGATCCACAGGAAGATCCGGGCCAAGCGGTGGACCGGGGTCTCCGAGCCCTCGCCCTGCTGGGAGATGTCCCAGTTCTGGCAGAACCGGCACCGGAGGTTGCACTCGGCGAAGAACACCGTGCCGGAGCCGCCGCGGCCCACCAGGGGACGTTCCTCCCCGAAGTGGGGCCCTGCCGAGGCCACCTTGGCGTGGAGTCCGGTGCGGCACACGCCTCGCTCGTCGGCGAGCCGGTTCACCCCGCACCGCCGGGGGCACAGGTCGCAGGCCGCGAGCCGGCGGTACGCGGCCCGGACCGCGGCCTTCAGTCTTCCGGTCCGCCATGCGGTCACATAGGAGGCTTCCATATAACTTCGGTCGTCGGTCAACGGTCGACGGTCTTCGGTCTCCTGGCCCCCAGGGCAAGTGGCTCTCGCCAACCCGGCGGCGGGGGGCCTGTTGGAGCGCCCGCCTAACGGGCCGGGCTACCCGGAATTTCCCTAGTTTCTAGTCTCTAGTTTCTAGTCTATGGCCGGCCGGAGGCGGGCCCCATGCCCTGCCGCCGGCAACGGCCCCGGACCAACGAAAGTTACCCTTCTCCGTTGTAGGGTCGCGCAGCGGCCTGATGGAGCTTTCCGGCCGCCCTTACCGGCTCCAGAACCCCTCGGGATCGTAGCGCCGGATCACGGCCAGGTCCTCCGGGCCGGGCTCGGGGGTCCGGGGCACGGGGCTCGGGATCACCACGGGCCACCCCGTGAGGGCGCGGACCTCGTCCGGGTCCACCCCGGGGTGGACCGAGGCCACCACCATCTCCCGGGTGCGGGGGTGGAACGTGAACACGCACTTGTCCGTGATCACGGCAGCCGGGCCGCCCCCGGCCAGCCCGTTCTCCTCCCGCCAGGTCCGGCCGGTGCCGTGGCCCGGGCTCGTCACATAGCGCACTCGCTCCACGAACCGCCGGCGCTCGTGCTTCATCACGATCACGAGCCGGCTGGCCATGCACGCGATGTCGCACGCCCCGCCGCTGCCGGGCAGCCGGATTCCGGCGCCGTCGGGCCCCACCTCGGTGGTGTTCAGGTTTCCGTACCGGTCGATCTCGGCCCCGCCGATGAACCCCAGGTCCACCCGGCCGGCCTGGAGCAGGCCCATGGCCAGCTCCATGCCCATGCACATGCGCGCGCCCCTGAGGTTGGGGGGGTCGCTCATGGTGATCAGGGGGTCCGGGGTGGGCGAGTCCCGCAGCACCCCGTTCTCGAACAGCCCGACGGCCTGGGGCGCGTGGGTGGACCGGGCCAGCAGGAACGCCAGAAGGGGCAGGCGCATCCCCACGAACACGAGCTCCCGGTCGCCGATCTCCCGGGCGGCCCGGGCGATCATCAGCTCCCCGGGGGTGTAGGCGGCCATGGTTCGTCCTCCCCGGCTTATACCAAAGTGCGTTCAAAGCTGTTGGACCCCTGCACCGGCGGGGCAAGGGACGTCGGTCTGCCACGCCCTACCGAGATAACAAAGTTAACCATTGGGGCCCTTATACAAGGGGCCTGGTGGAGCGCCGGGCGTGGCTCCTAAAGTCGTTGCATCCGGCACTCAGCCGATGCCAGCCCGGCGGCGATCCGAGAAATACGGTGTCAGCGTTCGTTTTTCCAGCGTTCATGGAGCCTCCGGGATGAGTGCCGGATGCAACGTGAGCCGGATGCTGCACTCACGCACGACCGGAACCAGGCCCCTTGCCTCCGTTGGAACGCAACTTGGAATCAGTACCCGAAGTCCGCGGCCACGGTGTACGCGTGGTCCCGCACGGCCAAGGCATCGAGCCGTCCCGCGGCCCGCAAGCGCTCCACGTACTCGGTGTGGTCGGCCAGGCCGGTGACCCACTCGTCCACCCAGGCCTCGAACCCCTCCCGGGTCCGGCTGGCCCGGTGGTACTCCCGGTAGAACCCGTGGTCCCGGTTGGTGTACCCCTGGCACGGGGAGGGGTGGCTGCCCCACCGGGCCTCCACCACGGCGCTCACCCGGAACCCCGGGATCAGGGTACGGTTGGGGTCGCTGGCGATCACCCAAGGGGGCACGATCTCCTCGGCCACCACGATCACCCGCTCCGCCGCGAATGCGGCCTCCTGGGTCACCCCCAGGTTGCCCCAGGCGTGGGCGTTGCCCCGGGCGTCGGCCCTCTGCACGTGGAGCACGGCCACGTCGGGCTCGATGGCCCGCACCGCCACCAGGGGCTCGTCCGTGAACGGGCAACGGGTCGGTATCAGCCCGGGGTTGCGCTCGAGCAGGCTGCTCCCCAGGGCCGTGCGGGTGGGCAGGTACGGCAGGCCCTGGCTGGCGGCCTTGAGCCCGGTCTGGATGGTGAAGTTGGTGTGGTCCACCACCTCCAGGGGCCGGGGCTCCCCCCGCTCCACGGCCCGGCGGAAGCTGTACCCCGAGCCCATCATCACGTTGCCCACCCAGGCCGCCTCCACCCGGGCCACGGCCCCGGCCCCGATCAGCACGTCGAACAGCATGTCCGAGATCGGGCCGATCAGGGTCAGATCTCCGATGCCCTGGCGCACCATCTCGTAGCCCACCGCGAAGGGGATCAGGGACTCCAGTGCCGCGCCCATGACCACCCGGTCCCCCGGGTGCACGAACAGACTCACCGCCTCCTTCAGGGTGTAGATCTTTGTCTCCATGCTCATACCAGGTCGCATTCAAAGCCAGCGATTGGGGGGCCATTGGCCCGGAGCGCTACGGCCGAGCCGTTCAAGCCGCTCGGCGCAGGGGAACGGCCGCGGCGCGTGCTCTCACGCGCCGCAGCAGACCGAGCCACACCGGCTCCGGCGGGGCCGTCTTTTCCGGCGGAGGACCGACGGCCTCCGCATCGCCCCTCTATGAGCTCATCTTGATCGCAAATTGGTATCAGTCCTCGGCGAACACCAGGCAGGTGTTCTTGAGGCGCTTCCTGCCGTGGGCCACGATCTCGTCCTCGGTCATGGTCTTCTTGAGCTCGTCCCAGTAGTTGACCGAGGCCCCGATCCGGATCATCGACACGAGGCGCACCGCGTCCGTGATCAGCTCCACCATGTGGGCGCAGCCCCGGGGCCCGCCGAGACGGCGGCTGATCTCCTTCACGATTCCGCGGCCGATCGTGAGCCCCTCCAGCCGCCGTACCCCCTCGGCTCCGGCCAGGCACCGGTTCAGGGGCGCCTTGGTCATGTTGGCCCGGGCCTCCTCGATCAGCCCGTCGGTCATCCGGACGCGCAGCTCCAGATGGAACGAGTGCTCCAGGTCCAGCAGGGTGCTCGTGACCAGGAGATGGTCCTCGTCCACCTGCTTCACGTTGGAGTGGATCGAACGCTGGAAGATGTCCATGGCTGCCCTAGAAGCTCGGCGGGGTCACGACCCAGATGGCCCGCATCACGCCCGGGCCGGGGTTTCGCCACCGGTGGGGGATCGACGAGGTGAAGTAGATCGAGTCGCCGGGCTCCATGCGGTACTCCCGGCCCCCCAGCTCGAACACCAGGGTGCCCTCGAGCACCGTGCCGAACTCCTCGCCCTCGTGGGTGTACTCGCCCTCGCTCTCGCCTCCCGGCAGCAGGGTGAAGAAGATCACCTCCATCTTCCGGTTCGGCACCTTGGATGCTCCGAACTCGAAGATGACCTTGTCCTTCACCACCTCGTAGGGCACCCGGTCGGCCTTCTTGAGAAAGTAGACCTGCTCGTCCCGGTTGTCGGCGAACATCTCGCCGATGCTTACCCCGAGGGCCTGGGTGATCTTCTTCAGGCTGGCGATCGAGGGGGAGTTCTTGTCGTTCTCGATCTGGGAGAGGAAGCTTTTGGAGAACCCCGTTCGTCTAGCGAGCTCCTCCAGGCTGAATCCTCGGGCCCTGCGGGCCTGCTTGAGTCGTTTCCCGAGCATGGGCGTCGTCTCCAACCGCGGTTTTGCAGCCCCAACCCAGTTCTTGTAAACGAAAGTGCGCTACAGGTCAACCACGCCTTGACTCGCCCCCCCGCCCGTGGGAGCATAAACCCCCTTGCGCGCCCGTAGCTCAGCCGGATAGAGCGCCGGACTTCGAATCCGTAGGTCGGGGGTTCGAATCCCTCCGGGCGTGCCATTCGAAAGGAATCGCCGCTTCCGCAAGGGGCGGCGTTTTCGTTTGGGCGAGCCGCGAAGCCGGGGGAAAGAGGCACGCTCGGAGGGTGAGAACCCCCGATGGGGTTCGACGATTCCGCAGGAGAGCGGAATCGGACGATCCCGAAGGGATCGCCCGAAGGGCGAGGTGCGTATTCCGGGGAAGTCGACCACCGATACCGGCAATGGGAGAGGTCCTGATGGAAGTGGGCCTCGGCGCGGGTGTAGGAGCTTGCCCCGAGGGTGCCGACGAAGAGGTAGGCGTCTTGGATCTGGCCCGTGTCGGGGTCCACCACGGGGATGGGGGGGCCGGCGTAGTCGACGAAACACTTGTCGCCGGCCTTTTGTAGGTTTGGCGCATCGAGGGCTCGAGGCGCTTCTTCCAGGCAGCATAGCGCTCGCAGAAGCGGCTGTAGCGAAACCCCTCGGGGTGGGCCTTGTGGTACTCCTCCCAGAGGAGTTGCAGGGTCACGCCCTTGTGGCGCAGCTCCTGGTCGACGTGGGCCCAGTTGGGCTCGGGCAGCACCCGGGTGGATGGGGCTGGGGGTGGGGGGTAGAGCAGGGCCGAGAGCCGATCGTCATCGAGCCCCTCGGGCAAGGGCCAGCCGAGGCCGGCCTTCCGAACCCGTCGGAGGCACTCGGCCACGGTGGAGTGGGAGATGCGAAGGCTCCGGCCGATGGCCCGGTTGGACAGGTGGCACTCGTGCTTGAGGCGGAGGATCTCACGGATCTTGCGCATGGATAACGGCTCCTGAGACATGGCTCACGCTCTCCTTGCTTGGCTGAGGGCAAAGGGAGGAGGGGATGAGGCGAACCAAGAGAGTTATCCAGCGCCGTTTTCTGCAGTGGAATCAGACCGTTGTCCGGATTCCGGAGCATGCCGTCCAGTGATTCCGGCAAGTCGACCACCGATTCCGGGAGGAACCCGTAAAGTGGACGGCATGCGATCGGAACGAGTGGACGGTATCGCCTGGAACCGGTGGACGGCATGCCGTCGGAATCAGTGGTCGGCTTGGCCCGGTGCACGCAAGCGCCGGGGGCGCATCCCGTACGCGGGAGAGGCGTCCACGTGTTGAGGCCTTTGTCCGAGCGGAGGCCGGCGTCCCCCGCGTAACAGAGGCCGGGGAGTTCCAAACGGTGCTCCGGGCCATGCGCCGGGCCGCGGAGAAGCGCCTGGCCGGGGTCACCAGCAAGACTCGGCGCCGGTATTACGGCCACGCGGCGCACCTGGTCGCCATCTGCGAGGCCTTCGACCCCGCCGCGAGCTCCGAAAGGGCGTGCGCGATCCGCGTCCAGCTCTTCCCGCACTGGTGCTCTGCTTCCCGCTCCAGGAGAAGCGCCAGCACCCACAGCTTCACCGGGAAGGGCCCTTTGGACTAACCTCCCGAGATGTAACGTCTTTCCGGCATTCTTTAGGTCTGTGACGACCTTCTGGGTTCTCGTGATGAGGCGGTCGGCCGGTTGCGGGAGGCTACCGAGCGCCTGGGGCAAGCAAAGCCCGCGATCTGGGGGGCTGTTCGGGTCGCTGGCGCGGGGAACGGCGGTGCCGGGTTCGGGCGCGGACGTGATCGTAATCGGCGGGCGTGGTGCGCATCACCAGGTGACCACTCCCAAGGTCAAGGACGTACCCCGCGACCTCGTCACGGGTGGGAAATTGTTTGCCATTTATGGGAATCCAGGACCACATCCCCAATGAGGTTTCTGGAGAGACCCAGAAAAACCCGGTGCATGTTGCCGCGTTGTGTTTGTGTCAATGTTTGGGTAAGGTTCTAGGCACGGTATATGCATAGCGTTCCGCTCAAGATTCTCTTCTCTCTCCGCCCTCCCTTTTTCGTGAACACAAAAAAGAACCCCGCGTCCAAAGGCACCACCCCGGTCCCGGGGCTCTTGAGGAGGGAAGGCCCATGGGGACCCGGTGGATCGCTGTTGGGACGGGGTGTGGCTCCTGCCGGCTCCGCAATCTCCTCCAAAGCATCGTTCTCCTCCCCTGGCTCTGTGCGACCCTGAGCCTGCTCGGCCCTCCCCCGGCCCACGCCCGGGGCCAACTGCTCCTGTGGCCCGAGGGCAGTACCCGGGCGACCTTCGGACCCAATGAAGCGATCACCATCGGCACGGGCGTCATGCGGCACGTCCAGGGCTGCTCGCCAGGGGGGATCGACGACTTCATCAGCCCTTGGACCTCCGTCTACATCGTGCCCTCCGGATCGGTCCGCCCGGGGGACGCGCTGTCCGACGTGGGAGGGGTTCCGAACTCCGTGGAGGGGGCGGCGTGGGGGATCTTCGTCTCCGAGACCATCGGCTTCACGGAGCCTGGGGGGGCGATCGGGCCGGGAACGTATGCGGTCGTATACGACGAGTGCCAGAACGGCCGGCTCGATCCGATCGACGGCGTGTTCGACCCCGCCTTTGACGTGCTTGCCCCGCTTGGGATTCCCCAGATCGACGAGGAGATCGCTCGCCTGAAATCAGCGGCGGCTGCAGAAAGCCTCTACTGGGCGGATGTCTGCAAGAGCCACGTCATCAACATCCAAATGCTGTCTCTTCTGGACAGCATCATCCACGGCCTGCCCGGCGTCTCCGGTTTCCTCACGGGCGGGGGCGGGAGCTTCGGCTCCTGGCTCAACCAGAAGATCATCCAGATCGTTGCCGCCTCTGCGGGACTCGCCGGCCAGGACCCGGTGATGGCGTCCTTCACGAACTGCTTCAACATGTTCAAGCACTATGCGGCGATCGCCAACGACCCACCGGATCCGCAGTTCCAGGAGACCACCCCTTTGGAGCCCCGGGCCCGGGCAGGGTCCTGGGGCCGAGATCCGTTGGCAGCGGCGTGGGCGGCGGTGGCGGACGCCAGCGCGGACGAGGCCGCCGTCCTTGGGGCGTTCCTCTCGGCCTTGGAACGCTACCAGGGGGCCCGCGACGCGGGCGACGCCGGGTGGGCCCTGATCCACGCGAGGGCGCTCCAGGGGTACGCAGACCTGCTGCGCGGGCAGCTGGGAAGGACCAGCTCCGGGCTGTCCGGGGCGGTGGCCGCGCTCTCGAACGACCCACGGCCCTGGGACGAGATCTCCGCCGAGCTGGAAGCCCTGCGCAGTCGCCTGGAGACATCGGGCCTCACACCCGAGGAGCGCGAGGAGGCCCGGAACTTGGGGTTCTCGGACATTGAGATCGACGAGATGATCGCCGGCTTCGTGGCGCAGGACTTCGCGTGGGATCAGAACACGCTGCTTGCCGAGATATCCCAGGTCATCGACGCGAACGCCCAGCTCCAGAACGCTCTCGCCCTCTTCTCCGCCGGCATGGTGGAGATCGCGGCCGGGCTGGAGGCGGACCCCAGGGTCCCCGACACCCATCCGGTGGCGGATGCGGGGGGGCCGTATCTCGGCGTGGAGGGGCAGCCCCTTTCCTTCGACGGCACCTCCTCCAGGGGCCCGAGAGCCATCGTATCGTACGAATGGGACCTGGACGGCGACGGCGAGTTCGACGACGCGTCCGGTCCCGGGCCCAGCTACGTGTACTCCGCTCCCTTTCATGGGATCGTCGGCCTGCGGGTCACCGACGAGACCGGCGCCGCAAACGTGGCCTATGCCTTTCTGGACGTGGCCGAGACGAACCGGGCTCCCCGGATCGACGCGGTGTCTCCGGTACCCCGGACCGTGGAGCTGTTCGCAGGGGACTCCCAGGTGTTCGAGGTTTCGGTCTCGGACCCGGAGGGGGACGCGTTTTCGGTGGAATGGATGGTGGACGGCGTTTTCGCGGCCTCGGGGGAGGCGTTCGGGTACCTGACCTCTGCGTCGGACGTGGGGATCCGCTGGATCGAGGCGATCGCCACCGATGCGGATCCTTTGGGCGGCTCCGTTCGGGTCGGCTGGATCGTATCGGTGTCGGGAGCACGTCTTCCGAACCTCGTTGTCTCGTCTCTTACGGCGTCGGACTTGGCACCGGCCCGGGGGGCAAACGTTTCGCTCTCGGCCCGGGTGTGCAACACCGGCCGGACCGGCGTGCAGGACGTGGCCGTTCGCTTCACCCGGGAAGACCCGGCGGCCGGACCCGTCCCGATCACGCCCGACATCACGATTCCCAGCCTCGCTGCCGACGCCTGCAAGGCGGTGACGTCGGACTTCGACACCACAGGCCTCGAAGGCTCCCAGCTTGTGTACGCGGCCGCCGATCCGGACGATGCGAAGGTCGAGTCCGACGAAACGGACAACCGGGCCGCCCTTGCGATCCAGATCCAGGAGGCCATCGCCAACCTGCCCCCCGAGATCCTTTCGGACCCGATCACCACCGGGACCGTGACGGCCCCGTACGCCTACCGGCCCGTGGTCGTGGATCCGGACGGGGATCCCCTCGCCTTCGAAGGGATCGCAGGGCCGGCGGGCATGGCCATCAACCCGGCGACCGGCGAACTCCGCTGGATCCCCCAGGACTACGACGCGGGCAGCCACGAAGTGGCCTTCCGGGTGCGCGACGGCCGGGGAGGCACGGCTGAGCAGCGCTTCACGCTCACGGTGGAGGGGAACCGCCGGCCCGAGTTCACGTCTTCGCCCGTGACCGCGGCCGCGCTCATGGAGCCCTACATCTACGAGGTGACGGCAACGGACCCGGACGGCGAGACCGTGACGTTCTCGCTCGGGGAGGCTCCCCAAGGCATGACCATTCACCCCCAGGAGGGCACGATCCGGTGGATTCCGGCCCCGGGCCAGGAGGGGATCCACAACGTGGTGGTGCGGGCCGTGGACGAGCGCGGCGGCGAGGCGCGCCAAGCCTACACCGTGCGGGTCCCTTCGTCCCAGGCCCGGCCGGACCTGGTGGTGGTGGGCGTGGACAACGGAGCGGTCTCCACCGATCCCCAGGCGCTCTCGATCCGGGGAGCGGTGGGGGTGACGGTGGGCAACGCAGGCCCGGTGGACGTGACCGCGCGGTTTCGGCTCCTCGTGTTTCACGACCGGAGCGGGGACGGCCTGTTCACAGACGGGGAGGACCCGGTGCTGGGCGAGGCGACCCTGGACGGCCTCCCCGCGCTCGAAACGGCAAGCGTTTCCGTTCCGGTGTCGGGCACGCTGCGGTTCCGGGGCGACTTGATCCACGCGTGGGTGGACAGCGGCGAAGAGGTCGCCGAGGCGGACGAGACCAACAACGTGGGCCATAGCGGCCGGGCGAGCGCGTTCCGGCCGGAGCCGGGGCCGTTCACGCCGGAGCTGGAGTGGTCGTGGCCGGCCAGCGTGCCCGAGGGCGAGCTCGTGATGCCGGAGTACGACGACGTGATGACCACGCCCCTGGTGGTCAACCTCACCGACGACAACGGCGACGGTGTTATCGACACCGGCGATGTGCCCGACGTGGTCTTCGTCACCACGTGCTGGACGGACTGCGGTCCACAGGAGATCGACCACGGCATCCTTCGGGCGGTCAGCGGGAAGGACGGCTCGCCCCTCTGGGACCTCACCGACCCTGCCTTCCGGGTGTTGCCCTATCACCCGATCGCGGCCGGGGACCTGGACGGGGACGGCCTGGTGGAGATCGTGGCTCGCCACGTACAGGCCGATCGGCTCCCCATTGCCCGGTGGCCCGGGTACCTGATCGTGGAGAACGACGGCACCCCCAAGGGGATGAGCGTCTACAACACCAACGCGCGGGGCAACGGCGTTCTCTCCATCGCCGACCTGGATGGGGACGGCTCGCCCGAGATCGTGGACGGCAAGGGGGTGTCGAATGCGGACGGGTCCCTTTCCTGGACGGGTTCCAAGTGCTTCGGGGCCAGGGTATGGCGGGGCGATTTTTCGAGCGCGGAAGCCAGTGCCGTGGCGGACCTGGACCTCGACGGGAGGATGGAGTTGATCACCGGGCCCGTAGCCTACAGGGCGGACGGGTCCATCTATTACGACATCAGCGTCCCCATAGGGACATCCTTCCGAAGCCCCTGGGATCCAATGCCTTGCAAGGGGGGACATCCCGCGGTGGGCAACTTCGACGACGACCCCTACCCCGAGATCGTGGTTGCGGAGCGAGTCGTGGTCCTGCTGGACCACCTGGGCAACGTGATTTGGCAGACCGGGGACATCGACGCGGCTGGCCCGCCGGCCGTGGCCGACCTGGACGGCGACGGGCTTCCGGAGATCGCGGTGGCAGGGTCTGCCTACGTGCGGGCGGTGGATCACGACGGCACCCTTATGTGGAGCTTCCCCATCCAGGACGCGTCCGGGTACACCGGCGCCACCGTATTCGACTTCGAGGGGGACGGCAACGCCGAGGTGGTATACCAGGACGAGAACTACCTGCGCGTGTTCCGCGGCACGGACGGCGCGGTGCTGTTCCAGGTGGCCAACCCCTCCGGAACCCGGATCGAGACCCCGGTGGTGGCCGACGTGGACAACGACGGCCGGGCCGAGATCGTGGTTGCCCGGAACCAGATGGGCAGCCGGGGATGGCGCACCGGCACCTTCGACGCCGGCATCTTCGTGTACGGCGACCGGTGGGACCGGTGGATCGGGACCCGGCGCATCTGGAACCAGGACGGCTACTACATCACCAACGTGAACGAGGACGGCACGATCCCGCCGCAGGAGACCCCCAACTGGCAGGTGTTCAACAACTTCCGGGTGAACGAGCCCGTGCCCGAGGAGGAGAACGATCCCCATGCCGCGCCGGACCTGACCGCCTCCTTGATCCGGGTGGACGAGACGGGCTGCCCCGATACCGCCACCCTCACCGCGCGGATCGGCAACGGCGGCGGAGACGTGGCGCCGGCCGGGGTGCCGGTGAGCTTCTACGACGGCGACCCGGACGCGGGTGCACCCCGGATCGGCACGGCCCACACGACCCAGGTCCTCGGGCCCGGAGAGTTCGAGGATGTGTCCGTGACGTTTGACCGCCCTGCGGACGGACCCCACCGGATCACGGCGGTGGCCGACGACGGGGAGAACCTGACGGAGTCGGAGAACCTCCTCGGGCTGGAGGGTGTCCGGGTCGTGAGCCGCGACAACCTCAACAACCCGCTCCTGGCCTTTGACACCTCGCTGGGAACGGCAGCTCAGCCCGCCGCGACGGGGGGGGCAGCGGTCCTAGAGCTGGAGTTCCCGTTCCCTGTGAACGTGCGGTCGATCCGAGCTCTGACCTACTACGAACACCCCTCCGCCGTGACCGTGACCTTCCCGGACGGAGACGAGATCCTCTCGGACGTGGATCACTACGGCACGGGAGGGATTTTTGCGGCCTTCAACACCCCTCCGGGCTTCCGGGAAAGGAAGGGAGTCACCCGGATCCGGTTCGAGTTCTCCGGGACCACGACCACCACCTACATCAGGGACATCCGCATCCAGGGCTCCTACGTGGACCCCGACCGCCGGGGCATCGTGGCCGAGGGGAGGGAGGACAACAACCGCACCTCCCACACGGTGGGGCTTTGCGGGAACGCGGTGCCGGAGAACAGCCCCCCGGAGATCCTGTCTGCGGCCGTGACCGAGGCGGTCCAGGGCATCCCGTACCGATACGACGTCAAGGCCACCGATCTGGACGGAGATCCCCTGGAGTACGTCCTCGCGGCCGCACCGGAAGGGATGGCCGTGGACGCTGCCACGGGCCGCATCTCCTGGATGCCCCAGCCCTTTCAGCAGGGGAGCCTGGGCGTGACCCTTGAAGTGCGCGACGGTCGGGGTGGGGTGGCGGTGCAGGAGTACTCCATAGACCTCCGGCCGGTGGACCGGCCCCCGGAGATCACCTCTGCGCCCCCCACAGAGGCCCGGGTGGGTGAGGTGTACGCCTATGACGTGGAGGCCACGGACCCGGAGGGGGAGCCCCTCCGGTACGCCCTGGAGGACGCGCCCGCCGGCATGTCCATCGATGGGGACACGGGCCTCGTCCGGTGGCGGCCGGCCCTCTCCCAGGTGGGAAGCCATCGGGTGACGGTTCGGGTGCGGGACCTGGGCGGGGCCTCGGCCGATCAGACCTTCACCCTGGTGGTGCTCTCGGGCACGGCCGGACCCGACCTCGTGGTGTCCCAGGTGGACAACCTGCCCTCGGTCACCGACATCCAGACCCTGGCGTTGGGCGGCCGGGTGGCCGTGACCTTTGGCAACGCCGGGGACGCACCGGTTTCCGGCACGTTCGAGCTGATCCTGTTCGCGGACGGAAACGGCAACGGCGCGTTCGATCCGGATGTGGACTCCGTCCTGGGCTCCGCGACCCACGGCGGGGGAATGGCTGGGGGGCAGTACCTCACATACGAGATCGAGGTGGCCGGAACGGTCGCGTTCCGGGACGATCTCATCTACGCGTTCGTGGACAGCGGAGGGGCCGTGGCCGAGGCCGACGAGACCAACAACGTGCGGGCCACCGGGGCCTCCAGCCGGCACCGGGGATCCCCAGACGCCTTCTCGGTGGAGGAGGAGCGTTCGATCCGGCCGCCCAACGGGCGGTTCCACAGCATCCCCCTCGTGGCCAACCTCAACGACGACAACGGCGACGGGCGGATCGACGAGGAGGACGTGCCGGAGATCGTGTTCATGGACACCTGGAACACGATCCGGGTCTACGACGGAGCCTCTGGGGATCTGCTTTGGAGTTGGGTGAACTCCGGGGCTCCCCCCTACTGGCGTTTCGACGTGGGGACGCCGGCGGTGGGAGACGTGGACGGGGACGGCTTCCCCGAGATCCTGGCCCCGACGATCGCCGACTGGGGGAGGCCGTACTACGGCCAGCGGATGATCGTGTTGGATCATGAAGGGAACCTGGAGACCCTTACGGGGAAGTGGAGGGGCTATCTGGGCGGAGGCGCCGCGGTGCACATCGCCAACATCGACCGCCAGGGGCTCCCGGAGATCCTGGTGGGCAATGTGATCCTGAACGGCGACGGTACGTTGAGATGCCAGGGGTCGGGGGCCAAGGGCGACGGCGGCTCCATCTCGGTGGCCGTGGACCTGGACCTCGCGGGGGACCTGGAGGTCGTGGCTGGGAACACGGCCTACCGCTCCGACTGCTCCATCCTGTGGCAGAACCCGAACGTGCCCGACGGCCGTGTGTCGGTGGCCGACCTGGACGACGACCCTTATCCGGAGATCGTCCTGGTGGGCACGGACAACCAGGTGCGCGTGCTGGAGCACGACGGCACGCTCAAGGCCGGGCCGGTCACCCCTCCGGGGGTGGGAACGGAAGGAATTCACGGGCTGGCGGTTCTGGCCGATTTCGACGGGGACGGCGCCCCGGAGATCGCGGTGGCCGCCGGAAGCGTGGTGAGCGTGCTCGATCCCGCCGACCTGAGCGTGGTGTGGACGAGGGGGCTCAGCACGGTAACCGGCGCCCCCGCGGCCTTCGACCTGGAGGGCGACGGCAGCTCCGAGGTGCTGATCTCCTCCATGTGGTACAGGAACCCCACGTTCTACATCCTGAGCGGTCGGGACGGATCGATCCGGTACACCCGGCCGGTGTGGAACGCCCACAGGGGGATCTACCCGGTAGTGGCTGACGTGGACCGGGACGGCAACGCGGAGATCGTGCTCCATGATCCCGCCTACGGCATCCGAATCCTCGGCGAGCGCTCCGACGAATGGGTGGGAACCCGGCCGGTGTGGAACCAGTACGCCTACCACGTGACAAACGTGAACGACGACGGCTCCATCCCCGTGGTGGAGCCGAACCCCGCGCTGCTGGACAACAGCTTCCTCCAGAACCCGCCGAAGCTTCTCGCCCCGGACATCACCGCGTCGCGGATCGTGGTGGACGGGTCTGCCTGTCCGGACGCGGTGGAGGTCACCGCCCGCATCGGAAACGGCGGCGGAGCGCCTGTGGCGGCGGGTGTGCCGGTGACCTTCTTCGACGGGGATCCTTACGGCAACGGCCGCCGGATCGGCCAGGTGGAGACGAGCCGGCCGCTCTCCCCGGGGGAATATGAGGACGTTGCGGTGACGCTGGAGGCCCCAGAACCCGGCGTTCATCGGCTCACCGTGGTTGCGGACCTGGAAACCGAGGTGGAAAACCTGGCGCTGCTCCCAGGGGTGACCGCCACGGCGAGTTCCGAGTACTACCAGGACAGTGCGTACGGGGCCATCGACGGGAAGCCCACGGTGTGGTGCACCAAGTACGGCGTCCCGTCGTCCCACCTCCAGGTGCACTTCCCCTTTCCGGTGGACGTGGACCGGGTCACCATGACCCACGGGACGATCCCCTCCTACGCCTCCCCCCGGTTCGCGTCGGGAAGGCTCGTGTTCTCCAACGGCTCGGAGATCCCGGTCACCCTGAGCAACGGAGGCGGAGCCTTCGACATCCCGGTGCAGGAGGGGGTGACCTGGGTGCGGTTCGAGGCGGACGGCCCCGGATGCTTCTCGGAGTTCGTGCCGAGGGGCGTGGTGTCCGACCTTTCGGGCCTGGCGGAGCCGCCTCCGGATGAGACCATGGTCGCGCACTGGCCCCTGGACGGCTCGGCAGCAGATGCCACCGGCAACGGGCACGACGGCGAGGTCCGGGGGGGGCCGCAAACCGTGCCCGGCCTAACGACCCCGGCCCTCGAGTTCGACGGGAGGGATGACGCCCTCGTCGTGGATGGATTCGCGGACATGCCATCGGACCGGATCACGGTGTCCCTGTGGATGAAGGCCGGGGATGAAGCGAACCGGGGGACCCTGGTCTCCTACCGGGGCGGATGGGCCGGTGACGGTCTCCTCCGGATCGAGAACCCGACGAACCTGCGCGTTTGCATCCACAATGCCTGCTTCGACACCGGCATCGACGTGAGCGACGGAGGATGGCACCACATCGCCCTGACCTCGGAGCCCCAGGGCAACTCGGGGGCACCCACCCGCCTTTACGTGGATGGCCGGCCGGCGGGATCGTGGAGGGTGGGCGGCATGATCACCCAAGGGGGAGACCTCGCCCTCGGGTATCTGCGAAGCGCGGTGAGCGACACGGTCCTCTCCCCCACGGCCTTCAAGGGGGTGCTGGACGATGTGAGGATCTACGACCGGGTGCTCA
>Ga0256830_1000071_pt1 | contig 86498 bp, 83 predicted proteins | sample 128326metaG_FD_190537 | JGI IMG/M metagenome (GOLD analysis project Ga0256830, IMG submission 190537) | Hydrothermal vent microbial communities from Lau Basin, Pacific Ocean - 128-326 | ecosystem: Environmental > Aquatic > Marine > Hydrothermal vents | place: Pacific Ocean: Lau Basin | collected...
AGTAAAATCGTTTACCTGGCTGATTTTTATACGGCCTTTTCTGGCTGCGTCCTCGATAGATGCGATCAGGCTTTCCGTGGTCACGGAGTATGGAACTTCGCGTATAACCAGTGATTTACTTGAGCAGACCTCAATGAGCGCCCGAATTTTTATTTTGCCTTTTCCGTCACCGTACTCCTTCGCATCAACCACTCCGCCCTGCTGAAAATCCGGCACAAGCTCAACAGGTTTCCCTTCGAGGATTTTTATTTGAGCCTCAAGCAGTTCGCAAAAATTATGTGGAAGCACCTTTGTCGAGAGTCCTACGGCTATTCCTTCAGCACCCATCATCAAAAGCGCCGGAACCTTTGCAGGAAGTGTTACCGGCTCCCTGTTTCTGCCGTCGTACGAATCGACAAACTCTGTCAGGTCAGGGTTAAACAGAACTTCACGGGCAAGAGGGGTCAGCCTGCACTCTATATACCTGGCTGCGGATGCGGCGTCGCCTGTCAGGATATTTCCGAAATTTCCCTGCTTGTCGATAAAAAATTCCTTGTTGGCCAAGTTTACAAGCGCGGCTCCGATAGAGGCGTCTCCGTGCGGGTGATACTTCATTGTATGACCTATCACATTGGCGACCTTGTGGAACTTGCCGTCATCCATCTCCTGGAGCGAGTGAAGTATGCGGCGCTGCACAGGTTTTAAGCCGTCGTCAACATGAGGAATAGCTCTGTCCTTGATAACGTAAGAAGCGTACTCGATAAAGTTTTTATCTATTAGTTCTTTAAGGTACATGAAAAAACAGTCGCCTACCCAAGATCACCAAGCGCGAATTGAAGAAGCCCGACAGCAACCACTGCGGCGGTTTCGGTTCTGAGTATTCTTGGGCCGAGTGACGCCTGGATAAAACCGGCATCCTCGGCCATCCCGATCTCGGCAGCGGTAAGGCCGCCCTCCGGGCCTACAAGCATTTCCAGGTGATCAGCGGAACCTATTTCCCGGATCGCAGTTTTAAGCCCCTTTTCAGACTCCTCCCAAAAAACAACACCACTGCCGGGATGCTTTCGCTTTCTAAAAAAAACTTCAAGTGGTTCGGGAGCATATATTTGCGGAAGGATTCCCCGGCCTGACTGCGCTGTTGCAGACTCTGCTATTTTGCGCCAGCGTTCTATTGCACCTGTTCCCCGGCCGGCTGAATAGCGCGCCTGAGACCGCTCAGTAATCACCGGCACTATGGATGCCACTCCAAGCTCGGTCGCCTTCTGAACTATCCAATCCATCTTACCCGCTTTGGGCAATCCCTGAACCAAGCTGATTTTAAGAGGAGATTCGCTGTCAAGCTGCTCTGTATCGCCGAGTCTTAGAGAAACACTAAGACGGTTAATCTCAGAAACCTCAGCCCTGCACCGGTTTCCCCGTCCGTCCAGAAGAAACACAGGATCGCCCGGCTGAAGCCTAAGAACCCTGGAAAGATAGTGGGCATGTTTTTTCTGAAGGGAGACGGTTTTGTCCCGGAACGTTAAAAAAACATCCGGCAGAACAATAGAGGGTATCATTCGCTCCCGAATAAGTGGCGAACCTTGTCCTCTATCTTTTCTACCAATCCTTTAGGCTCCTGCGTTGCGTCTCCGCTGACCTCCGCAAATTCCTTGAGAATCGATTTCTGTTTTTCGGAAAGTTTTTTAGGAACATCAATGACAACCTGAACTATCTGGTCCCCGCGTCCCTGTCCTCTTAAACTAGGAACACCCTTACCTCTTAGACGAAACAACTTATGCGATTCCGTACCGGCCGGAATCTTAAGGGGGACCTTATTTCCATCCAGGGTGGGAACCTCTATTTCCGCTCCCAAAGCAGCCTGAGTGAACGTTATAGGCTGACTACATATCAGGTGATTGCCTTCACGCGAAAACAAGGGGTGCTCCATGACCTCAATCACTATATAGAGATCTCCAGGCGGGCCGCCATGCACTCCAAGCTCGCCCTCGGCCGTCATCCTGAGACGCGTACCACTGTCAACCCCGGCAGGAATTTTCACCGAAACGGTTCTTTCGCGCTGTACCCTTCCTGCCCCACGGCATGCCGGGCATGGGTCGGTTATAATATTGCCCTTTCCTCCGCATCTACCGCAAGTTCTTGCAATACTGAAAAAACCCTGCTGCATTCGAACTTCACCCCGGCCTTCACAAGTAGGGCAAATACTGGCTTCTTTACCTGGTTTTGATCCTGTGCCTTCACACTTATCGCAACGATGACGCCTTGGAACTTTAATTTTTTTCTCAACACCCATTACTGCTTCTTCCAAGGTTATATCCAGATCATAACGCAGGTCAGAGCCCTTTGCCTGACGAGTTCTTCCTCCCGCCCCTGCAAAGCCTCCAAACACACCCCCAAAAAGATCCTCAAAGACATCGGCAAATCCCCCTCCGGCGCCGAAGCCGGCAGAGCCGGGGCCTTCGGCTGAACCGAACCTGTCATAATTCGCCCTCTTTTGAGGATCACTAAGGCAAGAGTACGCCTCATTTATTTTTTTAAATCGTTCTTCGGCTTCCCGGTTTCCGGGATTACGATCAGGATGATGCTTAAGCGCCAACTTGCGGTATGCTTTTTTTATCTCGGCATCATCAGAGTTCTGATCCACACCCAGCGCTTCGTAATAATCAAGTGTCATACTTCCAGCTTTCCTTTACACTTACTTGAATTACTTACTGTTTATCCTTATCCACCTCTTCAAACTCGGCCTCAACAACATCCTCTCCTTCGGCGGCAGCCGCTGCTGCTGCATCAGCCTCGGCCTTAGCGCCATCCGGCTGCGCACCGGCTGCCGCAGCAGCCTCCTGTTGCTGCTTATACATATGCTCCGCCATCTTGTGGGAAGCCGTAGAAAGTGCTTCGACAGCAGCCTTGATCTCATCCGGATCCTGGCTGGACTCATTTAGCTTCTTAAGGTTTTCAAGAGCTGAATCGATGCTTGCCTTCTCCTCGGAAGAGAGCTTATCGCCATAATCCTTTAATGACTTCTCGACCGAATAAACAAGTGTATCAGCTTCATTACGCACCTCTGCCAGGCGTTTGCGCTTTTTGTCCTCTTCAGCATGAGCCTGAGCATCGGCAGTCATACGCTTAATTTCTTCTTCGGTAAGACCACTGGAAGCAGTTATCTTGATGGACTGCTCTTTACCTGTTCCAAGATCCTTTGCCGAGACATGAAGTATTCCGTTTGCGTCTATATCAAAAGTCACTTCTATCTGCGGCACACCTCTTGGAGCCGGTGGTATACCGACAAGCTCGAAATTCCCCAGCAGTTTGTTGTCAGCCGCCATTTCACGCTCTCCCTGGCATACCTTAATGGTCACAGCAGGCTGGTTGTCTGAAGCCGTGGAAAACGTCTGGCTCTTCTTGGTAGGAATAGTAGTATTTCTCTCGATAAGCTTAGTAAGTATTCCGCCAAGGGTTTCTATACCAAGCGAAAGAGGAGTCACGTCAAGCAAAAGCACTTCTTTGACATCGCCTTTTAAAACTCCGCCCTGTATGGCAGCGCCTACCGATACTACCTCATCAGGATTTACTCCTTTGTGCGGCTCTTTGCCGAAGAACTCCTGCACAACCTGCTGAACCTTGGGTGTGCGGATCTGTCCGCCGACAAGCAGAACCTCGTTTATATCAGAACTTTTTAACGAAGCGTCTTCAAGGGCTTTTGAACATGGATTCATCGAGCGCTTGATTAAATCATCCGCCAACTGTTCGAACTTCGCCCTCGATAGTTTCAGCATAAGGTGCTTGGGACCAGTTGCATCAGCAGTGATAAATGGAAGGTTTATCTCTGTTTCCGTTGCCGAGCTCAGCTCGATCTTAGCCTTTTCCGCTCCTTCTTTAAGACGTTGGAGGGCCATCTTGTCGGACTTCAGATCGACCCCTGTGTCTTTTTTAAACTCATCCAGAAGCCAGTCTATTATGACCTCGTCGAAATCGTCGCCTCCTAGATATGTATCACCGTTTGTTGACTTAACTTCAACAACACCCTCGCCAATCTCGAGAATTGAGATATCGAACGTGCCTCCACCCAGGTCATAGACCGCAATCTTCTCTTCTTTTTTCTTGTCCATGCCGTAAGCCAGGGCTGCCGCCGTAGGCTCATTGATAATACGCAAGACATCGAGTCCGGCTATGCGGCCGGCATCCTTTGTCGCCTGCCTCTGACTATCGTTAAAGTAGGCCGGAACAGTGATAACAGCCTCGGTCACTTCCTCGCCCAGATAGTCCTCTGCCGCTTTTTTAAGCTTCTGCAGAATCATGGCCGAAATCTCGGGTGGAGAGTAGTTTTTTCCATCCACCTCCACATGTGCATCTCCGTTTTGGGCCTTTACTATCTTGTAGGGCAGCTTCTTAAGCGCATTTTGCACTTCGGGTGAGTCGTACTTGCGGCCCATAAGGCGTTTGATAGAAAATATGGTTTTCTCAGGATTGGTGATCGCCTGCCTCTTGGCCACCTGTCCTACAAGGCGTTCCCCTTTATCCGTAAACGCCACAACAGACGGCGTGGTTCTGGTGCCCTCCTGGTTGGGAATAACTACGGTCTCTCCGGCCTGCATAACAGCCACCACGGAGTTGGTTGTTCCAAGATCTATTCCTATAACCTTACCCATGTTTTTTCCTCCTAATATCCTTAAGCTTTAATCGAATTTTTTTTAAATTGCCAGACTATTAAACAGCCCGGCCTACTCTGTCTCCTGCTCTTTTTCCGCCTTCTCAGGAGGAGGTTTGGCCACAGCCACCAGCGCCGGCCTGATAACCCTTTCGTTCAGCATATATCCTTTACGGAACTCTTCTACAACAGAGTTTTCCTCAGCATCCGGCCTTGCAATTTGCGACATGGCGTGATGCACAGTTGGATCAAACTGCTCGCCTTTAGCAATAATCGGCTTCACGCCGTTTTTATCGAGAAATTTTTCGAACTCTTTTAGGGTCATCTCCACTCCCTGAGCTACGTTTTCATTAGCCTCACCTTGCGAATGCTGCACAGCCATCTCCAGGTGATCTATTATAGTAAGAAGATCCGAAACCAGACCCTCGTTAGCGTACTTCCTAAGCTCTTCCCTATCGCGGGCGACACGCCGTTTGTAATTTTCAAATTCCGCGACAAGGCGCAGATACTTATCATTAAGAGCATCCAATTCGCTCTGCAGCTTGGACAATTCATCATCCACAAAAACCTCTGCGGTTTCAGCCAATGAATCTTTCACATCTTTTGATGAATCACCGGTTTCCACCGGCGCGGCTCCGGGCTCTTCAGGCGATCTGTCTTTCAAATCATCCTTATCCTCACCAGTTTCGTGCGACATACCGGTTTGGGCCGAGATTGTATTATCAGCATCATCCGAATTATTTAAGTTATTTAAATTATTCAAATTATTTAAGTCTCCTGATTTCTCCATTTATCCACGTCCTCCTACAGTCTCGGAAAAAACTTTAGTGAGAAACTTAGCTGTTTCATCAACCATGGAAATAACCTGCGGATAGTGCATTCGAATCGGGCCGATGACTCCTATGGTTCCAATAACCCTCCCTTTTTTAAGATAAGGAGAAACAACCATACTGCAATCTTGCATTTCATCAAGAGGGTTTTCTGATCCTATCAATACTGTTACACCGCTTTCCATCTCCTCTATCATATTGAAGACCTTAATCATCATACGCTTATCCTCGATGGCACGGAACATCTCTTTAATAGAATCCAGATCCAAGAAGTTCGGCTGCTCAAGAACCTCAGAATATCCTCCTATGTAAATATCCTCTTCAACCTGACGTTCCATAATTAACCTGCCGATCCGCATAGCCCGTGCCACAAGGCTGTCATAAACGGCCTTTTCTTCGTAAACCTTGCGGATTACACGCTCGCGTGCATCTTCCAGAGAACAGCCGGCAAGTTCCTTGTTGATATATTCACTGATTTTGCTCAGGTGTTGCTGAGAGCAGGGTTCTTCAAAATCCAGAAGGAGATTTCTGACAACTCCTTCTTCCGTGATCACCACAGCAAGAACACTTGTTCCTTTAACATGAATAAGTTCCACTCTGGAAAGACGGCTGCGCGAGAACCTGGGTGCTACGGCAATTCCCATCTGGTGTGAGCACTTGGAAAGTTCCCGTGTTACATTCTCAAGAAGAGAAGAGACATCCCTTTCAATATTTTCAAGTTTTTTCTGCGTCTCGATTATGAACCTTTCATCAAGTTGATGGCCGTCATCAATACAGCAATCAACATAATGACGGTATCCCTTTTCCGTGGGCATACGGCCGGCTGATGTATGCGGCTGCATCAGAAAACCGAGGTACTCCAGATCCGCCATGATATTTCGTATAGTTGCCGGCGATAAACCAAGATTGTACCGCTTGGTGAGTTTCCTGGAACCAACCGGTTCAGCGGTATCTATGTAGTTCTCGACCACCGCCCTTAATATTTCATTCAACCTTTCATCCATAACTATATCCAAATCCGGAAATCTTTACCGGCTCTTATCCCGAACATGAAAAAGATAAAAATTAGCACTCATCCACTGAGAGTGCTAATTCTATTGAAACAGGTCCGGCAGCCGGTTGTCAAGAGGGTTTCACCACTCCAGTCCGCCGCGCATGAACTTCGCATAAAGCTTTTCGGTAATAAAACACTGTTTATGAATCTCGTCATCATAATAACGTGTTTTTACTTGAAAAGGGCGGCGCATATCCCTAAGGCCATACTTCTTTGAGGCAGCCGAAAAAGTCCACCAATTCCCAGGGCAGGTCGCCAGTGAGGCGGTGTAAAGATCCACAACAGGTAATATCTCTTTGAGTGTACTTTGTACATCCAGAACCATATTCCTGTGAAAATGCATGGAACCGGTATGAGTAACAAAAACGCCGTCATCCCCCAGTGAGTCGGCAAGCGAACGAAAAAACTCCTCTGCAAAAAGGCTCTTTGCAAAACCAACAATATCGCCGGCATCAACTATAAAAACGTCAATATAACATTCTGGGGCCCTTACAAACTCAGCCCCATCCATCAGTTTTATTTCTACACGGGGGTCGTCCAGGGATGCCGCCATATCAGGGAAAAAGAGTTTAGACGCCTTAATAATTTCTTCGTCTATCTCCACCAGAAAGACTTTTTCAATTCCGGAGTGTTTAAGCACCTCTCGCAGTACAGCTCCATCACCGCCGCCCACGACTGCAACGGTTTTCGGCGATGGATGCGCATGCATTACAACATGGGTCAGCATTTCATGGTAGAAAAACTCATCCCGTGAAGTGAGCTGCACTATACCATCCAAAACCATCATTCTGCCAAAGTACGGATTTTCCACCACCAGTATCTCCTGGAAGGCGCTTTCCTTGCGTAGTAAAACAGCATCCACCTCGTACGCATACTCGATCGGAGAAAAAGGCTCTTTGTCGTTCAAACGTATCATGGCTCTATCCTTATCCTACATACTAGATTTTTTGGTAGACTCTTGGTAAAAGTATCACAAACAAATAAAAACTCACTCGAAAATACATTATACAAAAGACCCGGCACTGTATGCCTTAAAAACCTAAAACATGAGCTGCCGCCGTATTTCTATGGCTTCCTAGAGTTATAATAGCGGCCATGGACGATCGCAGAAAAGTCGCGGGTGCCGCCGGGCGTATATCGGCAGCTACATTCATCAGCCGGATTCTCGGATACGCCCGTGATGTGATTTTCGGTTCTCTATTTGGAACCGGCCTGGTTATGGACGCCTACCTGGTCGCTTTCCGCATACCTAATCTTTTCCGTGAGATATTCGCCGAGGGCTCAATGTCAGCGGCCTTTGTTCCGGTGCTGACGGAAACGCAGGAACTCCAGGGCAAAAATGAAGCACGGCTCCTGGTACGAACAACCTTTACATTTATTCTTACTTTTGTAGGAGGCCTCTGTGTCGCAGGAATGTTTTTCGCACCGTCAATAGTCTCGGTCATTGCGCCGGGCTTTCTAGATAATCCGGAAAAGTTCAGAACAACCGTGCTTCTTACCAGAATAATGTTTCCCTTTCTTCTGTTTGTCAGTCTCGCGGCCATGTCCATGGGAAGCCTGAACACAAAAGGAGTTTTCTTCCTGCCGGCTCTTGCTCCGGCAGTACTCAACATCGTTACTATAACTGTTGTTCTTACTCTGGTTTCCCGGATAACTCCACCGATAGTAGCTGTAGCCATTGGTATCGCATCAGGCGGCTTTGCCCAGTTCGTCATCCAGCTTCCATCGTTTTTCCGCAGGGGCTATTCACTTCTGCCCTCGTTCAACTTTGCCCATCCAGGCCTTAAAAAGATGTTGTTGCTGATTCTGCCTGTTGTTCTTGCAATGTCCACAAACCAGATAAATATTTTTGTGACGAACATACTGGCTTCATACCTGCCTGAAGGAAGCATAACCTACCTTTATTACTCAATGAGGCTTATCCACTTTCCGATAGGTATATTCGGAGTGGCGATGGCCACGGCAGTGCTGCCAACTCTTTCGCGGCAGGCACTTGCCGGAGACACAAGTAAGCTGCGTGAGACGTTCTCGTTTTCGCTTCGGCTGCTTTTCTTTATAACCATTCCTGCCATGACCGGCCTTATAGCTCTGCGTGTTCCGATCGTGAGCACACTTTTTCAGCACGGCAAGTTCGGACCCGACGGCACTGCCGGAACCGCGTCAGCTCTTCTTTTTTATTCGGCCGGCATCTGGTCAATGGTCGGTATGCGGGTGGTTGCTTCAACCTTTTATTCTATGCAGGATACAAAAACCCCGGTACGCATGGCAATGATCGGAGTTGGCTCCAATATTGCGCTCAGCATTATTCTTATGAGACCCATGGGGCATAACGGCCTTGCCCTTGCCAACGCCTTGGCTTCCGGAATCCAGTTCGTTCTTCTGCTATACTTTCTACGTAAAAAAATAGGAAGTGTGGACGGCGGTAGGATTCTGTCATCTTTTGTTAAAACCACCGTAATTTCGGCTCTCATGGGTCTTGCCGGATGGTGGATCACCAGGTCAGGTCCGTGGCTTGCAAAAACAGGTGCAGGAGAAGGGGAAAAGGTTTTGCTGCTTGGAGCCAGCGTGACACTGTCTGTTCTATTTTACCTGGGAATAAGCCATTTGATGGGAAGTGAAGAGCTGAACTACCTGGTACAAATGAGAAGATCAAAAAACGATGGAGGACAACAATAATGATAATTAAACAGTTCGTAGTGGGACCACTGGAAGTAAACTGCTGGATCGCCGGAGACGAGACCACGCGCGAGGCTATAGTGATCGATCCGGGCGATGAGCCGGACCGCATCCTGGACTGGATAAAACAAAAAGGCCTGAAGGTGAAATACCTGGTCTGCACACATGGACACTTTGATCACGTAGGAGCATTGCCGGAGCTGAAAAATTTCTTTACAGAAGCCGAAATACTACTTCACAAAGATGAACTGCCTGTATACGAACGTGCAGGTGACATGGGCCGTCTTTGGGGTTTCAGCTTAGAAAAACTCCCAAATCCCGACCGCTTTGTGGAAGATGGCGACGAGATCAAAATAAGTGGCATATGCGCAAAAGTCATACATACACCAGGCCACTCTCCGGGCGGCATATGTCTTCTTAACGATGGAATACTCTTTAGCGGAGATACCCTGTTTGCAGGCTCTATCGGCCGGAGTGACCTGCCGGGCGGCGACTATAACATCCTGATAAACTCTCTTAAGAAACTCTCCGGGCTTTCTGATAGCATCACAGTACACGCAGGGCATGGCCCCTCGAGCACCATCGGACAAGAGAAGAGCAGCAATCCATTTATGAGTGGTATTTAGCAGGTTTCAACAAGTTTTTCTTGCAAAGAAGATAGCAAGCCTTTAGAATTAGATGTATGATTATCGGCCTGTATCACTTTATAAAATCATCCGGAATTCGTCTTTTTTTCCTGATGGCGCTGGTGTCTATTCCTTTGGGCGGTTGCGGCGGCGGCGAAGTTAAGTCAAACAGGGACTCCATTCTTACAGCAGAAGCCATTGCCATGGCTAAAAAAATCTTTGATAATTACGGCAGCCGGGATTTCGATTCAGCACACAGTTATATTTCACCGACTTTCGAAACATTCCGGTTTGATACAAATTTTAAGAAGATCAAACATACGATCAGTGTTCATCGGGTCAAAATAGCCGGCCAAAAAATTCGTATAGTACTGGGATGGGAGGCTGACTGGACACTGGATTCGGAAAGAACATCATCAGGTGGGCAATGTACGATGACTTTTTCTATGGACTCAGGTAAGTTGATAGACCTGGATGGTGATAACCCCTTTGCCGTACCTCAAAGAGAAAAGTAATGAAAACCAAAAGGAAGTAAAACTGCTTTGGCAAAATGATTACTCACCTTCAGAATCAAGCTTTTCCAACACTATAATATAAAATGAGCGGTTTTAGTCTAGAGGCAGGGTTTAAGCCTACCGGTGACCAGCCCGAAGCTATTGAAGCCCTGACAAACGGCGTGCTTTCAGGTCAAAAACACCAGACACTTTTAGGTGTAACCGGCTCCGGCAAAACATTTACAATAGCGAACGTCATCGAACAAGTGCAGAAACCTACACTGGTTATAGCCCACAATAAAACACTGGCTGCACAGCTTTACTCGGAATTCAAGGCCTTCTTTCCTGAAAATGCGGTTGAGTATTTCGTCAGCTACTACGACTACTACCAACCGGAAGCCTATCTGCCTGCAAGCGATACCTATATAGATAAAGACTCGGCTATAAACGATGACATCGACAGATTGCGTCACTCGGCCACACGCGCCGTGCTTGAACGCAGCGATGTAATCGTGGTCGCCTCGGTCTCATGCATCTACGGCATAGGCTCGCCCCAGGAATACATGGACATGCACCTGGTGGTCGAGGTTGGGCAACGGATCAAGTATGACTCATTCTTACGCCGGCTTGTGGATATTCTCTATATCAGGGACGACAATGACCTTAGACGCGGTGCCTTCAGAGTCAGAGGTGACACTGTGGAAATCGTACCCTCTTTCTCTAACGACCTGGCGATTCGGGTAGAATTCTTCGGCGATGATATTGATGCCATAACAGAGTTCGATCCTATCACAACGAAAACCTTCCGAAGCCTGGATAAAATAGCAATATTTCCAAACAGTCATTGGGTAACCTCAGGCGAAAGAATGCATGCAGCCATGGAAACCATCAAGGATGAACTACAAGAGAGAATCACATTTTTCAATAAGCAAAACCGGCAAGTAGAAGCGGCGCGCATTGAACAGCGCACACTATTTGACCTGGAGATGCTGCAGGAATTCGGATATTGCCATGGAATTGAAAACTACTCGCGGCACCTATCCGGCCGGGCGCCGGGCGAGCCGCCATACTCGCTAATAGACTATTTTCCCGAGGATTTTCTTACTGTTATTGATGAGTCTCACGCAACAGTACCCCAGATACGTGGCATGTATGCCGGGGATAAATCCAGAAAGAGTACTCTTGTTGAGTATGGTTTCCGCCTGCCATCGGCCCTGGACAACAGGCCTTTGCAGTTCGATGAATTTGAAAAAAGAGTCAGGCAGGCGATTTATGTTTCAGCAACACCAGGCCCTTACGAACTCGAAAAAACCGGAGGGAAGGTGGTCGAACAGGTGATCCGGCCCACCGGCCTCATGGATCCGAAAATAATCCTGAGGCCGGTGGAAGGCCAGGTTGACGATCTATACAACGAAGCTCTTAAAAGAATTCAACTCTCCGAACGTGTGCTGGTAACCACGCTTACAAAGCGCATGGCCGAAGATCTGACAGATTACTACGAGGAACGCGGAGGAATAAAGGTTCGATATCTTCACTCCGATATAGATACACTTGAACGCGTCGAGATACTACGGGATTTACGAAAAGGTGAATTCGATCTTCTTATCGGCGTGAATCTGCTTCGCGAGGGCCTGGACCTGCCCGAGGTTTCGCTTGTGGCTGTCATGGACGCAGATAAAGAAGGTTTTCTGCGTTCCAGCCGGTCACTGATCCAGACTGCCGGCAGAGCTGCAAGAAATATAAACGGAGAGGTTTTTTTCTATGCGGATACGGTAACCGGCTCTATGAAAACCGCTATTGACGAAACAAGACGGCGGCGAAAGCGCCAGGCAGAGTACAACCACTACCACGGAATCACGCCCAGAAGCGTCAGCCGTCCCGTTAAAGACGCCCTGGAGAATATTTACGATAGAGAGTATCACACTGTTTCTATTGTTGCCGAAGAAGCCGCAAACTATGGAGCTATTGACGATGCTGCACTGGAAAAACTCGAATCAGAGATGAAAGAGGCGGCACGGGAATTGAAATTTGAAAAAGCAGCCGAAATCAGGGATAAAATCAGGGCTATACGTAAACTACGGATAGAGGTTTAACCTAATTCTTAAAGGAGGTTTTTATGAGCGGAAATTCTTCGTACACAGATAGATTTTTAAACGGATACAGGTTTTTCGATGACCGTACCGGATTCATGCTGAACTATGCCGGAGCCTCCGGCTTTGACCTGAACCATGTGCTTAAAAGAGATAAAAAAGAGATCAGGACAGCCCTGAAATATATGCAGCAGGTTGAATCCGGAAAGGCTGTAAACGTTTCCGAGGGGCGAAAAGTTGACCACTTCAACCTAAGAAAGGGCGCAGGCCTCCGAAAATCCCTGGATCTGTGGCAAGAGATCAGCAATGCTGTCGAAAAAATCAAAACCGGAAGAGTTCTAAATGAGAAAAAGAAGAGCTACACAGACGTAATAATGAACGGCATAGGCGGCTCTTTTCTCGGCCCCTTGATGACCTTGATCGCTAAGCACGGCAATGACTACAACTTCGGTTGCCGACTTCCTTTACGTATACATTTTTTAAGCAATACCGATGCCGAGAGCTTCAACAATCTTATGCGAAAGCTTAATCTCACAAGAACGATAATGGTTAATATCTCCAAGTCCGGAGGCACGGCTGAAACAGCAGGCAATATGGAGGCGTTTAACAACCTGCTATCGGCAAAAAAACTTAAGCCGGGCAGACATAACATAACCGTAACAACTCCGGAATCACCGTTTGACCTATACAGCCGCAAAAACGGATTTATGCACATTTTTCATATGAACAATGAAACAGGAGGGCGAACATCTGTCGGCAGCGCAGTCGGCATGGTGCCTGCCGCCTTTGCCGGGCTTGCCTTTGAAAATTTCCTGCAAGGAGAGTCCTATATGGATAAAATTACCAGGCGGACCGACTTGCTTAGAAATCCGGCCTTGATCCTGGCTCTTATCATAAACGACGTGATAATCCGTGAGGGACATAAAAACCAGATAATGCTCGGCTACAGCGATTCCCTTAGAGAAATGGCCCACTACTTCCAGCAGCTTTTTATGGAATCACTTGGAAAGAAAAAAACCCTTAAAGGACGTGTAAGAAAAGAGCCGACGGGTTTAACTATTATGGGAGGCGTCGGCACCGGAGAACAGCACGCCTTTATGCAACAGGTCCAGGAAGGTATACGAGACTGTTTCGTTCATTTTGTAAGCTTCAGCAAACGTTCGACTGATTTCGAAAACACCAAAGCGGGAAGCATGGGAAGGCAGCTCCTAGCCTTTCTTGAGGGGACAAAGCGTGCTTTAATCGAAAACAAGCGTGACTTTGTCTCACTCGTATTCCAAGAACAAAGCGAATTCAATATGGGAATGCTCGTGGCGCTTGAAGAACGTGTTGTCACCTTTCTGGGCGGTATGTGGGGCATTAATCCCTTTGACCAGCCAGGCGTTCAGGCAGGCAAGCTTTCAGCAGACAACCACAATCGCATATCAAAAATGGTGGTTTCAAAAATTCTTAAAACAGGAAGCTTCAAGGGGTCTGCCTTGGATATGAGCCTTGAGCTGGGAGAATCTAAAGAAGAAGTTCCGTCAATTGAGGCAATACTGCTTGATATCGTTTACAACCATAAAGTTGCAGGCGCTTACCCCGGACTGGAAAGTTTTAAATGCTCAAAAAAATGGAAAGCCAGCATTTTTTCGTTCTCTATCTCAAACGTATAGGGGCGGATTTAAACCCGCCCCTATAAAATGAATAAAACTTTTACCGATATCCAATCGGCATACTTTAATTATCAACCAAAGTCATCATCATAAGCACCGCTGTCACCATAACCGCCATCGTATCCGCCCATATCATTGTATCCGGCGGTATCACCATAGCCTCCGGAGTCAACAGTACAGTTAGTCGGATTAGCCGGTAATGTACATGCAAATAAGAGTGCTGGAATTATAAGCAGGCCCAAAAGCGTTTTTATCAGGCCACTTTTTTTCAACATCACTCTCATAAAGCGCTATTTTTAGTCGTAACCACCATCATCGCCGTAACCACCGTCGTCGTCACCGTAGCCACCATCATCATCACCATAACCGCCATCATCACCGTAGCCACCATCGTCGCCGTAACCGCCATCGTCACCATAACCGCCTGAATCAGGCATATGATGCCCCGTAGGTAAGGTGCAGGCAAATAGAATCATCGGTATTACAAAAATGCTCATTATCAGAGCTATCATCTTTTTTCTCATGTCACTCATCTCCTTCTCTATTTTACCAATAAGACAGGAATTTCGGATTTATTAGCTACTTCTCTGCTAACGCTTCCCATCAAAAACTTTGAAACTCTCTTACCTCTGGAACCGATAACAATCATATCCACGCCCTCTTCTTTTGCCGCCTCAAGAATCTCATCAGCAGGATGGCCGGATTTAATAACCGTCTTTATACCGGATGTTATTCCTTTGGCTTCCAGATCTTTCTTGTAATAATCCAGAATTGCATTGGCCTTTTTATCTAAGGCAGCCTGAATTTCAGTTCCTTTCAGGCTCTCTCTCAGTTCGGACATTTCGGCGACACCAAGCATCTCATCTATTAATGATCGGCCTTCGAATTTCTCCACGTAAACCAAAACAATAGCCTCAGGCCGCAAACAAGAACAAATATTGCCGGACATCTCAAATGCGGCCTTTGCTCCCTTTGTATCATCCACTGCAATCAGTATTTTTTTCATATTCTCACCCACTTTATTTATTAGTTATGTATGAGCTTTTCAAAAGTTATACACGAGCAAAACAAGCCTATTTAGGTCATTACAGTCATTGCCTTCCCTTTAATAGACAATAGAGAGGTTTCCTGTAGCAGGTTATGATTAGTGATAGCCGCCGCCGTAGCCACCACCGCCGCCATAACCACCGCCGCCGCCGTAGCCACCACCGTAGCCACCACCGCCGCCGTAGCCGCCACCGTAACCACCGCCATAACCGGCATCATCACCTGTTCCGGATGAAACAATACCATGACGGTCAACTTCACGGGGAGCCACACCGTAGCCTATAAGGAAACCAAGAAAACCTACAATTACAACAACTGCTACCCAGAGTGGTGTCTTCATTACCAATCTCCTCCTGTTATTAAAAAGTTTTTAAAACCACTTTAGACTTTTTTAATCATCCACTTCCACTTTCCGCCTTCCTCTGCCTTTTCCACAATCTGATCTCCGGTTGTGGCGCACATGGAAGTAATGGATTCTCCGGAAGAGGGGTTATCAAATACCAGTTCTAGTGTATCACCAACATTGATTTTCTCGAGAGCCTTCTTACAGTAAATCTGAGGATGAGGACAGACATACCCTGTCACATCCAGCATAAAAGTATTGTCACCTGTTTTCTCAAATTTCATAGCCATAGCAAACTTCCTCCTTATTACGATCTGAAATATTTTCTAAATAATTATCCGAAAATTATCTAAAAATCAAAAGCAGCCATCTCTTTGGCCATCTTTCGCTCTGTCCACCAGTTGAAGAACCTAACTCCTATAAACGCACCGCCTACCATACCGATTCCGAACATCCACCCGCTCGGGTCACCCATCGAAATTCTAACGAAAAATGCCCCGACATTACAACCAAGAGCAAGCCTGGAGCCTAAACCCATAAAGAAACCACCAAGAATAGCCCACATGGCAAGCTCTTTTGTAGGTTTTTTGAATTTGAATTCTTTCTGATAAAGAGCCATCATGCAAGCTCCGCCGATAAGGCCGAGCGACATCCAGTCGGCCGGGTTAAACAAGGGATTGGGAACTCCGTTTGCGAGACCAAAATATATATTGTCCATCATATCAATGCCAAGTCTCTGGAAGACCCATCCAACCCACTGGGCCTCCTGCGTAGTCACATACCAGTACCCGGGGTCAAAAACCGTACCCTTGGCGGACAGGCCATAAGTTATACCCATCCTCTGCATGAGTTCACCGAAGTTATGCACACCAAAAGCAAGCTGCAATTTTTTCATCACAAACATATGCAGACCGGCGGAAATTCCAAGAACCAGGCCGGCTATAGCGGTCCTTTTAGACGACATTATCATGCCCCAGTATCCGGCAAGCTCCGCGCCGAGGCCACCAACAGGTCTTCCCTCTGCCCGCATTTTATTATGGTAGTTTTTCCTCGCCCAGAAGATATAAACAACAACAAGCACAAGAGCCGCCGGTATTATGGTGTTTATCAGAGAGTCACCGATAAAGAACCTGGCAGCTCCAAATTTCTCACGGGCCCACGGCAGTTCAGCCACCTGGATTGCAGGTTTGGGCCAGACATGACCGGCAAGATACTGGTCCACCCATCCGTCGGTAACATTGACTTTTGCGGGAATCCATGTAGCCTGTGCCGCCTTATCCCGCCATGACTGAGGCATAAGGTTGTTGGTCCATCCCCCCATTTTTACAAATACCGCCTGGGTAACACTAAGCGACAAAACAACGATAACGGAAACTCCGTTACCCTCACCTATCTTATAAAGAGAACCTGATGCGCAACCACCAGCCAGTGTCATGCCAATGCCGAATAAAAGCCCTGCTATTGTCGAATGGAAACCAAACGGAGCTGCATGGAAGGCGCTAGCATTCATAGTTGACGCAAAAGCACCGATAATACTGAAAAAGACCATGGCCACCATGATACCAACAACCATTCTTGGCACCTTGACGGCAAACAGATCCCTGAACGCCGACGCAAAACAGAACCTTCCGTACTGAAGACACATGCCATAAGAAACACCAAACCACATATAAGCTGCAATATAGATGTAGTACTCATCCATAAGCTTATATGGTCCTATGCTAATCACCGAGAAAACAGCCAGAATTATGTAAATCCACTTACTGTTTCTTTTTTCCAATGCGTCCACTTTTCTACCTCCTTAATTTATATTAGTTTGAAAATTCGGATAATATCGAAAACCCATTAACAGTTCTGCAAGGGCAATATAAGAAGCCTTCAGGTGTAAAATAACAGTTTTTCATATTTAAGCAATTTAGTCAAAATAAATCAAAGAGTTACAGAATTTCTTAAACATCAAAAAAATCTGTGCGACTATGATAACAGATAAGATGGAATTATGGCAATGTTTTTTCATACATAATTTTTTTTCATATCAATGGTGTAGTACAGCAGAGCACCCGGGAAAAAGTCAAGTTACAAGCCGATCCGCATTAAGAGTATCCATCATTTATATATGGTTACAATCGGTTTATATCTAAATACCCCCCTGTAAGTGAATGCCGCCACTATACTGCGTCCCTCGGTTTTTATCCTGACATTGTCTGGAAGCACAGGGTCTGCTCTGTTGGATATCACAACCACCGCATCGGCTATGAAGTTTTTTTTATCAGCAGGAACGTAGTACTCAGGGACTTCGTACTCCCAGGTAAACCTGAGTGAAGATGTTTTAACCCATTCCTCCAAAATAGGTTTTTTGTAGTCATAAAAAATATTTTTATCAGTAAAGTAATCAAGGATAGGCACAGCGACAACCGGGTTGACCGCAGTTCTTTTCTGAGGCAGAGTGAATACCTCTATGTTTTCAGCATCCAGAGTGTCCAGAAACAGGCCCGCATTTTTCATATTCATAGCGCTCATCCTCTGAAGTGAAGGCAAAAAGACAAATACCGCAATAACAATTGAGGAAACAAGAACACACGAAGCTATAAATCTCTTGACCTGCCTGTCCGTAATACAATGCAGTCCATAGGAGGCCATCAGTGCAAGCATGGGGAAAACAACCATTACATAGCGGCTTCTGCGTATCTGAAGCAGAACCACAAGCAGCAATAGCCAGCTTATAATCAGGTATTTTAAGTCTTTTTTCCTTAATGCCGCATAAACAGAATATAAAGCCGCAATTGTGATAAACGGATGCACCTGGTAACAAAAAGTAGACAAAAAGCTCTCTCCCCACCGTTTCAAACCAGGCATTTGATACTTCCGAAGAAATATTATCTGCTCTGAAATCACATCAAATTTATATAAAACAACAGCTCCAATAAAAATAGACGAAACCAAAGCTACTAACAATCCCCGATAGAGAACATCACGGTTCATAGCCAGACGAAATACGCCGGGATTTTCAGTGCTCTGAGAAACAAGATAAACGAAAAAAACAACGCCTGTAACAGAAAGCATCAGCCACGCCGAATATTTCGAAAAAAAGGCCAGAAATATGGAAACAGAGGCAAACAGTATCATATTTGCGCCTCCCCGCTCCATGGCTTTTATAAATGCAAAGATCACAAGAGTGAGAAAAAACATCACAGGCACATCAACAAGCATTAGAGGCACCTGTGTAAAAAGATAAGGCATTCCCAAAAGCATAAGCCCGGCATAAAAACCAAGGCTTTCATTCCAGAGAGTTTTACCTATCAGGCAGGTAAGCACAACGGTCATTGAAAAAAGAAGAGTCGTAAAAACCTGGATGTAAATTCTGGATTCACCAAAGAACTTAAAAATCAAGCCGTAAAAAAAAGACATTATCGGAAGGTCGGTCCAGATATTGATATCCCGGCCCCATTGAGTTATAAAATATTTTATTCCATATAGTTCAAGATGTTTGGCCTGTGTGAAATACCTTGAGATATCCACAATAACCTCGGGTTCTCGCCATAAAACCGCGCCCAGGCCAAAAGATAGAACAAACAGAAGTACGGATGAATACTGTTTGGGAAACGGAATTCTCAACAAAGCATACGAAGCAAGCATTCCAGTTACAAGAATAAGAACAATTTTGCTTATGTCCAGACCTATAAACACCCACTTCCAGCTCGTAAGCCTGTTGTCGTCTAAAATCCGGAAAGTATAAAGACTCAGAAAAACGGACAAGGTAAGCAGCGAGATTATAAGAATATAGGCGTTTTTATTCTTAGAAGAGGGGGGAGCTGACATAATAATCAAACAGAAAAGGGGGGCTTGACGCCCCCCTCCAGGTCATGAGTGAAAGTGGTGAAAATAAACTTAAACTTATTTTTCGACCGGGAAGTTCTTTTTGGCGGCATTGCCGATAGCCTTCTTCATGAAATTGCCGCCCATGTAACCTTTACCCCAGGCGGTATATCCGAATGCCAGTACTTTGGCGTCATAGCCTAGAGCACGCAAGGCAACAACCGGAAGATTCTGGGTCTGACCGGTAAGACAGTAAAGAATAAGTTTCTTGTCTTTCGGAAGCTTCTTTAAGTTCTCGGGCTTTAACATTACGTTATACGGCATAAATATGGCTCCGGGAATATGACCGGCTTTATACATCTTAATGGACGGTCTCACATCCACAACCAGAAAGTCATTCTTTTTTTCCTTTATCCACTGATTAAGCTGATCAGCCTTAACCTGCCAGTGCTTAGCCTTCATTCCCTTTTCCAGAACAGCATCAAGCTTAGCCGCAAGCGCTTCGTCATATGCCTGCACTGAAGGAACAACCGCTGCCGACATCAAAAACAACCCAATTAATACTCCCAGAAACACTGCAATACTTCTTTTTTTCATCACCTCAATACCTCCATCTTAAGATTTTTTGAGTTTTATATCTCCGGGTAAAACCCGGTTTTGCCGAACAATCACGCCGTCATACTTTTCTATATGAGTGGACAGATTATGACATAATGACTCAAAATGTCAACCTGAACAAACTGCATATTCCAGAGTGCCGGAGGCCAACCAAAATGATAGAAGAAAAGCCCGGGGCAATCCTCAATCCTTCATCATCAAACCTTCCTCCTTTGGTTACGGACTTATTAAAACCGGAGCAATACCCTCACAACCCAAAAAACATTACTCTTGTCCAAACTCATATTTCATATGTTTTCATTGCAGACACTTATGTTTACAAAATAAAAAAACCTGTTAATTTCGGTTTTCTGGACTTCAGTTCCCAGGAGAAAAGAAGGTATTTTTGTGAAGAGGAAAACCGGCTCAACCGTCGCACATCAAAAGACATATATCTTAAGGTTGTGGACATATCCGAAAAAAATGGCCGATACTTCCCTGAAGATTCTTCAAACCCGGTCGAAGCCGCAGTGAAAATGAGACGTCTGCCGGATGAACTGATGTTTTACAACCTGATTCTGGTAAACAGGGTAACGGATGAGATGCTTAGCCGGATAGCCGGCACAATTGCAGACTTTCACCTTAATGCAGAAACCAGCGAAGATATCTCCCGCTATGGAGGGTTCGATTTAATTCAGAGCCATTCTATTGAAAACTTCGAACAGATCAAGCCATACATCGGAAAAACGATAGAACTGGGCCTGTATAAAAGCCTCCTGGCTCAGACTACGAAGTTTATAACCGAAAATAAAAAAAAGTTTCTATCCAGAGTTGAAAACGGCTGCATAAGGGACTGCCACGGAGACCTTCGCCCTAAGCATATATTTGTGAGCGACCGAATAGATATAATCGACTGCATCGAATTCAACCAATCTTACCGTCTGCAAGACACGGCCTCTGATATCGCCTTCCTGACAATGGAGCTGGATTATATGCGCCGCTCAGATTTATCCATAACTATATTAAATGATTACCTCTCGTATACCGCGGACTATGATATGGTTTCTGTTATAAACTTCTATAAGACTTACCGTGCCATAGTTCGCGGTAAAGTGGCTTCTATGACGGCTTCCGACAAAAGCATACCGACAGAAGCCCGGCAAGAGGCGGCCGGACAGGCTAAAAAATTCTTTCACCTGGCTGAAAACTATACAAGAAAAAAGGAGATAGAGAAGAAACACCTCACCCTGGTTATTACCTGCGGTTTAAGCGGCAGCGGAAAATCAAGAGCCGCTGGCAAGCTTGCCAAAGAGATAGGGGCGATCGTTATAAGGTCAGACTCGGTCAGAAAATCGCTTGCAGGCCTGCAGGTGACAAAACATTATAAATACGGTTTTGAAGAGGGGATCTATTCAAATAAAGATTCAGAACGAACCTATAAGAGAATGCTTGATCAAGCTAAAAAAGCTCTCATGGCCGGCTGGCCGGTTATTCTTGATGCCACTTTCGGCAAACGCAGGTTCAGAGATGATGCCAGGGCTCTATCCCAAAAAACAGGTGTACAGTTTCGCATTCTATGGTGCGAAGCGCCAATTGCCGTTCTAAGAGAAAGGCTGTCAAAGAGGCTCACCAGCCCCGGCAAATTATCACATGAACCATCAGACGCAGGGCCGGAAATACTGGAACTTCAGGCACGCGGCTTTGAGCCTTTAAACGATGAAGAGAAAAAATTCACTTGATCTCTTCATCCAGCCAGGCCTTGGGCTCTGTAATCATCATAAGAGGCGGGTCAAACTGTATTTCAATGATAGTTCCGTTTGAAGACTGCATGAACCCTTTTGCACCGCCAGACTTATTCACCTGGACACTTACGGATGAAGGCATACCCTCGCCGGCTTTTATAACTCTTGCGACGGCCTCTTGTGTGCCTGAAGCAGCCACTTTTTCTTTCTGGGCTTCAAATGTGTAATCTTTATAAGCCGAGCCTGTCTTGTAGTAAACCGAGTACAGGTTACTTTCGCCTCCAAGACTGCACGCCGCGGCATCAGGCATAAACGTCGGCCAGACCACCAGGCCTCCAACAACCGCAGGCGAAGTAATCACTCTTTCGCCGGTGTGGGTAAGAACCTGCCCTTCGAAATCTACGGATTCAACAAGACTGCTGCTGTTATGGTAAATTGCCCAACCATCGTAATTCTCTACAATATTGGTCTCAAGCGTGCTGAAATCAGTACCCGTACAAGTTGTTGCATCAGCATTCTCCGCGCATATAACTACATCAGAGACATCAAGAAGATTTGTGTACTCATTAAAACACGAGCCGTCCCAGCAAAGGTCTTTGACCCCGTAAAATCCGCTGTTTGTCGGCTGATTTTTGTCGGCCGAGCCAAGAAACTGCCCGGTTCCGAAAAAGACCCATAATTTTCCGACCTCATCCAGCACAGCAACAGGAGCAGATGTTACCCGCCTCGCCTTATCGTTGCCGGATGTGTCGATTTTACTGATGTCTGCAAGAGTCGAAAGTGTCCAGCTTGATGGGCTGTTAAAAGTTCCATTACCGGTAGTAAGTCTCAGCATCTTTGTATTCCATATCGGCACACATGTTGCCGGAGATGCGCAATCTGCGTCGGTATTACAACTTGCCACCAGTGAGTCACTACATACATTACCGCCGGCCTGATAGTTTTCAGCAATATATATCGCATCCACAGCATAATCAAGGTCAACATCCACGGTTATAGGGTTAGACATAAAAGCGTTCGCGCCACTACCACTAGTGGCAGGGAATTTCCAGAAATTTGTACCCTCTATCCACGAACTTATTACACCGTTTGTGCCTGAGGAAATTTTAAGCACGTAGATGTTTCCAGGCTGAAAAGCCGTAAGGTTGGAATTGGTGTCGTAGTTTGTAGGACCGGAGCCGAATATCGCAAACCACTCACAGTTGGCGCCGCTGGAATCACATGTTCTTGCCACTGCCGGGTAAGACATGCTAAGGCCAAGGTCTGGATCGGAAAATGTCCAGAGAACTCTGGGGTTCTTAGGATCGGTTACATCAAGTGCAAAGTATTCCGGAGTAGTGTTGATACTTTCCTTTGCTCCATACCTGAGCCCGCCGATAAGAATTGTTCCCCAGCCTAGAGCCTCACCGTCAAGCCCTATGTGCGTAGTGGTGTCACGCGTAAAAATCTTCACATCGGACACCTTCGGCTGCAGATCCACGTAATAGACATGGGTGTAATCATTACGCATAAGCAGGCTGAGATCAGGAAGAACACCGCGAGGAACAAAACCCCATAGTTCATCGCCAAGTTCCGGTGAACTTGCATCGCCGGCACATTCGGTATCGTCAATCTCCCATGATTTATCGCTGTCACCACCCTTGCAGTACCTTAACTTATTGATGTCGTAGAAGCCGGCGTTAAAAGCATGAAGCATTCCATCGTTTGCACCGGCATACACCACATGTCTTCTATCAATATAGTTGAGTTTAAAGTAGTAATAAGATAAGTCATTGTATAAAAGATCATAATTTTCTTTGGGCTGAGGCACCACCATGGGTGTGGAATAAACCAGGTCTCCAAGCTTCCAAACCCTTGTTTCCGGGGCAATAGGTCCGTTGCCGTCTAAGTCAAGCAACATATCTCTTGATCTGTATTCCGAGACATCTATCCCCCTTATATAATTTATTATGTCGGCCGCATCAGCAGATGACCCCACACCCAGTGCCGCCTGAAGATCTGTAACCGCAGCGTTCCCATCATGAAAAGTTCCCTTGATCAGGTCTTCACTCAAACCTGTCGAATCATAACCATTCAACGTGGTAAATATCTTTCTGGAATTCGCATCCCCGGCCCACAACCTCTCTCCGGCATCCCAGATAGTATTTATATCATCCAGGCTAACCGTAATCGCCGTACCAGTAGGATTGCCCTGGTCATCCACCCCGCCGGGATAGCGGTTTACCTTGGTTTCAGCTGCGGCCAAATCAAAATACATGCTGATAATAGTATTTGCATCGGTACAGCCAACCGGATCGTCAGGTCCGTAGCAAAGCCTGGCATCACCTCTTGAATCCTCCCTTATGTTGCCGTGTTTGTCCAGGAAAAGCCCATGCACGTTGCCGACCCATGCCACGCCATTTTTCTTAGGATTAAAATAAGCCTGATAAACAGCGCCTTCCCCATCGCCTGATGTCGAAAGCACGGCCGATGAAGTGCCCGAAGAGGCTCTTTCGAGTATGGAGTTGATCGCTGTCATAAGGCTATCGTAAAGCACTGAACCCTCACCGGCCTCAAAGTAATTATCAGGAATATTCTGGGCATCTCCGTCCTGGTTCCATTCAGACTGCAGATCCGGAAGATTATTGTTATTCTGATCAATAAAACCACCGTACTTGGCGCTTGTAGAGAGAATAGCCCTGCCAACGCCGGATTCGTCAAAGGCGAAAACTGTATAGGTTGTAATATGCTGTGTTCCTTCAAGGTCAGGCCTAAGGTCAGTTTTATGGGCATAGAAAGCCACTCCCTCAAGATAATAAGTGCCCTCCATGGAGTTTGCCGCCGTATCATACTCATCTGCCCAGGGTAAACCCGCCAGGTTTGTTAAAGATGCAGTAGTAGCCAGTTCGTTTGCCGCAATCGAATCCATATAGGTTTTAACATCAAAGTTTGAATCAGAAACCTGGGCTACCGTCCCGCTCCAGAATCCACCCGGAATATTCATATCTTTGGTCGATTCGCCGTCTGTAAGCACAATCATGAAATTATCCTGACACCAGTATTCAATCGGATCCACGCTTGGATAGTCATCAACTTCGTAGGCAGGACCAGCGGCTGCCTGCTGGTAATAACGCACAGCCTCGTACATAGTTTCGGCCAGTGGCGTCCAGGTACTCGGGTCTTCGCTTTCGATGTTGGTAACAAGATCAGTAAGAGGGCCGCCCAGTTCTGTTTTGACATAACCTCCATCCTCTTGGGTACTGCCTCCGTCTTCATACTTTTTCCCGGTAGCGTTAAAAAACATCAGGCCCCACCTTACCCGGTCGTATGTCTTCTGCACTATTCCTTCAGGCACAGTGGTGCCGACATTAATAACCACCCTGTAAACACTTACATTGTTTCTGTTACAAGCACCGAATCTCGGGTCGGTACAGACACGGAACACCGAGTAACCATTCTCTGAATATACCCTGTAGGTCTGGCCGCCGTACCCTTTCCATCTGTTCCTGTCCGCTTTTGGAGCAGCTATAAGAAAATTATCCGTGCTTGGATCACGCGGTTCAACCTTACCGCCCACCAGAACCTTTCTTGCCACATCCACTCTTCGCATGGTAAGCCAGTTAAGAAAACAGCCTTCCCATACTCCGGCAGGATCTTTGAAAAAATACTCTTCATTCAACGCAGGGACAGGGCTTGGGTTTGACTCGGCATTACCATAATAAGAGTACATTATTTGCGATGCGTCATCAGGGTTGCATTCGAAATATCCGTAATAGTTGGTGGAAGGATCAAAATTAGTATCACTGTTCATGCGCCTGTTCGATCTGCCCGGTTTTTTGTAGGCGAATTCGTACATGCTTCCGGAGTTGTCAAGAACAAGAAGAATATTAGGTTTAACCAGCTCCTGCGTAAGAACAAAAGGCGGGTATGCCGTCTTCTCAATTATATCGACTGAACAACCGCTTGCGTCACCTATAATGCTGATCGAAAAAGACTTCCGCCTGGTAACACCGTTAGCGTCTGATATGGACACCGTAAAAGAGAAGTCGCCTACTGCTGTTGGAATTCCTGTTATGCTTGTAGAGGGGGTGCCAAGAGCTGTCAACTCAAGTCCCGGCGGCAAAGACCCGGCCAAAACATTCCAGGCATAAGGCGTGGTGCCTCCTTCTCCGGTTACAGTAGCGGAATAAGAAACACAGGCATTACTATCCGTAGGCAGACTGTTTGTAAGAATTATAAGATCGTTTTGGGCAATATAAAGATCGAACCATTTACTGGTGAAATTGGCGCCGTCGGTAAGCTCCACAAGAAAGTAATATGAGCCTTCCGCTGTCGGCAGACCGGATAACACGCCGCTTTCAGACAAGTTTAGACCGGGAGGAAAATCAGAATCAGCAGGGACCGTCCATACATAGCCGGCAGAATCACCTCCGGTGCCAGCAAGGGTGACACTGTAACTACTGCCTTCCAGCCCATCCGGAAGAGGGGAAGGTGTTGTTATCAAAATATTGCTGATATTTATAGTAAAATCCGTCGAAAAGGTTTTACCGGCTGCATCCGTAAGCTCCACCGTGAAGGCCCATGTCCCAAGTGCTGTCGGGTACCCGCTGATTACAAGAGGGTTTCCGACCCACGTCCCCGATGTTTGAGAAGCTCCGTATGTCAGACCCGTGGGCAGGCTGCCGCTGATAAGGTTCCAGGTATACGGAGTTATGCCATAAACTCCGGTTATATCAACGCTGTAAAAATTGTTAGTGCCATCAGACAGCAACCCGTCAGGCAGGTTTATTGTAGTTATAACCGGATCACCAGAGGATAGAATCGATATAGTAAACGATCTGACTATTGTTTCGAGGCCGCCTCGAGGACCAGTTCCGCAATCCGCAGTCAACGTCAGATCAAATGAAAAATCACCAACCACGGTCGGAGTTCCGCTTATCACAATAGGATTTCCGTCCCAATTTCCTGAAGTCTGGGAACTTCCGTACGTCAAACCATCCGGCAGACTGCCGCTTGAGAGGTTCCATACGTAATCGACACAATTTTCGCCTGTAATTGACTCGCTGTATATGACGCCGGTAGCGCCGTCAGCAAGAGCGCCGCCATCCGGAGTCATTGCTAGCTGAGCGATAGCATTGCCTGTAAACAGGAAAAAAAACAGAGAGATAAAAAATAAAAACGATATATAATTTACAGTTCTTTTTATAATCAGTTTCATAGCATCACCTTTTATTGAGCGGTTCCGAAGATCCGGATCTCGACTATTTCACCTTTTTTTTCTTTGAAGTAAATTTTCTCGACTGCCCTGAGCAGCTCGGAGCTGGATCCTAGTTGATCACCATATAGGGTCTTGATAAGCATTGTTCTGCCGGGTTTGTGAAGCTTTCCATCAATTTCTATAAATCTTGTAGTAATCCCGGTGATCGTCCCTTTTTTCCATTCAGGGGAAGCAAAAGTCTCGGGAAATGCATTCGCGGCCAGCCCGGTGAAAAACAGAGCCGCCAGTAGTAGTATCCTTAGAGCCTTCATAACCGTTTATCTCCTTTATTCAGCGATATATACGCCCGAACAATCAAACTACTTCTTACCTCTACTCCCAGGAAACACGCTGGAAAACCGTGCCCACAGCCGCATTGGCGCCGCTGCCGTCACTGCTTTTGCTATTCACCCTGTAACACGTTACAGTACGGGCGCCGGCACTGCCGGAAGCAACACCAGAATATGCAGAAGCAAATTGCCTGCCGCCGCCACCCATGGTATCGCAGTTGTACATCAGGTCTATATCAACCGTTACAGTTGTGCCGTCACTACTGTCAAACTCAATGTCGGCGTTATTTAGGTGAAGGTTGTCGGTCGGATCAAAATGCCTGACTCTCAACTCCATGTTTAGGTCTACCGCCTCCTGGGCGGTCAGGTAAGCTTTAAACTCTCCAAGAGTCGGTCTTGACACCACAGCGTCCGTCACTTTCTGACCAAGCTGAACCCCATGTTCTCCTTCGTAAAAATGCTTTGTTTTTACCCTTATATTGCCCGCAAGCATGTTTTCCACAGTTGTCGAACTTATGCCGGCAATACCGATTATCGTAAGCACAAGAAGAAGGGCAAGGGAAACCGCCATTATGAATCCGTCCTGGGTTTTTATGTTATTTTCATTTGCTTTTAACATCTAAAGGATCTCCTCAGTGCCGCTTATATAAAAGAGACTAAAAATTACGTAGATTCACAACACTCTGCCAAAGCCGCCTTCTGAATCCGTCACCAGTAATATCATGAATCCTATTGGCCAACACCGCCGGAGGTGTTTCCGTGGTAACACCAAGATCTTCTTGGGATGCTCTGGCCAGCAGGCTTACCTGCACAGCTTTTATCTCGTCCGCATTTGCCACATCACCATTGACGAACAAACCAGTATCATCCAGATAAGTAAACTGGAGGTCTTCTATATTTTCTGCAATAGCCTCGTCATTAACTCCGTCATTTCTTATTAATTCCATATTGTTGTTCACAAAGTACGTTACATTTATCATTCCGTATACAGGCCGGCCTCTATCATCACCATTGATCTGGCCATCACCGTTGCTATCGCTGACCGCGATAAGCGAGGCTCTAAGATCCGGTGGTAAATCACGGTTTAGAACAAGACCGGTATCATCATTAGGGCTTGTACATAGATTTGAATCACTTGAGTCGGTGGCAGTACAATTGATCACCTTCGCAAAAAACAAACCATCAATATTCAACCAGCATTTTGCACCTGGACCTGCCGCGCATCTTCTTATTTTTCTCTCAGCATTCTGAACATAAATTGTATTTCTACTTCCTGCCGGAAACGGTCCGGTGAAGCGAGTGGTCGATAAAGTTCCCTTACTGTTGAATCCGGCCATTACAGAAATGGAATCCGCAGCATCGGTTCCGCCATCTTGGCTAGGGTTAATCGCCACCAATCCTAAACGTGCAGCTTCTGCATCCATACCCATACCGGCAAGCCTTATCTCTTTCGCCATAATATCCATAGCCGTCTTCGACTGTGAGTTCACCTCTGAAACACGTTCGGTACTTGCATAAGAACGGTTTTGCACTATAAAGACAACTGTAGCTCCAGCCACAATAATCATCCCAACCACAGTGGCTATCATCAACTCAACCAGTGTATACCCGTTATTGCATCTAGTATTAATTACAATCCTTTTTATAATATTACTAATAAGGTTATTTTCAACCCTCCACATGATTTACCTCCAAGTAAAAGCTGGACCTTTAGTCGCAACTATAACACTATGGTTTCTATCTCATAAACAATCTCATAAACAGCTTAAATTGGACTCCATATCACAGTCGGAAATGATACCGAATGAGTGACGTCATCCTTGTCAGTCCAGCAGGTTCTTATCAAAATAGCTGTAGCGTCATTAGTAGCCCTTACGAAAGCAGGATCGCAAAGCGGAGTAATATTGTTATCAAAAACTCCATCGTCAGCTCCGTCACATGTATTGTCATCACCAGCAAGTTGTATACGGCTGCAACTGGGAACAGCCCAGATCACCCTTGTGTAATCCACACCACCTGTGGTCGAAGAATTATAACTCTCAGCGTCAGGATCAAATATGTTTTCAGGGTTGAAAATACCGGTGGCCAGGTTGTTGTATGAAAGTGATTTTACCTGCTCCAGAATATCCCGGCTAAAGTTGGTTGCAACCCTCATCTGCCTGCTTACAGTATTACCATGCATAGACATATACTGCATGCCCATAACAGCGACCATGCCTATTACAAGAACTACAATAGCCACCATCACCTCTATAAGAGTAAAACCATTCTGACCGGTCTTGTGTTTCATCTTACCTCCGTCCATGTCAGTACGGCTTGGTTCTCTATGTCTCCATCCCAACGCCATAAATTAATCAGCCCGGCCTGGTTCCTTATATCAACCAGATATGAAAAGCCCCTATCAGCATGTTGAATGTAAACAGATCCCTTTTCACCGAGAGAGCCGTCTTCATTAAACGTTTCATTGGTAGAGTTAAAAGTACCGAAACATGCGGTACCGCCATTGCAGTCTATTGCATTGTTATACGGATCGTTTGCAGCAAGAGTCCTGAATTCAATACTAGAGCCATACTCTGAAAGATTGACAATTTTTACAGGACCGTTTCTGTATGTATCAACAGCATCAAGAAGGTCCGTGTCACCAGTATCAGCATTTGCGTTAAAGCCTATCATGTACCTATTATTTGCAATATCAAAAACCATTAAGTAAGGCCTGTTTTCCTTTATAGCTATACTTCTTGTAAGTCTCATCTCCTGGATCAGGTCGCTTGCAGCATCTCTTACCCTGTTTTTAGCCACGAACCTTCCGTACTCAGGAGTTCCTATAGATGCTATAATACCCACGATCGCGATTATAACCATCAACTCTATAAGAGAGAATCCACGCCGGTTAAAGAAAAATTTTTTTGTATAAAACACCTTGTCAAAATCTCCTTTATAACCCCATATTTCCATTCGTAAATTACTTAGCAGACTTCATGCCAGGAAGGCTATTTTCTTCTTATCGGACTAAACCAGTTGAGAGTTAAGCGTTTTTTTTAAAATACAGTAAGGACGGTGCGCATACATTTATGTAATTAATTACACAATGCAGTAAAGCTCTTTACATAAATTTATCTTGCCGTAAATTGTAAGACTACTAAGATCTACGTTAGAAAACTCTGAGTGGAAGTCTTATGGAGGAAGTTTAGTATTTTTGAGGAATAATACAGAGTACTTTCTGACAAGTAAAGAACAATCATTGTCAAGACAGAAGGCTTGCTTTCAAATACTTTCCCTCAATATCTGCATGTTTAAGCTCACGCCTAATATTCAGTAATTTTTCAGACACTGCCTCTGTCATACATTTATTGACATCCATGACTTTTTGAATGACTTCATTTATATCTTCTGCGACCTTCTCAAACCCCTTTGGCAAGGGTTCTGAAATGTCGACACTTTGATCAAGCAATTTAATTTTCCATGCCAGTTTATCACGTTGGCTTTGAAGCTCAGCCATGATGTCAACTCTATCATCATGCAGAACCAGCTCCATATCGTTGTACACGGCAAGCATAGATTTAAAAAGACTCAGTTTTTCTATAAGAAAACATTCTTGATCCACAGTATTTATATTTATTTTACGCCGACACTGCCGACGGCATAGTTTCCATATTTGGAAGCGGCTTGGTGTTGCCGGCACGATTTTGATTAACAGCGTCTACCCATCCCTCATGAAGAACGTTTAACAGGCGAATGACCTCATCAAGTATATCTGAATTATCGGAGATGTTAGCCTTGGTAACCTGAAGCGTCATATACTCGTATAACTTTGACAGGTTCTCTACAAATTCCTCCGCCACTTCCGGATCCAAAGAGCCATGTAAGGCATCTATTATAGAAATTACCTTTGTCAACCTCTCTGCTTTGCCGGCCTTGTCTCCCTGGGCCATCATCTCTTTAGCCTGGCTGGTAAACTTTATCGCGCCTTCATAGAGCATAAGAAGTTGTTGCTGCTTATCCGCCGTCTTAACTCCAACATCCTGATATACGCCTACATACTGGTTCATAAACTCCTCCTTGAGTTTCCATAGGTTACTCTTCCAATGTCTGTCGCAGTCATGACTTCCTTCCTGATGCCAAGAACTGCATCGACTCCATTTGTTGCGCAAGAAAATCACCACTCTGCTGAAGTTGACCCAGCAGTGACTCCATCGCTGTAAACTTTTGCTGAAGACTTTCCTCCTTAAGCAGAAGGCTGCGCTCCAGGCTTAACATCCTGTCATCAATCCTATCAATAGAAGTGGTCAGTCCACTTTTTCTTGCCGGAATCATATAGTCGGTATAATTGTTAACCGTGGCCTTCAACGATGTCGCCATACTGTCAAATGTATCAATGACTTCCTGGACATCATTATTTAAAGCATTTTGTAGTATTGTGCTATCAAGATAAAGAACACCTTCAGTATCATGACTAAGGCCTAAACTTGCTACTGATTTTCCGTTATAAGAATTAGTAATCTCTGACCGAAGTCCCGAAATAATGCTTCTTGCCGTACTATCGCCGCTAAGAACTGTGCTTTGACCCTCCGCAGAAGTCGACAGGGCTCTAGCCACACCTGCGGCAGAGTTATATGCAGTGACAAATGCATTCACATTATCCGTAATTGCTGAGAAGTCCTTGGCAATACTTAATGTCGGAGTGGCCGTGCCTGAATCGTCGAGCAGTGTAAGCGTAACACCAGTAATAATGTCACTAATAGTATTTGAGCTGCGTGTAAGTGACAACCCGTCAACAGTAAGTGATGCATCCACTGCTGCCTGCGACTGGGTCATATTGGTAGTGCCGCCCGTTACTGCTCCACTTGCATCATACGTGGCGTTGAAAGCAAGTTTCGACAGACCGGTCGTATCGGTCTCTGCAGACTCCTCATATGTGCCATCATTATCCTCATCAACAGAAACCGTCACCCTGCTGGATGATCCGGGGGAGTCAACCGTGAGAATTAACCTGTATCCAGTAGTAGGACTATCCTGTACAACCGACGCATTTACCTCAGATGTAGCAGAGTTAATGGCATCCCTGATGCCGGTTAAGGTGTTGTTGCTGGAATCTATTGTAATTTCTGTGGCATTACCAGTTCCGACCTGTATTTTCAACTTCTGAGTAGAGTAAGTGGTAAGGTCAGCCACCTCTGTGTCTTCTGAGGTAAATATTTCGGAATAAATACTCTGGGATGTTGCCAGGTTGTTTACTTTTATATTGTAAGTACCTTCGGAAGCCGACGATGTAGCTGTGGCGGTAAATACCGTAGTGTCCGACGAAGTTGTTGACATCGAAAGAAAGCTGCTGCTTTTAAGCGAACTAAGAGAGCTTCTCAAACTCGAAAGAGAGCTTGAGAGAGTTCCGTAAGAACTGAATTTGGCCTCGTAACTGGACTTCTTAACCTCCAGTCTCTCAAGAGGCTTCCGCTCCAGAGCCATCAGGTCGCTGATTATCTTGCTTGTGTCAAGACCTGAAAAAATCCCTGTATTCAGTGCTACACCCATGTTTATCAGCCCTCTATGTGAAGTATGTTTTTCATGTTGTCATTAAGGAGATCAACCGTCTTTTGGTATTCCTCGGGCGGAATCTGCTTGATAAGATTACCCTCGGAGTCGACTATCCTTATGACCACATTATCGTTATCATCAAGAGCAAAAAATGCCTTTTTGGATTCTTTGCCATCCAAGATTTCTTTAGATTGAACAATATCTTTACTCTTATTTTCAGGCCCCGGCTTAACAGGCAGAGTATTCTGTCCAGGCACAGAAGGCTCCACCCTCTTTTTCTCGACCTTCGGCTTCAAACCCTGAAGGTTCTGACCACTTACAGGTAAAACTGTATTAATGTTATCTATCTTCATATCGGATTAAAGGGGAGAGAGTTTCTCTCCCCTTTTTCTCCTTTTTCAACTTATCCCTATTGCAGTAGGGCAAGTATGTTTTGCGGCAGCGAGTTGGCCTGGGACAAAACTGAAATACCCGCCTGCTGCATGATCATCGACTTTGTCATATTTGCCGTCTCCTCGGCAAAGTCGGCATCCAGGATTCTTCCACGTGCGGCCGTCAGATTTTCCCGGACGTTATCAAGGTTTCTGATTGTTGATTCAAGCCTGTTTAGTTTGGCTCCGAGCGTAGCGCGTTCACTATTTAGAGTGTCAAGACCCTGCTTTGCCGCCAGTATAGCGATATTCGCGTTAGCCGTATTTGTAATTGTTACAGAATTGATTGATGTGGCTGTAAGAGAAACAGACGATGTTGATGTCCCCAGTCCAAAAATAGCGCCTGATACCGTATTCATACTGACTGAAGTGCTGTCGGTCAGATCATTGCTGAATAGTATTTTACCATTTTGTCCTGCTGCAACCGACATAGACGTACTTGCCAGCAGATCTGTACTCATACTACTCGCTCCTGTTACCGTACTATCCAGACTTGTAGTAATAGCTGCACCAGTCGTATTTGCCAAGACTATTCTTGTTGCACTGTCAACGCTGGACTGTACGGCTCCGGACGAGCTAATAGCCACAGCCACGACACCGGTTGTTGTGGATTTGTTATTGATAGCTGCTATTATGTTAGTTTGGGTAGTACCTCCAGAGCTGGCGGTCGTGAACGATCCTATTTGAGTTCCATTAATGGTAAGATAACCTGCGGCAACAGTTCCTACGGTGGCAGCAGCTACTGCAGCTGTACTTAAAGCAAGTGAATTGCCAAAGCTGAAGGCAGTTACACCGGTATCACCAGTATATTGGTTTATTCTGTTTATTACCGCCTGGCTGTTGTTTTTGTATTCCGTCGCGTCAAGAGCAGCGCCAAGTGTTGTTCCGGCAAGAGTTGCCGCAGTAGAACCTGAAGCCGTGTCATAAGCTATATACGCTGCCGCGGCCATATCCGACGCTCCAACTGTTGAGTTATAGGACGTGTTAACTCCCATTGTACTTGGAGAGACATTTGATGTGGAAATGTTAATAGTTTCTTTAACCTCGGTACCAACCTGAATGTCTATGCTTTTTGCCTGGTTAAGAAACTGCTCACCATTGTATCTTGTCTGGCTTACAACCCTGTTTAGTTCTGCGATCAACTCCTGAACTTCTGTGTTCAGTGATGTTCTGTCAGCAGAAGTATTGTAACTAGCGGCCTGCTCCGCCAATTCATAAATCCTCTGAATGTTGGTGGTCATCTCATCCATGGCGCCTTCAGCGGTTTGCGCAAAAGAAATACCATCATTGGCATTCCTCATTGAGACCGAAAGACCTGTTATCTGACGGCTCATTCTGGTGGAGATCGCCATACCTGCGGCATCGTCTTTGGCCGAGTTGATCCTAAGACCTGATGACAGTCTCTGCATCGCTTTTTGGAGAGGATTTTGTGTTTTACGAAGATTTCTCTGCGCGTTAAGAGCGAAGAGGTTGGTATTGATACTTAGTCCCATGATTTGTTACCTCCTTGTAACAATGCGCTTCCATGCGCGGTAATTAGGGATATAAAATCCCTGAGTAGTCAGTTTAGAGTCAAATGCAAAACCCGCTCTTAATTAAGATTCACCCCCTTTCCCTGCAGTAGGTTTGCTTTTGTCTCTGCTTACTTAAGATTATCGGCTAATCGAGGAAAAACTTTAAAAAATAATAATAGTGCAGGCAAAATCCGGCAGGCTTTAAATCTTCTTTTTAAAATTTTTAAAAAGCTTTTTGTATCAAGATCTTAGCGCAGTTATTTAGGTGAAACAGCTAAACTTAGGCATTATTTTCAAAGCTGCGAGATGAAAGCTGGAATTGACAAAGATTGCGGAATATGTAAAATTAAAAAGGTTTTTCGCTGGGGGATCGTCCAACGGCAGGACTCCAGACTCTGAATCTGGCTACCTAGGTTCGAATCCTAGTCCCCCAGCCATGTTTATTGACTGCTGCTGATAAAAACACAGGCTGAATACCTGTTATTAGGGTCCCATCGTCTAGGGGTTAGGACACGGCCCTCTCAAGGCTGAAACACGGGTTCAATTCCCGTTGGGACTACCAATTTCCTTATTTAACCAGCTTATCCGGTATTTATTAGATACTTAGAGCAAACAAATTGGTTCGAATATGCCCACTTTTCAGCCGGCGGCAAGGGCAGTTCGTGTTAGCCGCTCTGCTGTTTCCACCATAGCCGCCTGCTCCTGTGGTGAACGTGTTTCTATATAAAACCTAACCTTAGGTTCCGTACCGGATGGCCTGATAAGAAGCCAGGAGCCGTCTTCAAAAACAATCTTGGTGCCGTCAAGAGTTATAACATCTTTAACCGTTTTTGTACTCCCGCCGATCTGTATGCCCGAACCTACATTATAATTATTCTGGATAGTAGCCAGTTTTTCCGCCAGAGCAGGCCCAGTGGCCGCTTTGTCCACTGACAAGCCGGCACGCTGTGGATAGAAGGCTCCGAATTCTTTCTCCAGGTCGGAGAGATATTCGCTTAGGTTTTTTCCTGTGGCGGCCATCATCTCAATGGCTAAGAGCAGTCCGAAAGTAGCATCTTTTTCGAGTGTGTTGTTATAGCCTGAAATTCCATCGCTTTCTTCATAGGCTACGATTGCTCTTTCAGGTGCATCAGGAAGCATGAAGGAACGGAAATTTTTAAATCCGACCGGCCTCTCGTAGACAGAGACACCAAGCCCCTCGGCCACGGCTTTTCCGAAATTAGACGTGGCCACTGACTTCACCAAAACACCACCGATATTCTTATAATGATACAGATAATGCAGCGCCATAGCTCCGAATTGATTCATAGGAATATCACGTACGCCATCGGTAAATCTTATCCGGTCACCATCCGGATCCATGAGGGCGCCCAGTTTGAATTTTGCGTTTGCGCCCCTGAGCACCTCCATTAGTAATGACATGTTTGCGGCGGAGGGCTCCGGCGCAATTCCACCAAATAAAAAGTCATCTTCTGTACGTATCAATCGCAGTTTCGAAGAGCCACCGATAAAATGTTCCGGCCGGCCCCGGGTTGCGCCATGCATATGGTCTATGGCGATAAGACAATCCGTTGACTCTACAAACTCGCGAATCCCATCAAGATCGAGCGTTCCCCTGCCCCGAAGAAACTCCTCGTGCAAAACCATGGGGTTTATTCGTTCGAACTCCCCAAGTGGGGCCGGGGCCGGAGCCGCGCCGCTTTTCATTCTAATGTTTGCATTGTCCTCGATAACCGAAGTAATCTCTCTGCCTGCAGGACCGCCGTCACCGGGATTGAACTTAAAACCGGAATAGTTTGCAGGGTTATGTGATGGAGTAAGGTTTATAGAGCAAGCGGCGCCCAGGCGGTCAACCGCCGCTGACAGTTCAGGTGTTGTGGCCTCACCGGCGTAATAAACACGAATTCCTTCGAAAGAAAGAATTCCCATGACCTCACCGGCAAAATCAGGACCAAGAAACCTGTTATCGTGTCCCACGATCACACCACGTTTCTTCACCTCCTCAAAGTTTTCAGCACCAAGGGCTTTCATTGTTTCAACCCCTGCTGTTTTGAACATCTCCACAATCGCGGATGTCACCACCCCCAGGTTGTGAAAGGTGAAGTCGACACCGGTTTCCCCACGCCACCCAGAAGTGCCAAAGGATATATCTGCAGGTTTTATGTTTTCCCTGGCGAATCGCTCTATATGATGTAGAAGATCCCGCCCGCTATTAACGTTGCCAAGTATTACCTGCCAGCATGAAGCTGCATCTTTATACTCGTGTCTAGACATCATGATACTCCTCCAAGGTTTTCTTAAGAAAATATGCTACTCAATACAGTATCCGGCTGTCAAAAATAAATCTAAACATTGAAAGGTAACCCTCTGCAAATACAAATAGATAGGAAAAACTTTCCTATGTTGAACATGGCTATCGAACAAATTTCCTACCTCCTTGCATGGAAGATTTTGTAAAACAGAGCATGTATGGCCATGGTATGGAGCTTGCTTTGTCAAAAGCAGACAGAAATAAAGCGGAGTTTGGATTATGTACAAAGGAATTTATGTAGGGTTATCCGGCGCGGTTCTCAGGCATCAACAAGTTGACATTGTAGCCCAAAACCTCGCTAACGTAAGTGCAACCGGTTACAAGCGCGACCGTATGTCATTCAGGAGCTACATGTTGTCAGAAGACGCAGCTCAGCCTTCAACAGCTATCTACCCAGAGTCAAAAACAATGGCAACACTCAGCCGGCAGGAGACTGATTTTACAGCAGGCGAGATTTTTTATACAGGAAACACGCTGGATGTAGCAATATTTGGAGATGCCTTTTTCTCCATCCTAACCCCGGAAGGCGAACGATATACACGAAACGGAACATTTAAACTGGATAGCGAAGGCGGCCTTATTACATCGGATGGATACCAGGTTCTATCCGAGTCGGGACCGATAGTTCTCTCAAAGACAGGACAGATCACAATTAACCGGAACGGGAAGATTTCGGTTGATGGCGCAGCAGCCGAATCACTAAAGCTGGTAGGGCTTAAAAACCCTGTTAAACAGGGAGCCAGCCTCTTCAGCGGCAGCCCGGTTAAAACCGATGCCGAAGTCAAGCAAGGCGCTCTCGAGCACTCTAATGTAAATGCATTTCGGGAGATGATCGGTCTTGTCGAGGCTATGCGTGTATACGAAACTAATCAGAAGGTGATCCAGGCCTTTGATGCACTGGCAGGCAAGGCGGCTAACGACCTTGCAAGGGTCTAGGTTTTTTTATTCAAGTTCAGCAGCGTTATTGCTCAACTTGGATTTCATTAAATCTTGCTTGAACTGGAACTTTAAAACTTAACAACAAGGAGATTGTCAGAATGATCAGATCACTTTTTACTGCAGCTACAGGAATGCAGGCTCAACAAATAAACATTGATGTTATTTCAAATAACCTGGCAAACGTAAATACCACGGGATATAAAAGAAGCAGGGCAGATTTTCAGGACCTTATGTACCAAACAATGCAAATAGCAGGAGTAACAAATGCAGCAGGTTTGGAGGTACCTACATCTCTACAGGTAGGACTTGGTGTAAAACCCGTGGCGGTACAGAAAGTTTTCAGCCAGGGTGATTTCATACGCACCGAGAACCCCCTGGATATGGTAATAGAAGGCGACGGTTTCTTTCAGATCCTACAACTTGACGGCACTATCGTATATAGCCGTGCCGGAACATTTAAGCTAGACAGCCAGGGCAACATTGTAACCTCGGACGGCCTGCCGCTGGAGCCTGCCATAACACTTCCTATTGATGCCACCAGGGTGGACATATCCTCGGACGGTATAGTTTCTGTTCTTCAACCGGGGACCGAAACGCCTACAGAAGTAGGCCAGATAGAGCTTGCAAGGTTTGCAAATCCAAGTGGCCTTGAATCTCTTGGCAGTAACCTATACGCGGTAACACAGTCTTCCGGACCTGCTACGCTGAATATCCCAGGCACCGAGGGTCTAGGCACTATAGGTCAGGGGTTTCTTGAAACATCGAACGTCAATGTCGTGGACGAAATGGTTAACCTCATTGTCAGTCAAAGAGCTTACGAATTGAGTTCAAAGGTGGTGCAGGCCAGTGATGAAATACTGCAGATGGCAAATAACATGAGGAGATAGGCGGAAAAATGCGTTCGGTAAAATTGCAAACGTTGAGTTTTTTAAAGATCATTTACGTGGTAATTATTTTTTTGGGTCTCCCTGTTATCTTACCTCCGAATATAGCGTTGGCTGTTGATATCACTGAATCCGTACGCCTGGCTATTGAAGAAAGCATTGCGGATTCCTCCGAATGGGAGAGAGTCGAGGTTTCCGGAATAAGATTGAAACCCGGCATTAGCCTTTCTAATAATCCGGCTGGTGATCCGGTTATCGAAGTTGTAGAAATCCTTCCTTCAAGGCCTCTTGGCCGTAGAAACTTCCAGATGCTTGCAAGGTTTGACGATAACGAAAAACACTTTCGTGCCAGCGCTGTTGTAAAAGCTTATAGACGTGTTTTCTATCTTACCCGTTCACTATACAAAGGACAGCCGGTCGCTAAGTCTGACATCGTCAGCCGGGAGATGGATGTAAGCAGAGTTCCCAAAGGCGCTTTGTCTGACCCATCCGAACTCGAGGGGCTGGTTGCTTCACGCTCCATCGGAATAAACAGAGTACTCAAGCTTTCCTATTTCAAAGAGCTTCCAGCGGCCAGAAAGGGAAGCCGTGTGCTCCTTGTGGCTGACAACGGCCCGGTTAAAGTTGCGGTTCCAGGAATTCTTAAAGAGGATGCATATAAGGGACGCTCTGTAAAGGCAATGAACATAATGTCCAGAAAGGAGGTTGTAGGATGGCTTGTAGACGCCGGTACAGTAAGTATCAGATTTTAAGACTTTTTGCCGCACTCTGCCTCTTCACGATACCGGTCCTTACAGGATGCAGCGGTTTAAAAGAGGCGCGAATTATAAAGAAACAACCTATGCCTCCCAGGTATTACCCTATTCAGAAACCACCGGCACAAGCTTCTGCAGGTTCACTTTGGAGGGGTAGCAGCGAAGGGCTCTTCCATGACAACAGGGCAAGAAACCTGAACGACCTGGTGACAATAAAAATAGTAGAGAGCGCTAAAGGCGCAAAAACTGCAACTACTGATACCGAAAGAACAACATCGGACGATCGCTCGGTAACAAGCCTTTTCGGTCTGCCACTTAACCTTACTATGAGAGATTTCCTGGGAGCTGGCAACTCATTTGCGCCGGAGGTCAAAGGAGGTGTACAGACTCTGCTTGAAAGCGACGCCGAAACAACCAGGGGAGGAACCCTGACAGCATCCATCACCGCTAAGGTGGCAGAGGTGCTCCCAAATGGAAACTTCGTGCTCGAAGCGCGTAAAGAAACCCTTATAAACAACGAAAACCAAATTCTTGTTCTGCGGGGTATTGTCAGACCCCTGGATATCCGGCCGGACAATACCGTATTGTCCACCTATATCGCCGATGCCAAAATTTCTTTTACAGGCGAGGGAGTTCTTGATGATCAGCAAGCGCCTGGCTGGATGACCAGGATTCTGGATCATGTCTGGCCATTTTAATGAGTTGTGAGTTGAGAAGTAAGGGGTATTTAAAAGATAAAGGAAATTGTCATGAAAATCATGAAAATATTGTCAGATAGTGCAACTACGTTTTTTCTGTTGATTATTGGTTTTTTCCTACTATTGACTTCGGCCTCATATGCCGAAAGGTTAAAAGACATTTCGACCATATCGGGTGTCCGTGACAACCAGCTTGTGGGCTACGGCCTGGTGGTCGGCCTAGACCGCACAGGTGATAAGTCCGGCAGTGTAAGGCAGGCGTTATCTAATATGTATCAGAGGGCAGGAATAAATATCGATGCTGCCAGGCTTAAGCCTAAAAACGTTGCAGCGGTAATGGTGACCGCTGATATGCCTACCTTCAGTAAATTGGGAAGCAGGCTGGATGTTATAGTTTCTTCACTGTCGGATGCAAAAAGCCTTCAGGGCGGCACTCTTCTTATGACACCGTTAAAGGGTCCGGACGGCAATGTTTATGCGGTGGCTCAGGGAGCGGTCTCGATCGGCGGATTTGCAGGCGGCAGCGGCGGCGAAACAGTAACCAAAAACCATCCAACCGTCGGCCGAGTGCCCTCAGGAGCATTGATAGAAAAAGAGGTTCCTATCAGCTTCGCTGATATGTCAAGCATCGATATTGTGTTGTATACCCAAGATTTCAAAACAGTGCAATCCGTTATCAAAAAAATAGATGAAGCGCTCCAGGGAACTTATGCCACAGCCGAAGGACCAAGATCAGTTAACGTGCAGGTTCCGGCTGACTATCAAGGCCGGGTGGTGGATCTTCTTGCTCTTCTTGAAACTGTCGAGGTCGAGACTGATATGCCCGCAAAAGTTGTGATAAATGAGAAGACAGGTACGGTGGTTCTTGGAGATCGTGTTACTGTTTCTCCTGTGGCCTTATCCCACGGAAACCTGATCGTACAGGTAAAAACAACACTCGAAGTATCCCAGCCTACGGCTTTGAGCAATACCGGTCAGACCGCTATCGTCCCTGATACAGAAACCACTGTAGTAGAGACCGATACCCGCCTTGTTCCCGTAGGCGGCGCCGACCTGAGCGAAGTTGTTAGTGCTTTGAACTCCCTGGGTGTAACTCCACGTGACTTGATAGCAATACTTCAGGCACTGAAAGCTGTGGGAGCCCTGAAGGCTGAACTGGAGATTCTATGATGACAGGAATGAAACTGATATCCGGACTGGTTTCCCCTCTAGTTGCCGGTTCTACTGATAAGGCTGTTTCCGAAACCGGAAAAAACCGTGATGAGATTAAAAAAGCGGCAACACAATTTGAGAAACTCTTTATATCTCAAATCCTAAAAGAGATGAAAAAAACGATACCAGGCGAAAGTTTTCTGCCTCAAGGGCTTGGAAACGATATTTATGAGTCACTTATAGAAAACGAACTTGCGGATTCACTGGCACAAAAGGGGATCGGCCTTGCAGATGCCTTTGAACGAATGCTTGAAGGCGGCATCGGGCGGATCAGTTATGATGACTCACTAAGAAAAATAACCCAGCCTCATGAATCTGCGTATAAACAGAGCCCATAACACATCATGGGTAAACATAGAAATATATGGTCGATAACCTGTGATTTTCCGTAGTGTTTTAGACACAGGCAGTGTCAATATACTGACTACATGTCTTGACTTTGACATGTAACCCATTGAACTTTTTAAATAAATTTAAGTTTAAGCAATACCTGCCGATAGGTGTATTAAGCGTATAAAGGAGGAGCTACTATGAAGATTCAAGGCAATAACCAGCTCCCGGAAGTCAGGGAACCTAACCTTCGGCAGGCGGAAGAAAAGAGCGGGACGGAAAAAACCTCTTTACCACAGGACGACTCTGTCAGAATATCTTCCGGGGCCAAAGAGGCTCAAAAGATCATGGCGGAAGTCGAAAAAGCACCGGATATACGGGAAGACAAGGTTCGCGAACTCAAGACAGCCATTGATGCAGGAACTTACAACGTCAGCGGCGAAGCAGTGGCTGAAAAAATGATCAAGGAGTTTATGCTTGGAACAATCATCTAACCCGAAATCCGGCCTGAAGGAGCTGGCTTGCATACTGGAAGAGGAATTCCGGTTGTGTAATGAGTTTGAAGAAGCGCTCATGCAGGAACGGGACCACCTTCAAAACTCACGTGCAATGGATGTAGAGAATATCTCAACAAAAAAAAACAATCTGAAAAACCGCTTCGTAGCAGTTGAAAGCAAAAGACGAAAACTCATCAGATCGTTAGCTGAGGAGGTGGGCATTTCACCCGACTCTCCACTTTCAGAAATATCCATGCATTTACCCTGCAACGAATCTGATCGCCTCAACGAAACAGGAGAGAAGCTTAAATCCCGTATTGTCCGCCTGCGCGAACTTAATCGCGTAAACGAATCCATTATAGAAAAAATACTGTTCTATCTTCGCGCCTCGGCAGGTTTTTTAAACCTCCATACCGGAGGCCTGGCACGCACATCAGGTAGAATCGTCTCAAAGGAAGTTTAGTTTAGATGAGCCTAAGCGCCCTATTTGATATCGGTAAATCGGCCCTGATAAGCAGCCAGGCTGCACTTAGCGTAACAGCCAACAACGTGGCCAATGTCAACACCCCCGGCTACAGCCGGCAAGATGTAAAACTCGGATCGATGGCGCCACAGTTGGTGGGCGGAGAATGGATAGGCAGGGGTGTGAATATCGTTGCAATTGAGCGCAATTACAATGCATTTATTGACACCCAGATAAACAATGAAACATCCAGCCAGGGCATGTACGACAGCAAGTCTTCAGTATTAAGCCAGGTAGAGGATATTTTTAACGAAACGCAATACGGCTTATCAGGAGCCATGCAGGACTTTTTCAATGCCTGGAACGAAGTGGCTGCCAACCCTGAGGAGCGCGCTCAACGTGTAACCCTTCTAGAGTCTTCCGGAGCGCTGGCCTCCCGCTTTCAAAGTATGAACACCAGGTTGCTGGATCTCCAGCAAAACATAAACCGTGAGATTCCGGTAGTAGTAAACGACGTCAATAAAATCATAAAGTCTATCTACGATCTAAACTTGCAAGTGACGGTCACCGGTGGAGCGTCTGACACCCTTGACCAACGTGACCAGATGATCAATCGTCTGGCAGAGTATGTTTCACTAAACAAGTTTGAGGATAGCATTGGCCGTGTAACTGTTATTGTTGAGGGCAAAAACCTGATTGAACCCAACACCTACAACACCATTTCCGCCCAAGCCGGAACAGACGGGATGTACGATGTTGTAATGTCGGACACAGGCGAAACGCTTAACCTCCAGAACTCATCCGGTGGCATCATCAAAGGGATGCTCGATCTTCGTGATGTTGAGCTGCAAAATTACCGGGATAACCTGGACACTCTGGCCTACAATCTTGCTGTTGAGGTCAATACGGTACACAGCGGCGGCTATGCTTTAGACGAAACCACCGGGCGAAATTTCTTTACGCCCCCAACAACCGTTACCGGAGCGGCCGGAAGCCTGACAGTAGCAATTTCAGATCCTAATCTGGTAGCTGCCTCGTCCAGTCCAAATGAGCTGCCCGGCAACAATTTACAAGCACAGGCTATTTCAGACCTGCAAAGCCAGGCACTGGTTTCAGGCAGCACATTTAGCGATTACTACCGCTCATTGGTGAGCCAGGTCGGAATCGATACCGCCTCCGCCTCAAGAGAACTCGGCAGCTCACAGTCCGTTCTTTTTCAACTCAAGGGAAAACGTGATGAGTTCGCAGGTGTGTCCCTGGACGAAGAGGCCGTAAACATTGTCCGTTTTCAGCGCTCTTATGAAGCGGCCGCAAAAATCATTAAGGTTACCGAGGATCTGTTCAACACAATAATTAATATGTAACAGGAAAATAAATCATGCGCATTTCCAACAACATAATGTATGAGAAGTTTCTTCTTAATATTAGAAGCAATGTCAATTCCATATACCGGGAACAGGAAAAAGTAGGCTCTGGAAAAAGAATCAACAGGCTGTCGGATGATCCCGTGGGCAACTACAAGGCTATGGATTTGCGTGACCGAATTCGTTTGATAGAACAATACCAGAAAAATGCTAATGAATCCGAGACCATTCTTACGGCGTCGGAAACAGCCGTAAGCGGTGCACAAGAAACAGCCGGCAGGGCTTCCGATCTGGTTCTTCAGTATGCAAACGGAACCTGGACGGCTGAAGACAGGCTTAACGGAGCAAAGGAAATACAGGAGATCAGAAATGAAATTGTAAACCTGGCCAATAAAAAAGTGGGGTCCAGATATATCTTTGGCGGGTACCTTACCGACGCTCCACCTTACACTGAAACCCTGTTAATCAGAACCGGCGTGAATGACCAGATAGTATTCGATGCCGGAAGCGGTGATATCACAGTTACCCTTCAACCAGGAGTGTACACCCCTGAGCAGCTAAACCAGGAAGTAAAAACAAGACTTGAAGCGGCAAATGGCTCGGCAGATACTTACGCTGTAAGCTTCAACTATTCTACTGATAAATTCGAGATATCAAATAATACCGGCAATGCTAACAGCATTATTCTTAGGTGGTCGGATGCAGGCTCTACAGCAGCTTCTACACTTGGATTTGATGCGGTAGACGATTCTGTGCCCGCCGGATCTTCAGCTGTGGCCGACAATGCCGTCACATTTGAGCGTGGGTTTGTTGTAACCACATCCAACAATGTCTTCATGGCGGACCTCGGCGATGGCGACGGCATAGCAGCGGTTACACTTACGGCAAACACCTACACACCTACGGAACTTGCCGCCGAAATTAAAACGCAACTTGAGGCGGAAGATGGCGATGCAGGAAACACCTATTCGGTTACCTATAACTCAACATCACAGATATTCAATATTACTAATGATGCCGGAAATAACGCGGTTACTTTCGCATGGACCAACGCAGGAACCACAGCAGGAAGCCTGTTGGGGTTCTCCACAGACGTTACACTTAACGAAGGAGAGACGGCACAAAGCGATACGCTTGTTGAGCTTTCCAGCCGATACGTGTACCAGGGAGACTCTGGTAATATTGAGATAGAAGTTGCAAACGGTGTCAGCGCTACTATCAACATACCAGGCGACAGTGTTTTTGATCCAATTCTTACAGCCATGGATGGGTTTATCGCTTCGATGAACGGGAACAACATAACCGGCATAAACGATTCCATCAACAATATAAGAAACGGAGATCAGGCACTGCTCGATGCCAGAGCTACAATAGGTGCCAGATTAAACAGGATTGAACAGGAGGGTATAAGGATGGATGAGGAGTTTGTGGTTGTTAAAGCTTCCCTTTCCAATATCGAAGACACTGATATAGTCGCAAGCGTAGTAGAAATATCCAAGCGGGAAGCTTCGATGGAGGCACTTAGGATGACCGGCTTTCAAATGCTAAGCAAATCGCTGTTTGATTTTCTAAGATAAATTATAAAATTAAATTATATAAACTCACCGCAAAGACGCAAAGAGATCAAAGTTTTATCACCCAAAGACAGCTCTTTAAAATCCATCCTCAAGAGTGGTAAGATTTTAAAACAAGAATATCTATTAAATTTTTATTTTTTGAGATCTTTGCCTCTTTGCACTTATCTATTGTTTTTTAGTTTTAATGTAAGCGCCAAGGAGCAGGTCCAACCAGGAGGGTGGCATGCTTGTGCTGACAAGGAAGTCGGGAGAGGGTATATGGATCGGCGACAATGTGCGTATAGTAGTTGTCGATATCCGTGAGGGACAAGTAAAGCTGGGGATCGAAGCCTCGCGTGAAACACCAATATACAGGGATGAAATTTACGAAAAAGTCCGAAACGCCAATGTATCAGCCTCGGGTCTTGGCACAGATGACTTTGAGTGGATAAAAAGAGGTTTTAAACAAAAGTGAAAATCCAGACAACAAGATTCGGAGAAATTGAGCTGGATGATAACAAACTGATCAGCTTTCCAAGAGGTATTCTGGGCTTTGATCATTTAAAAGCCTATTTTTTAATGGATTATAAAGACACCCCTATAAAGTGGCTTCAATCCAGGGATGACCCTGACGTTGCTTTTATGGTTGTGGACCCGTTCCTTTTCTTTCCTGATTATGTTCCGGAATTAAGCCAGGTGGAGAAGAATCTGCTGGAAATTCAAGATCCTGCCGACTTGGCCGTCTTGGCAATTATGAACGTGGACAGAAATCAGAAGCAACCGGTAACGCTTAACCTTCAGGCTCCTCTTGTGTTTAATGCGAATGATATGAAGGGATTTCAGGTTGTGCTGGAAAAGTCTAAGTTCAGTGTAAAAGAAGCCGTAGCGGTATGAACTAAGGTGAAGTCGTTTTGGGAGAAACCATAAGCAAGGACGTCATCGCGGAACTTGAGACTGCCCTGCAGAAAACAGAGTTACAGCCGGAAGCCGTTGACTCTATCATAAAGTCACTTAAAGTTCGGCGTCGTCGATGGCTTGCAGTACGCTCAACATCAGCAGTAGTGGCAGTGGCGGCCCTTTGTGCTGTTTTTTATCTGGGCACCATGGTTGGAAAACAAAGAGCTATCCAGCCTGTTTCAAAACCTGAGCCCCATCCAGTGAAAAAATCTTCAGTGCAAACAGAGACAAAACCGGATGCTTTGATCATGACGGAGGTTTCTGATACTACTGCCGAAACACCGGCTGCAGAAGATAGATTTGCTTTGAAAACAAACCCTGAAACCGAAAAAAGAGTTCAGGATAAACCGAATTCTACGGATTTGAAACCTATAATATCGGAACCGGTAATACCGAAGCCGGCGACAACAGGGTCTGTTGCAGCAAATAAAGCTGCTCCGTCAGTTTTGCAGAAGCCGCAAACCAAGGTAGATGCTCCGTCTTTATATGCTGTTGAGCTAATAGGTTTTTCCAAGCCAAAAGAAAGTGCAGAGCTTAACAAAAAACTAAGAAGAGAAGGTTATTCATCTTCTCTTCATAAGCTAGAGACCCCTAACGGAACTGTTTTACACCGGGTCTGGATAGGTCATTTTAAAACCCAAGAAAAAGCACTTGATTTTGCCGGAAAACTCCGCCTAAACGAAGGGCTGGAGGGAAAGGTCGTTAAAAGAACCAGGTGAAAAACTCCAGATTGGAGTACAAATAAAAACAAGGAGTGAAATAATGTCAAAAGTAATCCTGTCCTTGGATGGCGGTGGAATTCGCGGTGCGGCAGCTACCCAGTTTCTAAGTAAAGTCGAACAGAAAATGCAATCCGACCATGGCAAGTCAATACGTGACTGTGTGGATTTTTACGCAGGCACAAGCACAGGCAGTATCATCGCTCTAGCCCTGGCCACCACCAACCTGACAATGGATCAAATCAACAACCTCTACAATTATGATACTGCACAGAAGATTTTCTCCGAAAACAGGGGATGGTTCGAAATTGATGGTTTAAACGCACCAAAATTCGAAGCCAAGGGTAAAACCCAAATTTTAAAGGAAAACCTCGGCAACTCAAAGATTGGCGATGTCCCTGATGAAAAACATGTTCTGGCTGTGACATATGCTGTGGAAAAACGCAAACCAGTGGTAGTAAAGTCTACAAAGAAGGATTATTTAAATTTATACTCATACCAGGTGGCGGATGCCTCAAGTGCCGCTCCAACCTATTTCCCCACCAAAGAAATAGAAACACAGGCCGATAGTGATGAACTCTGGCTTATTGACGGTGGAGTTATTGCCAACAACCCGACAATGTGCGCTATTACCGAAGCCAAACGGGTTTGGACACAGGTGCCTTTAAGTCAAATACGGGTGCTTTCAGTCGGCACAGGTTTTATGACCAGAAAAATAAATGGGCCTGAGTCCAAAAAATGGGGAGGTCTGCAATGGATGACCAAAGGGCATATTCTTGCAGTACTTACAGATGAACGTATTGTTGCCTATCAGGCTATGACAATCATTGAGCCAGGCAATTATATCAGGGTAAATGCTAAGCTTCAGCCACAACCCGGAATAGCTCAAGCACCAGATGACGCAATGGATGACGTAAGCAGAACAAATATCAGAAGGCTAAAAAAACTAGGCGACTTTTGGTTTGAGCAGTATGGTGAAGCTGTGGTCAATCTACTAATGGGCACCTACAAAGGTCCTTCACTCGATCGAATTAATCCGAGATCAGGAAGGCCAATACAACAGAGTTAGTGCTGCCGACAATAGTCTTTTTGTTTTTCCGTCTCACTCTCCTTCGAATTCGGTTAATGCAAAAAGCTTGTAACCTTTCTTTTTAAGTTTGGCAAAGCCGCCGATATCCGGAAGATTTACAATAAAGCACGCCTCAACAACTTGGCCGCCCAGTTTTTCTATAAGCGCCGCAGCAGCAAGAGCTGTGCCTCCTGTAGCAATCAGGTCATCTACCAAAAGCACTTTTGCACCGTTTTTGATTGCATCCTTGTGTACCTCTATGCTGTCAGTGCCGTATTCGAGCTCATACTCCTGAGAGACTATCTCACCAGGCAGTTTTCCCTTCTTTCTTATAGGCACAAATCCCTTGCCAAGAGTATAGGCAAGAGCGCCGCCAAGTATAAAACCGCGCGATTCTATGCCGGCTATAATATTGAAATCGACATCTTCGTTGATATATCTCTGGGTAAGCTGGTCTATAACCAGCCTGAAACCAACAGGATCCTTAATCAGCGTGGTTATATCCCTGAACATGATACCTTTTTTAGGGTAATCCTTAATTGTGCGTATTCTTGATTTAATAGGCATGTGTAACTTTCCTCCTTCAGAGTCTTAATCAGCCTCTACACCGGCAGTCGTTGTATTTAATTTTAGGAATTGTTTTCACTAGAAGTTTTTTTACGTTATCGGCATTCTTCTTCATTGTCTCCATAATCATATCCCATGTCACCGGCTCTTCCTCCTCTTTCCAGCAGTCGTAATCAGTGCTCATTGCGATAGACTGGTAGCAGATACCAAGCTCCTTTGCCAAGATAACCTCAGGCACTGTAGACATGTTGATCACATCTGCTCCAAACAAGCGGAACATATGGGATTCGGCCTTTGTGGAAAACCTGGGACCCTCTATTGTAACAACCGTACCCCGCTTGTGGTGTCTTAGCTTAAGCTCTTTTGCACTTTCTGCCAGCAACACTGACAAGTTTTTACAAAAAGGCTCGGCCATGGGAGTATGTATAACCTTTTTGTCATGAAAGGTAAGAGTTCTATGCTTTGTCATATCAATAAACTGATCCATGAAAACGAGATCTCCGGGTCTGACCTTCTGCCTAAGCGAACCAACAGCCGTAGTGGCCAGGATATGCGTGCAGCCGACCTTTTTAAGTGCATACATATTAGCTCGGTAATTAACCCCTGTGGGATATATCGAATGCTTCTTTCCGTGCCTGGCAAGGACAACAGCTTCGATCCCGTTGATCTTACCGGTGGTAAGCATACTTGAAGGCTTCCCATAGGGAGTCTTTACAGACTTCTCCTTGATCTCTTTCATAAGTTTCGGATCATCAAGGCCTGAACCACCTATTATTCCTATTCTGATCTTGTCCACAACATACACTCTCCTTCCAGTAACAGTAAAATATGGCTGTTATTTTATCCGAAACAGCAATATCATTGCCAAAAACCCTTCTTGATATCATTTTGAGACATCAACAACTCGGCGACTTCCACCTGTGCAGCCTCCCCTGACCACCAAGCATTAATAAGTGTGTCAGCCTCGATCCCCTCAAGTAAATATGGAGACCCGAACGATATCACTGTTGTTTTTGAAAATACAGACAGAATTCTCATAAGAAGACGCATGTTGTCTTCCGACAAACCGCTTTTGCCTTTCCATGCGGCGATACGCGAAAACAGGGCTACAATAACCGGCCTGTCGTGTTGCCGGCCTGAAATGTCCTTTGAAAAAAAAGAGTTTGGGTTTCGCTGAAGGCCGACACCGGGATACTTCTGCTTTATTCTACCTATAAAGACAGACCCCTGTCCTGAAGAGAGACTCTGTTTGTCATCTTCATCAATAACAAAGAGTGCTTCATTACCCCGAAGACAAGGAGTTCCCTTTCTCACCCTAAGGGATTTCCTTGACAATACATTTACGATCCCATCCTCTAAAGGCCCTGTAAGCGGTGATGCTGAGCTTAGCGGTTGTTTATTTACAAGGCGTAGTTTTTCTCGAAACGACTCCACTCGTTTTCCGGCTTTTTTAACGCGTTCTTCCGCCTTTGACCAGTTGGCGGCTATAAAGTCAACAACAACTTCCGGATCATCCGGATGCAAAAGTATATCGCACCCGGCCATGAGTGCCATAAGACACGCCGAAGCCTCGCCGTAAGTATCTTTTACCGCACCCATGTTCATCGCATCGGTAATAACAACACCGTCAAAGCCTAATTTTTCCCTTAACAAACCATGTATAGCCTTGCTGGAAAGAGTGACGGAAAACAACGGATCTACCGCTTTAACAAGAAGGTGTCCCACCATAACCATTTTAATCCCTGCCGATATAGCGGAACGAAAGGGAGCAAGTTCCACGGAATAAAGCCTCTCAAGATCCGCTGAAACCATCGGCAGACTAAGGTGCGAATCGAGATCCGTATCTCCATGACCAGGAAAATGTTTGACACAGCCCAGAAGACCTGTTGGTTCTGCCCCGCCGCCCTGTAAAACATTGATATACTCTTTAACAAACCATGACACTTTTACCGAGTCCGATCCGTAGGCTCGGGTGCATATAATCGGGTTTGCAGGGTTTGTGTGAATATCCGCAACAGGTGCAAGTATGACATTTATACCCACCGCCTGTGCCTCCCGGGCAATGATTTCAACAGATTTCCTGAAGATTTTTACATCTTTATAATTTTCCGGATCAATAGCATGGGAAACAGCCATAGCAGGAGGCAGCAAAGAACCGCCTGCCACCTGTTGTCCCAACCCCTGTTCAAGGTCCGAAAGTATAAGAAGACGCCTGCCGGCAGCTTGCTCCAACTCTTTTAATGCTTCTTTTAGAGTATCCTTTTCACCGCCAAATACAATAAAACCGCCAAAACCACTTCTTACAAAAGACAGATAGCGGTCAAATTCAGCCTGCACAAACTCACCGTTTAAACGGGGAATTACAAGGTTCGCAATACTTTTTCGTATTTTATCTATCACGCTTCACACTTACAGGTATTGTAGTACCGGTTTTTATTCTAAAACTAAGCAGGAGGAGGGCAAGAAGAGTGATCAACCGTCCGGGATTCTCCGGCAACATGCAGGCAACACCACGCGTAAAGAGCATCGTACACTTCGAACTGCCGCTTTAAATTCTTTTTGTCATCAGGGTATCTAAGACCAAAACCTACTGCAATAGCTTCAAAACCTGCGGCAAGAGAATCCTTTTCCGGCCTACCTGTATCAGCGGCATTAACGATTTTGGCTAGTCTGAGCAGCGGCTCATCCGTGAGTTCGTACCGGCGTATTATTACATCAAAAGTACAGAGATCACCATCGTGATCAAGATCAGCCCCAGGAGCGTCAAAGGCTATTGCCCCCTCTTTTTCTGCAACTGCTTTCACCTGACTTTTGGGAACAAAAATAAACTCAGCCTCCGAATCTATAAAACGTTTTATCAACCATGGGCAGGCTACTCTATCCACATGAACATGTGAGCGTGTAATCCATTTCATTTTTGAATCTCCTTAACTACAGCCGAAATACTTCAGGTTATCGGCAATCATATTTTCCATATCCTCCAATAGATGACCAAAGCGGCCTTTCACGTCGTCCTGTAGATGCTGCAGATATTCACGAGCGCCTTCTTCACCGTAACTCTCCTCAAACATCCTTGCAAATTCCAGAACACGACCTATATCGTGACGTTCCGCTTTCTTTTCCGGATCATCGATCCATTCGTGAATATCACGATAATCTTTACCCGTTCTTTCAATGCTCTTCTGCATATGCTTGTCAATAGTCGGCATCTTTTTCTCCTTATAATAAAATCTCTTGACGTATATATTACTGTAAATCTTACGATAAGATAAGAAAAAACATACTATCATTGCTTTAGTCCAGGTTGGATTCAAGGCAAAGCCTTTAGTGCCGTTCGTGTTAAAATTACTACCTTATGATTATTCAAAGTATTGCAGGCCTGGTTGTCTTTGCGCTGATTGCCTGGCTTATGAGTGAAAATCGCAGCCTGGTTTCACTAAAGACCGTGATAATCGGCATAGCGGTACAACTGCTGGTTGGAGTTGTTCTGCTGAAGTTTTATATTTTCAGAGAATTCTTTTTATCCTTAAATCGTATTATTTTGTCTCTGGAAGAATCCACTACTGCGGGATCATCCTTTGTTTTCGGCTACCTGGGAGGAGGTGTTCTTCCTTTTGATGAAAAAAACCCAGGGGCAAGCTTTATCCTGGCCTTCAGAGCGCTACCGCTTGTTCTGGTTATAAGCGCATTATCCTCTCTGTTGTTTTACTGGGGGATCCTGCCGCGTATTGTAAAAACGTTTTCATGGCTCTTACAAAAAACAATGCGGCTGGGAGGTGCCGAGGGTTTAGGCGTTTCGGCCAATATATTCGTTGGTATGGTTGAAGCCCCTCTTTTTATCCGTCCTTACCTAAGAGATATGACTCGAAGCGAGATTTTCACTCTTATGACATGCGGCATGGCCACAATAGCCGGCACTGTAATGGTGCTTTATGCCAGCATTCTGAGTAATGTTATCCCGGATATCATGGGACACATTCTTACAGCCTCCATAATCAGCGCGCCGGCAGCCATAGTTGTTTCAAAAATTATGATACCTGAAACCGGTAAACCGACATCAGGCGAAATAACTCATCCGGAAAAAGCTTTGAGCTCCATGGACGCTCTTTCAAAGGGCACGGTTCAAGGAGTACAACTGCTTATTAATATCATTGCCATGATCATAGTGCTCGTGGCCATGGTGCATCTTGTAAACCTGGCCCTTGCCATACTGCCTGATATTGGAGGAAGCCCCGTCACCCTTCAAAGAATTTTAGGGTATATAATGGCTCCGGTGGTTTGGCTTATGGGAATTCCGGGAGAAGAGGTTTTAACCGCTGGATCGCTTATGGGAACCAAAACGGTGCTGAACGAATTCATAGCCTACCTTGATATGGCTCACCTGCCTGAAGGCGCTTTGAGTAAAAGAAGCCTGGTGATAATGACATACGCCATATGCGGTTTTGCAAATCCCGGAAGTCTGGGAATAATGATAGGCGGCATGGGGGCCATGGCTCCTGAAAGACGCGATGAAATAGTCTCTTTGGGCTTTCGCTCCATAGTAGCCGGTACTCTTGCAACCTGTATGACCGGTGCAGTTGTTGGAGTTCTTCAACTTTCCTGACCACCGGTATCAGGCTTCTCAACAACTGTTTTTACATTCATACTTCCACTGCGAAAACCCTCCAGATCCATACATACATAACTGAAGCCGAGTTTTTTCAGCTCCTGCACTATATCTGTTGTTAACAGATCAGCAAGCCTATGGCGGTCAACCTCGATCCTGGCAAGCCGCTCCTGTCTAGGCCCTTCAAGCCGAGATAGATGAGACCTGACTCTGACATTTCTGAATCCGAACTCCCTCAAAATATTTTCTGCCTTCTCTACTTTTGAAAGAGCCTCGGGCGTTATTGTCTGTCCGTACGGAAACCTGGAGGCCAGACACGCCATTGCCGGCTTGTTCCAGGTAGACAGGTTCATGCGTCTGGATAAATCCCGTATACTATTCTTGTCCAGTCCGGCCTCGGCAAGAGGGCTTCTCACCCCATATGCCCCGGCCGCCCTGAGCCCTGGCCTGTGCCCTTTAAGGTCGTCCGAATTTGTGCCATCCACAATGCAGGGTATTCCTTCAGCTTCTGAAACACTCAACAGTTTACGGAACAACTCATCCTTGCAGTAAAAACACCGGTCTTCGGGATTGGCAAGAAACAGGCTGTTTGCCAACTCATCTGTTTTTATAACAGTACTCCTTATCCCGTAGGCCTCGGTAAACTTTAGTGCGGCTGAAAGCTCGGCCCTGGGCAGTGTTACAGAGTCTCCTATCGCGGCAAGAACATTGCCACTTCCAAGAATATCATGTGCGAATTTCAGAAGAAAGGAACTGTCCACTCCTCCTGAAAAGGCAACCAGCACATTTCCCATGCTTCTAATTATTTTCTCCAGCCTCTGGACAGTACTGGTGGTTGCGGGTGAACTTATTGATGCTGACATCTAGTGAAGCTGCTTTATTGCAAAATTTTCCTGGTGTAGCGATGAATCGGATTTCAAGGTGACATGCAGACCATACTGTTTTTCAAGTTCTTCCAGGCATGATTGTTCTTCGTCATAGAGAAGATCTATAACCGAAGGATGGGCAGAGACAGTAAACCTTGCCCCTGTCATTGAAGGACTCATACGATGCAGTTTACGAAGTATCTCGTAACATACGGTAAGTGCTGACTTCACCATTCCCTTTGCCTCGCAGTATGGGCAGGGTTCGCAAAGAGTTCGCTCAAGACTTTTACGAACTCTTTTTCTGGTCATCTGCACAAGACCCAGTTCTGATACATTCAGTATTGTATTTTTTGCCCGATCCCTGGCCATTGCTTCTGAAAAAGCTGAAAACAGTTTTTGACGATTCTCTTCCCGCTCCATGTCTATATAATCTATGATTATAATACCGCCAAGATTTCTAAGGCGGATCTGGTATGCGATTTCTTTCACAGCTTCGAGGTTAGTTTTAAGTATGGTATCTTCCAGCGTCTCCTTGCCGACGTACTTCCCTGTGTTTACATCTATGGTTACAAGGGCCTCTGTCTGATCGATCACTATATAGCCACCCGATTTAAGCCAGACCTTCCGGCCAAGAGCTCTCGAAATATCGAGCTCAATACCAAGAACATCGAATACAGGCTCATTGCCGTCGTAGTGTTCGATCCTGTTTTCGAGCTTGGGAAAGTAGTTGCGCACAAAATCAAGCAGCCGCTGATATTCTTTATCCGAGTCGATAATAAGACGATCCACATCATTATGCAGAAGGTCCCGAATACTTCTGAAGGCAAGGTCAAGATCGTTGTAAAGCATGCAGGAAGCAGAAACACGTTCATTCTTATTCTGAATGTTCTCCCATAAAAGATGTAGAAACTCCATGTCACGGGCAAGTTCATATTCTGAACATTTTTCGCTCATTGTTCTTGCTATATAACCGTATCCCGGTTTTTTAAGCTTCTCAACTATGGCTCGTAACCGCTCCCGCTCCTCCTCGTTTGTCAGACGGCGCGAGATACCTATATGTTCCACATTAGGCATAAGAACAAGATAGCGGCCTGGAATCGTGACATAGGTAGTAACTCTGGCACCCTTGGTTCCAAGAGGATCTTTTGAAACCTGTACCATCAACTCCTGCCCCTCCTGCAGGGTCTCCTCTATCGGAAGATGTTCAGTACGGTTTCTGCCTGAAAGTGAAAGAGAAGATATCTCTTCTTCTGCCTGGTGTGAGTCATCTGCCGCCTGGTGCGAGCCTTCTGCACCGTTTACAAGCCACTGGTAATCCATAAGATCTGTAAAAACATCGGAAACATGAAGAAAAGCCGCCTTTTCAAGACCAATATCGACAAAGGCAGACTGCATGCCCGGCAAAATCCTGGCAATTTTACCCTTATATATGTTTCCAACAAGAGACGCGTTTCGTTTTCGCTCTATATAAAGCTCGACCACCTGACCGTTTTCCAGAAGAGCCACCCTGGTTTCGTAGCTGGTGGCGTTAATGACTATTTCACAGTTCATATTACGTAGGGTTCGATTGGTTTAGTTATTTTTAAAGTGCATATCTAATAAGAAAATAGCTTACTTTTGGTGTTATTTAATTTTCATTGCTTTAGAATTTCCATCGGCGTCAACCAACCGTTTTTAAAGCCGTAAAGCTCTAGCCGCTCAATATTAAGCAAGGTGACGGATTCCGGCTCAAGACGAAGAATTTTCGCAAGTAGTTCAGACAACCGCAGCTTGGTCTCGCCGCGGTCAAGAGCTGTAAGAAACAGTATGCCGCTATCAACCTTGGCACTCTCTACCATACGACGAAGATCAACAGTCATGAGTTTTCCGCTTTTGCCAACTTCACGTTCAACCATAATTTCTTCATTTAGCAGGGGTTCCGGCACAACAGAACCCTCAGGGAGTTCTACCATATACTTGTATCTGCTGATAAAGCGATTAAGCGACATAACACGCTTGTCAACAAACCCTAATTCAAAAACCTCAATTCCCTTTGGCAGCACGGCATTTAGCCCGCCCTTGGCCTTTGCAGGATCTATTGATGAGAGAACTTCCATATCAAAATATTCAGCGTGTCCGGCTATGCCGACCCCGAGCGCCGGCCCGAAAGATAACTTTGGCTGCGGATGAAAGCCCTTGGAGTAGTCAGGAACAATACCGGCCATGCGAACAGCCCGTATTATAGTTTCTTTTAGTTCCAGGTGTGAAAGAAAGCGGGCCCTGCCTGTCTTAGAATACTTTACCCTAAACCGCGTTGGAGCCGAAAGCATTACAGGATGTTTTACAGGCGGAAGCGCAGCCACATCAGCTTCCACATCTTCCGCAGAAGATATATCCATGCTTTTACAACCAAGACCACAGGCAAGGCATTTTTCCCTGCACTCCGGAGAAATTTCGGCTGCTGTTGCTTGCTCCCACTCTTTTTTCAGAAATGCCTTGCTGAGTCCCGGGTCTATCATGTCCCAGGGCAAGACATCATCCGTCAGGTATCGCCTCTGGGCATAATCAGGACCTATGCCGGACTCCTCCATTGCACTACACCAGCGCGAAAAGTCAAAGACCTCCGTCCACCCATCAAAGCGGCATCCTTTCCGGAAAGCGTTGTAGAGTAACTCAGTCGTAGCTTCATCACCCCTGGCAAATATCGATTCCATAACACTTGTCTCGGGCTGGTGCGGCTTGAGCTTGAAGTAACGGCTTGAAAGACCGCGCCTAAGTTCTGCCTGTTTCAACCTTATTTCTTCAAGAGGTATCTGCCCCATCCACTGAAACGGCGTATGCGGCTTCGGCACAAAAGTCGAAACACTCACATTTATATTCACCTTGCGGACCTTTGCTTTTTTAGCCACGCGAACAGCCTGTTTGGCCATTGCGATAATGCCTTCGATATCTTCGGATGTCTCCGTAGGAAGCCCTATCATAAAGTAGAGTTTAAGCGTCTCCCATCCCTCTTCAAACAGGGCCTGGAGGCTCTCCATATAATCGGCCTGGCTAACAGTTTTGTTTATCACGTTACGCAGCCTCTCGGTTCCGGCTTCCGGTGCAATGGTATAGCCGGTTTTTCTCTCGCCTTTCAGCTGCCTGAGCATTTTCCGGTCTGCTGAGCCCACACGAAGAGACGGTAATGAGAGTGCAACATGTGCACCTTTAAGCCGTTCATTGACGGTTTGTATAAGTGGAAAAAGACAGCCGTAATCGCCTGCTGAAAGAGATGTGAAAGAAATGTCTGAAAAGCCTGTATTACGTATCGACTCTTCGGCAAGCCGGATAACAGTAGCCATAGAGCGCTCCCTCAAAGGCCTGTAGATCATGCCCGCCTGACAAAACCTGCAACCGCGGGGACAACCGCGCCCGATTTCGATCGCTACGCGGTTATGTATTGCCCGGTGCGGCACAACCGGCGACGTTGGGAAATAAGCATCATCCAAATTATCCACTATTCTGCGGCGAATAGGGAGTCTTTTATGACTCCGTCCGTGAACAGACGGTACGTATACCCCATCAATCTCTGCCAATACACTTAACCGTTCAGAACGGCCAGACCCTTTTAGATCCATTAGCCTGAGTATTATTTCCGGTACTGCCTCTTCGCCGTCGCCTATTAAAAAAGCCTCTATAAAGGGCAGAAGGGGAACTGGGTTTGATGTGCATGGCCCGCCGGCAAGAATCAACGGGTCTTCGTTTCGCCTGTCATACGAGTACACCGGGATACCTGAAAGATCAAGCATATTTAAAACATTAGTGTACGAAAGTTCGTACTGAAGGCTAAAGCCCACAATATCAAACCCTGAGAGAGGCTTAGCGGTCTCAAGGGACTTGAGCGGTTCGTTCCGCCTTCTCAGCATGGCTTCGTAGTCTGCCCAAGGGGCAAAACACCGCTCTGCGGCAACCCCGGGCATATTGTTAATCAGACCGTATAGAATCTTCATACCCAGGTGCGACATTCCGACCTCGTATGTATCTGGAAATGCCAGGCAGAAGCTGAAAGCGGCGTCCGGCTTGTATATAGTGTTTATCTCGCGGTTTATATACCGGCTTGGTTTTCTTATCGTGTTAGGTATCAAGCAGATGCTCTCCATTAAAAAATTAAAAATAAAATTTACAAAATAAAAATGTTAGCACATATCTTCGCAACAAATCCGAGACGGTGATTATTTTCTGCTTATCCCCGGCGGACTATGACCAACTGCAACTTTTTTTAAAGCGTTCGACAGCGCGGCCAGGCTCTGAATATCCAGGTTTTCCGGCCGGACCTGAGGCGGGATATCCAGTTCAGCAAGAATTCTCCTTAGAAAATCCGTTTTACCAAAAGGCTTCAGTCCGTTTAAAAGAGTTTTACGCCTTGTAGAAAACACCGCACGCACAACCTTCATTAAATGTGCATCATCATCTATACGAGCCATTGGAGCTGTACGGTGTTTTATCCGTATAACAGCCGAATCCACCCGTGGAGACGGACGAAAAGCGCCTCGTGGAATTATAAACTCGATTGACGGTTCCATCTTGATCTGAACAGCTATCGAAAGCACACCGAATTCCTTACTTCCGGGAGATGCGGTGATACGCTTTGCCACCTCTTTCTGCACCGTAAGGGTCATAGAAAGCAACCGGTCACCTGACTCAATGAGCTTAAAAATAATCGGTGTTGTAATGTAATATGGTATGTTGGCAACCACCTTAAATCGGTCCAGGTTCTCGTAGGGATATTTCAGACAGTCGGCAAAAACCGGCTCAATATTAGAACCTGAAGGCAGGTTATGGAGTAATCTTTGATAGAGTTTGTTATCCAGCTCTATCGCTATCACCCTTTTAGCCTTCGCGGCAAGAAGTTGCGTCATTCTGCCAAGCCCGGGACCTATCTCAACAACCGTATCATCCGGCCTGATCGCTGCAGTTTCGACAATCCTATCTAGGATTTCCGGATCAAGTAAAAAGTTCTGCCCAAGACGGCTTTTATGCATGTATGCGGAACTGCTTCTCAATCAACACTCCTCAGTTGATCTGACAAGTATCCCACAGACATTGCAAAAAACGTTGAGCGATTCCACTCCAGAATAAGATAGTAGTTATCATAAACAAGAAAGGCCGGTCCGTCTTTTTCAACTATTACTAGCGAAGCCAAAAGATCCCGCTTCGGCAGATCTCTTCCATCAGCACGGCGCACGCCTAGCTCCTGCCACCGGCTCAGTCTTTTCCGGGTATCAAGCCCCGCAATTTCAGTATCAAAATCCAGTGGAATTTTCACCATTCTGCCCCACGTCTGATCTGCCTGCCAGCCCAACTTGGAGAGGTAGTTGGCAGCAGAAGCCAAAGCCTCGGCAGGCTTATCCCAAATATCCAGACGGCCGTTTCGATCATAGTCCACCCAGTATTTCCGAACCGTAGAGGGCATGAACTGAAGCTGTCCCATAGCTCCTGCCCAGGAACCCTTCATCTTATCCGGTGAAACATATCCTCTATCGATTATATAAAGAGCATCATGCAGTTCAGCCCTGAAATAAGCGCTACGCCTGCCATCATAGGCAAGAGTAGCAATAGAAGCTAAAACAGGAAAGCCGCCTTTATTACGGCCGAAATCAGTCTCGATAGCCCAAAGGGCCACAAGAAAACGAGGCTGCACTCCAAAATCTGCTCCAATTTTCTCAAGTAGAACACGGTTTTTCCTGTATTTTTGCCTGGCAGCCTTAATTCGTGACTTGGGCGCAACACGTTCCAGGTACTGCCTGAAGTCAAGTTTGAATTCCGGCTGATTACGGTCCAGTTCTATCACTCTGAAAAGCGGTTTCAGGTCTTTAAGAGCCGCTTCAATGGTTGTCTTGGAAATCCCTTTCCCTAACGCCTCTTTGCGAAAATCCTCCAGCCATAACTTGAAAGAGCCGTCGTTGGTCTCTTCACAAAATGCGCCAGTAGCCATAGTAAGTGAAACCAGCAATAACAGAACGCATAAAATGGCGGCAAGCAGTGGGGGCTGAGCAGTTAGATCTAAGTGTTTAAACAATTTAGGATTTATTGCTTTCATCGACTTTTAAAAAAACTTTTAAAAAGATATAGAATAAACCAATGACACACAATAAAGCATCCCATACTAAAATCCGCCCGAAGCTTAACTGCTTTAACTGCAGGCACTTTTATATAACCTGGGATGAACGCTTCCCAAAGGGTTGCCGTGCCATGGGTTTTAAGGGTAAAGATATACCGTCATTAGTTGTCTACCGGGCTTCAGGCAAGGAATGCTTGTTGTTTGAGCCGAAAAAATCAAAATAACAAAGAATAATTAAGAATAATGCATGAATACAGGTATGATATAAATCATTGAACTGAAAGATCTAACTGCGTTATGCTGGTATTTAGAGAGTAATGTGCAATATTTCTTAAAATATTAAGGAGACTATCGTTATGATTGATCGAAACAAAGTGGAAGAGGCTCTCTCGGGAATCCGGCCCGCGCTTGAACGCGACGGGGGAAATGTGGAACTTATCGAAATAACAACCGATGGGATAGTAAAAGTAAAACTAGTAGGCGCCTGTTCTGGATGCGCCATGTCAAAAATAACACTTAAACAGGGCATTGAGGCCCGACTTAAAGAGTTGATTCCAGAAATAACTGCCGTAGAAAACGTTTAGAGTTTTTTAACAAGGAGGCATTATTATGGAAAAAATTGTCGTCTGGTATATCAGGATGAGCCTGGTTTATTTCTTTGTGGGCGCCCTGCTTGGATTGAGTATGATCGCACATCCTGATTCAATTTTTTATTACCGTAATGTTCATGTTCATTTCAACCTGCTGGGCTGGATGTCTATGATGATTTACGGCGTCGGCTATCATGTACTGCCGAAATTCAGCGGCAGGCTCATCTACAGCCCGGTTTTAATGAAGGTCCAGTTCTGGTTTGCAAACCTCGGCCTTATTGGTATGGCCGTAGGCTGGACCATGATCGGCCGTGACATTGCAGCAGAAGGGGCAAGAAGTCTGCTTCTGGTCTCTGCCGTTATAGTCCTTGCAGGAATAGGAATGTTCGCATTCAATATAGGCAAAACCGTAACTCCGGTGAAAAGACCGGCAGGCTAGGCTAAGGCTGCGCCAGTTGTAAAGTTCTGATGCAGCCGGGCAGCAACAATAACTTAAGTATGTAAGGAGATTTAGATGAGCACAACAACCAAGATAACAAAAGAAAGCGTAATAGGAGATGTCATACGGGACATACCCGGCGCTCAAGATGTCATCAAAAAGTATTTCGGGGATGGATGTTTCACTTGCCCCGGCATTAACGTGGAACAGATAGTTTTCGGCGCATCAATGCATAACGTGGACCCGGACAAGATAGTCGAAGAGATAAACGCACTCAGCAAAGAGTAAAAGGCATGAAGGGGTAAATAAAAACAGATTTACCCCTTCGCCTGTTATTTTGTTATCAACGCCCCCTGCCGTCTCCGCCCATCTCAAACGGAGGCCAGATATGCTTGTGAAGCTGTATGTTAAGCCTGGCAGGCAATTTATCCCTCAGTATCCACTCAGCCAGATGTTTGTACTCCAGTTCATCAAAAACCGTCGAAAGAAGAACTGTACACTTTTTGTGAAGCGAAAAATCATAAATCATGCTTCTGGCCCAAAAATAGTCCTGCTCAGACGTTAAAACAAATTTAATATTATCTTCAGGCTTAAGCGCCTTGAAATTATCAAACTCCATGCTTGCCGACTCAGAGCTTCCAGGCGTTTTTATGTCCATTACAACAAAAACACGTGGATCAAGCTCCTGAATGGGTTGAGATCCATTGGTCTCAATCATTATACGGTAGCCTTTATTCAACAAGCCTCCAATAACCTTGTGCACCCCTTTCTGAATTAACGGCTCTCCGCCGGTTATCTCAACAAGCGGAAGCCCCATAGAGTCTACTGCGTCCAGCAACGAATCTACAGAAATTTCCCTGCCTCCCTCATAGGCATACCGTGTATCGCAGTAGCTGCACCTTAAGTTACAACCGGCAAAACGAATAAAGGTACAGGCGGTTCCGGCCATTGTGGACTCCCCTTGTATGCTGCTGAATAACTCGCTTATGTTTAGAATTTCAGACATCTTTTCAAATACCATAAATGGCGCAATAAAGTCTATAATACAACCCAAACAGCTTTTATACCGTACCGCGAGCACTAAGTTATTTAATGAAACTTCTGGCAATAGAAACATCCACTCGACTTGGCGGCCTGGCCATTGTGCATGACAGATCCGGACTGCTCGGCGAAATAAGGTTCAACCTCAATATCAGCCATTCAGAACGCATCATGTCAAACCTGGATTTCTTACTTAAAAGCACAGGACTTTTACCCGCCGACCTGGATGCAATAGCCGTAAGCGCCGGGCCGGGATCTTTTACCGGTCTTCGAGTAGGCATAAGCACAGCCAAGGGGCTGGCCTTTCAAACAGGCGTTCCTATTCTCCCTGTATCAACACTCGAGGCGCTTGCAAGCGCTCTGTCTTATTCCGAATTACAGATATGTCCGGTTATATACGCACGGAAAAACGAAATTTTCACTGCAATATACAGGGCGGACAAAGGCAGGCTCCAACTCAAGCTGGAAGAAGCGGCCATGAGCCCTGAAGACCTCATAGCCAGGATAACCGAGCCCACAATCTTTTCAGGCAGCGGATTAACCAACTACGGCAATCTAATGAAGAAAAAACTTGCCGATAAGTTCTTTGCAGCGCCCACAGCCCTGGCTTTCTCCAGCGCCGTCTCAGTGGCCGAGACAGCTTTCCGGCACTACCACGGCAACACCGGCAAGCCGGATGCAGCTGCACTTGCCCCCAGATACCTTCGTGCCTGCCAGGCCGAAACAAAAAGTAGACGGACTTAAAGCGGTGTTACAAATCCCTCAAGACCCTCTTTCTCCGTTAAACTACGGCGCTCTTCTATCGCATGGTCCTTGTCGTTGTATCGGCCGATCAGAAGCCTGTACATGAGTTGGCCGTTTTTGAATTTCTGCACAATAACGGAAACCTCGTATCCCTTGTTTCTGAGTTTTTCAGCAAGTCTTAAAGCATTACGCTCAACCTTAAAAGCGCCGACCTGAACAGCATATTGCCTGCTGTTATTGTCAGGTAATACCGGGGAAGAGACCAAAGAGTCTGTCTCCTCCGCCATTTCCTCTTTAATTATTGCCTCAAAAGGATCTTCAACCTCAATGATCTCCCCCAAGTCATCTTTCGCTTTCTCTTTTACAGTCGTCTCTTCAGATGTCTCCCCAACAGCCTCTTTAACAATCTTTTCAGCCGGAACATTCTTGGCGTTTTCTTCAGTCACCCGTACAACCGATACAGGTTTTTCAGTATCCGATCCAAGCCGGCCGGCAGATTCGATATGGTCTATATTTAAATAATAGTAGTAGCCTCCAGCAGCTGTCAGAAATACAATAAATAAGAGCCCACCTATAACAACCTTCTTTCTGCTCTCAAAACGGACCGAACGATCCAGGTCTTTCTTAAGTTTCTCTACCGGATCACCAAAGTTAACAGGCCTCTTTTCACCAGGCATAATCGCCCCTTTCAAGTTCAAAAGCTTTCAAAGCACTGCGTCTGTAATCCTTTTGTTCACAGCATCGACACTCAATAGTCATTTTCCATAAATCCACACAACTAATTGTTTTATAAGTGAAAATTCATATTAAAAGTCCGGAGGCGGATTAAACAAATTAACAACCCTCATAAGTTATTAACACTAATTGTTTAAAACCGGCACCAAAGACAGTGAAAAAACCAACTATAACGCCGCTTAGCATAGATTGCTTAAAAAATAGGCAGTTTTCAGGCATTCCAAAACAGGCTGAAAAAAGGCTTTTTTAAATTTTTTTTAAATTTTTTTAAAAGTATTTAACTGCGCCAAATCTCTCAGTTCCCGGTTGTTTCTTTTATCAAAACAGCCGTAACCGACCCCACCATCACCTGGGTTTGAATTTTAAGTGGCACATGCCTTGCATTGTCTGTAAGCCAGATCAATATCTTCCCCTTATGTCTAAACAGTCCCTCAGTTGTAAGAGCCGGTTGAACCACAATAGTTTTAACGGTTCTGCTTACGGTATCTAAGTTCTCACGTCTCAGAATCTTAACCTCAACCTTCTCCATCTTACCGCTGTCAAATATGTTAAGAAAGACCGACTCCCCTGGTACAAGCTTCAGACTTCTCAGGTATTGAAATCCGGACAGGACATCGTAGTATATTTCTTCTGTATTTTTCTGGTTTTTTTTACCCTTTTGATGATCTATATAGCGTATTTTTTTCTTTTCGAAAAATGTTTCCTTGTGACTCCTGTACTTACCCTGCCTAAGCCATGTCTCAAAGTGGAAAGGGACTCCGTCACCGCCAAGTTCGCTGTAAGCTCTATCTTCCACCTTGTAGAACTTAGAAATCCAATCCACAGAATCGGCCGCCGATCGTATCATCCTGTTGCTTTCACCTATCACCTCAAAAAAAGCCGTGCCGGCTTTTATACCAAGCCAAGAGAGCTCGTACTCAAACCTTTCAACCACCACCGGCTCTACCGAGAGAAAGGCCTTCTCCTGGGCATAAGTACATGTCGTCAAAAATCCCGAGAAAAATAAGAAACAGAAAAACGCCTGTACCCACAAAAACAGCCAAAGAGTTCGCACTCGACCATAGCATAGCAGCATCATATTAAAATTATAACAGATTGATTTTATTGTAATTTAGATCCGAGCAACTTTTTAAAAAGCTCCATGGATTTCAGGTGATCACTTGTAAGTTCGTAAGAGAGGTTTTCCCAGTAACTTATTAATTCACTTTCGGCCATCCAAGCGCTCTGTGGAGCCAGGGGTGCAAGGGCGGGATATGCAAATTTTACCAGATAGCCAACCTTGATTACCTGGCTAGTCAGCATCTGTAGAAGCTTTTTCCTGGGTTCCGTAAGATCCTTTCTCGCAGTCCATAACGCATATACAAAGGGAAGCCCGGTATGAGCGCTCCAGAGGGTTCCCAGGTCATAAACATGGTTATGCGACAAGCGGTTTTCCTTCAGCGCAGCATCTCCAATCAAAAGAGATGCATCAAACCCCTGTAATAAAGCATCTTCTCTTGAGCCTTCCCCAACAGGTGGATCGACCTGAACATATTTTCCTACTTCTACCCCCTCGAACTTTTCAAAAATAACTTTCAGAAGAAGAGCCGAAGTGGCTGAGTGCGAACTAATAGATATGGTTTTCCCCTCCAGTTTTTTCAACGGATATTTCGAAAATAACAGAATACTGCCGGAAGGGCCGATCGAGCTTACAGATTGTCCGGCAATATACTCATACAAGTCGGGGTGAGCCAGGTACTCCACCGAGGACGACGGACTTACATCCAGATCACCTCTGAGAAGCATTTTGTTAAGGGTAGCGGGCACCCCCTGAATGAAATCGTACTTCGAACAGTCAAAGTGTTGTTTCAGTGTATAAAAAACAGGAAAAAGATTGGCATAACATATCTCTCCAACTCTTAGCCTCATCCCTTTATCACCCCTAGAGGCCTTAACCTCGCCACTTTCCTGGAGATTCCGGCATAGTGAACAGTATCAACAATATCAGATATATCTTTATAGGCATCGCTCATCTCCTCTGCCAAAGTTCTCCGGCTTGCAGAAAGAGCGAATATTCCCCGATCCTCCAGCTCCCTCCATATGGCACGGCCCTTGGCACGCTTGACCGCCTGGTGACGGGAAAGAAGCCGGCCCGCCCCATGGCATGTAGAGCCGAAAGTCTCCTCCATCGCCTTTTGCGTGCCCAGAAGCAGGTACGATGCCCTTCCCATATCACCCGGAATCAGAACCGGCTGTCCTATATTTTTAAAAACACCCGCAAGCTCCGGATGGCCTGGAGGAAATGCCCTGGTCGCTCCTTTCCGGTGAACCAGAAGATCTACGTTTTTACCGCTTACAGTATGTTTTTCTATTTTGGCGATGTTATGGGCAACATCGTAAAGCAAATTCAGACCGAGATCACGCCTTGACAACTTGAAAAAAGCCATTAACACTTCTCTTGTCCGATCCATTATTGTCTGCCTGTTAGCCCACGCAAAGTTAGCAGCAGCCTTCATTGCTCTAAAATAGCGCTGTGCCTCTTCGGATGAAACAGGAGCGCATGCAAGCTCACGGTCTGGAAGATAAATACCGTACTTTCTGGAGGCCTGTTCCATTACCTTTAAAAAATCCGTACATACCTGGTGACCAAGCCCTCTTGAGCCACAGTGCACCATAACAGTAACCTGGCCTTCGAAAAGGCCGAGCTTTTCTGCCGCTGCCTTATCAAAGATTTCATCCACATACTGCACTTCAAGAAAATGGTTTCCGGCCCCAAGAGTGCCCAGCTGATCACACCCGCGTTTATAGGCTTTATCACTCACCTCGGCGGGGTCTGCACCTTCCATAGCCCCACCTGATTCCGTATGCTCAAGATCCGAAGGATCGCCGCAACCATGTTCAACACTCCATGCAGCTCCACGCAGCAGCAGGTTCTTCTCATCTTTACGGGACAGATGCAGCCTTCCTTTGGATCCTACTCCCGAGGGAATTTCGCTGAAAAGAAGGCTGACAAGGTCTTTAAGGCGGGGAAGAATATCGGACTTAAGTAGATTTGTCTTCATCAGCCGGACACCGCAGTTTATATCATAACCCACCCCGCCGGGCGAAATTACACCACTATCAGCATCCATAGCAAGCACACCACCGATCGTAAAGCCGTAACCGGCATGTATATCCGGCATGGCAAGAGCAGCTTTTACAACCCCGGGAAGAGTGGCGGTATTAGCCACCTGCCGTATGGCCTGTTCTTCCAGTGATCCGATCAGTTTCGAGTTTGAGTAGATAATGCCGGGCACGCGCATACCGCTTACATATCCGGATGGAACCTCCCATCGGTAGTCATCCAGCCTGCGAATACGCTCAGCCATCATTCACCCATTACTTATTTATTCCTTTTCCTTAGGCCTCATTAAATTTTTGGCCTTCTGCTCCACCTGGCGTGCCATCTTTTTCTTAAAAGCATGAAGTGAATCAGCCACCCCGGAATTCGAGCGGGCAATAATCTGAGAAGCAAGTATCGCCGCATTCTTTGCACCCGCCCTACCTATGCTAACAGTAGCAACAGGAACTCCAGGAGGCATCTGTACCGTGGAGAGAAGCGCATCCATACCTTTAAGCGATGAGGCGTCCATGGGAACACCTATAACAGGAAGAATCGTATGCGCAGCCAGAACCCCGGCAAGATGAGCAGCCATACCGGCTCCGGCAATAATCACGGCAAAACCACGTTTTTCCGCGCCTGAAGCAAGGCGCATAGCCCTGGCCGGAGTTCGGTGAGCAGAAGCAACTGTCATCTCAAACGAAATACTAAACTCGTTCAGAAGCTTTGCAGCCTCCTGCATTACAGGCAGATCAGAATCACTGCCCATTACTATTAGAACTTTTGGTTTATCAGACTTAACCTGTAGAGTCTTACCCATAATCATCCCTACTTTCTACTTTTCTACTTTTACAAGCGCCCTTGCGCCGATATCCTTCCGGTACTGAACACCATCCCATGAAATGACGGAGACAGCCTCGTATGCCCGCTTGATTGCAGCGCTCATATCACCGGCAAGCGCGGTTACACCAAGCACTCTTCCACCCGAAGTAACCACATTCTCTTTTTCATAAACTGTTCCGGCATGAAAAACAGTCACATCTTCCATCTGCGAGGCGGCGTCAAGTCCATCTATGATCTTACCCTTAGCATAGGGACCGGGATAACCTTCTGCCGCCATAACAACACAGACTGCGGGCTTGTCCTTCCAGGCCATATTCACAGTTGAAAGGTTACCATCAACAGATGCGTTCATAAGCTCGTACAGGTCATAGTCCATGCGTGCCAGAATCGGCTGGGCCTCTGGATCGCCGAAACGGCAGTTAAACTCGAGCACCATGGGCTTGCCATCAACTATCATCAATCCCGCATAAAGAACACCTTTAAATACAGTTCCACTTTTCTTTATTCCCTCAACCACGGGCTTCATCACCGTTTGCATTATTTCATCGGTCAAGATATCGTCAATAATTGGCGCGGGACTATAAGCCCCCATGCCCCCGGTGTTCGGGCCTCTGTCTCTGTCGAATATACGTTTATGATCCTGGGAAGAGGCAAGTGGAAGCAGAGTTTCTCCATCAGAGATCGCCATAAACGATGCCTCTTCTCCCTTCAGGCATTCCTCCACAATAACCTTGTCTCCGGCTTCACCAAATATCCTATCTTTCATCGCCTTTTTAAGCGCATCCACAGCCTCGTCCACTGTTGAGCAGACAAAAACCCCTTTACCGGCGGCAAGACCATCAACCTTAATTACAATAGGGGCGCCTTTTAATCTCACATACTCTTCTGCATGCAGATAGGAAGAAAACACCTTGTATTCGGCCGTTGGTATACCGTTGTCACGCATGAAATCTTTTGCAAACCGCTTGCTTCCCTCAAGACGCGCAGCAGCCTTTTCAGGACCAAACACCCTAAGATTCTCCTTCTGAAAGGCATCGACAATCCCCTTGGCAAGCGGAACCTCAGGACCGACCACGGTAAGATCTATCTGCTCATACTTGGCAAACTCCCTGAGAGAGTAGATATCATCCGCCTTTATATCCAGGCACTCAGCCTGGCTGGAAATACCTGCGTTACCAGGGGCACAGTACAGCTTGCCGACTCTGGAACTCTGAGCCAATTTCCAGACCAGTGCGTGTTCACGCCCTCCCCCGCCTACTACTAGTACTTTATCCATATCCTAAACCACAATTTCGGTGCCAACACCTTCGCTGGTAAAAACCTCCAGAAGAAGACCGTGCGGCACCCTGCCATCTATAATATGTACCTTAGGCACACCGGCTGTAAGAGCCTTAAGCGAGGCATCAACCTTCGGCAGCATGCCTCCGCTTATAGTTCCGTCTTTTATAAGCCTGCCTATCTTCTTCTTATCAAGAGCAGGAATCAATCTTTCTTTCCTGTCAATAATTCCCGGAGAATCCGTAAGCAGCATCAGCTTCTCGGCACCAACCGCCACCGCCACTGCCGAGGCTACGTAGTCAGCATTTATATTGAATGTCTCACCTTTCGGTCCCACTCCCACCGGCGCAATCACCGGAATAAAATTGCTCTCTTCCAGTACAGTTAGCACTTGTGGCTCTATGCCTTCAACCTCTCCAACCAACCCAAGGTCCATAATCTCCGGCGCTCCTGTGCCGGACTCTTTCGTTGACTTACGAACAATCTTTTTTTTGGCCCTTATTAATCCGCCGTCCTTGCCGGAAAGCCCAATGGCCCGGCCGCCATGACTGTTAATAAAGTAGACTATTTCTTTATTTACAAGGCCACCCAGAACCATCTCGACGATATCCATCGTATCTTTATCAGTAAAGCGCTGGCCATGTATAAATGTCGGCTTCTTGCCCATGCGCTCCATGGTCATCGAGATTTTCGGGCCGCCGCCGTGTACCACTACCGGCCTTATACCGATGAAACTAAGAAGTACAATATCCTGTGCAAACGACTCTTTAAGGGAATCTTCGACCATGGCTGCGCCGCCGTACTTGATAACCACGGTCTTGCCTGAAAAACTCCGGATATACGGCAGGGCATCTATAAGTACCTTGGCCTTTTGGAGGGATTCTTTCACACTTCTTTCAGCTTAGCCTACTCAACCGTGAGGGTAGCTTCCTCGACAATCACATCATAGGTATAGCCTGCGCCAAGATCTTTATTGATCACCACGGTACCTGCCACCAGCACAATATCTCCCACATTAACAGTATCACTGGTGGTGACCGTAAGATCATTAGTGCCACTGGCCGCTTCACCAGTGCCATCTTGCAGGTGAACCCAGTTTCTACCCATAATCATGGGTGAAAATTTCATAACCTTGCCTCGAACGGTAATCTTTTTACCCTCCAGCTTATCCTTGTTAGCAAAAATATCTCCAATAGTACCGCTGTCAGCTTTTTCTATGCTTCCGGCAGCCGGAGCCGATATGCCGTTAACTGTCTTCTTGAGTGGCGGATGTTCTTTAATTACTGTTTCGGATGTCGCAGGCGGGGCCTGATTTTCAGTGGACGGCGGTGGCGTAGGAGCTTCCTTCAGTGCAGGGCCTTTGTCGGAACAACCTATAAATACAACCAATGTAGATGCTGCAAGCATCAACCCTAATATGCTTTTCACAAGAATCCTCCTTAACTCTACGGTTTCGGTGAGAATAACATATCTGAGCACCTGCTTCAAGAATCAGAGGCTTTTATGAGGATGACAAAAGGCTTGCGGCTTCCTCGTCGAGGAGGAATTCAACGGTTCCGGCCACCGGACATACCATGGATGCCGGAAGTTCCTCGCTGACATCTTCCTCAATAAGTTTCTTTACCATAGCGGCCTTCGACCCACCGGAAACCAGAAAGACAACTCTTGCTGAAGCGTTCAGCGCGGGAAATGTAAGGGTGACCCTGGCAGGTCCCGGAATCCCAGGTTTTAACACCGGAGCAACAATCTTCCTTTGCTCCTTAAGAACCGGTGAGCCGGGAAAAAGCGAAGCCGTATGGCCATCGACACCAAGGCCAAGAAGCACAAGATCGAACCGGACCTTCTCTATTCCGCCGAAATGCTCCTCTATGACCGACGTGTAAAGCTCCGCAGCCCGGGCCGGTTCCTGCTCGCCTGCGATTCGGTGAATATTATTTTCAGGCTGATCCAGCTCCCGCAGCATGGCATTGTACGTCATATTGTAATTACTGCCAGGCTGGTCCGGAGGCACACAGCGTTCGTCACTCCAGAAAAAATGAACTTTTGACCAGTCAATACTGCGGCCCACAGGCCCGGATGCAAGGAGATTATACAGATCTTTTGGCGTACTGCCTCCGGAAAGCACAACAGAGAACCTATCCAAAAACTGTATGGATTCCGTATGGATTTCTTTAAACCTATCAGCCGCACCGCGGAAAAGGCTGTCAGAGTCAGGGTAAATTGTGACTTTAGGTTTAGATAGAGTCATATTTTATTATACCTAATCGTATTATGAAATATGCGTCCGTCAGAACATTCATCTCCCCATAACCGGTTTTTAAAATCCGAGCAAGTGGACTTGCAGACAGTTATGAAACCCAACAGAGTATGTAGTCTATTCCATAACTTAAGAAACTATATTGATGCTCAAATAAAAAGTCGGCAAACTGTTTCCATAACTTGATGCCTGGCAGCCATAGATCAGCATGAACGTTAAAGGTAGGTGGTGCCAACGCACTTGACCTCCTGTAGATGCATGTGTCTTTATATCAACAAAGTAAATTTAGTGCTTTTTTGCCTAAAGACCACTAAGATAGTGGAGTAATGAGTATGCAACCTATGGAAATAGTTCTTGCGAAGTATAATTACTGGATCTATGTCCTTTTGATGATGATCGGACTGTATGCCATGTTGTCCAAAAACAATCTGGTAAAAAAGATCATTGGAATGAGCGTGTTTCAAGCTGCGATTATGGTTTTCTACGTCTCTATCGGAGCAAAACAAGGCGCTACAATTCCAATTATCGAAGATGACCCCATTACCGGGCATATTCATGAAGCTGCCGCGCAAACAATTAATGCAATGCACTATGTTAACCCGCTACCCCATGTGCTGATGCTTACCGCTATTGTGGTTTCAGTAAGCACACTTGGAGTGGCACTTGCTATCATAATCGGAATTCATAAACAATACGGCACAATTGAGGAAGATGAAATCCTGGAGCAGATACGATGACACCTTCTGAGCAGCTACCGATTCTGTTGGTAATAACACCTCTTCTTTTTACTCTGGCAGTAAGTATCGCCGGGTGGTTTAATAGAAAAATCTGCTATCCGATTACCATTATCACCCTTAGCGCCTCTTTATATATATCGGTAGCCCTGTTGTTACAGGTAGTTAAAAACGGAGAGATTCATTATCACCTTGGTGGATGGCAGCCACCTTTCGGTATTGAATACGTAGTTGATCACCTAAACGCACTGGTTCTTGTCGTCATATCCTTTGTTGCCCTGGTTTCTGCTGTCTACTCAAAAGAAAGTGTTAAGCAGGAGTTACCGGACAAAATACCGCAATTCTATACTCTGTATCTTATGCTTGTAACAGGGCTTCTTGGAATGACTGTCACAGGAGATGCATTTAATCTCTATGTTTTAATCGAGATATCAGCGATTACAACATATGCATTAATAGCCATAGGAAAAGATAGAGCTTTGATTTCCAGTTTTAACTACGTTATCATGGGCACAATGGGTGCGTGCTTTTACTTATTGGGTGTGGGCCATCTATACATCATGACAGGTTCCTTAAACATGATGGATCTTTATAAGATTCTACCACCTCTTTATTCTTCCCATGCGATTTTTGTATCTTTTATCTTAATCCTGGTAGGACTATGGGCCAAGATGGCTTTTTTCCCGCTACACGAATGGCTTCCAAACGCATACACCTATGCGCCTTCCGCGGCAAGCTGTCTTATTGCTCCACTTATGACAAAGGTTTCGATCTACGTTATGATCAGAATCATGTTTTCCATCTTCTCACCAGCCTTTGTATTTGAAGCTTTTACCGCACATAACATCATTATATGGATGGCGGCTGCCGCCATCGCAGGCGGCTCAATTCTGGCACTGGCACAGACAGACTTTAAGAAAATACTGACCTACATGATTGTGGCCGAGGTCGGATATATGGTCGGCGGCGTATGGCTGGCCAACCGCCTTGGAATTACAGGCGCTGTTTTACATATTCTAAATGATGCACTCATGACTTTGTGCCTGTTTCTGGCGGCTGGAATAATCGTCTACAAGACAAAGGGCCATAAGCTCGAAAACCTTAGGGGCCTTTACAGGAAAATGCCGGTAACCATGGGGGCCTTTACGGTAGGAGCTTTATCCATGATCGGAGTTCCGCCGACAGCCGGTTTTTTCAGTAAATGGTACCTGATTTCAGGCGCTATTGATGCAGGACATTGGGGTTTTATGGCCGCTCTCATCTTTTCCAGCCTGGTTAATGCGGTCTTGTTTTTCCGTATGATAGAGGTTGGTTACTTCGAGCCATTCAGGGATAACCAGGAGGAGCATGATCACAATACCGCCCTATCGCCTAAAATTGACGAAGCGCCTCTTAGCATGCTTGCGCCTCTTGTAATTGTCTCTATAAGTTTAATAGTGGTTGGTATTTACACCGGCGATATTGTGGATAGCATTATCAGGTTTACCGTGCCGGCAGGCATATGAACCAAACCTTACTTATTTTATTTCTTTAATTCCTCCAAAAATAACCGCAATTAACTAAAATTAATGATCAAAGGTATAATAAAAAGCCAAATCAACAGGATTGCTGCACTAAGGAGACAAGAAAACAGTGTTAAAAAAAGTAAGTGATGTCATGGAGCCGATTATTGATACCGTCTCTCCTGATACAACTGTGAAAAACGCTATCATGCAAATGAGAGTAGCCACCCGTAAACCGGGCATTTACGGGGTAAAAGGTATTATAGTTCTCGATGCAGACGGAAAAGTTATAGGGTTGCTTTCAGTTAGAGACATATTGCGTTCTATTTTACCGGAATATATGATGGAACGCACTGAATTTGGAAGCCTTTCCTGGCCTGGCATGTTTGAACATATGGCTAATAAAATCTCTGAAAAAACCGTAGGCGAAATCATGTCGAAAGAAGTTATAACTATTTCCCCGGAGGCAACACTTATGGAGTGTGCCGTTTTGCTGATAAAACATAACCTTTGGCGCCTTCCGGTTGTAACCCCGGACAACCGCCCTCTTGGTATGGTTTATCTTCGGGATCTTCACTACGCAATTGTCGATAGTATTCTAGAAACGGAGACTGATAAATAAATGACAGAAGCGCCTGCGCCGGAAACACAGGAATTTGTAATGAATGGACAGTTCTGGACTGCTACAGCTCTGTTCATTCTAATGTATGTTGCCATAGTCACCGAAAAAATCGATAAAACCGTAGTTGCCATCTTCGGAGCCGGTCTTGTTCTTATATTAAAAGTTCTTGACCAGCATGATGCTTTTCATACCGAGGCGTTCGGGATTGATTGGAACGTGATCTTTCTTCTGATTTCGATGATGACAATCGTTAACCTGATTAGGCCAACCGGCCTATTTGAATATGTGGCTATCAAAAGCGCTAAGTGGGGACGGGGTGAGCCGCTTAGAATCATGCTGATTTTTGCGGTAATCACAGCCGTTTTCAGCGCGCTTCTTGATAATGTTACCACAGTCCTGCTGCTTGCCCCGGTAACTCTGTTTATTGCAGACGCCCTTGAGGTAGACCCTGTACCATTTCTAATCGTCGAAGCCCTTGCCTCGAACATAGGCGGCACAGCAACACTCATCGGTGATCCACCAAACATTATGATCGCCTCAAAGGCAAAACTGGACTTCATGTCATTTGTAACAAACCTGGCGCCGGTTGTTGTTATCATGATGATAGTATTTCTTATCGTGGTACGCCTTTTATTCAGCAAACATCTCTCTGTGTCTCAGGAGCTAAAAGAGCGCATCCTAGCCATGGACGAACGATCCGCCATTAAAGATAAGGCTATGCTTTTCAAGGGTCTTTTTGTATTAACCTTGGTTCTTATCGGTTTTGTTTTTCACGGCATTTTTCATTACCAGCCCGCAAGTATTGCGCTCTTTGGAGCCGGCCTGCTTCTTGTTATTTCCAATACCCGCCATCCTCACAAAATTCTGGCGGAAATTGAGTGGCCGACAATCTTCTTTTTTATGGGGCTGTTCATTGTGATAGGAGGAGTGGTTAAGGTTGGACTTATAAAATTGATTTCAGCCAAGGTCCTGGCCCTCACCGAAGGAAACCTGCTCAACACAAGCATGCTTGTAATGTGGTTTTCAGCCGTTGCTTCAGCATTTGTGGACAACATTCCATACGTGGCCACTATGAATCCGCTTATTATCAATATGGCGCATCATCTCTGGCCAGACCTTCAGGGCACTGCTCTTCTTCACCATCCGGATCTAATGCCTCTTTGGTGGTCCCTGGCGCTCGGCTCCTGCCTTGGCGGCAACGGAACTGCTATTGGAGCTTCGGCTAATGTAATAGTTGTGGGAATGGCTGAACAAAACGGAAAAAAGATCTCGTTTCTACGGTTTATGGCATACGGATTCCCTATTATGTTGCTCACAGTTGCTATTTCTGCGGTTTATGTCTGGCTTAGGTACTATGTATTCCAAGCACTCTAAGTATTTAAAAAAATCTTAGCGGTAAATCAGAATAAACTAAATTCATGAACACTATTGTATCGATCAAACCACTGTTTGCGATTCTTGTCTCACTGCTTGCAGTCATACCTATAGTGTTTTCAAGATCAAGTCCAAACCTTCGGGAATTCTGGACGTTTGCAGCAGGCATAATTAAATTCTCTATAGTTGCCTCGATGATTCCAACGATTTTAGATGGGTCCTTGATTGAATATACCCTGGCCGAAGTTCTCCCCGGTATTGCCATAAAGTTCAGGGTGGATTCTCTGGGCCTTCTTTTTGCCCTGGTTGCATCCGGTCTCTGGATTGTTACATCCGCATACTCCGTAGGCTATATGCGCGGCCTGAAAGAGCATAGCCAGACACGTTATTTCTCGTTTTTCGCGTTGGCCCTTTCTGCGACAATAGGCGTGGCTTTTTCGGCCAACCTCTTAACCCTTTATCTATTCTATGAAATGCTGTCATTGGCGACCTATCCTCTTGTCACCCATCACCAGGATACTGAAGCCCGTTCATCCGGCAGGAAATATCTCACTTACATTTTAGGCACATCCATAGCATTTGTTCTGCCTGCCATGCTGATCACTTATAACCTGTCAGGAACTCTGGAATTTTCGAACCAGGGTTTTTTCACTGCAGAAGCAGCGCCAAAAACCACGATAGCAGCTCTTCTTGTTATATTTGTTTTCGGTTTTGCAAAAGCCGGCATTATGCCTTTTCATTCATGGCTGCCGGCAGCCATGGTAGCCCCAACTCCGGTAAGTGCTCTTTTACATGCTGTTGCCGTTGTCAAGGTGGGAGTTTTTTCTATATTTCGTGTCGTAACAGGTGTTTTTGGGGTTGACTTACTGCAGTCCCTCGACCTGGGAACAGTCCTGGCATATGTTGCATCATTTACGATAATTATGGCTTCACTGATCGCTCTTTCACAGGATAGCCTGAAAAGGCGCCTGGCTTTTTCAACAATCGGACAGCTCTCTTATATCGTCCTTGGAGCCGCTCTTCTTTCGCCCAAGAGCATGACCGGCGGCATGATGCATATTGGAATGCACGCATTTGGTAAAATCACACTTTTTTTCTGTGCCGGCGCAATATTCGTCGCTACAGGCAAGAAAAATATAAGTGAGATGGTCGGAATCGGGCGAAGAATGCCGATTACGATGTTTGCATTTTTTATCGGATCGCTGAGTGTTATCGGCCTGCCCCCAACAGGGGGTTTTTTAAGCAAGTGGTACCTGGTGCTGGGAACCATAGAAGCTGATCAGTTACCTATGCTGTTTGTGCTTTTAGGCAGCTCTCTGCTTAATGCAGCATATTTCTTCCCTATATTTTATAAAGCCTTTTTCTGCACTACGGAAGAATCTTTATTCGAAAACAGGATGAATGAGGCCCCGGCCTGGTGTATAGCTCCCCTGGTGCTGACTTCAGCTGTTTCCATCCTGTTGTTTTTTTATCCGCAACCGTTTCTCGGCCTGGCCGGCCTGGCGGTGCAGAATATAACTGGAGGATAAAGCATGGAGGAAGAAGAAAAAAAAGAATCCCACCTTCTCTACCAACCCGGTGTAATAAGAAAGCTCTGGATTATGCTGTATCTGATTTGCGGGTTGACTTTAGTTCCTGAATTTTTTATAGAAAGAGAACCTCATTTTGGAATTGATGCCTATTTCGGTTTTTTTGCGTTACTTGGATTTGCCTCGTGTATTGTTTTAATCATGATAGCTAAGGCCGGTGGAATTGTGCTTAAAAGGAAAGAGGATTACTATGACTGATTTTCCACCTGCATGGTTTTTGATACTAGGCTCCCTGCCGGTTCCTTTTTTTAAAGGGAATTTAAAGAACTGGTATTTGATTTTTCTGACAGCTGCGGCTTTCTACTTAATCTCCCAACTAAGTGCAGGGTCTTCTTGGCAGATACAATTTTCAGGTTTTAATCTTACCCTTTTACGCGTTGATAAACTTAGCAAAATATTCGGCTATATATTCACATTGAATGCCTTTGCAGCCTTTATATATGCCTTTTACCTGAAAGACTCCACCCAGCATATTGCCGCGCTCTTCTATATAGGAAGCGCACTGGGCGCAGTCTTTGCCGGCGACTTGGTCTCACTCTATTTCTATTGGGAAGTAATGGCGGTTGCCTCCTCTTTTCTCATACTTTCGCGAAAAACCAGCAAGTCCATGAATGCCGGCATGCGATATATTTTAGTGCATATTTTCGGGGGCCTCTGCCTGCTTGCAGGTATTATTATCCATATATCCTCCACCGGTTCGACTGATTTTAATACTATAACCGATCATAACATGGGAACCTACCTTATGTTGCTGGGTATCCTGGTTAATGCCGCGGCGCCTCCTCTTTCAGCCTGGCTTTCTGATGCTTACCCTGAGGCCACTGTAACAGGAGGAGTTATTTTAAGCGCCTATACAACAAAAACAGCCGTCTATACCTTGATCAGGGGGTTTCCCGGCTGGGAAATATTAATTGTTGTCGGATGTGTTATGACAATCTACGGCATTATTTATGCTCTTCTTGAAAATGATATGCGGCGCATTCTTGCTTACAGCATTATCAATCAGGTTGGATTCATGGTTACAGGCATCGGAATCGGAACAACCATGGCATTAAACGGCGCAGCCGCCCATGCATTTGCCCATATTATATACAAGGCACTACTCTGGATGTCTGCCGGCTCGGTTCTATACATGACAGGTAAAAGCAAGTGCACCGAGCTTGGAGGACTTTATAAAACAATGCCATGGACCCTGCTGTTTGGAGTTATAGGAGCCCTTGCTATATCGTCTTTTCCAGGAACCAGCGGTTTTACAACCAAGTCTCTTATCATTAAAGGAGCAATTAATGAACACCTGACATGGGTCTGGCTTGTTCTTGAGATCGCCTCAGCCGGTGTATTTCTGCATGCGGGAATTAAGTTTCCTTATTTTGTCTTTTTTGCAAAAGATAGAGGTTTACGTCCTGGTGAAACCAATAAGCCTATGCTTATTGCAATGGGATTTATGGCATTTCTTTGTATCTTCATAGGCATTTATCCCAAAATTCTTTACGATATCCTGCCGTTTGATATGAAGTATTACCAGGCCTATACTGCTGTGCACGTCACTACTCAGCTTCAGTTACTGATGTTTTCAGCTTTGGTTTTCTTCCTTCTTCTTTCTCTTCTTAAACGAACAGAAACCATTGCGGTAGATACCGACTGGTTTTACCGTAAGGGAGGCCGCATCTTTTATAGCGTCATGGATAAAGGTTTAAACGGGCTGAACAACGCGGCGGACAAGTTTTTTGTAAAAGGAATTACAGGTTCTATTATTCGTTTTTCCCAAAATGCTCCGGCCAGCATAATGCTGCTTTTTTTCATACCATACTGGTCTATCATCGGCCTTGATCCTGCAAAGAAAGCCGCAAGAAAGGAGAAGCTCTACAGGAGTTTTAGCGCCGGCGCTCTTTCGGTGGGGTTAATATCTATTTCGGTAACTCTCTATCTGTGTATACTGTTTTTCGTCTAATTTTTTTAATAGCGCACTGATAAAGCCTGTCTCCCCCCCCCGGCAAGTTAACACTTGACAAGAACCGGCATTAAAACGAGCACGTCCATTGACGCATAGACTCCTGGCTGGTTATTATAAGTTTGTCGAGATCCATGGGGTCTTCAGATAGGGCCGGCTTTATTGTCCGTCAATACTCCTGCCTTTACTCTAAACCTTTTTTTATTAAGGAGATCTGTTTTGAACAATCAACACTATATGAAGACAATTGTTTGTTTTTTTATGCTTGGCCTGTTGCTATACACAACGCCTGCCGTAGCTGAAGATCCGGAGAATACACCTCCTTCAGCCGGCCGGAAACAGGAAAAGACGAAGGACAAAAACGACGTAGTTGCCAAAGTAAATGCAACTGAGATTAAAGAATCCGAACTCTCGGAAGCTATGAACGCAACCATGGCACAGAACCCTCAACTTTACTCAATGATGGCCTCAGAAGAGGGGAAAAAAGCTCTTAGGAAAAGAGCGCTGGACAGGGTTATCTCCACAGAGCTTCTTAACCAGGAAGGCATGAAGATAAAGATAAAAGATTTAGGGCAGCAGGTGGATAAAGCTTACGAGGATATCAGAGCCAAGTTTCCAAAAGAGGAGGCTTTTCAGAAAGCGCTGAAACAACGTAACATGACCAAAAAGGATCTGCGCAAACAGATAGAGAAGGGAATCCGCATCAGAAGCCTGATAGATGACAAGGTCAAAAAGAATATTTCTATTTCCGAAGCTGATGTAAAGTCTTTCTATGATACAAATAAAGATAAGTTTGTTGATAAAGAGGAAGTCAAGGCCAGCCATATCTTGATTAAAGTCGCCAAAGATGCTGATAAAGCAGATGAGGAAAAAGCACTCAAAAAGATCAAGGAGCTTTTGAAACGCGCAAAAGCAGGCGAGGATTTTGCCAAGCTGGCCAAAGAAAACTCAGAAGATCCTTCGGCCGCCCAAAACAGCGGCGATCTTGGATACTTTAGCCGCGAACAAATGGTTCCCGAGTTTTCAAAAGCCGCGTTTGCTTTAAAAAAAGGCGAAATAAGCGATCCTGTAAAAACAACCTTTGGATATCACATAATTAAGTTCGAGGATAAAAAAGCGGAGCGAGCTGTCCCTTATGAAGAAGTTAATGACAAGATAGCCGAGTACCTGAAAGGCAGGGCTGTTCAATCAAAGGTTGCCGATTATGTTGAATCTCTGAAGAAGACAGCCAAGATCGAAATTTTACTCAAATAAGTAATGGGGATTTTCCCCTTGGGCGTTAAAATTATCATCAGTAAGCAGTATTATGTAAGGAGAAAGTATCATGACCGAACGACTGCAGGTGTACAAATGTGAACTTTGCGGCAACATAGTTGAAGTGCTTCACGAGGGGGCAGGAGAATTGGTCTGCTGTGGTCAGCCTATGGCGCTTTACACTGAAAACACCACGGATGCCGCCCAGGAAAAACATGTTCCGGTTATTGAGAAAACCTCGGAAGGTATCAAGGTGAAAGTCGGCAGCGTAGCTCATCCTATGGAAGAAAAACATTACATTGAATGGATAGAGTTGATTGCCGGCGAAAAGGTCTGCCGCAGGATCCTTAAACCAGGAGATACGCCTGAGGCCGTCTTTGACATCTCTGTAGACAACCCGGTGACGGCGCGGGCCTACTGTAATCTGCATGGTCTCTGGAAGGGATAATTCCATAAAAGGGGGGCGTATTGCAATACGCCCCTACCGCCTGATCCCGGCCCCCGTGAATTGCTTACCCCCTTTTTAACGAGTCCTTCGCACATCCCGCCTTCCTCCTCATTTTTTGCATTGTGACGATTCTGCGATTTCCTCTGTTTCAGACCTTGAATCAAGAAGTATTTTTCAGCTAACATTAAAGTTATGTTTTCAGCTATTCTACAAAAGGTTATAGGTACTAAAAACGAGCGGGAGCTTAAAAAGCTTCAGCCGATTGTAGATTCCATAAATTCTCTTGAATCATCATTCTCCTCCCTTTCCGACTCTCAACTTGCCGCAAAAACAGATGAATTCAAAAGCCGCCTTTTAAAGGGTGAGTCTTTGGACGATCTGCTGCCTGAGGCCTTTGCCACGGTCCGTGAAGCATCAAAACGAGTTCTTCACATGCGTCATTTCGATGTCCAGCTGATAGGAGGTATCGTGCTTCATCAGGGCAAAATCACCGAGATGAAGACCGGAGAAGGTAAAACCCTAGTGGCCACCCTCCCTGTTTACCTGAATGCCCTTGATGGACGTGGAGTACACGTAGTAACCGTGAACGACTACCTGGCTCAGCGTGACTCGGCCTGGATGGGAGAGCTCTACAGCTTTCTGGGCTTAAACACGAGTGTCGTAGTGCACGGACTTGACGACAGGCAGAGACAGGCAGCTTACGCGGCCGATATTACTTATGGCACAAACAACGAATTCGGCTTTGATTACCTGCGTGATAACATGAAATACAACCTGTCGGACTATGTTCAAAGGGAACTCAACTACGCCATTGTGGATGAAGTAGACAGCATTCTAGTGGATGAGGCACGGACTCCGCTTATAATCTCCGGCCCGTCAGAAGAATCCACGGGCAAGTACTACGAGGTAGACAAGATCATACCGCGGCTTAAAGCCGAAGAGGACTACACGGTAGAAGAAAAAAGCAAAACCGCGGCCCTTACAGAAGAAGGAGTCGCAAAGTGCGAGCGAATGCTTGGTCTGGAAAACCTTTACGATCCGGCCAACATTGATTACGTGCATTATGTGGTCAAAGCACTTATAGCCCATACAATGTACAAGCGTGACGTGGACTACGTAATCAAGGACGGCGAAGTGCTGATCGTTGACGAGTTTACAGGCCGCCTGATGCCGGGCAGGCGCTGGTCCGACGGACTTCACCAGGCGATAGAGGCTAAAGAGGGAGTCAAGATCGCAAGTGAAAACCAGACGCTTGCAACCATCACCTTTCAGAACTATTTCCGCATGTTTAATAAACTTGCCGGAATGACAGGCACGGCTGCAACAGAAGCTGCGGAATTCGAAAAGATCTACAATCTTGATGTGATGGTGATTCCAACCCATCGGCCTATGATACGTAAGGATTATCCTGATATGATCTACCGCTCGCAAAAGGGTAAGTTTGAAGCGGCAATCCAGGAAATCAAGGAATGTCACAAGCGAGGACAACCAGTGCTGGTGGGCACCATATCAATCGAGAACTCGGAAATTTTAAGCAAAATGTTGAAATCGCAAAAGATTCCACACTCTGTGCTTAATGCCAAGCATCACGAGCGCGAAGCCGAAATCGTGATGCAGGCCGGCCGGAAGGGAGCGGTTACAATTGCAACAAACATGGCGGGCCGCGGCACAGATATAGTGCTTGGCGGAAACCCGCAGGGCATTGCCAAAGAGCTTCTAAAGGGCAACGATGACCCAAGCGACCAGCAGAAAGCCGCTGCCCTGGAAAAGGCGGAGAAGTTGTGCGCTGCCGAAAAACAGGAAGTGCTGGCCGCAGGCGGTCTTCATATAATAGGAACCGAACGCCACGAGTCGCGAAGAATAGATAATCAGCTTCGCGGCCGCTCAGGCAGGCAGGGAGATCCAGGTTCATCCAGGTTTTACCTTTCACTTGAAGATGACCTTATGCGCATCTTCGGCTCCGACCGTATATCCGGCATGATGGATAAGCTTGGCATGGATGACTCTGTTCCCATCGAGCACCGGATGGTCAGCCGTGCCATCGAAAACGCTCAAAAGAAGGTGGAGGAACACCACTTTGACGCTCGTAAACACCTGCTTGAGTATGATGATGTCATGAACAAGCAGCGGAGCGAAATTTACAGCTACAGGCGGGAAATCCTAAAAGGCGATGGCCTGAAGGAACGTATCACGGAGATGACCGAAACGGTTGTTCTTGATATCCTTTCCATCTACTGTCCTGAGGGCAAACATGAGGAAGACTGGGATATTAAGGGATTGAAAGATGCTGTTTACGGGCAATTTGCAGTACATGTGGAGCCTGATGTCTCGGATATTAAATCGCTTGAAGATAGTGTGCTGGAAGCTGTAAACTCAGCTTACGCTCAGAAGGAAGCCGAGATCGGCCCGGATACCATGCGTTACCTGGAAAAGATGATAATGCTTCAGGTTATCGATGCGCAATGGAAAGATCACCTGCTTGGCATTGATCACCTGAAGGAAGGTATCGGACTTCGTGGCTATGGTCAACGTGACCCTGTTGTTGAGTACAAAAAAGATGCTTTTGAGATGTTCGCCCAGTTGGATGAGCGTATCACGTCCGAATCGCTTAGCAAGCTTTTCAGGGTTCAGGTCGCGCGTGAAGAGGCGCTTAAAGAGCAGGTGGTCAGACCCCGTAATGTCCTGTATAATAAGGGCGCTGCCGGCGAAACCCCGGCCGCTCCCGTCCGTCGTGGAAATAAAATCGGCCGAAACAGTCCATGTCCTTGCGGAAGCGGCAAAAAGTATAAAAAGTGCTGTGGTGCAAATAGCTAGGGGCTCTGGAACAGAAGATAAATTAAAAGAATCAAAAAAAGTGTCGAAGAAGTAGTAAGGGTATAGGGCCAGGCATTCCAGGCTGATATCATTACTTTTTGCTTCTGACTATTAACCATTTACTTACAATGCCTAGAATTCTGGCTATAGAAAACAAGACCAGCCTCCTGGATGAGTATTTAAAGAAACTTGAAGGGATCGGTTACCAGGTGGATGTCGCTTCTACAGCGCAAAAGGCCATTTCGAGGCTTAAGCGAGTTGATTACAATATGCTTGTTCTGGATAAAACACTCTCACCTGCGGAAAGCTCAGTAAAGCAGGCGATGGACCTGGCGGCAGATCTGCCCAGGCTTATCATATCCTGCGATGGTAAATTTAAGGGTGTGGCCAGGTGGCTTCGTAAAAGACCGGCTCGATACTTGTATAAACCCTTTGACTTTCCAGAGTTTCAACACGCGATTCATCAACTCGAAGAGATATCGACCTTACAAAGCCGTTATAATTGCCTGAAAAAAGATATCAGCACCAAAGAAAAAGAGTTTAATTTTTTCCAGGAATTCGGCCACGCTTTGGCTTCCACGCTGGGAATGAATGACATTCTGCGTGTTATTATCACAAGAGCCAAGAAGATAACAAAAGCTGAAGTAAGCTTTCTTTTTCTTGCTGACGGAGAATCCGGAGACTTCGTCTGCAAACGTTTAAACGGCGGCCGCAAGAAAGACATGAAGCGCTTTTGCTTCAAGGTTGGTGAAGGCGTAGCCGGCTGGGTGGCAAAACATGCTACTGCGGTACTTGTAGAGGATGTATCCAAGGATAAACGCTTCACATTTAGTACCGATCTTGCCTCTTATTACAAAGGCAGAAGCTTAATGTCGGTTCCTATAAAGAGCGAAAACAAGGTTATAGGAATACTGGAAGTTGTAAGTGGAGTCGGAGAAAGGCGTTTCAGCAGTCTGGATATGAATACTTTCATGAAGATTGTTGATCATGCAACCCTGGCCATAGAAAAAGCGACACTTTACGAAAAAACAGCAGAGATGGCCATTACCGACGATCTTACAAACCTGTTCAACCTGAGGTATCTTAAGAGTGTTCTGGAAACAGAGATAGAAAGAGGGCAGCGTTATGGAATTGTTGTATCGGCTATCTTTATGGATCTTGATTATTTCAAAAATGTTAACGACATTCACGGGCACCTTATAGGCAGCAAGGTACTGGTTGAAGTGGCCGAGATCCTGCTTAAAAATCTCAGGCTGGTGGATATCGTGGCTCGTTATGGTGGAGACGAGTTTGTAATAGTCCTGCCGCAAACCTCGATGGACGCAACTTTTATTATAGCCGAGCGCCTTAGAAAGGCGATAGAAAAAGCCGTTTTTCTTAAGAAGGAGGGGCATATGATAAAACTTACGGCAAGCTTTGGTGTTACCTCTTACCCAGAGGCTGCTCAGAGCAGAGAAGACCTGTTGAGACTGGCTGATGAAGCCATGTATGTTGCTAAAACATCGAACAGAAACGCCGTATATGCTATGAGGTCATAATGGCACTTTTCAACTATGCATCCAAGGAAATAACCCTTAAGGTCGTCTACTACGGTCCTGGTCTGTCTGGAAAAACCACAAACCTTCAGTACTTGCACGCAAACCTGTCACAGGCTAAGCAGAGCAAGCTTCTGTCTCTTGCCACAGAGACCGACCGAACTCTGTTTTTTGATTTTCTTCCTATGGACCTTGGCACTGTCGGCGGATTCAAGGTGAAATTTCAACTATATACGGTACCTGGTCAGATAAGGTATGACGCGACCCGTAAGTTGGTTTTGAAGGGCGCTGATGCCGTGGTGTTTGTAGCGGATTCCCAGCGGGAAATGCTGGATTCCAACCTGGTAAGCTACGAAAACATGAAAGACAACCTGATGGCCAACAACCTTGACCCTAAAACTGTTCTGCTGATACTGCAGTACAATAAACGTGACATGCCGGATATCATGTCTGTGGAAGAAATGAACAAGGCTCTAAATGAACGTAATGCTCCCTATTTCGAGGCGGTTGCAGTTACAGGAGAGGGAGTGCAGGAAACTTTCAACGGCATGAAAAAACTGCTTGTACAGGATGTGACCCGCAGGCAGAAAATGTATGAAGGCGGCGGTACCGTAGGCAGGGGAAAAGTACTTCCTACAAAAGTCGGCCCAGCCAGAATGGCGGTAAGATCGACACAGCGGCCGGCTCCGGCTGCTCCTTCTCCGGGCTCAGAAGCCTTATTTGGTGCGGAAAGCTTTCAGCCGCCCACAGTTGATCTTGAAAGTTTCGGATCGCCGCAGGGCATGGCTCCCACTGAAAAAACCGAGCCTGCCGATGAATGGCTATGGACTCCAAAGCCCGGCACGACAGCCAGTACGGCCGCTATAACGAATAACACTGTGTCAAGCAACGAGATTGCGTCTCTGCTGAAAGAGCTTACAGGCTATTTGAAAGAAAACCGCCAGAGAGACACCGAAATGCTAAACGTATTGAAAGAAATAAGAGACGGACTAAAGAGATAGTTAATCGATAAAAGGGTTGTTTTTTACCCCGCCCCGCAGCTCCTGTTTTTATAATTTTTCCAAGGTCCGTATCAGGGCCTCGGCTTTTTTCAGTGTTTCGTGGTGTTCTCGCAGCGGATCTGAATCAGCGACTATCCCGGCCCCGGCCTGTACATAGGCAAACCCGTCCTTGACAACAAAAGTCCTTATAACGATATTG
>Ga0256830_1000072_pt1 | contig 86108 bp, 76 predicted proteins | sample 128326metaG_FD_190537 | JGI IMG/M metagenome (GOLD analysis project Ga0256830, IMG submission 190537) | Hydrothermal vent microbial communities from Lau Basin, Pacific Ocean - 128-326 | ecosystem: Environmental > Aquatic > Marine > Hydrothermal vents | place: Pacific Ocean: Lau Basin | collected...
TGCACGGCCTGGTGCGGGACGACCGGGGGCGTAAGATGTCCAAGACAACGGGCAACGTGGTGGACCCCCTCTGGCTCCTGGACGGGGCAGGGCCGGAGCAGCTGCCCGAGTACGTCCGTTCCCAGTACCCCGATGGGCTGCCGGCCATGGGGGCCGATGCCCTGCGCTTCACCCTTCTCACCGGCTCCACGCCGGGCAACGACATGAACCTCTCCTTGCAACGGGTGGAGGCCAACCGCAACTTCGCCAACAAGATCTGGAACGCCACCCGCTTCGTCGTCAGCAACCTGGACGAAGGGGAGGGGGCTCCTGAGCCCGTTTCCCATCTGACGCTCTCCGAGCGGTGGATCCTCTCCCGCCTCAACAACGTGATCGCGACGGCGACCCACCTCATCGAGTCCTACCAGTTCGGCGAGGCGGGACGCCAGGTCCACGAGTTCTTCTGGGGCGAGTTCGCCGACTGGTACATCGAAGTGAGCAAGATCGCTCTGTACGGCGACGATGCCGAGGCACGGGAGCGGGTGCGCTCCGTGCTGGTCCACGTCCTGGACCAGAGCCTTCGCCTCCTGCACCCCTACATCCCCTTCGTCACCGAGGAGGCGTGGCAGCACCTCAAGGAGGCCGCCGGCGACCGCTACCCGGCGCTGGCCTCCCTGGTGGGGACGACGCCGCTGCTACCCGCCGGCTTTCAAGGGACGGCATCGGCCTGGGGACCGGCCCTCATCATCGCCCGCTGGCCGGAGCCGGGGGAGCGCGACGAGGAAGCCGAGGCCGATTTTGGCCTGTTGAAGGAGCTGATTCGGGGCATCCGCAACGTGCGGGCCGAGTATCGGGTGGAGCCCGGTCGGCGCATTCCGGCCCTGCTCGTGGGCAATGCCAAGACGGACCTCCTGGAGGCTCATCGGGAGGTGCTGGTGCGCCTAGCCCGCCTGGACCCCGAGGCCCTGACGATCACCTCGACCGGCGAGCCCGACGGCCAGGTGGCGACGGTGGTGGTCGGCGGCGTCACCGGCTACCTGCCCCTGGCCGGCCTGGTGGACCTGGAGGCGGAGCGGAGCCGCCTGAGCAAGGAACTGGACCAGATCGTCCGGCAGATCGCCCGCAGCGAGCGGCTGCTGGCAGGCCCCTTCGCCGAGCGAGCGCCGGCCGAGGTGGTCCAGCGGGAGCGGAAGAAGCTGGCCGATCTGCAGGCCCGCCGACGGCAACTGGAGGAACGGTTGGCCGCCCTGGCCTAGGGGCGGACGACTGCCCACCCAAGCACGCGAAAAGGGGAGAGATAGACCTTGATCCTCATCACCGGTGCAACGGGCTTCATCGGGCGCCACCTAACGCGCCGGCTGGCCCGGGAGGGCTGGCCGGTGCGTTGCATGCTGCGCCCAGGACGTGGTGCCAGCCGGCTCGCCGGCGGCGTCTCCGTCGAAGTCGTCACGGCAACCGTGGACGACCCGCCGGCCCTCCGAGCGGCCATGCTGGGCGTGGACACCGTCATCCACCTGGTGGGGACCAAAGTCGAGCGGGGAGACCAGACCTTTGAGGCGATCAACTACCGGGGGACGGTGAACGTGCTCGAAGCGGCCCAGGAGGCCGGCGTCCGCCGCTTCATCCACCTCAGCTACTTGGGGGCCGACCGCTCCTCGGCCTATCCCTTCCTGCGGAGCAAGGGACAGGCCGACGAGGCCGTCCGCTCCAGCGGGATGGCCTACACCATCCTGCGCCCCTCCATCGTCTACGGTCCGGGAGACGACTTCACCACCCACCTGGCGATGCTCATCAAGGTGACCCCTTTCGTCTTCCCGGTGTTGGGGGATGGCCGGAGCCGTCTCCAGCCCATCCACGTGGAGGACCTGGCCCGCTGCATCGAGGCCACCCTGCGCGATCCGACGACGGTGGGCCAGGTGATCCCCCTGGGCGGCCCTCAGCACCTGACCTACGAGGAAGCCCTGACCACCATTATGCGGGTGATCGGCTCCCGGCGGGTCCGCCTGCACGTGCGACGTCCGCTGATGCAGCGTTGGGTGGAGATCACGGGGAGGTTCTTCGCCCGCCCCCTGGTCACGTTGGCCGATCTCGACCTTCTGGCGATGGACAACATCACCGACCTGGTCAGCGTTCCCCGCCACTTCAAGTTCGAGCCCCGCCGTTTCGCCGACAGCCTGGACTACCTGCGGGGTCAGCCTTGGCGGCGGCTCTTCTGGCGGCTGCTCCGCGCCGGTTGACGATCGGCCTGCCCTGTGCTATACTGCTTCTTGGCGGGCAGTGTTCAGTGGTTCAAACCTGGCCTGGCGTTCCCCTGCTGGGAAGTCTGTGGCCATTCCAGGTGGTCTCGATGGAACCTCACCAACCTGTGCTTCTGCTCAATGCCAATTACGAGCCGCTGGGCGTCTGCACCATCCGACGGGCGATGGGGTTGCTGATCGTCGGGAAGGCGGAGATCGTGCTGGATGGGCGAGGACTGATCCACACCCCGACACGGGCCTTCCCTCGCCCCTCGGTCATTCGCCTCTCCTATATGGTGCGTCGCCCACGCCCTCGGGTGAAGTTGAGCCGCCGGGAGGTCTTCCGTCGGGACAACTACACCTGCCAGTACTGCGGACGCCGCACGGGTCGGCTGACCCTCGACCACGTGATCCCCCGTCACCGGGGAGGGACCCATAGTTGGGAGAACCTGGTGGCTGCCTGCCCCCAGTGCAACCGCCGCAAGGGGGGGCGCACCCTTCAGGAAGCCCATATGCACCTGCTCCGCCAGCCCTTCGAGCCGGCTCCCACGGCCCTCTACCTCTACGGGCGTTACCTGGAGGAGAACCAAGAGTGGGAACCCTTCCTCGCCGGCTGGTAGGCCCCTGGCACCGTCGGTTCGCGGCGGTGCTGATCTCAGACTCCCATCACGGCCTCGCCGAGAGGCCGTTTTTCGTCTTCATCGCCTCCAGCAGGGCCAGCATCCCCCCGGCGACGAGGGAGTGGCCTCCCAGGACCGCCGGCAGGGGGGCCTCGCGAGCTGCTTGGGTGAAGCGACGCAGGAAGGGGTCCCTCACCTTCTCCACCTCGAAGAGGTCCGAGTAGTAGCGGTCGGGGGCCGAGGGCCAACGTCCGTGGGCAGCCATCAACACCCGATCATCCAGGAAGACCGCTTCGGCCATCTCCCCCAGCCGTCGGAAGAACGCCTCCGGTCCCACCAGCTTGAGGAGCTCCGCCAGCAGCGACCGGACCTCCCCCCGGGCCAGGCGTCCGCTGGCCCGCATCCCCCGTTCCTCGGCGAAGACCCGTACCCAGCAGCGCGTTTCTCGTTCCAGCGCCGCCCACACTGACGCTGAGACGCGGCCGGCGATGATAACCTGCCCCCCCTCTCGCCGGAGCACGGCGAGCGCCTCTTCCAGGCGGCTCAGGTCCCACTCCAGCCGGCGGAGGAGGGCGCGGCTGTGAGCGCCGGCCTCTGGGTGCAGGGCCAGGATCATCGCGTCCACGGGCGTGTCCACGTCGAACTGGGTGGCGGCTGAGCGGGGCAGCGTCTCCACCGGAAATCCGGCCTTTTCGGCCAGCACCCAGGCTAGGGCATTGTCCGTGGACAGCACCTCGGCCAGCGGGGGGATGGCTGAGGCCGGCGTGAAGGCCACCCAGTCACTGGAGTGGAGGTTGTTGGTCAGCGCGGTGCGTCGCTCAATCGTCAGCCGGGTGACGACCTGGGCCATCTGGGCAGGGGAGAGGAGGGGAGCACTTCCGGCTCCTATGTAGAAGGCCCGCGCCACACTGTAACGGGTGATCAGGTCGGCCAACCGCCGTCCGAAGTGGAAAGGCTCCCCTTCCCGATCCAGGTCCACGATGATGGGATGGGAGGTCAGCCCTTCAGTCCAGGCAGGGTCATCGGTGGCCACCACGATCTGAGAGACCTGGGGGATCGTGGCCGCCTTCTCCAGCGTGTCCAGGGCGATGGCCTGGCGGATTCGGCGGAGGGTCCTTTCGATGGGGCTGTTCCCCCCACCGCCGTCGAACAAGAGCAGGGTGACCATTGTCAAAAGGTATCTATTCAGCCTACCCTCCCGCGAGTCACCGGTCGAGGGCACTTTCAGCCCCGATGAGCTATTGGAAGCACGGTTTCGCGTCGGAAACACGCCTAACCTGCGGGAGGGTGAACAGTTACGTCAAAACGTCAAAAGAAGCGGGGGCCATTGCGGCCCCCTAAAGCGGAGTATCGGGTAGGAGATCAGGGCATCTGTGGTTGCAAGAGCCCGTAGTGACCATCTTTGCGCCGGTAGAGGACGTTGATGCTCTCGGTGTCGGCATTGTAGAAGACGAAGAAGTCGTGCCCCAGCAGCTCCATTTGTTCGATCGCCTCCTCTTCGTTCATCGGGACCACCTCGAAGCGTTTCACGCGGACAATGCGGGCTTCTTCTTCATCTTCCTCCATCTCTTCCAAGTACTCTTCGGGCAGGGGCAGTTCACCACCGGCCCGGAACCGGTCCTGGCGCTTTCCTTTGTAGCGGGCGATCTGGCGGTACATCTTGTCCATGACGGCGTCAATGGCGGCAAAGATGTCATCGGTCCGCTCCTCGGCCCGCAGGATGCGCCCCCGGGTCCAGACCGTCAACTGGGCGATATGGCGATGTTGGGCGGAGCGGGTGTTCTCCATCGCCAGGTCCATGCGGGCGCTGGAGATGGTAGGCAGGTAGCGATCCAGCTTGCCGACCTTTCTCTCCACGTATTCCCGCAGGCGGGGGGTGACCTCGAGGTTTCGCCCGTGGATGGTGATATTGTCCAGCATAGTGCCTCCTTTCAGTCGCTCCTGGCAGACAGCCGTCTGCCGGCCGACGGATTGTGGTGTGCTTCCGGCGGATCAACAGAAGGTCTGCCGGAGGCGAAGGTTGGGCTCTCAGCGGCCCGATAGACCGTCGGGGGGCGGGCCAAGGTGAGCGCCCAAATGGATCCGGCCCCGGCCTGGCGCAGTGCTCTGGCACAGGCCTCCAGGGTTGCCCCGGTGGTGCACACGTCGTCCACCAGCAGGATGGATTCTCCTTGCAGAGGAGGGGCCTGCCAGGTAAAAGCGCCCGCCACGTTCCGCCGCCGTTCTGAGGCGGCCAGGGAAACCTGAGGAGCGGTCTCCCGCTGGCGGATGAGTGCGTCTTCGGTGACAGGGCAGCCGATGGCCCATCCTAGACGGTGAGCCAGCAAGGTCGCCTGGTTGTAACCCCGCTGGCGCTGACGGCGTTCGTGGAGCGGGACGGGGATCAGCAGGTCTATGGACCATCGGAGTTGGGGCCAGTAGGCGACCATCATCTCACTCAGAGGGGCGGCCAGTTCCGTCCGACGCCGGTACTTGAAGTGGTGGATCGCCTGGCGAAGGGGGGCCTCGAAGAAGGCGACAGAGCGGATGCCGTCAATTATCGGTGGAGTCCGGCGACATTGGGAGCAGAGCCGACCATCGTTCAAAGGACGGCCACAGCGCTGGCAGAGCGGGGGCTGGATAGGGGTCACGGAAGCCCGGCATTGGGGACAGAACCAGGTCCCCGGATCACCGCAACCGACGCATCGGGGTGGGAAGAGCAGGTCCAGCAGCCGCTGCCAGGCTGGGGCCAAAGCCTGACGCAGCAGCCTGAAGGTCTCCCCCATCAGAAGTTGCCGAAGACGTTGAGTTCCATAACCTGGAGGACCGCTGGCCCTAGCAGGACGATCCAGATGGTGGGGAAGATGAAGAAGACCAGCGGGAACATCATCTTGACCGGGGCCTGGTGGGCTTTCTCCTCGGCCCGCTGGCGGCGACGCATCCGCATCTGGTCCGACTGAATGCGTAGGACCTGGGCGATGCTGACGCCCAACTGATCGGCCTGGATGATAGCGGCCACAAAAGTGGTCACATCGGCGACTTCCGTGCGGTCGGCCATGTTGCGCAGCGCCTCACGTCGGGGCTTGCCCAGCCGGATCTCCTGGATGACGCGGGCGAACTCCGTCGCCAGCGCGTTGTCCCATTTCTCGACCACCTTGTTCATCGCCGCATCGAAGCCCAGACCGGCCTCGACGCAGATCGTCAGCAGGTCCAACGCATCGGGCAGCGCCTTGACGATCTCGTCCTGACGCCGACGAATCTTGCTCCCCAGCCAGAGGGCAGGGAAGAGGTAGCCGGTGCCACCGGCGAGACCGGTGAAGAGGAGCCGGCGGGACATAGGGGCCTTGAGCACGGTGAAGAGGAGGAAGAAGAGGCCGGCCAGAAGCACTGCAGCGATCAGCCGGAACCCCATAAACTCGGCTGCGGACCAGTTGTAGGGATTGCCCGCCAATTCCAGTTTGTGTCGAGTGGATTCCAGGGTCTTCTGGGGGGTGAAGCGAGTGATGAAGTCGGCCACGCTGCGGACCATCGGCACGATGATCCGCTGGGTAAAGGGGATGGAAAGCTCGATCTCCTCCAACGTCACCGGGGTTTCCCGACCGCTGTACTCCAACAGACGCTCTTGGATGGTGTCGCTGGGGTCGGGGGCTGCCAATCCGATGAAGACCAGGACGATGCCCAATCCCACCAAAGCCGCTACCAGGAAAATCATCCTCCACCTCCCTGGAGAGTCCCTACACGCTCTTCCTCGAACACTGATCAGACCTCGATGCTCACGATCTTGCGGATGACAAAGGTACCGATGCCGAGCAGGATGGCGATGATGCTGAGCATAATCCAACCGCAGGGGTGTCGGAACATCCGCAGGATGTACTCCCGGTTCAGTACCATTAGCAGGAGCATGATGGCGATGGGGAGTCCACCGATGACGTAGCCGGTGATGCGTCCCTGGGCCGTCATCACCGAGATCTCCCCTTTGATCCGAACCCGCTCGCGGATAGTGTAGCTGATCACGTCCAGGATTTCGGCCAGGTTGCCGCCCACCTCTCGCTGGATGTTGATGGCCGTGATCATCAGGTCCAGGTCCTCGCTGTCAATGCGACGCAGCAGGTTGGCCAGCGCCTGTTCCATTGAGAGACCCAACTGGACCTCCTGGACCACCCGTCCGAACTCTGGTCCGATGGGTGGGGGCATCTCTTTGGAGATGGCTTCCATAGCTTGGAGGACGCTGTAGCCGGAGCGCAGGCCGTTGACCATCAGGTTGATGGCGTCGCCGAGTTGGTCGTTGAACTGCTTCAGGCGGCGTCCTTGGCGGTAGCGAACGTAGAATCGGGGGGCGAAGTAGCCACCCAGGGCCGCGACGGCGGGGAGGATGATTCCTCCGAAGAGGAAGTAGCTGGCCCCTGTGGCCAAAATGACGGTGATGACCTGGAGGGCCAGGAACTCGCCCACCGTGAACTTTAGGTCGGCCCGGGCCAACTGGGTAGCCATCTTCTCGGCCCAGGTGCGGCCGGCCAGGGCCCGGTTCAACCCTTCGGTCAGAGGCGAGCGACGATCCTCCTTGCGGACAGCCTGTTCCTCGCCTTTGCCCAACTCATAGCCGGCCTCAGCGTAGCGTCCCAGCCGCTCCTGGACGACCGCCTCTCGATTGCGGAGAGAGGAGACAACCCCTACAGCCACCAGGAGAAGCCCCAGACCTCCGAGGGCGATGACCATCGTTACCATCGTCGCCTCCTATCCGTTTCCCTCTCTCCTTCTATTTCTATGGGGGTGGCTACGGTCTCGCCGTCTACCCGAAGCGCAGCCGCTGACCCACACCGAAGACACTGGGAGGCAGGTGGATGTTAGCCGCTTCGATACGGTCCATGAACTTGGGGCGGATGCCGGTGGGGCGGAGCCTACCGATCACCTTGCCGCCTTCAAAGCCTGTCTGCTCGAAGGCGAAGATGTCCGACATCACAATGACGTCCCCCTCCATTCCCTGGACCTCGGTGATGTTGACCACCTTCCGGGTCCCATCGCGCATACGCTCTTGGTGCACGATCAGGTCCACGGCGGAGGCGACCTGCTCCCGGATGGCCCGCACAGGCAGGTCCATCCCGGCCATCAGCACCATCGTCTCCAGGCGGGCCAGGGTGTCCCGGGGACTGTTGGAGTGGAGGGTGGTCAGGCTTCCGTCGTGGCCGGTGTTCATCGCCTGGAGCATATCCAGCGCTTCCGGCCCACGGCACTCCCCCACCACGATGCGGTCGGGGCGCATTCGCAGCGAGTTGATCACCAGGTCCCGGATGGTGATCTCACCTCGGCCCTCGATGTTTGGGGGGCGGGACTCCAGGGTGACCACGTGTTCCTGGCGGAGCTGCAGCTCCGCAGCGTTCTCGATGGTCACGATCCGTTCATCATTGGGGATGAAGCCGGAGAGGATGTTGAGCAGCGTGGTCTTCCCGGAGCCGGTACCTCCCGAGATGATGATATTCAGGCGGGCGACGACGCAAGCCCTCAAGAACTCTACGGCCTCCGGGGTGATGGAGCCGAATTCGATCAGGTTCTCCACCGTCAGCGGGGTCTTGGAGAACTTTCGGATGGTGATCACCGGCCCCACCAGGGAGATGGGGGGGATGACCGCGTTCACGCGGGAGCCATCGGGCAGGCGGGCGTCCACCATTGGGGAGCTCTCATCAATGCGCCGTCCCAGCGGGGCGACGATCCGGTCAATGATGCGCATCACGTGCTCATCATCCTCAAAGGTCACGTTGGTCCGTTCGATCTTCCCCGCCCGCTCGATGTAGACGTTCTTGGGGCCGTTGACCATGATCTCGGTGATGGTTTCATCTTTCAGTAGGGGTTCCAAGGGGCCGAACCCCAGGATCTCGGCGACGATCTGCTCGAAGAGCCGTTGCCGCTCCACGCGGCTCAGGATCAAGTTTTCCTCAGCTAGGATGGCGTTGTACAGCTCCTCGATGGTGCTTCGGATCTCGTCGGTCTTTGAGACATCCATCGTGGGGTCCAGTTCGGCCAGCAGCCGGTTCTGCACCCGGGTTTTCAGGTCCAGGTAGCTATCCCGCGTGGGGGCCGCTGGCTGGCGACGTACCCGCAGCTCTGCCAGCTTGGAAGGTTTTTCCGTCGCGGGAGTTTGCCCTCGTTCAATCCGCTTAAGCAGTGACATAGCGCTTTGCTCCTCTCAGGTAACCCTGCTCTGGTTTCCTCACCTTCCCTCCCTCGGATGTGCTTTTACCGGAAGAAGCGTCCCAGACCCTTGCGTTCCGTTGGCCGGCCGGGCGTTCGCTCGACCACCGGTTGGGGCTTCTCGCTCTCGGCGACCGCTTCCAGGTCTTGGATGATCTGGCCGGCCAGGGCCAGGATGCTCTGAGAGATGGGGCGGTTCCGGTCGCTCAGGATGAAGGGAACACCTCGGTTCACGGCGGCCAGGGCGATCCGCTCGTCCGGGGGGATCTGAGCGGCGACAGGGTGTTTGATGCTCTCCTCGATGTCGGATGCGGAGATCCCGGAGCGCCGGTCCTGTTTGTTGAGCACGAGCATCGTCTTTTCCGGGGGGTAGTCCAGCACTTCGGTAACTTCGAAGAAGATGCGGGCGTCTTTGAGGGCTGCGATGTCGGGGGTGGCTGGCAGAACGATGCGGTCGGCGGCGTCCAGCACGACCAACGTCATATCGCTGAGCGCGGAACCGGTGTCCACAACCACGTAATCGTACCGCTCTTTAAGAGTTGTCAAGATGCGCTTCATATGTTCGGGCAGCACCAGATCGGCCATCTCAGGACGAGGGGGGGCCAAGAGCGCCCGAAGGCCTGAAGAGTGGGGCGTCAGGACCGTTTCCAGCATATCGTAGTCCATCTCTTCGATCTGAGGGGCCAGGTCTGCGATGCTGTGGGTCGCCTGGAGGTTCAGCATCACAGCTACGTCGCCGAATTGGAGGTTGGCGTCCACCAGGGCCACCCTGTCATCCGGGTCCTGAATCAGCCCGATGGCCAAGTTGACGGCGATGGTCGTGCATCCCACGCCACCCTTGGGGGAGAAGACGGCGATAAGCTTCCCCTGAGGGGGCGGTGGGGCGGCGACGGTCGCTGTGGGGATGGTCATCGCAGGCTGGGCAGGCGGCAGGATGGCGCGCCGGCTCTTGCCCATCTCGTAAACCCGGCGGATGGTCGTGACCAGTTCGTCGCCCGTAAAGGGCTTGGTCAGGAAGTCACGGGCACCGGCCAGCATCGAGCGCCGTAGGTAGTCGGCCTCGCTCTGAACGGACATCATAATGATCTGAGCGGTGGGGACCTCCTGGACGATCGCCTCGCTGGCCGTGATGCCGTCTATGCCGGGCATATTGATGTCCATCAGGACGATGTCCGGCTGATACTCTTTGGCGAAGGCGATGCCCTCCTCTCCGCTGGAGGCTGCCGCGACCACCTCGATGTCGCTCTCGAAGTAGAGTAGCTTGCGCAGATTCTCCCGGGTCTCGGGAATGTCATCCACAATCAGGACTCGGATCTTTTCCTCAGCCATGCCGTTCCTCGCTTTTTCTCAGCCATACCATCCTCGTGCCGCTTGTAGAGGATCACTGGGGAGGGACTTCTTCACCCATAGTCGGGATGTTGCTCTCGGGTACAAAGGGGCGCTCCAGGTTCTGTACGGGAGGCTGGATGCCCACGGGCAGCTTGGGAGGAAGCGCAATGTTGAAGCGTTCCATCATATATTGGAGGGTCACCGATTCTGTGGTGATCAGGCGTCCGGCATCGGCGTAGGAGCGCAGGACCAGATCAATGGAAGCGCCGGCTTCCACGGCCCACTTCAACGTCAAGGCGTCCTGGGGGTCTACGATGAGCAGGATGGGTTCGCGGGGACCCAGGAAGCGGGTCATCGTGGGCATAGGTGTCGGTTCGCCCTCTTGGGGGGGCTGCTCCGGGGGCAGGACCGGCGCCTGCTCTAGCCCTGGTTGTTGGTCGCCCACGGCGAGCACCACCGCATCCTGGACGGTGAGTTGGCTGACCAGACCCGGTCGTTGTTCCTCTCGAGGGGCCACTACCAGGGGTTGCCCAAAGGCATCTTGCTCGAAGCGGCCAAAGACACCACCGGAGGGGATCGTCTCCTGTCCCGATACGTAAGGAGCAGCCAGGTTGGGTAGAGCGCTCTGGAAATCTTCGTCCAGGTTCACGAAGAGGAGGGAAATCAGGACATCCACGCGATCGCCGGGTTGCAGAGACCAGGCCACACTGGAGAGCAGGTCGGCCGGGAGAGCGAAGACGACCTTGCCCGGAGGCACCTGGAGGGCTAGATCGGAGCCCACAGCACCCAATTCACCGGCCGTCTCCGTCAGCATATCTCGGACGATGGGAGAGCCACGGGGGATGTCCACCCGGGCGATCTTGCCGATGACCTCGTCCAGGCGGGTAAAGGCCGACTCGGCCACCCAGTCCTGGGGCCAGTCGGTCACCACGACATAGTTTGTCCCGGTGAGAATGCGCGTGCCTCGAGGGATGTTATTGGCCGCTACGACGACCTTGGTCATCGAAGGGAGCACAGGAGGCGCTTCGGCTCCTTCTTCGCCTTCCGCCGGCGCCGTTGGAGAGGGAGGTTGGGGTTTGGGTCGCATAATCAGGACCAGCCCCAAGGCAGCCACGGCTATCAGGATACCCAACAGGATCAGGAACCGACCGCGTTGCATCGCTTATCCTCCTATGAATCGTGGATCCTGGTCAATGTCATCGTCTCCAAGTTTGGTGGGAGTTGGTTTGCCCTGCGGAGATCTCTCCGCTCGAAAGCTGGTGCACGCTGCCTCGAGGGCTGTTTATCCCGACCACGCCTAACAGGCTGCCCCTACCGCATAATATACTTACTTCCAGAGAAATGTCAAGGCAGGGAAGCGCGGTGATTACCCACAAGGGAGCGCGAGAGTGGTCCGTAGCAGGCCGTCCACAAATTTCTCACCAATGCACGAATGAGGCGGTCCTTAATTCGTGTATTCGTGCCCCATTCGTGGACGGCTCGTCTCCCCATCTCCAAAGATATGGGTAATCACCGGGGGAAACGGCACAAGAGCGGAGAGGGGGGATCTCCGCTCTTGTGTGCTCAGCCCCACAGGCGGGGGGGTCTATCGCACCAGCCGCAGGAAGATGCGGTCCAGGATGTCGTCGAAGATCTGGTCCAGTTGCTCAGGTACTTCAGCAGTGTAGTAGGCACCTCCTGTCCGATCGGCCACAGCGCGGAGGAGTTGAACGTCGGCACCCGCACCCAGACCGATGGTGTAGATGATCACACTACTCGTGGCGGCCTGGTCGGCGTAGTAGATCACGCAATCCTTGGCCCGGTCTTCGTTGGTGTTTCCTGTGTTGTAGGGCCAGTAGTCCTCGGCGTAGCAGTCGGTCGGGAGGCCGTCAATCCGATTGGCCACACCATCGGTCATCAAGATCATCACGTGGGCTGCGCCGGGCCGTCCGAAGTGGGGCGGTTGGGTGGAGAGGATCTCTAGTCCTCGCCGCATGCCGTCGGCCATGTTGGTTGCTCCGCCTGCCACTGTCTCCTCCACCGCGTTCAGCACGCGGGTGTAACTGATGGGCGTTGTGTACGGGGGCACGGCTTCGTAGCAAGGGCGACCCTCCTGGCGGATACACTGCAGTTCACTGTAGCCACCCTGGCCCCTCCGGCTGGCCCGGGTTGCGTAGGAGACGAAGCCGACCTGATCGTAGCGGGGTTCTAGCCGCCGGATGAAGCGCTTGATCGCCTCCTTGGAGGGGCGGATGGGCAACTGATCGGTCAGCCACAGGTCGTCCTGAGCCGGGCAGAGACGGCGCAGGGGCGGATCGTTGGGGCAGCCGCAGCGGTCGTAGTCCGGGTCTCCGGGGCGGATGTTGAAGCCATAGATCGGGTTGCAGCGATCGGCGGCCCGACCGTTGAGCCCACCGGTCTCCCGGGGACCGATGTAGTGGTAGCTCCCACCGGCATAGTAGCGTCTCTGGCGGATGAAGGAAGGAGGGTTCCCTGTGCTTCCCGAAGGGTCGGTGGTGATGACGATCTTATCAATGGAAAAACCGGGATCGTAGAACCAGAAGTTCAGCGTGTGCGTGGTGCCGCTGTACCAGTACCGGTTGCCCAGGCGCACCCACTGCCAGGATCGGCTCCGAACCATCTCGTAGTAGACGCGATTGTCGCGGGAGAGCCTGATGGTGCCGGCGGGAGCACCATCGGTGCCCCACCGCACCCGACGGTTCCAGCTCCAGGTTCCCCCCTGCATCCGCGCCCAGAGGTAGTACCGTCCGTCCTGAGGAACCGTGAAGGTGTAGTCCAGGCGGGGAGAGGTCTGGGCATTGAACTCGGCATTGGAGAGGGGGCCTGGGCTGAAGTAGACGTTCCAGGGGCCGGTATACATGTAGGCCCCTCGGTTGTCGTTGCCCGAGGCGCGGACGGCCTCGCGGGCATCGTAGTTCCAGTCGTTGCGCCCCAGGGCCCAGTAGCGGCAGTCGGGACAACCGCTCACTGTCTCGCGGTGGTAGTCCCCAACGATGTTAGAGTAGTGCTCCGCTTCGATTACCTTCCAAATGTATCCTCCAGACGTTGTCCAGGAAGGCTCGCTGCCCCCCTCGCAGAGCCCCAGGTCGCAAGGGTAGGGAAGTGCCCAGTGGGTTCCATCGGGATAGGTGGGGTCCTGCAGGCTGTAGCCTGGAGGGGGACCGTTGGGGTCTTCGTAGCATCCGTAGCAGATGGTGTCGAACTCCATCGAACCCGATCGGTCGAAGACAACGACCACATCCACCGTGCTGACGTTCTCGGCCTCGGCGTAAGCGGATACGGGCACGGTACTGAAGCCCACGAACTGGAGGAAGTTCATCCAGACGGGTTTGTAGGCGGTGACGCCGACCCGGGTGGCCGTGTTTAGCCGTTGCTCTTCCGGCAAGCTCTGATCCCGGGAGGATTCGGTGTCAATGATGACCGTGATCAACCGCTGGTCAATAGGGATCTGACTGACGTCGCCCACCGTTGCGCCACTGCACTGGTCCACCCGGTTGACCCACAGTTGGGCGCGGTCGCAGGCGATCTGGTTGCAGATGATCCTGCCGCCGGCCACGGTGCAGTTCACCGTGCCACTGGCGATCGGATAGCCGTTGTCGCTCAGGAACATGATCGCCCGTTCCACGGCGATATCCTCTTTGGGAAGCTCCAGAGCACCGGCCAGGGTGGCAGCATCCACCGCCCGCGCCAGGCGCACCCGTTCGATGTAGACCAATCCCAGATCAATCCCCAGCCCCACAAAGGCCAGGAGGCCGATGAGGGTGAAGATGATAATGATGAGGCTCTGACCGGACTCCCTTTGCAGTGACCAGTACCGAGGTTGTAACCTGTTCCACACGTTCACCAGTCTTCTCAGTCTTCTCATCGTTCGCCTCCCTTACCGGACCCGGGCGTCGCTGGCGAGGCGCATCAGGGTCTCCGTGTGCATGATGATGGGATCGGGGAGCAGGAAACTGACGAAGGGCAGTTGGAAGATGGGAACCTTCAGCAGTTGCTCATGGCGGTAGTACAGTTCGACGATGACCAGATCCGATGTCAGAGGAGGATACCCGTCCGCCACCCGTCTGGAGTTTATGGCCCTTAGATCACGGCAGTACCGGACGTACAAGGCAGCCGCATCAACCTGGGAGGAGACCGGGCGGGCTAGGTTTGTGCCCAGATAGGGGTCTCCGATGCTCACTGTCGTGGGATTGGCCTGGTTCGCCGCAGGCACGCAGTCCTCATCAATGGGGATGTAGGTCAGGAACCCCGCAGCGTTGGGGTCTCCCTGGCTGTTGTCGAAACGGATGAAGGGACGTCCTGACATCTCATAGCCTGCTGCTTCTGCGGCCCAGTCAAAGACCTTCAGAGCTGCATCTACGTCTACATCCGTACCGCTGAGGAACTGACCCCGCGAGGCCAGCCGTGCTCCCTCCCGGTTGGCGTTCATCACGATCAGGTAGGAGCGCAGGGCGGCCCCCACTTCCACAATGCTGATGAAGAGCACGACGATAAGGGGCATCACGATGGCCAACTCGACCAGGCTCTGAGCCCGCTCGTCTCCCCATCGCTTCTTCCACCGCTGTGTCCAGGGGGATAGGAGCTTTCCCATCACGTCTCACCTCCTGGTGAGGCCAGCATCTCTCCAGTGCCGGCATCCACGTTCAGGATCCACTGCTCGCCTTCCCGTTGTCCCAACCCGGCGATGGTCCAGACAGGGAGGCGATCTTGCTCCGAGGTTCCCAGGTGCAGGACCAGGGTCACCCAGACCTGTTGACTGCTCTGGCTGCCGAACCGCTGCCACCATTGGCGGAGAGCCTGCTCGCTATCCACCTTCCATGCCTCGTCGCCAATGGGGGGCGGCTTGACGGGTGAGAGAGACTCTCGCAAGAGTTGGGCCTTGTCTCCCGCTACGCTGACCACGTAGAGGTGCTGATTGGCCGGGGAGAAGAAGCGGAAGCCCCAGACCCCGGTCCTCACGATCCGCCCCCGGCTCAGCACCATCTGGCTGCTCACCGAGACCAGGTAGAGGTCGTCGCCCTTCTGAGCCACCGCTTCCCGGGCCAGGGCATAGGCCTCCAGGGCGGTGGGCTTGATCTCAGGAGCTGCCACTGTCGTTCCTTCGAAGGTCGGCGTGATCTCATAAGGCGTTAGCGACTGGTACAGGAAGAGCCCGAAGATGACCAGGATGGTCAGGGTCAGGCCACCGATGACAATCCATTGACTGCGAGTCATAGGTCAATCCCTCTCTCGGCGTTCCCCAGGGAGCCTGGAGAGCCGGAACAGACAACGGCGACCCAAGGTCACGGCCCGTTGCGCAGCGTGATGGGCAGGTAGACGTCGTAGACCCGTTCCCACACTTTGAGGGTGAAGACGATCTCCTGAGGGCTATCTCGGGTCTCCGTGCCACCATCCACGCGGACCTTGGCCTGGTAGGTGCCTATTGTGGCTGGTCCCTCCAGAGTGTAGTTCAGCCATCCGTTGCTGGAGCCGCTGGAGGTGACCGTCACGGTCACGGTTGGGGGCCCCTCAATCACCGAGGCTGTCCAGTTGAACCCCGTCTTGCTGTACTGGCCGATAGAAATGGTTCCCGAGGCGACCGGATTCGTGATGGGCACGGCCCTGTACACGCTCGTCGGGCTGACCTTCAGCCAGGGCTGGGTGGTCTCGTATCCCAGGGTCCACGACGACTCGTCCGATGCCTTGTACTGGTAGGCCAGGTCCAAATAAGTACCGGTGAATGCCTTAGGGGACAACCGGTCTCCTGCGCCGGAGCTGGTCACCCCACTGCCAAACAGGGCGAAGGTTGGTTGCATTGCCGAACCCTCGTCGCTTGCCAGGATTTCCACATCGGTCCAACGCATCGCCCCGCCGCTGTTCCAGCCTGTCGTGGTGATCCCACGGCTGTAGAAGACCTTGTAAGGCGACCATGAGCCAGGGGCCAGTTGGCTATGCCAGACAATATGGACGACGGTACGGGTCGAAGTCGTGCTAAGCCGTAAGGAGGGACGCAGGTAGTTTGTATAATCAGGGTCCTCCCCAGAAAGCCCCACTGAATAGTAGACGGATGTCGTCCTGGTGATCCCCTGTAGAGAGGACCAGTCCAAGCTGGAGTTGCCGCCCGGGATGCCATTGTTGTCACGGATGTCGGTCCATTTCAACAGCAGATTGTAGTTCCCACTGCTGTATATATTTGCCCGCGCCCAGGCGGCGAAGAGCACATACCCACGGGCCACGATGTCAGGTGTGAAGACCTGGTAGAACTGTCCGGCGTCGTATAGTGGGAAATAGGTGCTCCACCCACTTCCTTCGCGACGGGCATACTGGACCTGGTGATCTACGTCCTTTCCCGTGCTGGGATCGTTCTCGTTCCAAATCCAGATGATGTGGATCGTGTCACCCGACGCGGTAATGGCCGGGTGGAAGTTGGTGGTGTAGTTGCCCGGTGAGGGGGAAGGAGCGGGAACAAGTTCCGGCAGAGGCCACTCGGGGGCCCCAGAAGTCGCCGAGTTGTAGGTGTAGTAGATGTCGCTGCCGGGCTCCTGGACTCGCACCCAAACGACGTGAGCCCGCCCCTGGCTGTCCAGAGCGATGTCCGGGTCAACGAGGGGATCGCCGTTCTGATAGGCCACAGTCGTCTTGGTGCCCGCGGAGCAGCCAGTGGAGGAGGCTTCCAAGCGTACTTGACAGTACTCGATCCGCTGGGGGGCGATCTGGGCCCCCACCTTCTCTGCCTCGACCCAGACCACGTGGGCGACGGGCGGGTCCGTTGCCTCCAGGACGACGGCGGGCTTGGAACCGTAGTAGTCGGTGCCCCCGGCGAGGGTTACCGTGCGCCAGATGTTTTCATTCAGCTGCATCCACTTCAGGTAGATGTTACCCTCATAGGTGTTGGCGGTCTGCCCTTCCGACCAGACGATCACTTCATAGGTGCCACTCCCCACAGTGACGCTGTCCATCGCAGGGAAAGCGGCATCCCCCTCGCTCTGGGCAGGGAGAAGAGGGGGAGCCACAGGGCGAGAGGCCCAGGCGGTGGCCACTGCCGTCAGCGCCAACCCCAAAGTTGTCACGATGAGAACCCAGGCCACCCGTTGAGCGGGCAAGGACGGCTTGTGCATGCTCGCTCGCCTCCGTCAGCTCGGCAGGAGCAGAATGTGATCGTCGTTTATGGAGTGGTCGCCAGCGGTGACCGTTACCTGGATCATACCGGTGTAGAGACGGCCACCGACTTGCACCTCGGCATAGACCGTGTAGGTCCCCGGCGGCAGGTTGTAGAAGCTGTAGGTACCATCCTGGATGGAGTAGGTGTAGTAGAGTTCCCCGCCGGGGGCGTAGGCCCACACGTTCACACCGGACAGGGCGGTGGGGATGCCGGCCAGAAGGACGGTGGTTTGCCCTCCGATAGACCCTTTGTCCGGCTCGGGCTGAGGGCGCGGTTCCTCCATGCAGACCTCGAAGTAGAGCTCGTCCAGGAAGTACCAGGTGTCGGCAGTGCCGTCGTTGGGCGCGTAGAACTCGATTTGGAGCGCCTGACCGGCGTAGGCGTAAGAGGGGACCAGGTCGCTGGCGAAGAGGTCCCGCGTGACGACCTCCCAATCGCGCTGGGTGCCGTCGGCGAGCTGGATCCCTTCTTGGATTACCGTGCCTGCCGTGCGGGCATCGCCGGTACCCTGGCGGATACGCAGGTCCAGTTCGTCGGGATCGTCCGCGCCCCGGTTATCCACGTAGCGGGCAAAGCTCAGGATCGCTGTGTTGATGGTGTCTGTGGGGATCTCGGCGGGCATCAAGACCTCTTGCCGCACCCAGGGATGGTAGACGGTGCCATCGAAGATGTTGGTGTCGGCTCGTAAGCGGAGCATATACGCGCCGTCGTAGGGTGCGGGAGGCCCGCCGCTCTTCACCACGGCACCCGGTTCGTCGCCATGGGCCCAGGGGCCGTTGGGAGGATACCACTCGTCCGATCCCACTTCCAGGCCGTTGACGCTAAAGATCTGGTTGCAGACCTGCAGGCCCGGCGGACGCGGTGGCGGCGGCGGCGGCGGATCGCCCATAGGGCAGTCGAAGTCGTCGAAGTTGGCCGAGTAGCGGGGCCACTGGCTGCTGCTGGTCGTGTAGGGGGAGTAGGCCAGCCCCACCAGGGCGGTGTTGCCCATGTTCACGTTGACGCTACCGGCCTCCGTCCAGTTGTACCCGTCGGAGGAGTAGTAGGCGGTGAAGGTGTTGGCCCGACGCACCAAGCGGACCCAAACGGGCATGGAGACGGCTGTGTCGTTGGCGAAGCGCTGCGTCGTCCCACCGTCGCTGGAGCGGTAGGCGAACTGCAGACCGTGGAGGTTGGTCTTCATCACCATCACACGCCGGCTATTGGCCGCCGTGCTCCGGCGCACCATCAACCCGGCCTTGGCCCACTCGGCCCCACCTGGCCCCCAGTTGATCTTCACCGAGATGTCAAAGTCACCGGTGATCCGCTGGTAGAGGAACCAGAAGCGGTCGGAGGTTCCCCAGATGCTGCCACCTGGGCCGACGATGGTCAGCGTGCCGTTCTCCTCGATCACCTGGCCCCCGCTGCCGGGGTTGCCGATTCCGGTGAAAGTCCAGCGGCTGGTGTCCAGGCTTTCGTCCCAGAAGCCATCCCCGTAAGGGAAGAGGGGTGGACCACAGACGGCTGTCACTGTGATCGGGCCTGTGACGTTGTTGTCCTCCTGGGTCTCTTCGTTCACCTGATTGGAAGTGTCAGCCTGGCCCCACAGTGTGTGGATGCCCTCTTCCACGTAGAGGACGGTGGTGACGACCTTGGTCTCGTTGGCCCCAATGCCGTTCAACCATGCCTTGTACACTCCGGGCTGGCTGGGGAACGGAGGCGTCAGGGAAGGATCCAGGTAGAGATCGTTGTCAAAAGTGGTGCTTGTGATCACCACTGGAGCCAGGTTGCGCACGTAGAGCGGCACGGTGATGTAGGTATTGGGGGTGATGGGGTAGGAGGGGACCCCGATCCGCTCGATGATCAGGTCGGGTGGCGGGGGCTGCACGGTGATGATCTCCGACTGGGCGACGTCGGTCGCTCCACCGCACGCCGGACTGGTGGGATCCCGGCTGACGACTCGGTATCGGCCTTCGGCATCCACCGGGATCTGGTAATCCAGGTTGAGGGCGTTCCCCTCGGTGTCCACGCTGACGTTGGCAGCGATGACGGCTACGAGGCGGCCTGCCTCGGTGATAAAGCAGACATCATAGGAGCCGGGGGTAACGTGGTCGTAAAGGCTCACCCGGATGCGTTGCAGGGGGATCGCCTCGATATGGGAGACGGCGATCCAGGGGGTGCCGGGTGGGTTCCAGACTTTGGTGGAAGGCGCTACATCGGTGATCTCGCCGACCGAGTAGCGGTTGTCCCCATTAACGTCCACCCAGGCACGAATGGTGGCCGTCGCAGGCTCATTGGCGTAGATGGTCACCGTTGCCCGACCGGTGTTATCCGTGGGCACCTCGATGTAGCGAGGGGAGACCCCATCGGGGCTGAACCCGCCAGCATCGGTGGAGAAGCTGACGGAGAGCCCCTCGATGGGCTGGTTAAACTCGTCCCACACCTGGGCCGTAAACTGGTGGGATGGTTCCAGAGGGAGCGTGTTAGTTACCAGGTCGGGCTCCAACACCAGCCGCTGAGGCCGGGGTGGCGGCGTGGGGGTCGGTGTGTAGGTGGGGGGAGGTCCCGAGGGTGTGTTGGTCGGGCAGGCACCTCCCAGGCAGGGGGTTGGTGTGTTGATGGGCGGGGGCGTGCCAAAGGAGGGCACTGGCGAGTCCCCCATCCCCACCTGAACACCCTCGTTGATCATCTGGGTCGTGGCCCGGACGGTGATGATGGGGCTGGGCGGTAGGCCGGCCAGGCGGCGGGCTTCGATAATCACCCTCTGGAAGATGGGGTCTAGGATTGCCACGTTGTGGATGACTTCGACCTGGATGGGCAGTCCCTGAAGCCCTGGATGGTCGGGGATGGGCGTCGGCGGGGGTTCGCCCTCCTGCTGGAAGCGGTCGAAGCCCCAAATGCGAACGCCGAAGAAGTTGGGAGCACTGTTGACGACGGAGTCCTGAAACTCGCGGTTGCTGTTGGGGAAGAGGGAGGGGTCAATGCGCAGCCCTCGGGCGGCCCGGAAAGCTTGCCGTCGGATGATGGCGACCCGGCGGGCGAGGTACTCGTCCTCGGACTCATTGGGGTCGCAGTCCTCTTCTGGTCCGGGCTCCGCCAGCACGTTGGACTGCCAGAGGAAGGGGGGAGAACCGGTGCACGGTTGCCCATCGAGCCGCTGACCCTGAAGGGGCTGGTAGGTCACAGCCCAGCGGGCCGCTTCGCGGGCGGCGTGCTGGACGGCCAAGTGCCCTTGGAAGATCAGGGCCGTCTCGATGACCGCCAGCATAATCATCAGCAGGATGGGCAGAATCAGAGCGAATTCGACAAGCCCCTGGCCTCTCTCGCGTCTGAACATGGGCGCACCTCTTCGATCCCTTGTCCCCGTGCTGGAACCTCAGCCGTTCCCACCTGTGGCGGTTTGCGGTGGGAGGGTGGGGCGCTGGGGTCCTAACTCACGGGTGGTGTCGGTCTTTATGCTGCGGTGGGGGACCGGTCCTCTTAGACCGGCTTCCTGGCAGCCCTAGACATTCGAGATTATACAAAGGATGAGAACTGGCGACAACAGGATGATGGTACTACCAGGAGTCGGCGGCCAGGAGGGGCAGCATGCTTTGGTGCGCCGTGAGAGACCTACAGGTAGAGTCGTTAAGGGTTGTTAAGGTGAAGCCCCATCCCAAGATGGGGCTTCTGAGGATGATAGGTTGGTTGAAGGCAACGAATTACAGGGCGCTGACGATGTTGCTGAACACGTTGCCGATGGTGGGCCCCAGGATCGCCAGAATGACAATCACAACGATAGCCACCAACACAAGGATCAACGCATACTCAACCAACCCCTGTCCTTCCTCTCGCGGCAGGTACAACATGACGTTCACCTCCTTTCTTAGCAAATTTACGAGGTACACAGGGGAGTCCCCTCGTAGCTGCTCTCATTATAGCCCAAAGCGCCAAAAGCACAATAGGACCTGTTTCCTATTACCTGCGAGGAGAAGGCGGTGATTACCCACAGGTGAGCGGGAGAGTGGTCCGTAGCAGGCCGTCCACGAATTTCTCACCAATGCACGAATGAGGCGGTCCTTAATTCGTGTATTCGTGCCCCATTCGTGGACGGCTCGTCTCCCTATCTCCAAAGATATGGGTAATCACCGGTGAGGAGAAGCCCTTGACGATTTTGCGCGGGTATGGTATCATCCTGCCCCAAACTGAATACAACCGGATGCTCATCCAGAGAGGTGGAGGGACCGGCCCTGTGAAGCCTCGGCAACCAGTCTGGAGGCTGGATGGGAGCGACGACATCTTCGGTACAACGACGGCTCCGCCCAACGTCCAGACCCGGTGCCAATTCCGGCAGAAGGTTTTACCTTCTGAAAGATGAGAGATCACGGTGGAACGTGATGATGCCTCTTCTTTCAGAAGAGGCTTTTTTCGTCGGCCAGGCCGCTGCACTCTGGAGGGGGCAGGGGCCTTTTTCGTTATCCACACGGAGAGAGGAGGCAAGCGGTGAACCCAGGAAGTTCGACTTGTGCGGTGCACGCGGGGGAGAGAGGGGAGAGGCCCTACCACGCCCTGACGACACCCGTGGTCCAGACTTCGACCTTCACCTTTCGAGACACGGAGGACTTGGTGGGGTTTATGCGAGGTCGGATGTGGGGGGAGGTGGAAGGGCGGGTGGACTACGGGCGCTACGGGAACCCGACGGTGACGGCTGCGGAGCAGAAGCTGGCCGCCCTGGAGGGCGGAGAGGCTGCGTTGCTTCTCTCCAGCGGCATGGCGGCAGTGACCCTCGTTTTCCTCTCGTTCCTCTCGACCGGCACCCACCTGATCCTGACTGATGACTGTTACCGGCGCACCCGCCAGTTCGCCCGTCAGTTTCTCCGGCGCTGGGGCATTGATGTGACTGTGGTGCCGATGGGCGACTATGAAGCGCTGGAGCAGGCCATCCGCCCCAAAACCCGCCTCATCTTCTCCGAGTCGCCCACCAACCCCTATCTGCGGGTTCTGGACCTGCCGCGTGTGGTCGAGATCGCCCATCGTCACGGCGTTAAGGTGGCAGTGGACGCTACCTTCGCCACCCCCATCAACCAGCGTCCTCTGGAGTTCGGTGTGGACCTGGTGATCCACAGCGCGACCAAGTACCTGGGTGGTCATAACGATCTGCTGGCCGGCGTCGTCATTGGCTCGGCTCCGCTGATCAACTTGCTGCGGGAGACCCAGGCCGTGGTGGGGGCTGTGCTGGACCCCCACACTGCCTACCTGCTGATCCGGGGGCTTAAGACGCTGGCCCTGCGGGTGGCCCACCAGAACGAGAGTGCTCTCCAAGTGGCCCGCTTCCTGGAGCACCATCCCTTGGTCCGTCGGGTCTACTACCCGGGCCTTCCCAGCCACCCGGACCACGCCATCGCCATCGCCCAGATGGAGGGCTTCGGCGGCGTCGTTAGCTTTGAGTTGGCGACAGACCTGGCGGGCACCGTGGCCTTCGTGGACGCTCTCCAGATCCCCCGCATCGGCCCCAGCCTGGGTGGGGTGGAGAGCTTGGTCAACCAGGTGGCCCTTACCTCCTACTACGACCTGGGGCCGGAGGGATGGGCGGAGGTGGGTATCAGTGCCGGACTGGTCCGCCTGGCCGTCGGGGTCGAGGATCCTCAGGACCTCATCGCCGACCTGGCCCAGGCGCTGGAGGCGGCGGCCCGTGCCGATGCGCCTTCGGGGTGGCTGGAGGCGGTCTCTCCGGTCCCGCTGGAGCAGACCTCTACACCCTGAGGCAGTCCGGCGGCTATCCCATCATCGGGGTACCCCGCATCTCCATCGGCTGGCCCATCAGCCAGAGGGCCGCCAGCAGCAGGAGCAGCAGCAGGCCGGCCCAAGGCAGGAAAGCCTGCCAGGTTCGCTGGGGGGCGTCTTGAGCGGCCAGGCGGTAGGCCACCAACAGCGATCCGACCCAACCCAGGACGATGAAGCCCAACTCGAGAGGGAAGAGCCAGTCCATCGGGATCAGGGGGCCTGGGTAGGGGAGGCCGAAGTTGGCCCCTTGGGAGGGGAGCCCCACGCTTGCTCCCCCCAGCCTCGCCCACAGCCCATGCAACGCGGGCAGAAAGGTCCAGAAGCCGGTCAGGAAGTGGAAGCTGTAGTGGGCCAGCCAGATGCCGAAGCCCAAGGGTACCAGGGCGTAGGCGTAGCGGGTCATCAGGGGGAGCAGCCCCCCGCGCAGGCCGGCCCAGCGGCGGGCCAGTCCGCCAGCCAACCCCAGGAGCAGCACCGGTTCGACGACGAGGGCGATGATGAAGAGCAGCCCCAGCACCGGAGCCTCGGAGCGGGTCCCCAGCAGGTTTCCCAACCAGGCCTCTACCGTGTAGATGGGACTGACCATTCCGAAGGCGTTGAGCAAAGCTCCGAAGGTGAAGACGGCGGCCAGAGCGGCCAGGTCGGGACGTCGGGAGAAACGTCCGATGCCGGAGCGCCAGAGGCCGGACCAGAGCTCGCTGGCCGGCAGCCGGGGCAGGATGCCCACGTTGTCGTAGGGACAGGCGTGCACGCAGTCCAGGCAGAAGGTGCAGTCCATGTTCCCCACCTTTCGGGCCTGGAAGAGCCCTAGTTCACATCCCCGCTGTTTTCCTCTCCCACGGATGCAGTCCTTGGTCCGGCAGTCGGCGCAAACCTGAGGATCGCGCACTCGCACCTCCAAGGGGGAGACCAGGGAGGCGACGAAGTTGAACTGGCCGATGGGGCAGAGGTACTTGCAGAAAGGGGCTCCCCGGAAGAGGCCATCTACCAGCAAGAGGATGACAAAGTAGGCGACGACGAGCCAGGCCGTCCACCAGGGGGTGGCCCACAGGTCGAAGAGTTCGTAGGCGAAGAGGAGCAGGACCAGCAGGAGGATGCCCATCCCTTTGTGACGCAGCCGGCGAGGCCAAACCCACGTCGGACGGAGGAAGCGTCGGAGCAGGTTGCGGGGCAGCATAAAGGGGCAGGCTAGACAGAAGAGATTGCCCGCGACGAGCAGTGCCAGGATGATGAGCCCCCGGTAGTGAACCCAGGCCAAGACCGTGGCCAGGTTCCCAGAGGCCCGTTGTGGCCCCTGCAGCCCGTCCAGCACCATCAGCAGGGCGATCAGCGTCAAGGGGACTTGCAACGTTGTCCGAGCATGACGCCAGCGCAGGAAACGCCCCAGGCCCGGCAGGGCTATCAGATCCACGGACGTGGAAGCCGATGAAGGGGTGGAGGGGGAGAGGGTGGTCTGCGTCGTCATAGTGCGGATCCTCTCCTCCTGGTCACCGGGACAACAGCTGCCGGATGTCGTAGGTGATGTCCTCAGCGGGGGTGCCGAAGGCGTGGCTCAACACCCAGCGTCCTTCCTGGTCGAGGAGGTAGGTCCGCGCCGTGTGGTTCACCAGGTAACTCGAGGCAGTCTCCGCAGTCGTCACCTTCTCGCGGTAGACGCCGAAGGCTTTGTAGACCGCCTCCAGTTCCTCGGGGGTGCCGGTGAGCCCGAAGAAGTCGGGGCTGAAGAGGGTGACGTGCTCTCTCAGCCGCTCCGGCGTGTCTCGCTCGGGGTCTACGGTGATGAAGACAAAGCGGACTCGGTCGGCGTCATCTCCCAGCGCCTCACGGACTTGCTTCCAAGTGGACAAGGTCGCCGGGCAGACGTCGGGGCAGTGGGTGTAACCGAAGAAGAGGAGGACGATACGGCCTCGTTGGTCGCTGAGGCGGAAGGGCTGCCCGTCGTAGTTGGTGAGCACGAAGTCCGACGCCGGTTGGGGGGGCTGGATTACCGTCCCCCGGAAGGTGGGGGCCGATGACCCACAAGCGGTGAGCAGGAGTCCTATGACGAGGGTGACGAGGATGAGCCTCAGGTGGCACTGGAGTGAGCGAGTTGGTTGATGCATCGGATCGCTACCCTTTCATTTAGCTAGAGATTGGTTAGCTGGAGGTTGGTCGGAGAACGTTGCGGGTGCTTCCCAGGATGACTAGGCCGGCCCAAAAGGTGGCCGCCTCGGTCAGGTGGGGGGCCGGGACCACATCGGCAGCCGAAGGGGTGCGTTGGCAATCCCCAGGCCGAGCTGAAGGGCCGGCAGAAGCCCTGATCCGAGGGCGAAGTGCTGTAGTGGGCTTTCCCCGGGGCGGCGCACCACCCATCCCACCAGCACCGGGGCCAGGGGGGCGACGCCAAGGGCCACGTAGTAGAATTGTACTCGCCAGAGCGGAGAAGGCAAGTAGCACCGTGGGATCGGGACGGTTTTGGGACGAGGGGCGATCTACCGTTGAGATAGCCTCAGGCCTCTCCGTGCTGATGGCCTCATCTCAGGAGAGGCTCCCGCGCCGACCGGCCGGCGCGGGAGCCTGGGCCCTTTGTGGGCTTGATAGGATGCGCGATACCCTCCCTACACCAGCGCATCCACGCAGATCATCACCAGCACGAGGGCGAGATAGAGGTTCGAGGCATGGAAGAGTTGGTAAGCCTTCTTGGCCTCGGGTCTCGCTGCTAACTGGAGGTTGTGTCCTAGCAGGACGACGGTCGCCGCGCTCACAGGCATCAGGTAGATCCAGCCCAGGGTCGGGTGCCCGGTCAACAGAAGGGCTGCCAGCGCTGTTGCCACCGTGTGCAGCAGCACCCATCGGGCCGCTGTGCGTCCCTCGACCTTGACCGGCAGCATGGGGATCCCCCCCCGGGCGTAGTCCTGCCGGTAGACCATCGCCAGGCTCCAGAAGTGGGTTGGCGTCCAGAGGAAGACGAGCAGGGCCAACACCACCGCTCCGGGGTCGTTCCAAGCCCTGGTCGCTGCGCTCCCGCTGAGGACGGCGGCGCTACCCGCCGCGCCCCCGATGACGATGTTCAGCAGGGTACGGGGTTTCAACCAGAGGGTGTAGATGCCCACGTAGATGGCAGCCCCCAACAGCAGGAAGAAGCCCAAGGCTGCATTGAAGGGCACCACGCCCAAGGCGGGGAGCAGGATCATCAGTGTGGCGACGTAGGGCACCCAGTCAGGACGGGTGATGGAGCCGGTCACCAGAGGGCGTTGGCGTGTGCGGACCATCAGCGAGTCGGTCTCCTTCTCCAAGTACTCGTTGAGAGCCGAGGCCCCGGCTGCCGAGAGCCCTCCGGTGACCAGGAGCAGCAGCAGGGGACCGGTGCCGGGCCACCCCCGTGCTCCCAAGAAGGCCCCACCTACGGCTGCGAAGAGGAGCAAGGCCACAATGCGCAGCTTGAAGAGCACCACCAGGGTCCGTGCAAGGGTGGCGATGGGTCGGCGAGGGGCGATCACGGTCTCCTTCAGCGACCCCGTCTCTGGCCTCCCCTCAGCATCCACGGTCGTTACGAAGGTGTTCATCCATCCTCCTTCTCCACGTCACGCGCTTTCAGGTGGGGGCGGTTGCCGGAGCGCAACGGGCCTATTCGCACTTCAGGTTGGCGATGAAAGCGGCCAGCAGGTCAATCTCTTCGTCGGTGAAGATCTGGCCGAAGTTTTGAGGCATAAGGTTTGCCGGGTAACCAGGCGCGATTTCGGCATTCGGGTCCAGGATGGACTCGCGCAGGAATTCGACATCCTCCTCGCCGGCCTGCACCTCCTCGGCAGGATCGCACCACGATGGTCCTATTGTGCCGGTTGCACCCTCGATGCCTGGGATGATGTGACACGAGCCGCATCCTCCCTTTTCGATCAGGGGCTGCGCCTGGTCTACGGAGGGGGCAGGAGGCAGGTTGCCGGTGGTCTCCGCGGGGGTGGGGGCAGGGGTAGACCTTCCACAACCGCTGATCACAAGGGCCAGGATGACCAGGATGCCGACCAGGAACGGAACCGCTTGGGCGAACTGGACCTGCTTTTGTCGGAACATAGGTCTCCTCCCATCAGCTTTTGGGGACAGGGTTCCCCGGCGTTCTCTGCTCCTTGCTGCTGATGTAGCGCAGGTAGCCACCGCCCAGGATCAAGGCGAAGATGAACCACTGGATGGCATACCCCAGATGGGGGCCGTCGGAGAGGTCGAACGAGGGCTCGCTCCGGTAGGGCAGGTGGGTTCCATCGTCGTCCGACGGGGCCTGCAGGATGTAGATGGGCAGCAGATCGTAGGGCATCTGGGCTTGCAGGGCCGGGATGTCAATCCGATACCAGGTGCTCTGGAACGAAGGAGAGGCGGCGGCCTTTCCGTCGGTCCTGCCCCGGGGCGGTGGCTGGGAGAGCTGGAGGAAGCCGGTGATGACGACGGTTCCCGGCTTGTCGAATTGGGACCATCGTTCGGGTGCGGCCTCGGCCTCCGGGATCCAGCCCCGGTCCACCAGCACCGCTCGGTTGCTTCCCTCGATGCGCAGGGGAGCGACCAGGTGAATGCCCGGTGTTCCCATCCAGTTCTGGTAGAGCAGCGCGACCTGGCGGGTGAAGTCGAACTGCCCGCGCACGGTGACCCGGCGGTTTTTCAGGACGTTGGGGTCTGCTGGGAGGGGGGCATCGGTTAGATCCAACGGGGGCAAGGCCAGTTGCCGGGCGATCTGGCCATTACGGGCCCGGCGCTGTGCCAGCCGGTCCAATTGCCAGAAGCCCAGTCGCACCATAACGGCCATTGCTGCCAGTACCAGCAGTGTGGTCCACCACCACCGGCGACCGAAGGGGGTGAGCAGCGATCTTCCGAGGGCTCGGAGCTTCGCTGAGCTGGGTGTCCGGTCTTTACCGTTGCCCATGGGCACGTCCTTCCAGGCCAGGGGCGATCATCGCCTCGTCGGTCGCCCATCGAGATTCGGGTAGCAAGGGCTTCTGGTCCTCTGCCTGGATCAGCCGGGTGATGAGGATGAGGGCGGCGAGCAGGTACATCATGCTGCCTGGGATCCACATGATCACCCCACCCAGTCGCTGGTCGGCGATGGGGGTCATCCCCCAAGCCCGAGGGATGGTGGCGTAGTAGGTGTAGATGGGCGTCTGGGCGAAGGCGATGGCAACTCCGGTGAGCATGTTGGGTGGTACGACGCTGAGCAGGTAGGCGAGGCGGGCCCCCTGCGAGAAGCGGTGCAGCCGTGGACCGGCGGCGGTGGCGTGCCACCAGAAGAGCATCCCTGAACCGAAGAAGCTGAGGTGCTCCAGATCATGCACCAGGTCGGAACGGAGGGCGGCGTTGTAAGCGCCGGGGTCGTGCCAGCCCAGAAAGATGGCGATGAAGAGCATCCAAGTCAGCCCCGGCGTGGTGGCCGTGCGCAGGAACTGTCGGAAGGGGGCCTGTCGGCGGAAGAGTCGGACGACTTCCTCCTGCACACCCGCCGGCAACCCCCACAGGATGAAGGGGAAGGGGTTGGCCGCCAGCAGGAGGGGCGGGGCCAGCATCATCAGGAGGAGATGCTGGATCATGTGGACGAAGAAGAGGTAGGAGCCCAAAGTATCAATGGGGGAGAGCAGGGCCAGGGCGAGGGCCGTCAGTCCTCCCATATAGGAGGCCAGCCTCCATCTAGCCGCGAGCCGTCCCCGGCCCTGCTGTCGCAGACGCCACCAGCCTCGGCCAAAGATCGCGCCGGCCAGGACGAGGACCAAGACGACCTCGGGCCGCCATTCCCAGGATCGCAACGCCAAACTCCAGCGTGGGTCCACGGACCTTCCTTTCGTTTCGTTGAACGCCCTCCGGGCACTCCGAGCGGATAATCCCCTTCCTTGGCCTGCCGGTGGGTGTCTTGGCAGGGGGCGACCTGACCGTCAGCGGACCACGGTGCCCATCAGGTAGAGGGCGGGGTAGAAGAAGACCCAGATCACGTCTACGTAGTGCCAGTAGATGGCACAGGCCTCCACGCCCCAATGGCGCTCGGAGGAGTAGTGGCCTTTACGTCCGTTGTTCCAGACGATGAGGATGAAGATGACGCCGCTCAGGACGTGGAGGGCGTGCATCCCCGTCATCCCGAAGAGCACCGCTCCGAAAGCTCCGTCCCAAGGCCGGATGTGGCCGCGCCACTCGAAGCCCACGACGCCGATGAGGAAGAGGATGCCCAGAGCGGCTGTGATAAGGAGGCTGTTGAGGAAGGTCCTGCGGTCATCGTGGGCGATGGCCATCTCGGCCCGGTTCATGAAGAAGCTGCTGAGCAAGAGGATGGACGTGATGGTCAGGCCCAGCGTCTGGTCGAGTTCAGGGCGGGTGTTGCCCCACAGGTAGAAGCGGGAGACGAAGAGCCCGCCGAACAAGAAGGCTTCAGAGATGAAGAAGAGCCACAATCCCAAACGATTGTTGCGGAGCTGGTGTCGGTAGTCGGCCATCGTTGAGGCAATGGTGCTCATCCGTGTCCTCCCTCGTCAGACCAGAGCAGCGAGATGTGCATGTAGTACTGCAGGATCAGGCCGGCCTTGAAGAGGCCGATGATGAGTAGGGCGACAATGGCTGTGCCACTGCGTCCAACGGCGAACTCGATGGCGGTCAGCACGGCCAGGGCGATTAGCACGATGGTTCCCAAGCGGTAGGCCGCTGCCCGTTTCTGGGCCAAGGCAGGTGTTGAAGGGGTCGTGCGTTTCTTTTCCAGTTCCATTGGATCACCTCCAAGCTCACTCAGACGCCCCTGAGGGCGCAAACTGGATGTAGGTTGAACCGGGCAAGCCGTAGTCGTAAGGATCGCCGACGACGACGAAGGGACGGGCGTAGCTGTGCTCGGGCACGGGCGAAGGGATCTGCCATTCGGGCGAGCGGGATCGCCAGGGGTTGGCCTCGGCCACCTCGCCGGTCCGGGCGCTGCGCACCAGGTTGTAGAGCATCACAAGGATGGAGAGGCCGATGACGAAGCCGGCGATGGTGATGAGCAGATGGCCCGTCTCAATGCCCAAGGCGGGGTCGTAGTCCACGATGCGGCGGCGCATCCCCTTCAACCCCACGTCCATCTGGACCAACGTCTGCACCCAGAAGGCGGGTGTCATCAGCCAGAAGTGGAGCTTGCCCAGGGTCTCGTTGTACTTGCGGCCTGTAACCTTGGGGAACCAGTAGTAGATGGCGGCGAAGAAGGGGAAGACGAAGCCTCCGAACATCGTGGCGTGGAAGTGACCGACGATCCAATAGGTGTCGTGCAGGAAGAGGTCGGTGGTCACGGTGCCATTGGGCGGGCCGCTCAGGCCACCGAGGAGGAAGACGGAAATGGCCCCTAGGACGAAGAGCATCGGGGTGGGGAAGGAGAGCTTGCCCTGCCATACGGTGGCCACCCAGCTGAAGAATTTGACGCCTGTAGGGACGGCTACCAGGAGCGTGCTATACATCATCGGCACGCGCAGGCCGGGGTCCATACCGGCGGTGAACATGTGGTGGGCCCAGACCAGGAAGCCGACTAGCGCGATGGCCATGCTGGAGAGGGCAACCCATCGGTAGCCGAAGAGGGGCTTGCGGGCGAAGACGGGCAACAACTCGCTGATGATCCCCAGGCCGGGCAAGACGAAGATGTAGACCGCCGGGTGGGAGTAGAACCAGAAGAGGTGCTGGAAGAGGAGCACGTTGCCCGGCGGTGACCCTAGGGCGATGGCCTCAGGGCTCAGGTTCGGATTGAAGAAGCCCATCCCCAGCACCCGTTCGACCACCACCATCAGGAAGGAAAGGCCGATGAGCTGGGTGCCAGTCAGTTGGATGATGGAAGCGGCCAAGGAGGCCCAGACGAAGATGGGCATGCGGAAGAGGGTCATCCCCGGCGTGCGCATCCGCAGGATCGTGACGATGATGTTGATGGCCCCGAGAATGGACGAGAGCCCGACGAAGTAGACCCCCAGGAGGAATAGGGGCGTTCCCAGCGGCGACTGAACGCTCAAGGGGGGATAGCCGGTCCAGCCGGTGTTCCACCCGCCGACGAACATAGCTGCCACGACCAGGATGGCCCCGGGCACGTTGACCCAGTAGCCCAAGGCGTTCAGGCGGGGGAAGGCCATATCCGATGCTCCGATCATCAGGGGCACCAGGTAGTTCATCATCCCGCTGACGCCCAGCAGGATGGCGGCGATCATCACGATGCCGTGGGCACTGATCATCGTGTTGAAGGTGGGGGCGTCCAGGAACTGAAGGCCGGGCTGGGTCAGCTCTGTTCGGAAGATCCAGGCCAGCAGGCCGGCCACCAGCATCAAGGCGATGCCCGTGACCACGTATTGGACGCCGATCACCTTGTGGCTGTAGTCCACGCTGAGGTAGCGGGTCCAGGCCGGCCGACCTTCCGGCGGTCCGTGGCGCATCGGCGTTTCCTCGCCTTTCACCCACTTGAACCAGTCGGTGAAAGCCCCGACGCCCACCAGGAAGCTGATGACTCCAACCAGGGCGCCTGCTACCATCACCGGCTCGGCGTTCCAGGCTGGCAGTCCCAACAGGACCCGGATGGCCATCGTGAGCGCCATACCGAAGGCGGTTCCGGCGGCCTGAGCGATCAGACCCCGAACCAGTCCTAGGGAGAGCAGTATCCTCATAGTCATCTCCTCCTGCATTGTCTGTGGCGCAGCTTTCGAGGCTGCGTGCTACTGTCCCAGGCTCTGGATGTAAGCGATCAGGGCATCAATCTCTTCGGCAGAGAGCCGGTCCCCGTAGTCGGCAGGCATCACGTTGGCGGGGAAGCCTTGGACCAGGCGGGCGTTGGGGTCCACGATGGCTTCGCGGAGGTAAGCTTCGTCGGCCACCACCGTCGTCCCGTCGGCCAGGGTGCGTTCAGAGCCGTAGAGTCCCTGCCAAGTGGGGCCCACCAGGGTGGTGCCATCGGTGGAGTGGCATCCCAGACAGCCCTGGGTCGTGGCAATCTGAGCGCCCTGCTCGACCGGGGAGAGTTCGCCGGCGGGGGCGGTCTGGCCAGCGACCCAGGCCTCGAAGTCTGTCGGTTCCATCACGTTCACCTGACCCAGCATGTAAGCGTGTCCTGTACCGCACAGTTCTGCACAGCGCAGGACGTACTCGCCATCTTTCGTTGGCTTGATCCGCAGGGTCTTGACCTGTCCGGGCAGCGTGTCCTGCTTGATCCGAAACTCCGGCACCCAGAAGGAGTGGATGACATCCTGCGAGGTCAGTTTGAAAAGCACCTGGCGATCTCGGGGGAGGTTGAGTTCGTTAGAAGTGATGCCGTACTCTGGGTAGTCGAAGCGCCACCCGAACTGGAAGGCGGTGACTTCGACGACCAGTTCCTGGGACTCCGGAGCGCCCATCTTGTTCAGGTCCTGGGCGGCCCAGGTGGCGAAGAAGAGGACGGTGCCCAGGGGCAGGAGGGTCCAGATCACCTCCAGCGTGGTGTTGCCCCGGATGTACGTTCCTTCTCCTTCCTCCCCCGGTCGGCGACGGAAGACCACGATGCTGTAGAGGATGAAGACGACGATGAGGGAGAAGAGAAAGGCGATGACCAGGATTTGCCAGCGGAACATCCGGTCCACCAGCATCCCTTCTTCGCTGGCCAGAGGCGGCAGGAGAGGCATCTGGCTCAACCCTGTGGCCACAATGGCCGTGACCGCTGCGACCAGCACTGCGACCGTGACAAGGTGTTTCATGTTGGCTCTCCTCCATTGACTGTGAGGGCTTGGCTCCTCCTTGGGCAAAGCCGGCGGTTCCTTCGCAAGTTCACCCTGCACCAAGGCTTCGCTGGCGACTCGAATGGCGTTCATCAAGTCTTCCAGCGTGGCCCGGTCCACCTGCCGTCGTTCGTAGACCTGCATTGAGCCGTCGGTGGGGCTGATCCGAATGAGGCAGGGTGCGACGTCCTCCAGCAGGCGGAAGGCGCTTTCCCGCATCTCCCCGGCTTCGGCGATGACCACCACCACGTCGGGAGAGAGGGTCCGCGCCGGCTCAAGGGCGGTTGTCGGATCGGGATACTTCCCCACGACCTCCACCCCGGGTTGTTGATCCAGTGCTGTTCGGATCCCCTGGTCGAAGAGGGGGTATTGGGAGATGATGAGAATGCGAGAGCGCATCGTCAAAGCCTGGGAAGGCTGAGGAACACAGCGTATGCCGGATGTGAGAATCAGCCCTCTCGCAGGTCACGCGGTGGCCGGCGATAGCAACGGTCTATCAGAGGTTACCTATGACGCGCTTGAGGCCGTGGGGAGGACCTGCGGGAGGGTCCAGGTGGTCCCATTATGCATGGAGAGGAGCGGATTGTCCATCCTCCCTCAGAGGGGTTGGGGGGATGATTCCGACCGGGGGAAGGGTGAGGAAGGGGTGAGGCCGGCTCATCCGAAAGGGTGAGGGGGATGGATGCCTAGGGCCGGCTTCCCAGGAGCGGGACCTTTTGGCGCAGGGATGTGGTATACTTCTTTCCCTCTACCCTCTCACTATGTACCCGGAGTACACTGATGCACCAAGAACGGACACCGCCTTCGCGTCTGGCGTCATTGCAATACCGGGACTTTCGACTGCTCTGGTTGGGGCAGTTGGTCTCCACCACCGGCTCGCAGATGCAGCTCATCGCGGTCAACTGGCACATCTACGAATTGCTCCGAGGGCAGACCTACATCCTCACGATCCTGGGGCGGGAGGTCAGGCTGGGAGCTGAGGCGCTGGGGTTGGGGACCCTGGGGCTGGTTCGCATCCTCCCTATCATCCTCTTCGCCCTCCTGGGCGGGATGGTGGCGGACACCCGGGACCGCCGTCGGGTGCTGATGGGAACCCAGAGCACGGCTGGGCTCTTCGCCCTTCTCCTGGCTGCCGTCACGCTCTCCGGCAACGCCAGCGTCCCTGTCGTCTACCTGCTCACCGCCGCCGGCGCGGCGACGGCTGCCTTCGACGAACCGGCCCGCCAGTCCCTGGTTCCCAACCTGGTGCCCCGCCGGCATCTGGCGAATGCGATCAGCCTCAACACGCTGCTCTGGTACGCCGCCACCATCATCGGCCCGGCGCTGGCGGGGGTGTTGGTGGGCGCTTTCCAGGTGGGCTTGGTCTACGCCCTCAGCGCTCTGGCCTTCGGGGCCGGCCTCGCGGCGCTGATGCCGATGGGCTACCGGAGTGGGGCGGCTGCCCAGGGGACCCGGCTGGGCTGGCGGGCATTGGTCGAGGGATTGCGTTTTACCTATCGCTCCCGCATCATTTGGAGCACGATGATGCTCGACTTCCTGGCGACCTTCTTCTCCTCGGCCCGCACGATGCTCCCCATTGTCGCGGGGGATGTGCTGGGGGTGGGCGCAGCGGGATACGGCCTGCTGGCTACGGCCCAGCCGGTGGGGGCTGTGCTCACCGGGGTGGTCCTCGCCTTGCGCCGGGAGATCCGCCGCCAGGGCCTGGTCCTACTCGTCAGCGTTGCCGTCTACGGTCTGGCCACGGCCCTCTTCGGTCTCTCTACAGTCTTTGCCCTTTCCTACCTCTTCTTCGGCATGACCGGCGCTGCCGACACCGTCTCCACCGTCATCCGGGGCACCATTCGGCAGCTGGTCACGCCGGATCACCTGCGCGGACGGATGACCAGCGTGAACATGATCTTCTTTATGGGCGGACCCCAGTTGGGCGAGCTGGAGGCGGGCCTGGTGGCTTCCCTCTTTGGCGCTCCCCTCGCCATCGTCACGGGTGGCCTGGCGACGGTGCTGCTGACGGGGTGGATCGCCTGGCGCTATCCCCAGTTGCGGCGCTACGCGGGTGGCCTTGCCGAGCAACCTTGACTTTTTCCCGTTTTTCGCTAAGCTATGGAGGCAAGAGGTCCAACCCCTTGGGAGGACAAGGAGATGACCCGGCTCTTCCCCGACACCAGTCCAGAGGCGGAGGCGGTGCTGCTCGAGGGGCTGCGCCGGCTTCCCCCGTGGCGCAAGCTGGAGATGGTCGGTCAACTGAACCAGGCGATGCGCCAACTGCTGCTCATCGGACTGCGCCAGCGCTACCCTGAAGCCTCTCCCCAGGAGCTGCGCCGTCGTCTGGCCGACCTGCTGCTGGGTCCTGAGCTGGCCGCCCGCGTCTACGGCCCCTTGGAGGCCGCCGATGCCGACCGAACCCATCACCATCACGCTCAAAGTGATCGAGGCGCTTGATCGGCTGGGCATTCCCTACCTGATCGGCGGTTCCTTGGCCAGCGCCATTTACGGTGTGGCTCGAACCACGTTGGATGCCGATCTGGTGGCCGATCTGCGCCCGGAGCATGCCGCTCCTCTGGCCCAGGCCCTGGGGGAGGAGTTCTACGTAGATGGGGAAGCGATCCTCGACGCGGTCCGTCGCCGGGGCAGTTTCAACGTCATCCACCTGGAGACGATGTTCAAAGTGGACATCTTCGTGCGCAAGGATCGCCCTTTCGACCGGTCTCAATTTCGCCGGCGTGTCCTTCAGCCGATCTCGACCGATCCCGAACGGATGGCTTACGTTGCGTCCCCCGAAGACACCGTTCTGGCGAAACTGGAGTGGTATCGGATGGGGCGGGAGGTCTCCCAACGACAGTGGCAGGACGTGCTGGGCATCCTGAAGGCGCAAGGGAAGCGTTTGGACTTGGCCTACCTACGGGATTGGGCGGAGACTCTGGGCGTAGCCGATCTTTTAGAAGCCGCTTTGTCCGAAAGGGAGAGGTGAACTTGGCAACGGGCGTCGCCAACCGGGGGAGGGTGACCGACAAGGAGATGGGCCGCCGGCTGCTGTTGGGGCTCTTCTTCGGCTTTGTCGTCGTCCTCGGCCTCCTGTTCTACGCCGACCTGAGCGCCGTCCGTCACGCGCTGGGCCGATTCACCTGGGCCTATCTCCCGCTCATCCTGGGGCTGACGGCGATGAACTACCTGCTCCGTTTCGTCAAGTGGCATTACTACCTGCGGTTGGTGGGAGTGCGGGCTCTCTCCTGGCGGGAGAGCCTGGCTATCTTCCTGGCCGGCTTCTCGATGACACCCACGCCGGCCAAGGCGGGGGAGGCGGTGAAGGCCTATTGGCTCAAACAGATGGCCGGCACGCCTGTGGCCCGTACTCTACCGGTGGTGATGGCCGAACGGCTCAGCGATGGGCTGGCGATGTTGCTGTTGGCCTCCGCCGGCATCCTTGCCTATCCGGCCTATCGTCCCCTCTTCGCCGTCGTCCTGGGGGTGTTGGGGGCGGGCATCCTGCTCGTTCAGGCCCGGCCTCTGGCCCTGCGCCTGCTGATGCTGTTGGAGCGGCTGCCCCTGGTCGCCCGCTTCGGCCATAGCCTGCGGGCCTTCTACGAGAGCTGCTTCCGCCTGCTCCGCCTGCGGCCCCTCCTGCTGGCCGTGGGGCTGGGGACGATCTCCTGGGCCGGCGAGGGGGTTGCCTTCTACCTGGTGCTGGTCGGGTTGGGGCTATCGGCCTCTCCAACGTTGCTCTTTCAGGCCATCTTCATCCTGGCCTTCTCGACCATTATTGGTGCGGTCTCAACGCTGCCCGGTGGGCTGGGAGCGGCCGAGGTGAGCTTGGGCGCGATGTTGCAGCTTCTGGTTGGGCTGGAGCGAGGGCTGGCTGGCACGGCTACCCTGATGATCCGCCTGGGCACCCTCTGGTTCGGTGTCCTGTTAGGATTGCTGGTGCTGGCCCGGTACCACCGTCAGCTCTTCGGCGCGAGGGGAGTCCGTGGAGGCCGATGAGGCTTCTGCGTCTCACCCTCTTTGGGTTGAGTGGCTTTGCTATCTGCTGAACGGGAGGTGACTTATGACGACAACGGAACAACCCCAGCATTTCCCCTGTCCCCAATGTGGAGCCGAACTGAACTGGGACCCATCTAGCCGAACCCTCTCTTGTGACTTCTGCGGCTACCAGCAGGCGGTCGGAGCCGATGAGCGCCCTGAGGATTTCGCCCGGCCCGCCATCAAGGAGCGCGACCTCTTTGCCTTCTTGCAGGAGAGCCAGGCGCAAAAGGCCCATGGTTATGGGGTGGAGACGAAGTCGGTCAAGTGCGAGAAGTGCGGGGCGACGGTGAGTGTGGATCCCAAGGTCACTTCGACGGAGTGCCCTTTCTGCGGTTCCAATCTGGTGCTGGAGCAGGCCCCCGACGAGGCCCTCATCCGGCCGGAATCCCTCATCCCCTTCCAGGTGGACCGGGAGACGGCGGTGCGCCGCTATCGGGAGTGGCTGGGCAAGGGGTGGTTCCATCCGGGTGACCTGAAGAAGCGGGCCGGCCAGTCCCGCATCTACGGCGTTTACCTGCCTTTCTGGACCTTCGATGCCCACGCTTCTTCGGATTGGCGGGCGGAGGCGGGCTATTACTACTACGAGACGGAGACCTACTGGACGACGGAGGATGGCAAGCAGGTGCAGAAGACGCGCCAGGTGCGCCGGACGCGCTGGGAGCCGGCCTGGGGACGTCATGAGCAGTTTTACGACGATGTGCTCATCTATGCCACCCAGAGCGTCGAGCCCAAGCTGCTGGAGCGTATCTACCCCTTCGACACCAGCAAGCTGGTCCCCTACGATCCCCGCTACCTCTCCGGCTGGCAGGCGGAGCAGTACCAGATTGGACTGGAGGAGGGCTGGAAGCTGGCCGAGAAGCGGATCAAGGACAAGGAACGGGATGCTTGTGCCAAGCAAGTGCCGGGGGATACCTACCGCAACCTGCAGGTCAGCACCCGCCTTTCCAAGGTGACCTTCAAGCACGTGCTGCTGCCGGTTTGGATCGCGTCTTATCCCTATAAGGGCAAGGTCTACCGCTACTTGGTCAACGGCCAGACGGGGAAGATCTACGGCGAGAAGCCCATCAGTTGGATCCGGGTGGCCATCGCCGTCGTGGTGGTGCTGATCATCCTGGCCATTGTGGTCTACTTCCTCACACGCGGCGGCGGAGGCGGCAGCATGGGCTGGTTGCTGCTGGGGGCTGTCTGAGGACGTGATGAGGTGTAGGCTGTCCCGACGGTAACAGCAGCTATGGAGACCTGGCGAGTAGAGCTTCACGCCCACACGATCTACTCCCGGGACTGCCTGGTGACCCCGGAGCAGATTGTCGCGGCCTGCCGGCGGAAGGGGATCCACCGGATTGTCGTTACCGATCACAACACCATCGCCGGCGCTGTGCGAGCCAGAGAGCTGGCGCCGGCGATGGTGATCGTGGGCGAGGAGATCATGACGACGCAGGGGGAGTTGCTGGCCTTCTTCGTCGAAGAAGAGGTGCCACCGGGTCTCTCCCCCCAGGAGACCATCGCCCGGCTTCGGGCCCAGGGGGCGGTCATCAGCGTCTCCCACCCCTACGACCGGCTGCGCAAGGGGGCCTGGCGGGAGGAGGACCTGCTGACCATCATCGAGCAGGTGGATGCGCTGGAGGTCTTCAACGCCCGCTGCATCTTCCCCTCAGACAACGCGCGGGCGCTGGCCATAGCCCAGCGCTATGACCGGCTCCAGACCGTCGGCTCCGATGCCCACACGACGCGGGAGCTGGGCCAGGCGCTGGTGGAGATACCCCCCTTCAACGGGCCGGAGTCCTTCAAGGCGGCCTTGGCTCAGGCCCGCTTCCATACCCGCCTTAGCTCTCCGTTCATCCACTTCGCCTCTACATACGCCAAGTGGGTCAAGCGGCTTGGAATCGGGTATGGAATCCGGTAATTCCTCCCTCTGGCGATCTCATCCGTGTTGATTGCGCACCCACGCCTCTTCCGGCTGTAGGGCCTCGTGGCCGGCCGGTCGGATCTTGCGGTAGACCTGCTCTGGCGCGGCGACCTCCCCCTCCACCGTCAGCAGGCGTTGCAGCGGAATCCCGAAGAGCCGCTCGTTTTCCTCCAGGTAGGGCCGGATGAGGGCCCAGTCCTCGGCCTCCAGCGGGGCGAAGGCCCCCCCGTTAAGTTGGTCGTCGGTGATCCGGCGGTAGGGGTCCCGGATGTAGATGGCCCCTCCCGAGGCCAGCGAGAAGAGGTTCCCCCCGGGATAGGGGGTCTCCAGGTCCAGGAGGCGGCCATCCTCGTCGAAGGTGATGCCGTTCAGGATGACGAAGCCGCCCCCGTGGAGCGGGTCGCCGGCCATAAAGGACTCAGCCAGGTAGTCTAGGCAGGTGCCGTTGATGACGACGCGGGGCCGGCCCACAGCGTTGATCAGCGGCCGGCCGGCGGCGTTCCCCAGCACGTAGACCTCTCCGCCCTTGGCCGCATACATAAAGGTCTGTCCCACGTCCCCGTGCACAACCAGCTTTCCCCGCTTCATAATCTGGGCCAACTGGTCCTGAGCCGTCCCGTGCACGATGACCTCGGCCCCGTCAATGCCCGAGGCCAGGTAGTCGCCGGAGAAGCCGTAGACGTCCACCCGCACGTCATCGGAGTTGGGCCCCAGCCCGTTGGCGATGAAGCGGTGGCCCCGCGTGTGGACGACGAGGAAGCGGCGGAACCCTCGCCGGTGCATCGCCACGATCGTCCGGGCCAGGGACCCCTCCCCCTCCGGTGGGTAGCCCCGGGCATCTATCACCAGCACCTGATCGGGATGGAGGGGTTCCGGCTGGGGGCCGTCGCAGCCCATCCAGACGTAGCCCTCTGAAGGGGCGCGACGGATCGCCTCCACCACGCTGGCGAAGCTCTCATCCAGCAGCGAGAGCAGGCCGCTCCGCTTCATCGAGCCCGTCGGGTAGTGGCGGTCCATCAGCAGCGAGAGCAGGCGGATGGTCCAGGCCCGCCCCTCGTCGTCGGTGGCCCGGTGCTCCAACGCCTCCAGGAAGCGGAGCAGGTCGGGGTAGTCCCAGGTGGGGATCCGCCGGCAGAGCCGGGTGAAGGCGTCCTCTGGGGAACCATCGAGGTCTGAGAGAGCTGAGGGGGCCACCGGAGCGCCGGCGATGGCCCCACCGCCGATGGGCCAGGGCGTGGGCGGACGCTTGGCGGGGTCCGGCGCGATGGCCCGTCCGAACTTGTCGGTGCAGCGGAGCGAGGCTGAAGCGCCGTTGGGCTGCACCGTGAAGATGAAGGCCCCGCCATCGGTGTGGCTGCCCCCCCGCGCGTTCCAGTAGAGGTCGGCCCGGGACCAGAAGCGGGGGTCCTCGGCCGACAGGCTCTCCAACGCCGCGTCAATGGCCTGCTTCTCCGAGGCGGCGAAACCGATGGCCTCGTGCCCCTGCTGGAGGGCGAAGACCTGGGGCCGGAGCATCGAGGTGTCGGTGATGCCGATGAGCCGGTAGGCTCGCTCGTTGGGGTCCGACTGCGCAATGAGGAAGAACCAGGGGCCGTCGGGGGAGCCGTGCATGTGGACGGTCTGGAGCATCCGGTAGACCCGCTGTTTCTCCGGCGGCAGCAGCGTGAAGTCCCGTTCCGTTGTGGGGGCCATCGCCTCGATGACGTACTCCAGCGGGTAGCCGTAGAGGCGGTGGTGGACGTCGAAGACGAGGACGGCGACCTCCGTGTCGGTCAGGAAGAGGGGGTAGACCCCACGCTGGGCCAGGTAGGCGGTGATGGAGGCGTAATTGGCGAAGTCCCCGTTGTGGACCAGCGCCTCGTGCATCCCGATGAAGGGGTGAGCGCCGCCGGGATGCCAGACCCGCCCCTTGGTGGGATAGCGGTGGTGGCCGATCCAGACGTGGGCCCGCAGGTCCTCCAGGCGGTAGTAGCGGATCACGTCGTCGCCGTAGCCGACCATCTTGAGCACCAGCAGGTTCTTGCCGTGGGAGAGGACGAAGGCCCGCTTCTCACCGGTGGAGGAGTAGAAGGTCCGGTTGAGCCGGTAGCTATTCTGGTAGACGATCTCGTCCTCGACGGTGGTCCGCTCCCGCTCGCTCAGCCCCTGCTGCTGGAGGAAGCGCTCCCGCACCTGGGGCCGCACCCGCCCGAAGTAGCAGACGACCTCCGGCGGCGGGACCTCCAGGCCGGGGATGGCTCGGAAGTCGGGCAGGGTAGGGATGGGGAAGATGTGGTCCACGGCGAAGACGGGCTCCACAAAGGACGATTCCACCTGACCGCGCACCGCAGGGTCCAGGTAGGCGATGGTCAGCAGGTAGTCCTGCTCCAGCACCTCCGGGGAGATGTCGAAGAAGCGGGGGTCCAGCCCCACGGCGGCGATGCCGCCCCCCTTGCCGTTGCCCCGGTTGCGCATCTGCCGGAGGGATTGCAGCAGGTGCCGGCCGGGGATGGGGACGCTGGCGGCGATGCCGATCACGCCACACCCGCCCTCGGCGTCCTCTTTGCGCAGTGGGGGAATCTCCGGCCCTGCCAGCGTCCGTCGTGACCTGATCAACGCCTCAACGATGCTTTGCCTGCTCACTGCCTCGCTCCTGTTCCGCTTGCATCACGCGACACGCAACGCGCGACACGCTTCACGCATCCCTTTTCTCGTACCGCAACAGGTCCCGCCGGCCCCGCAGGTCGCGCACGCTGCGCAGCCCCAGCCGGCGCAGGATCCCCTGAAGCTGCTGTTGGAAGGACCGGTAGAGGTTGCCGATCCGCTCGGCAGCCCAGTCGGGGTCCACCAACTGGGAGAGCTCCGGGTCCGTCGTCGTCAGCCCGAAGGGGCAGCCCCGCCCTCGCTCGCAGTTGCTACAGCGGGTGCACCCCAGGGCGATCAGCTCGGTGGTTCCCAGGATGCAGCCGTCGGCCCCCAGGGCGATGGCCTTGGCGACGTCGTAGGCGGTGCGGATGCCGCCGCTGGCCATCACGACCACCTCGTCCCGGATGCCTTCCTGCTCCAGGAAGCGGTGCACCTTGGGGATGGCCAACTCGATGGGCATGGCGATGTTCTTTTTGGCGATCTCCGGGGCCGCTCCCGTGCCGCCGTAGCTGCCGTCCAGGTGGATGATGTGGGCGCCGGCGTAGTAGCTCCCCACGGCGACCATGTCCACGTCGGTGGGGGTGGAGACCTTGACGGAGACCAGGGCCTCCGGGTTCATCGTCTTCACCCAGTCAATGTGCTTCTTGTGGTCCTCCACCGAGTAGACGCTGTGGAAGGGGAAGGGGGAGAAGAGGCTGACCCAGGGAACGCTCTCCCGCATCTTGGCCACGGCGACGGTTGCCTTGTCGCCCAACAGGTGGCCACCTAGGCCGGGCTTGGCCCCCTGGGCGTACTTGAACTCGACGATGGGGGCCCACTGGACCGTCTCCTCCCGCACGCCGAACATCCCGGTGGCGATCTGGGTGATGACGTGATCCCGGTAGGGGATCAGGGAGTCGGGATAGCCGCCCTCGCCCGTGCAGGTGAAGATCTGCCACTGCTGGGCGGCCTTGGCCCGGGCCACCATCACCTGCTCGCTGATGGAGCCGAAGGACATTCCGGCTCCGTACCAGGGCACCGGGATCTCGATCCGGCGGTCATAGGGCCGGCGGTTCAGGGGGATGGAGGTGTCCACCGGCTCCTCCTCCGGCAGCCACTGCTCCGGGGGCAGGAATTTGAAGTCGAGGCGGTCGAAGCCGCCGCCGGAGCGCCCGACCCGGTACTCCAGCCCGTTGTCGGGAGGGCGGCCCGACTCGGCCTGCAGCCAGGTGGCCAGGATCAAGTCGGCCGTCCAGCGGGCATCGCCCAGGGCCGGCGGTCGGTCGAAGGCCAGCGTGGGCCAGAGGTGGAAGCCCCGTCGTAGCGCCTCCACGTGCTTCTCGATCACCAGTTCCTCAGCCGTCTTGCCGGTCAGGTCCATCTTACGCTCCATAGCCCTCAATCCCTGCAAAGGCTTCGCGCTCCAGGTCCTGCTGGAACATAGCGCGGCCCAGTTCACCGCGCAGCCGTCGCACCTCCCGCAGCCCCATCGCGCCCAGGATCTCCAGGAGTTGGTCGCGCCAGGAGGCGACCAGGTTCTTCAGCCGCTGCACCCCCCAGGTCCTCTCCAGCCGGGGGAAGGTGACGCGGGCCGTCTCCCGGTCTACGCATTCCCCCTCGAAGCGGGCCTGGAGGGCTACCCAGAGGGCAGTGTCCAAGGCGACGGCGTCCAGCCCGCTGATGATCGCCTTGGGGACGTGCTCCGCCATGACGATGCCGCCGCTGCCGATGAGCGTCACCTCCTCGCGCCGGCCCGCCTTCACCAGCCGCCAGTGGGTCTCCTGGATCAGGTCCATAGCGAAGCGACCATCCACCTGTCCGTGGTAGTTGGCCTCCAGGTGGAAGAGGCGGACGCCTCGCTCCACCAGCGGCATCAAGTCGCTGCCCAGGGGTAGACGGACGGCGATGAGGCTGTCGGGGAAGCGCCGGCGCAGGGCCTGGTAGCGGGTCTCGTCCCATCCCTGCAGCATCAGCATCGGCGGCGGGTCGGAGAGCCTTTCCAACCTGTCCAACAGGGAATCGTCCCCTGGGCTGATCCAGGGGACGATGGAGGGGCCGCTCAGGGAGAGGCGGAGGGCCAAGTCCAGAGGGACGATGGCCAGCGTCTCGACTTGGCAGGCGGCTTCGGCGAGGATGGGGAGCAGTTGGGCCGCCGGAGCCGAGGCGGGTGGGGCGTCGAAGAGGAAGGGGACCTGAGTGGAGATGACGCGGGGCAGCGGGCCGGTCGGCTCCCCGCCGTTGTGGAACTCCAGGAAGGGGGGCTTCTCGCCCAGGTCCACCGCCGTGGAGATGTACTCCCGGCCGTGGATGCCGTCCCGCGTCGGGCGGACGATCTCCGACATATCGGTCCACATCCCGTCCCAGCCAGCGCCGCCGAAGGGACCCCGGTAGCCGGCGCCGCGCACGGGCACCCGCCCGGTGCGGGCCTCGTAGAGGATGGTGTCCACGTACTCGGGCTTGATGTAGGCGTCGCCCAGCCGCGCTTGGTCAGGGTGGGGGAGGATCTGGACCACCTCGGGGTGCTCGACGGTGCAGCGGAGGCAGCCTACGCAGAGTTCCTCGCGGGGGGCAAGCCCGCCCACGGGCCGGGAGTAGACGCCGTAGACGCAGGGTCGGCTCAGGGCCACGCGGAGGTTGCCCCGGTGAGCGAGGACCTCTTTGAGCGCCATCGCCAGGAGGCGGTGCTTCTTCACCCTTACCCGGAAGCGGGGCGGGTGGGGGACCAGGTCCGGCGTCAGCCGGGTCTCGATGTGGTAGCGGTGGTAGGCAGGCATCACAGTCGCAGTCATTGGCCTCTTCCTGTTCCCGGATGTTCCCCAAAGCAGCGGGCCAGGCCTCTACGCCTGGCCCTCCGGTGGCACGGAAGTAGGGGCAGCGGTGCAAGGGTTGGTTGATGGGGGAAATATAGACCTTTTTGCGCGGTTTGTCAAGCCTCTTGCGCCCGGTGATTACCCATATCTTGGAGATAGGGTGAGAAATTCGTGGACGGCCTGCTACGGACCACTTTTCGCACTTTTTTCGATCCTACCCGTATGGTTTTGGCCGTTTCTGCGTTATAAAGGGTGAGAGAGAGGGGCAGGGAAGCCAATGACGAACGAAGCCGCTTTGCTGGAACGAGCCAAAGCTTACGATCCCGAGGCCCTGGCGGAACTCTACGACCGCTACGCGCCCAGGATCTACGCCTACATCTACCGGCGTCTGGGCGACGCTGCCCTGGCCGAGGACTTGACGGGCGAACTCTTCCTGCGGGTGTTGCGGGCCATTCGGAACGAGCAGACCTGGCGCGGCTCCTTCGTCGCTTGGCTTTACCGCATCGCTCACAACCTGGTGGTGGATCACCTTCGTCGGCAGCCGGCCCTGCCCCCTCTCTCCCTGAGCGACGCCTTGGTGGCTCCCGAAGGTGATCCCGCCACCGCCGTTGAAGCGATCCTGACCCAGGAGCGGCTTCGGACGGCCCTCAGCCTCCTCACGCCGGAGCAGCAGGAAGTCTTGGCCTTGCGCTTTGGCGAGGGGCTGACAGCCCGGGAGACCGCCCAGGTAATGCAGAAGACCACCGGGGCCGTCGAGGCCCTTCAGCGTCGCGCCCTGGCCTCGCTGCGACGCATCCTGGTGGGAGAGGAACGATGACCTCAACGAACAACAGCCTGGAACGGGAACTGAAGCAGTTCTACGCACAGGTGCCCCCGCCGCCGGGAGGACTGGCCGCAGGCCGGGAGCGGCTCCTGGCAGAAGCAGCCCGCCTGAGGGCCCAGACTTCTGCCCTTTCTCTCCCCACTGCTCACACGACCGAGACACAACGACCCCGAGGGAGGTATAGGATGAAACTCTTTCTGGCTTACAAGCTCATCGCCGCTGTGGTGGCGATCGTTATGGGAGTCACCGTGGTCGGCGGCGGAATCGCCTTCGCAGCCGCCGACAGCCTGCCGGGGGAACCCCTCTACCCGGTGAAACTGGCGGTAGAGGATCTCCGCCTGGCCCTGACAACCGATCCGGCAGAACGGGCGGAGCTGATGATGGCCTTCGTCGCCGAGCGGGCTCAGGAGATGCAGCAACTGGTAGCTCAGGGACGGCCGGTGCCGGACGAAGTGGTTGTCCGGATGGCCAATCAGGCCGAAGAGGCGATGGCCCAGATCGCCAAAGCCCGGCCGGAGCAGGTCACTGCCCTGCTGGAGCAGATGGTCGAGCGAACGCGCACTCAGCAGCAGGTGCTGGAGCAGGTGCAGGCTATCGCTCCGGAAGAGGCCCAGCCGGCGCTGGACCATGCCCTGGAGGTGACGGAGCGGGCCTATCAGACCGCTACAACTGCCCTGACCGACCCTCAGCGCTTCCGGGAGACCCACCGTTACCGTGACGAGGGGACGCCGGGTCCTCGCGGGGATGAATCCCCTCTGCCGACCCCAGGGCTGCCCTGTGAAGAGTGTACACCGGAGCCGACGCGGGAGCGGGAGCACGAGGGAGGGCCTATGCCGATTACCTCTACGGTGACGCCGGGTTATCCCTGCGAGGAGTGCACGCCGGAGCCGACGCGGGAGCGGGAGCACGAGAGGGAGCCTATGCCGATCACCTCTACGGTGACGCCGGGTTATCCCTGCGAGGAGTGCACGCCGGAGCCGACGCGGGAGCGGGAGCACGAAGGAGGGCCTATGCCGATCACCTCTACGGTGACGCCGGGCTATCCCTGCGAGGAGTGCACGCCGGAGCCCACCCACGTGCCGAGCTATCCGTGCGAGGAGTGCACGCCGGAACCTACCCATACGCCGTATCCCACGCCTTATCCTACGGCTGAGCCGGAGCCTACCCATACACCCGATCATCCGTGTGAAGACTGCATGCCGGAGCCTACCAATACGCCCTATCCGACGGCTACCCCCATGCCTACGTCTACGCCGTATCCTACGGCCACATCGGCGCCCGCTCACACGCCAGAACCGCCGTGTGAGGACTGCACACCGGAGCCCACCGACACACCCGAACCTGAGCACACACCACAGCCAACGCATCCTCCGGGGCGCGATGATGGCCACTGAGCTCCCATCCAGGTGTCCGGCGGCAGTTTTCCAGGCCCTCCTCCCCCTCCGGGGTAGGGGGGCCTTTTCCGTTGTGGTATACCGTTGTGGTATAATCGTCGCTGGGAAAATCGTAAGGAGGTGGGTCGTGCGGTTGTGTGTTGTGGGAATCGGCAACCGATGGGCCTCTGATGACGGCGTTGGGCCGGAGGTGGTGCACCGGCTTCAGGCCGAGGTCCCGCCGGGCTGCCCCGTCACCTTCGCCACGCTCCCCCAGGCCGATCCGGCGCTGCTGGAGCTGATGGAGCGGTGCGACCGGTTGATCCTGGTGGATGCAGTGGTCAGCGGCGCGCCGCCGGGGACGGTGCATCGGGAGAGGTGGCGCCCCGGCCTCCTGGAGGAGCGGGGGGTAGAGCGGGCTTCCTCCCACGGCCTGGGCCTGCGAGAGGTGCTGGAACTGGCGGCCACGCTGGGGCGGCTGCCGGTCCAGGTGGAGCTGTGGGGGGTTGAGATCGTCTCTACGGCACCGGGGGAAGGGCTCTCGCCGGCCGTTGCCGCAGCCCTGCCCGCCATCGTTGCCCAACTCCGCCAGGAATTGGAAGAGGCGTGATCGGGGTCATCCACCCCCAACCTGGAATTCCGGTGCCCACCGGCGGGGTGTGTCGTCCACGCCCTGCAGGATCGCGAAGGCGAGGAGGATCAGGACCAGCAGGGTGGCGACGGCGGCGGGCCGGCCCCACCCCATCGTGTCCACGATGAAACCCCACAGGAAGGGGCCGACGATGCTGGCGAAACGGCCCACCATGCTGTAGAGGCCGTAGAACTCCCCCACGTAGCGGGGAGGCGACAGGCGCAGCATGTAGGGGCGGTCGGCCGCCCACGTCCCACCCAGGGCAACCCCCGACGTGCAGGCGATGATCCAGAAGAGGAGCTGGGGCAGGTCCAGGAGGGAGACCAGCACCGCCCCGCCCAGCACCCCCATCCACATCCCCAGGACCAGGTTGAGGGAGCGTTTGGGGCCGATGCGGTCCACGACGACGCCCCAGACGAAGCCCCCCACCACGGCGAAGACGATGGCTGCCAGGATCATCACCTGGACCTGCTCCTCGGTGAAGTTGACCTCGTTGGTGGCGTAGATGCCCATGAAGACGATGAGGGTGTTGACGGGGTCGGTGTAGAAGATGCGTCCGATGAGGAAGCGCAGGAGGCCGGGGAACTGACGGGCGTGTTGCACCGTGCGCATCACCTGGGAGAGGGCTCCGGTGATGACCTGGGTGGTGATGGGGCGGGCTTCGCGGGGCCGCTCGCGCACGAAGAGGAAGCAGGGCAGGGCGAAGACGAGGAAGAGCAGAGCGCTGAGGCGGAAGAGCCCGACGTAGCCGATGCGGTCCAGCAAGAGCAGACCGCTGCCCACGCCGATGAAGCTCCCCATGTAGCCCAGGCCGATCCCCAGCCCACCGATCCGCCCCCGGTTCTCCTCGGTGCTGACCTCGGGGAGCAGGGCGTCGTAGAAGATCAGCCCGGCCTGGAACATGTAGTTGGCGACGACGAAGAAGAGCAGCGACAGGAGCAGGCCACCGGTGCCCAGCAGGGCGGTGAAGCCGATGCAGAGCAGGCTGGAGGCGATCAGGAAGGGCATGCGCCGCCCCGCCTGGTCCGACAACGCCCCCAGGATGGGCGCCGACAGGAACATCAGCAGCATCGAGAGGGCGTTGGCGTTGCCGTAATCGGCATCCGTCCCCCCCATCACGTTAACGACCCAGAGGGAGAAGTAGAGGGAGACGATGTTCATCGAGAAGATGGTGTTGGCCAGGTCGTAGAGCGCCCAGGAGAGGACGCTCAGGCGGGTGGGACGGTGGGGCGGGGCGGCGCGAACGGTTGGAGCCATAGGACCTCCTGGGGAGACGGCGGGTCACGGGCCGGTGTGGAAGCCGTCTGGGGCCGGCATGGGAACCGGCCCCATGGATGGTTGGTATGAGGCCCGGCCAGGCCGGTACGGACACCGACCTGGCCGGTGTGGGAACCAGCCCTACGGGTGGTTGCGCAGGACCAGCGGGAGGAAGGTCTGGTAGGCGGTGGCCAGGTCTCCCACCTCAGTCCGGTAGAGCCCGTAGTCCGTACCTACGAAGAGGTAGGTGGTGTCGGCTTCGGCAGCAGCCCGGCGGACCTCGGCGGCGTTGAGCAGGGCGACCTGCCCGGCCCCCTCGGCCTTGGGCAGCATCACCGTGCCGCCCGAGACCACCAGCCGGGCCCCGATCCCGTAGCGCCCGGCACTGTCGTAGGGGAAGACGGTGAAGTAGTCCACCCCGCCGGAGAGGGAGGCGGTGTAGCTGGTGGAGGCCGCCGTGAGCGTGACCACCGCGTTCCCCTCCACGGAGGTGCGAGGCGGCGCCGTCGTGCTGTGGCGGATGTGGACGCCTTGGAACCGAGGGCCTGTCGGGTTGGTCCAGCTCAGCACCACCTGTCCTCCCGTCACCGTCCCCGTCAGGTTCGACACCGGCGCGGGGGGCAGGATGGGCAGGAGGATGCGCTGGATGGGCTCGGCCGCGGCCGCGGGCGGGCTGGTGAGCTGAACCCAGTGGAGGCCGCCGTCCTTGGAGTAGAAGACGCGGGTGCGGGAGGCGGCGAAGATGATGTTGCGGAGGGCCGGGTGGACGGCGATGGCCTGGAAGGCCCCGTCACCTCCCGGCGGCGTGCGGTCCTCCCACGAAAGGCCCCCGTCGGTGGAGCGGTAGAGGCGCGGGTTGGGGCCTCCGGTGCCAACCCAGATGTGCTGGGGATCGTTGGGGTCAACGGCCAGGCCCTCCACGGAGGCGGTGATGGGGTTGGTGATCGTGGCCAGGAGCTGCCAGCTTCCCGTGCTGGTGCGGCTGACGACCCCGCCGAACATGCCACCGCCGAAGTCGGTGTGGTTGCGGAAGTCTCCCAGGCCGGCGTAGGCCAGGCCGCCCGTGGCGAAGACCACCACCCGGGCCGGCGTGGTGTAGGGCAGGGTGCCGTAGCTGGCGCTGTAGTCGGTCGTGTGCTGGCTCCACGTCGTGCCGCCATCGGTGGACTCCCACAGCCCGCCGTAGGGCTGCTCTTGCCCTCCGCCCGGGGGGATGTGGTGGGCGCCCACGGCGGCGTAGACCCGATTGCCGTCGGCGGGGTCCACGGCGATGGTGTTGATGAAGGCGGCGCACTGACCGCTGCACCCGCTGCTCTCGATGCGGCTGCGGAGGGAGGGATTGCCCAGGTTCTGGGTCGTGTCGCCGTAATCGTCGCTGAAGAGCTCGCCCAGGAAGACCTTGCGGGTGTTGGCGGCCTCGTAATAGGGAGCCAGGGCCGCTCCGCCGAAGTGGCTCCCCACCGGCTGGGAGGGGGTGCCGGGGACGTAGCCCAGGGGGAACTCCCACTGCTGCCCGCCGTTGAAGGAACGGCCTATCCCGCTCTTGGTGTTGACGAAGTAGAGGCCCAGGTCGCGCGGGTTCTGGGTGAAGTCCTGGACGACGACGCCGTCAATCCCCGTGTTGACGGGGAAGAAGGTGTTGCCGCCGTCGGTGCTGCGGTTGATGCCCTGGTCAATGGCCCCGAACATCGTGTAGGGCGCGGTGGGGTAGATGGCCAGGTGGCTGTTGCCGGCCCCGAAGCCCAGCGGCGAGAAAGTCAGGCCGTCGTCGGACCGCATCCCGCCGGCGTAGACGGTCTGGGTGAGGACCGGGTGGAAGACGATGTAGCCCACGCCGGCCGCGTTGCTGTAGAGCTGGGTCCAGGAGACGCCTCCGTCGTCGCTGCGGTAGAGGGCCTGCTGGCCGGTGTCTCCGGTGCCCGCGTAGACCACGCCGCTGATGTGGGGGCTGACGCCCAGGGCGGTGATGTTCTGCATCTTGTGGCTGCTGGTGACCCCGCCGCTGCTGGTGATGAAGTTGAGGGGGGCGATGGGGCTGACGTAGACCTCGTTGTCGGTGGCGGCGAAGAGCCTCCCGTTGATCTTGTCCACGGCCAGCGCGGTGACCTGGCAGCCGTGACAGGGGAGGGTCGTCGTGCTCCACGTCGCACCCCCATCCCGGCTGCGGGCCACCGTCTCGCCCGCCCCCAGTACCGTCAGGCTGCCGCTGACCACCAGCCGTGCCCAGCCGAAGATGCCGGGCGGGTAGGGGACGTTGTGCCAGGTGGTGCCCCCGTCGGCGCTGGTGATCACCCCGCGCTCGCTCACCGCCCAGACGATGCGGCCGGTGGTGTTGACGGCCAGGGCCTGGACGCTGGCGGTGTAGATCCCCTCCCAGGTGAGGCCCCCGTCGGTGCTGCGGTAGAGGCCACGCCCGGAGGTCGTGCCGGCGTAGACCGTGCCCGTCGGCGGGTTGGTGTTGGGGTCAATGGCAATGGCCGAGACCACCGCGCCGTAGACCCCCAGGTTCTCCCACGTTCGGGTGATGATGCCCTGGGTGGCCGATGCGGGGGCTGTCGGGGCCGGCAGGGGCTCCGACCGGGCGATGCCTACGAAGGCGAGCAGGGTCAAGACCAGGGTTCCCAGGCCAAAGGCCCAGGAGAGGCCCAGATGCCCAAGCCGGCGGCCAAAGGGCAGCCCTGCTCCTCGGTGGATTCGGTTGGCCGATAACTCCTGAGACGAAACCTCCGCTGATCTTACCTCGTCCATGCTGACAACCCTCCTTCTCAGTGATGCTGGTCAACGAATGTTGAACGAATCAACGGATTGTGCTCGATTTTCCTCACCGACTCGGCTTTCTGAGAGTCCGGGGTGGTGTTGGTCAACGAATGATGAACGAATAAACGAATAACGAATGGACCACGGGAATTCGTTTATTCGTTCTTCCATTCGTTGACGATATTGTACCCCAAGAACGGAGGCAGCGCAACGACCGTAGCCAATCCGCTCAATCCGCTCCCCCAATCTGTTGACAGCCATCCGCTGGTGTGCGCATCTGCTTGACGGGATCGGGCTTTTGTGCTAGAATATCCCCCAGGGGGGGATGGGGATAGGCCGGGATTAGCAAGGGGAACAGAAAACTTGACAAATGAGGAGAGCCAATGAGCTCACAACAGCGTATCGCTCTGCGCGTCGAAGGGATGACCTGTGATTCCTGCGCCGCCCACGTCACCCGCGCCCTGCAGGGGGTGCCCGGCGTCGTCACCGTGGAGGTGCCGGGCTGGCAGTCGGCCCAGGCCCAGGTGGTGGCCGAGGCCGGCGTTCCCGACGAGGTCCTGGTTCGGGCCGTCGAGGCCGCCGGCTATCGGGCCGCCGTCCGAGAACGCCGGCCCCTCGAGCGGGAGGAGAGCCGGAGGGAGGTCCTGGGAGGCTTTCGGCTCCAGGGCCGCGGCCCCTTCGACCTGATGGTCATCGGGGGTGGGTCGGCCGGCTTCGCCGCGGCCATCCGTGGGGCGGAGTTGGGTGCGCGGGTGGGGATGGTGAACGATGGGGCCATCGGCCTCGGCGGCACCTGCGTCAACATCGGCTGTGTCCCCAGCAAGACCCTCATCCGCACGGCCGAGGCGTGGCACAAGGCCGGCCATCACCCCTTCACCGGGGTGCACACCCGCCAGGAGCGCCTCGACTGGTCCCAGGTTATCGCTCAGAAGGACGAGCTGGTGAGGGAGCTCCGCCAGGCCAAGTACAGCGACGTGCTCCGGGCCTATCCCCAGATCACCCTCATCGAAGGGCGGGCCCGCTTCAACGATGATGGAACCGTCTCCGTCGGCGACGAGGTCTATCGGGCCGACAAGTACGTGATCACGACCGGGGCTCGCCCCCGCCTGCCCGACCTGCCGGGGGCCGACGAGGTCGAAGTGCTGACCAGCACCACGGCGATGGCCCTGCCAACCCAGCCCCGATCCCTCATCGTCCTGGGCGGGCGCTTCGTGGCCCTGGAGCTGGGGCAGACCTTCGCCCGCTTTGGAACCGAGGTGACGATCCTGCAACGGAGCACCCGCATCATCCCCCAGCACGAGCCGGAGATCGGCGAGGCTCTGCGGGGCTACCTGGAGGATGAAGGGCTCACCGTGGTCACCGGCGTGCGGCTGCTGGCGCTGCGGGCCGAGGGCGATGAGAAGGTGGTCGTCGCAGAGGTGAGGGGCCGGGTGCGGGAGTTTCGCGCCCAGGAGGTGATGGCCGCCCTGGGGCGCGTTCCGAACACCGACGGCCTGGGGCTCGTGGAGGCCGGCGTTGCGCTGGGGTCGAAAGGGGAGGTGCTGGTGGATGCGACGATGCAGACCTCCAATCCCGACATCTACGCAGCCGGCGACGTCACGGCCCTGGCCAACTACGTCTACGTGGCCGCGATGGGGGGGGTGATCGCGGCCGAGAACGCCCTGACCGGCACCCAGCGGCGTCTGGACCTGTCGGTGCTGCCGGAGGTGATGTTCACCGATCCCCAGGTGGCCACCGTGGGGCTGACCGAAGCCCAGGCCCGCCGGCTGGGCCACCAGGTCAAGACCGTCGTCCTGCCCCTGGAGCACGTGCCCCGGGCGCTGGCGGCGCGGGATACGCGGGGGCTGATCAAGGTGGTTGCCGACCAGGCGACGGACCGGCTGCTGGGGGTCCACCTGCTGGCCGCCGAGGCCGGCGAGGTGGTCCAGACGGCCGCGATGGCCCTGCGGTACGGGGCCCGGGTGGCCGACCTGACGCAGATGCTCTTCCCCTACCTGACGATGGTGGAGGGGCTGAAGCTGGCGGCCCTGGCCTTCGAGAAGGACGTGACCAAGTTGAGTTGCTGCGCGGGGTAGGGCCTACGGAGGGGCATCCAGGCCCAGGTACTCGACGATGGCCTGAAGGAAGGTCTCCAGCACCTCGATGCGGTGGGGCAGCGTTCGATGCACCTCGCGGGGGTCCACCCGCCAGTAGATGTGGACGAGCAGGTTGCGGAAGCGGGCCATATCGGCCATCACGTCGGCCACGTCCGGCGGGAGGATTCCCCCTCGGGCCAGGCTCTGGAAGACGGAAGCGTAGTCCTCGGCGATGGGAAGCCCCAGCGTGGCGATGAGGTGATTGCCGATGTTCAGGCAGCACTCGGTGGCCGTCTGGAGCCGTCGTTCCACAACGTCCTGGGCGTCGCTATCGGCCAGGTAGGCTGCTTCGGAGAGCCGGGCTTTCTCCCGGAGCTTGCGCAGGTCGGCGTCGAGCCGGCGGAGCTGTTCCAGGACCTTCTCACGGTTCACGGCCATAGCAGCCCCTTTCGGTTGTCGGAGCTGGCGGACGAAAGCCGCCAATGCCTCCTGCTTCAGGCGGCGGGCTTCGGGGTAGAGGGCGAGGACCCGCTCACGGAAGGCGGCCTCACCCCCGCCATCGGCGGGGGAAAGCCGTCGTCCCTCCGTGAGCACGGTAAAGGCCAGGGTAGGGGGGGCCTGGCGCAAGTTGATCAGCGTGAAGTCATCGCTCTCCAGAAGGCGGCTCAGCCGGCGATAGAGGGTCTGGTCCAGGACCTCCATCGCTTCCCGGTCCAGGGCTTCCAAGGGAAGGTAGGCCAGGTCCAGGTCACTCAGGGGAGTGGCTTCCTCACGGCTGTAGGAGCCGAACAGGAAGAGGACGAGCCGGTCGGCCAGGTCGGCCGCCAGCGCTTCCAGCAGGGGAAGTTTCTCCCGGTAAAGGGGTCGGGTTCTCTGAAGCTTGTGGACCATTGGGTAGCCCTCGCTGCCCGTATTGTACCTTCTGTGGGCTTTCCAGTCAACCGGCGAGTGAGCGAGAGAGTGGTCCATAGCAGGCCGTCCACGAATTTCTCACAAATGCACGAATGAGGCGGTCCTTAATTCGTGTATTCGTGCCCCATTCGTGGACGGCTAGTCTCTCTATCTCCAAAGATATGGGTAATCACCGGAACCGGTTAGGAGCGGTGATGACCCACGAGTGAGCGAGGGAACGGGCCGTGGTGGGCCGTCCGCGAATCCTCACGAATGCACGAATGGGTCGGACTCTAGTCCGTGTATTCGTGCCCCATTCGTGGACGGCTATCCCGATAATCACCAAGGTTAGGAGGGAGGTGTGCGTATGAAGGAGCGAACGGGCTGGAGCTGGAGTCTGGGGGGCTCCGTGATCGCCAGTCTCTGCTGCTTTGGGCCGGCGGTGGCCGCCCTCGTCGGCGTCGGTGGGGCCTCATTCCTGCTGGGCCTGACGCGCTACCGGCTGCCGCTGCTGATCATCGGCCTGGGCTTCGCCCTCCTGGGGGTGGGCATGGCCCTGCGCCAGAGCGCCCGGACTTGTGACCGGGAGCAGCACCGGCGCAACCTGTGGCGCTTCCCCACGGTGACGCTGATCACCTTTGTGGCGACCTATGGTCTGCTGACCTACGTCTTTCCCGTGGCCGTCTACAACGTCCTGGGGGCTACGTCGGGGATCCGGGAAGTACGGTCGGAGCGTCCGGCGGCTCCTGCGCCGGCCTCGCCATCCCAGCTTCCCGACGATGCCGCGCCGAGCCGCTCCGCCCCGGCGCAGGAGGCCCTGCCGCTGTCGCAGGAAGGGCCGGCGCCGGCAACGCCTACGCCGGAGGCAGGACTGCGGCGGGTGACCCTGGCCGTCAGCGGGATGACCTGAAGCGGCTGCGTGGCTGCCGTGCGCAGCATCCTCCTGCAGCAGCCGGGCGTCGTCGAGGCCGGGGCCGACTTGCGGCGACAGCAGGGATGGGCGGTCTACGACCCGGCCCGGATCGCGCCCCAGGATCTGGCCGATGCCCTCTCGCCCTACTATCCGAGCCGGGTGGTCGAAGACCGGCCCTACACAGAGCAGTGAGCGAGGAGGAAAGATGTCCGACGTGACGACCAAGCTGATCGTTCGCGCCCCGGCGGCGACGGAGACGAAGGTCTACCTGACGCCGGAGGTGGAGAAGAACCTGGATGTCCGGCTGGCCCGCATCGAGGGGCACGTCCGCTCCATCCGCCGGATGCTGGCGGAACATCAGGACTGCAATAGCCTGCTGATCCAGATGGCGGCGGTCCGGGCGGCGATGACCCAGGCGATGGCCAAGCTGCTGGAAGGGCACATCGAGACTTGCGTGACCGAGTGCGTGGCGACCGAGGAAGGGGCAGATGCCCTGGCCGGCCTGAAGAAGGCCCTGGCCATCGTGCTCAAGAGCACGTAGGGCGGTCGGCGGGCGACGAGGGGCGGGGGTACCGGTGAGCGGATCGGCGGGGCTGATCTATCAGGAGGGGCTTGCTAGGGAAAGACAACCGCGCTGAGGGAGCCGCGGGGCCGATTCTGGGAACCCGAAGGCCCTCGCTTCTCAGCGCGGAAGGGTCGCATTGGATTGGCCTTTCTGTGGCTTCGGTTAGGCGGGAGCCTCCTCGGTCCCTGCCTTTTCCCCTTCAGCTTTGCTTATCAGTTCCTCGCGCTTGCGGGCGGCTGCCTTCTTGCCCTCCTCGATGGCCTCCTGGACCCGCTCCTTCTGCTGCTGGACGACGATCTTACCCCGTTCCTGGACCTCCTCGACGCGCTGGCGGGCTTCGGTGGCCAGTTCCTCGGCCTTCTGACGGGCTTCGGCTGCCGCTTCCTCGGCCCGTTTGCGGGCCTCGGCCGCCGCCTCTTCAGCCCGCTTGCGGGCCTCTTCTTTCAGCGTTTCCGCCCGGGTGCGGAGTTCGATGCTGCGCTCCCGCAGGCGGGCCCGAGTTTCCTCCCCTGACTGAGGGGCCAGGATCAACGCTGTGGCTGCCCCTACCAGCGCTCCCACCACGAAGCCGGCCAGAAAGGCTCCGACATCTCCCGTATGCTCACTCATTGTACACCTCCTGTTCGCTCTCACGAGTAAGTCCGGTCTCCCACGGTCATCCTGTCCATAGGGCGGAGCAAGGCGATGGGCACCATCTCCGCCAAAGTAGGCGTATAGAAGGATATGTAAAGGGTGTCGCTTAGTTCGTCATAATCTAGAACAAATGTTTCGTCGTTCATCTCTGGGTGGTTGGTAGGAGCTGTAATGTGCTCCCACCGTTCATAAGTGAGATAAATTGCATTGCCGTAACGGTCATAAACCGTCCATCGTCGCCCGCCGGTCATAGGCTTCCTGCGGTTCTGGGGGTGGGCGGTTGCGATGTTACTTGCGGCGAGGGGCGAGGCGGATGAGGACTTGGAGGGCCCGGCGTGCCCCCGCCGCGTAGCTGGCGGCCGTGATGGCGGGAGAGGTGACCTGCCGGCTGACGAACTCGGTGGTCCCTTTCACCGTGTTCAAGGTCTCATTCGTCGTGCGCAGGATCGGTCGGACCTCCTCGCGCAGCATCCGAGTCAGCGTCCAGAGCTGGTAGACCAGGATGGCCAGCAGGGTGAGGATAATCAGGCTTTCCACCGCCAGCACGATGATGAAGAGGTCGCGGATGGTCGCCGTCGTCTCCGGGTGGCCCAAGAGGAAGATCACCCCCAAGACCAGCAGGATCAAAGCGACGACGACGGCGAGGATGATCCAGGTCTTGAGAGGGATGCGCCGTTTTTTGCCTTGGGAGGAATTTCGCTCATTCATAGTTTCATTATATCACGATTTCGTGAAAATCGCAACCAAAAACGCGAGCATTACGGCACCCAATCCTCCTGCCAGCACCTGCAGGGGGCCGATGCGCCCCAGGGAGACCGCCATCGCCTGTCCCAAGAAGTGCCCCAGGGCGAAGCCGACCCACGCCGCGACGGTGCGGTAGAGCAGGAGGCGACCTCCCCCCCGGCGGAGCAGGTGGATGACCGCCGCCAGGAGGGTGGAGAGCACAAAAGCCAGAACCAGAGATGGAGGCAGTGGAAGCATAGCTCCGCCGGGATTCAGCGCGTGATGATGCCACCCCCCAGCACCTCATCGTCCTGGTAGAAGACGATGCTCTGGCCGGGTGTGACGCCCCGCTGGGGCTCGTCGAACCGGACCTCCACGTCGCCGTCCGGGAGCGGGATGACGGTGACCGGCGTCTCGGGGGCCCGGTAGCGGATCTGGGCCTGGGCCCGAAAGGGAGCCTCGGGGGCCTGACCGCGGATCCAGTGGACCTGGGTCGCCCGGCAGGTGCGTCGCCGGAGCGCCTCGGCCGGCCCCACGATGAGGGCGTTCTCCGCCGGGTCCAGGGCCACGACGTAGAGGGGCTGTGGGGCCTCGCCGGGCCGGCCCGGTCGGGCGGTGAGGCCGAGCCCCTTCCGCTGCCCGACGGTGTAGAAGGGCAGCCCCCGGTGTTCCCCCAGCACCCGGCCGGCCAGGTCACGGATGGGGCCGGGGCGGATCGTCTCCGGGGCCTGGCGCTGGAGGAAGCGGCGGTAGTCCTCGTCGGCGACGAAGCAGAGGTCCTGACTCTCCGCCCGCTCGGCCACAGGCAGCCCCATCTCGCGGGCCATCTGGCGCACCCGGGCTTTGGTGTAGCTCCCCACCGGGAAGAGGGTGTGGGCCAGCGCGTGCTGGTCCAGCCGGTAGAGGGCGTAGGACTGGTCCTTGGGCCGGTCCACGCCCCGCAGCAGGCGGTAGGTGCCGCCCTCGTGGCGGATGCGGGCGTAGTGGCCGGTGGCCAGGTAGTCGGCCCCCAGGGCCAGGGCTCGGTTCAGGAGCCAGCCGAAGCGGATCCGCTGGTTGCAGAGGATGCAGGGATTGGGCGTGCGGCCGGCCGCGTACTCGGCGATGAAGTAGGCGACCACCTCCCGACGGAAGCGCTCGGCGACGTTGACCAGGTGGAAGGGGATCTCCAGGATGTCGGCCACCCGCTGGGCGACGTACTGGGCGTCCAGCGTGCAGCAACGGTTGGCCGGCCCCTGTCCGTTGTCGGCCTCGCTCCAGAGGCGGAGCATCATCCCGATGACCTGATGCCCCTGCCGGACCAGGAGGGCCGCGGCCACCGAACTGTCTACGCCGCCGCTCATGGCGACGACGATCCGTCGTCGCTCCTGAGAGGTCACCTTCAGCTTCCCCCCGGTGCCCCGATGGGGCTCATCTCCCGCAGCCGTTCGACCAGGGGGGGCAGGACCTCCAGCACGGCGTCCACATCCTCCTCCCGGTTCTGGTGGCCGAAGGTGAAGCGGAGTCCGCCGACGCCCCACTCGTAGGGGAGCCCCATCGCCTGCAGGACGGAGGAGGGCTCAGGATCGCCCGTTGTGCAGGCGGAGCCGGTGCTGGCAGCGATCCCCTCCAGGTCCAGTCCCAGCAGCAGGGCTTCCCCATCCACACCCCGGATGGCGAAGCTGGCGTTGTGGGGCAGCCGCTGGGTGGGGTGGCCGGTCAACTGGATGTCAGGGATGCGCTCCAGCAGCCCTTCGATGAGCCGGTCGCGCAGGCGGCGCAGCCGGGCGTTCTCCTCCTCCCGGTTGGTCCGGGTGAGGCGCAGGGCGGTGGCCAGGCCGACGATGCCGGCGACGTTGACGGTGCCGGGCCGGTGCCCCCGCTCGTGGCCGCCGCCGGTCAGGGCCGGGACCAGCTTGGTCCCCCGCCGGACGTAGAGGACGCCGACGCCCTTGGGGCCGTAGAATTTGTGGGCAGAGAGGGCCAGCAGGTCCACGTTCAGGGCCTGCACGTCCAGGTCGAGGGTGCCGCCGGCCTGCACCGCGTCGGTGTGGAAGGGGATCTGGTGCTCGCGGGCGATGCGACCGATCTCGGCGATGGGCTGGATGGTGCCGACCTCGTTGTTGGCGTACATCACGCTGATGAGGATGGTCTCCTTGCGCAGGGCGGCCCGCACGTCGTCGGGGTCCACCATCCCGTAGCGGTCCACGGGCAGAAAGGTGACCTCGAAGCCGAAGAGGTCCCGGAGCTGCTCGGCGGTGTGGCTGACGGCGTGGTGTTCGATGGCGGTGGTGATGATGTGGTGGCCCCGGCCGGCCTTGCGGGCGGCCCAGGCGATCCCCCGCAGGGCCAGGTTGTCCGACTCGGTGCCGCAACTGGTGAAGACGATCTCGGTGGGGTGGCAGTTCAGCTCGGCGGCCACTTGGGCGCGGGCCTCCTCCAGGGCACGGGCGGCCTGCCGGCCGAATTCGTGCAGGGAGGCGCTGTTCCCGTAGATCTCGTTCCAGTAGGGGGCCATCGCTTCGACCACCCGGGGGTCCACCGGTGTCGTCGCCGCGTGGTCCAGGTAGATCCGTCGTCGGGTCTTCATCACGGCTCGTCCTGCTCCTTTGTTTGGAGTTTCTGCCGGGCGAATGCCAGAAACTCCCGCACGGCTTTCTCCGGCTGCTTGCTAAGATGGCTTTCCGTCACGTGGTCCTCACGGCCGTTGTGAAAGTGATGCGGAAAGGTGCTGACAGACTCCCATCGCTTATGGGGGGCATTATCGTGGCGGTAGATCGTGCCATCAATGGCTTGTCGTTCCCAGTGATAACTGTATCGTCCAAGCAGTTTCAACGAGAACCAGATGTCTATGAAGCTACCATCTACGAGGATGATGCGGAGCTCGTTGACATCAGGTGTGAAGGTTTCCACAACGATGTCGGCGAACTCTAGTTCAGCGATCTCCCGGAGTCTTTCAATGTCTACTAGGTTCATCAAAGGCCTCGAGGAGTTTGAGAAGGCGATCTCGCTTGTACTCTAAGTGGTCTAGGCGTTGCAGGTCTCGCCAGCTATCGGCTTCCTCGAGAGTGCCATTCCGATAACGGGCTTCCATATCTTCGACGCTTGAAACTCCGTAACGGCCAATGATCTGAAATATCTCAGCCCTGACTTGCCGAAGTTGGTGCTCCAAGAGAGTTCGCAACCCCTGTCTTAGCGCGTCCTCTTCGGAGATATGGAGCTCTTGGGCTACGGCCTTTAGCATCGTCTGGGTTTTGGGCGTCATAAGACGTTCCTCGCTAGTTCAAGGAGCTTTTCCTTCGTGGTCCTGGAGTATTCTAGCATGGAGGGCGGAGGGCGTCAACGGACGGCAGCACCTCACGAAGCGCTGGCCATCTCCCGCAGGGCCTGAAGGGCCAGGCGGACGCTGTCGTCCGGGCGCACCCGCACCCGCCGGTCCACGATGCGCCCCTCCTCGTCAATGACGAAGTGGCTGCGCAGCACGCCCATATAGGTCCGCCCGAAGCTCTTCTTCTCCCCCCACACGCCGTACTTCTCGGCGATGGCGTGATCCTCGTCCACCAGCAGGTGGAAGGGGAGGTCGTGCTTTGCCCTGAACTTCTGGTGGCTTGCCTGTCCGTCGGGGCTGACACCCAGGACGACGGCGTTGAGGGCCGTCAGCTCGTCGTAGTGGTCTCGAAAGCCCACCGCCTGCCGGGTGCAGCCGGGGGTGTTGTCCTTGGGGTAGAAGTAGAGGACGACGCGCTTGCCTCGGAAATCGCTCAGCCGCACGGTCTCGCCCGTGTCGGTGAGCGCCTCGAAGTCCGGGGCCAGATCGCCGATCTCGGGTTGGGTGGTCATCGCTCCCTCCTGTGGTCAGGTCTCTCCGGTACGGATGGGTCCGGGGGATGAGGGGCTTATGCCCGCAGGCTGCGCAGGACCCGCAGGTTCTCGATGTCCTCGTGCAGGTCGGCGCTCTTGGGCGTCTCCAGCAGGCCCGGCAGCTCGGCCAGCCGCTCGTCGTTCAGCAGGAGCCGGAAAGCCTCCAGCCCCAGCTTCCCCTGGCCGATGTGAGCGTGGCGGTCCTTGCGGGAGCCCAGGTCTCCCTTGCTGTCGTTCAGGTGGACGACTTTCAGCCGCTCCAGGCCGATGATGGCGTCGAAGGCGTCCATCGTCTCCCGGTAGCCTTCGGGGGTGCGGATCTCGTAGCCGGCGGCGAAGACGTGGCAGGTGTCGTAGCAGACGCCCAACCGCTCCCCCTGGGGCGTGTTCTCCAACAGCCAGGCCAGGTGCTCGAAGCGGTAGCCCAGGTTCGTCCCCTGGCCGGCCGTCGTCTCCAGGAGGATTTGGGTCTTGTAGCCGGGCGTCTGCTCGTGGACCCAGCCCAGGGCTTCGGCCACCCGGGCCAGCCCTGCCTCCTCGCCGCTTCCCGTGTGGGAGCCGGGGTGGAGCACCAGGTAGGGCACCCCCAGCACCTCGCTGCGCTGGACTTCGTCCAGCAGGGCCTCCCGGGATTTCAGCCACAGCTCCTCCTGGGGCGTTCCCAGGTTGATCAGGTAGGCGGCGTGGGCGACCACCGGGTAGATGTCGCCCCGGGCGGCCTCTTCGTGGAAGCGCTCGACTTCCTTGGCCGTGTAGGGTTTGCCCTTCCACTGGCGGCTGCTCTTGAGGAAGATCTGAATGGCGTCGCAGCCGGCCTTCCGGCCCAGGGCAAAGGCGCGGTAGACGCCGCCGGCGATGGACATGTGGGCACCAAGGCGCATAGAAACCTCCCGGCGTGTTACGTGTTGCGTGCTGCGGATGGAGCAGGTCAGGGGAGGGCGGGGCGGGCCTCCCGCTCCACCAATCGGCGGTAGCGAGCCAGCAGTTCCTGCGTCACCGGGCCCGGCTTCCCCTCCCCGATGGGGGTGTCGTCAATGCGCACCACGGGCATCACCTCGCGGGAGGAGCTGGTGATGAAGGCTTCGTCGAGGGTGTCCAGTTCCTCCCGGCGGATGGGGCGCAGGCGCACCGGCAGGAGGGGCCGGGCCAGTTCCAGGACGATGGCCCGGGTGATCCCCTCCAGGACCTGGGCGCCGGCCGTGTAGAGCACCCCCTCCCGGAGGGCGAAAAAGTTGCTGGTGAGCCCCTCCAGGAGCTCCCCCGCCGGCCCCACCCTCAGCGCTTCGTGGATGCCCGGGGGCAGTTGCTCGTAGACCCGGCGGGAGGGGGCGATGAAGGCGGTCGTCTTGGCGCGGGGGTGCTGGCGCTGCAGGGGCACGGTGGTGCAGGCCACCCCCTCTTCGTATAGCGATGATGGGTATGGCGCGAAAGGTTCGATCGCCACGTAGAGCTGATGGGGCCGGGCGAAGGTCCAGATCAGCCGCAGGCGGGATTCGGGGAAGCCGGCCCGTGCCACCGCTGCCGCCAATGCCCGCCGGGCCTCCTGGCGATCCAGCGGACCGTTGTAGCCCAGCAGCCGGGCCGAACGTTCCAGGCGGTCCAGGTGGGCCTCCAGCCGCAGGAAGCGGTCACCCCCATACGTCCGCATCGTGGTGTAGGCCCCCTGGGGGAGGGCCAGCGTGGCCTCCCGGAGGGTGCGGGCGGAGGTCGGCAGTTCTACCAGGCCCTGCGGGTCCGCCCGAAACAGGCGCACTTTCGTCATCGTCACCTCGTTGTGGTCCCAGGCACTGCCTGCAAGTATAACACGGAACTCCCCGACTGCCAACGGGAGATTGCCGTTTTTGTAGATACGGAGTATAATTATCCGCCAACCGCCCACGTGATTGAGGAAAGGGAACGATGATCCTGGAGATACCGACCGAGATTCTGGAGCAGATCCACGCCCACGGCGAGCAAGCCTACCCCGAGGAGGGGGCCGGCCTCCTGCTGGGGAGGGAGGAGGACGACCGCCGACAGGTGGTGGCCATCCTGACCCTGCCCAACGCCCGCGAGGCCTCCGCTCGCCACCATCGCTACCTGATCACCCCGGAGGACATGCTGCGGGGCGAGCAGGAGGCGATCCGTCGGGGGCTGGACGTGATCGGTGTGTTTCACTCCCATCCCGATCACCCCAGCCGGCCCTCCGACTTCGACCGTACCTGGGCGTTGCCCTGGTTCTCCTACGTCATCACCAGCGTGCAGCAAGGGCGAGCCGTGGAAAGCCGCTCCTGGCGGCTGTCGGATGACCGGGCGCGGTTTCTGGAGGAGCAGATCGTGGTGCGCGGGGCGGGGGGTGGGGAGTAAGGGGCAAGTTGCAAGTTGCAAGGGGCAAGAAGCAAGAACAAGGAGTTAGGTGCAATCGCCTTGAAGGGAGCCTTTAGAAATGTTTACTAAAACATCACCTCACAAGTATAAAATTCTTTACACTCTGCTTTTGACAATGCTCTCCTCTGTTGTGCTGCTTAGTGCGTGTGGTCCACGAGAAATAGAACTGCCTTTTGAAACCATTGAGCGATCCAACTATAGCCCGCGATATGAGAAGAAAAAACCAGGGTTGATGATCATCGCCACCGAAGACGAGATAAACCAATTAATTGGCTTTGTCACCCCTAAAGCAATAAGCCGGTTGCAGGAGATTGATTATAACAAGTACTTTGTTGTGGTTGCTTTCCTGGGTTGGTATCGCAAAGTCCATGAGGGCATTCGCGTCGAACAAGTTATTTGCCGGAACAATTCAATCTCTATCTATGCGCAGGTGGGAGAGCTTACGGGTAAAGATGCCATATCTTCTCCTTACCAGGTAATTAAAGTGCAAAAAGTGGGACGATGGGGTGCGGAGATTGATTTCGCTTTGGTGATTGATAGAAACACGGTAGCATCACAGTCACACTATATTCCCTAATGCCACACCAAATATCTCAGTATTCTGTAGGGAAGAAAAGGATGAACAGACGAATCGCATCTAATATCTTAACAGCTCTTTTTGTCCTCGGCCTTGCGGTTTTTGCTTTCTTCAACCGCCCATCTGCCCGGACGCAAGTCCTCTCGGCCTCTTTTGACTCGCCGCTAACGATTCCTGAGACGTTCGATTCACCTTTACCTACCCCTACTCCTTCTCCCACACTCTTACGAGGGCCATCAGAGGCGGCTCAGAAAGCCTTGCATTATATTGCTCAACGTGGAGGTATCTCACCTCAAGAGTTGGTCGTTGTCACTGACCATCCAGCAGTATATCCAAATCTGGGGCGTAAATTCCAAGTGGTAACGATATTGGACATCAGACCCGAAGGACGATTCTACAGCTTGCTGGTGGACTTGGACAACGGCCATATCGAAGAGGACTTGGCAGCCGTTCGTGAAGCCGAGGAGAAGGTCTACCTGGACCGCTATGGGAGGTTGGAACCAGCCCTCTACAAGCGGTTGCAGGAGGTTGATGAAGGAGAGGTTTTACCGGTTGCTATTTGGGTGGCCGGAAAGTCTCAACGCAGCCAGGAAGATCTCTTTACTGCTGTAGCGGCCCGGTTTCCCGAAGCACGGGCGGCGCTAGCTCGTTCCGGCAAGCCATGGGATGTGGAAGACTCCGAGTTGGCTGCCCGCATCAAGGCCGAATACAACCGGTTAAGTGCAACAAATACGACAGCACGGATTGAGCCGCTGCTTAGTTATTTGAAGCAGCAGGGAGTCGAAATAAGGACTTATGGCGCATTACCCTCAGTGACGGCCCGGCTGACGAAGCACCAAATACTGGAATTATCTCGATATGAGGAAGTGGCAGTGATATATCTGATTGAAGAAGAAGGCCATAAAGATTTGGACGTTGCCGTTCCCGCTGGCTTGGTGCCCGTTGTGTGGGATCGAGGATTTGACGGTTCCGGAGTTTCCATAGCTATTCTTGAAAGCGGAAATATCGATTCCAACGTAACTTGCCTGAACATATCCGATACGCGAAACTCTCCTCAAGGTACCGATGCTCATAAGACGCAGGTAGCGGCTATATCTGCCTGTGATCACAATACGTATAGGGGGGTAGCTCCAGGAGCAACATTGTTAGATGCTGGATTCGATAGGAGTGGTTGGATCACTTCGCAGGAAGATGCCGTTGATGCGCTACGTTGGGCGGTTGAATCACCTTACATGGCATCGGTGGTAAACATAAGTGAAGGTTGGGAAGAGGATAATTACATACACTGGACTGACCGGGCTTTCGACTACTGGGCGCGTCACGAGTTTGTTTTAATCACCAAGTCGGCCGGAAATAGTGGTGATAGCATCACCTCACCGGGCAAAGGGTGGAATCTCTTGACAGTGGGAGGATTTGATGATCATGACACCATTGGATGGGGGGATGATACGATATTTGCCCTCTCCGCATACTCCAATCCAGTAAGCCTAAGCGGGGACCGAGAAAAGCCTGAGATTGTAGCACCTGCTGTAGATATCACAACCATCAGCGCAGGGAACAATCTTGTAATCGGAACTGGTACCAGCTACGCAGCTCCTCAGGTGGCAGGGCTTGCTGCTTTGTTGATAGACCGGAACAGCGCTTTATCAGCTTGGCCTGAAGCCATCCGAGCGATCATTATGGCTTCGGCTACTCACAACATAGTCGGCCCAACAGGAATTCCCACAGGGCAGGAATTACAAGATGGTGCCGGTGCGATCAATGCAGCTTTTGCCGACGATATCGCTCAAAATCGCAATACTTCTCCGACTACCCCCTGCGAGGAATCTTGTTGGTGGGGGGCGGGAACAAGTGGGGTGTCAGAAGGTGACTATCTGTATCGCTACTTCAATGCGACCGCTGGTCAGTACATTCGCGTTGCTATCTCTTGGTGGTCTCGAGCCGATTCTCCGGGCAATAATTACACCTTCGACCGCCTGGATACCGACCTGAATCTGGGGGTTCAATACTTCAACGGTAGTTGGTGGGAATGGGTGCCCGGTGCCTGGTCGGCCAGTTGGGACAATAACTACGAACTGGTGGAGCTTGTCGCGCCGGAGACGGGGAGTTACCGAATTGCTGTGCATAAAGCGCATGTCTACAATAACGAGACAAGTAACTTTGTCGGGATTGCACTGCTCAAACTGCATCAGGCTTATCTTCCGATAGTAATGAGGAACTATCCTTGAGGCAAAACAGAGAAGACAGAGAAGATGGATTGCGCCTAATCCCTCGCTACAGCCGACTGCTCCCTCGGCGGCTTCACCGTCTCGGTCGCAGCGGATGAACTCAATGCTGTTAGGAGGAGACTGATGCCAATTCTACGACTTCCTACGCCTTTACGACCCTACGCCGATGGTCAGCGGGAGGTTGCGGTCCAGGGTGAGACGGTGGCCGAGGTTCTCAAGGACCTGACGGCCCGTTACCCGGCCCTGCGTCCGCACCTCTTCGACGATGGGGGCGAACTGCGGCCTTTTGTCAACCTCTTTCTGAACGACGAGGACATCCGCTACCTGCAGGGGGTGGAGACCCGCCTGGAGGAAGGGGATCGTCTGATGATCGTGCCCAGCATTGCCGGCGGCACGAACCGGGAGGGATCCGATGGCTGCGCTACCAGAGCTTTCGCGTGAGGAGATCCTGCGCTACTCCCGCCATCTGCTCATCCCTGAGGTAGGGCTGGAGGGGCAGCGCAAGTTGAAGGCGGCTTCTGTGCTGGTAGTGGGCACGGGGGGGTTGGGCTCTCCCGTCGCCCTCTACCTGGCCGCGGCCGGCGTCGGTCACATTGGCCTGGTGGACTACGACGTGGTGGATGCGTCCAACCTGCAGCGGCAGGTGATCCACGGTACCTCCCGTCTGGGTGACCTGAAGGTCGAATCGGCCCGGGACCGGCTGCTGGACCTCAATCCCGACATCGAGGTGGAGATCTACAACGAGGTCCTCACCTCGGAGAACGCGATGCGCATCGCCGAGGGGTACGACATCATCCTTGACGGCACCGACAACTTTCCCACCCGTTACCTGGTGAACGACCTCTGTGTGCTGACGGGCAAGCCCAACGTCTACGGGTCTATCTTCCGCTTTGAAGGGCAGGTCTCCATCTTCGACGCCCGGCGGGGTCCTTGCTACCGGTGTCTCTTCCCCGAGCCTCCGCCGCCGGGCATGGTTCCCTCCTGCGCCGAGGGAGGGGTGTTGGGGGTGCTGCCGGGGACCATCGGGACCCTCCAGGCTACCGAGGCCCTCAAGCTCATCCTGGGCATTGGGACGCCGCTCATTGGGCGGCTCTTGCTCTACGATGCCCTCGATATGTCCTTCGAGTTCGTCCAGTTGCGCAAGAACCCCCACTGCAAGGTCTGCGGTCCCAACCCCGAGGTGACGGAGCTGATTGACTACGAGGCCTTCTGCGGGATGCCGGCCCACGACCGGGACGAGGGGACGGCCGGCGCGGGGTGGGACATCGAGCCTCGGGAGCTGGCCGAGCGGCTCAAGCGCGGCGACCGCATCCGGCTGATTGACGTGCGAGAGCCCCACGAGTTGAAGATCTCCCGGCTGGAGGGTGCGGAGCTGATCCCGCTGGGGCAGTTGGCTGCTCGCCTCTCAGAGCTGGACAGCGCCGAGGAGATCGTCCTCTTCTGCCGGTCGGGCTCCCGCTCGGCCCGGGCGCTGGAGCTCCTGGTCAGCGCCGGCTTCCGCAAGGTGAAGAACCTCAAGGGCGGGCTGAACGCCTGGGCCCGCGAAGTGGACCCCAATGTGCCGGTTTACTGACGAGCGGGCGAGAAGCCCTGGATGCCTATGGGACGGCCTTCGGGCCGTCCCTTTGCCTTCTTGCCCGGCAGGCTTCTGAACCCCTATGGGACGGGCCGGCCATTCGTGCATTTGTGACAATTTATGGACGGCCAATAAGACGGCCAATAACCGCCGTTTTTGTGGTACAATGCTTGGTGAGCGCCGCACCCCAGGGACGGCGTCGTCATTCCCAAGAAGCCATTCCAAGAGGTCGTCCAATCAAGGAGAGGATTATGGCGAAGTGTAGCAATTGCGGAGCGAATGTGTCCAACCGCGACCGGGTCTGCTCCTACTGTGGCGCACGAAACCCGGAATTCCAACCGCCGATGGACGAGGTCAACGTGTTACTCGAGCAAGGCATGGAGGCCTATCGGCAGGCGCGGTATGCCCAAGCGATCGAGCATTTCCGCCAAGCCATTGCCCAAGACCCTCAGGTGTTCAACGCCTATTTCTACCTAGCAGCGAGTTTGAGCGCGTTGGGACGGGAGAGAGAGGCGATTGAAGCGATGAAGAAAGCCCAGAAGATCCGCCCGGGCAGTTCGGTCACCTATTACAATCTGGCGCTGCTGTACAAGCGGACGGGACGGGCCAGGGAAGCGCGAAAGTGCCTGCAGGATGCGCTGAGAAGGGTGGACTCCGATGTGGCCTTGGAGAGCCCGGAGAAGATGAGGCAGAGGATCGAAAGGGAGTTGAGAGACCTCGATCGGCGTGGTGGCCGATGACCCGCCGGCTCTGAGGGCAGCGTCGCTGGAGTTGGAGATGAACGTCCTTCTGCTGTTGGTCCTGGGCACCCTGTGGGGAGCCTCGTACCTCTTCATCAAGGTCACCGTGGCCGAGGTGCCGGCGTTGACCCTGGTCGCCGGGCGGCTGACGCTGGCCGCCCTTGTGATGGGGGCGGTGCTGCGCCTCCGGGGGCTCTCGATGCCCCGGACACGACGGCTGTGGAGGGTCTACACCGTGCTGGCCCTTCTGAACGCTGCCATCCCCTATTCCCTCATCTCCTGGGGCGAGCAGTACATCCCCAGCGGGTTAGCCGCCCTTCTGCAGGCGACGACGCCCATCTTCACCGTGCTCCTGGCCCAGATGGTCGCCGCCGATGAAGGCGTCACGCCGGCCAAGGTGGCTGGCGTGGTCATCGGCTTCGTGGGGGTGGGCCTCCTGATGGTGCCCGACCTGCGGCAGGGGGTCCGGGCCAGCCTGCTGGGCCAGTTGGCCATCGTTGGCTCCTCCCTCTGCTACGCCGGCGCTGCCCTCTACGCCCGCAGCCGGTTGCGGGGACAGCCCCCTCTCCTCACGGCGATGGGCCAGCTCACAATGGGCGTCGCCCTGATGCTCCCCGCCAGCCTGCTCTTGGACCGCCCCTTCGCTCTCTCCCCCTCCCTCCCGGCCCTGGGGGCCTGGGCGAGCCTGAGCTTGCTGGGGACCGTGGTGGCCTACATCCTCTACTTCACCCTCATCGAGCGGACCAGCGCCACCTTCGCCACGATGGTGACCTACATCATCCCGGTCAACGGACTGCTGCTGGGGGCGCTGGTGCTGAAGGAGCGGCTGGACGCCACGCTGGTGGGCAGCCTGGCCCTCATCCTCGTGGGGGTGTTGCTGGTGAACGAGAGTTGGCGGCTCGTCTGGCAACCCTCTGATCGGGCGGCGGCACGGTGAGGTTGCTCCGACCCCTTCGCCGCTCGCCCGGCGATCCGCCTACCAGGGCCGAGCGACGACCCCCAACCCAAAGCGAAGCCCCATCAGACCGACGAAGAGGAGTGTGACCAGCCCGACGGCCAGCCAGTCCCGGCCCGTGAAGCGGATCTCCCGCCAGACGGTCCGAGGGCGTGGGGAGCCGAAGCCCCGGGCGGCCAGGGCCATCGCCAGGGCGTCGCTGAGTCGCAGGGCGGCGATGATGACGGCGACCAGGACGGGCAGGTAGGCCCGCGCCCGCTGGAGGAAGTTCCGGGCCTCGGGCTGCCAGCCTCGGGCCTGCTGGGCCTCCCGGATGCTGACGAAGAGGCCGTAGCCTGTGGGCAGGTAGCGCAGGGCCAGGCTAAAGGTCAGGCCCCAGGTGTAGGGCAACCCCAGGCGGACGAGCCCCTGCACCAGTCGGCCCTGGTCCGTCGTCAGGAGCAAGCCGGTGGTGACGACGGCCAGGACATTGGCCCGCAGGGCGAAGCTGATCCCCTCCAGGATTCCCCCCACCGTCAGCCGCAGCGGTCCCAGGGCCAGCAAGGGGGCTCCCCGGGCGGCCGGGCCGAAGCTGGCCGAGAAGAAGGGCTGCAGGAGGAGGATGGCCAAGGTCAGCGGGGCCATCCGGGCCCAGACCCAGCGCAGCCGGGCCACCGGGACCTGGGCGGAGAGGAGGATCAGGTGCAGGGCGATCAGCAGGCCGGCCAGCAGGAGCAGGTGGGGGATCAGCAGCGCGGCCAGGGTGATCAGCAGCACCCCCCAGAGCTTCGTCCGGGGGTCCAGCCGATGTAGCCAGGATGAGCGGGGGACGTAGAGGTCGAACATCGCGCGTCAGTGGGCCACCGGAGCGGCCGATTGCCGGCTTCCCAGGCGTTGGAGGAACTCCTGGCAGAAGTCGTCCACGGTCAGACTATCCCCGCGCATTCCCTGGGGGCGGAGGGTCTGGGCGAGGCGGGTGATGGGCGGGGGTTCCAGGCCGGCTTCCTGCAACACCTCCCGCCGGGTCAGGACTTGCCGGGGAGGGCCGTCGGCCACCACCCGGCCCGCCTGGAGCACGACCATCCGCTGGGCCAGGGGGAGCAGGTCGGCCAGGTTGTGGGTGACGACGAGGAGGGTGCGGCCCTGCCGGTGCATTTCGTGTAGCCATCCAAGGGTCTCTTCGGTGGCCCGCCGGTCCAGGCCGACGGTCGGCTCATCCAGCACCAGGATGGGCGGGTCCATCGCGGCCACCGAGGCCAGCGTCACCCGGCGGCGCAGGCCGTAGCTGAGCACCGAGGGGGGGTGATCGGCCAGGGCGGTCAGGCCGAAGCGGGCCAGGGCGGCCTCGACCCGCTCCTCGACTTCGGCCGGGGGGAGCCCCAGGTTGTGGGGGCCGAAGGCGACCTCCTGACGGACGGTGGGGCTGAAGATCTGCCGCTCTGGGCGTTGGAAGAGAAAGCCCACCCAGTGGGCCAGCTCGCCCACCGAGCGGGTGGCCGTCTCCTGGCCGTAGACGAGGACGCGGCCCTGGCGGGGGCGCAGCAGCCCGATGAAGTGCTTGACCAGCGTCGTCTTGCCGGAGCCGTTGGCCCCGGCCAGGATGAGGAACTGGCCGACGGGCACCTCCAGGTCTACGCCTCGTAGCACCGGGGGATCGTCGTCGTAGCCGAACCAGAGGGCTTGGGCCTGGAGGGCTGGGGGGTCAGCCATCGCCAGCGGCCCCTTGCAGCAGTGGGCTCAGGACGGCGTGGGCCTCCCGAGGGGTGAGGAAGTCCAGAGGGACCTCCAGGGCGCGGCTCAGGCGGTCGGCCAGGTGGGCCATCTGGGGGGAGGCGACGCCGGCCTCCCGCAGCGCCTCTGTCTGGCGGAAGAGCCAGCGGGGAGGGCCGTCCAGGGCGATGCGGCCCTGGTGGAGGACGACGACACGGTCGGCGAAGGCGGCGATCACGTCGGGGTCGCTCTCGACCATCACGATGGTGGTGGGGGCGGCCCGGTCGTGGGGCCCGCGCTCGCGGAGGGCCTTCAGGGCCTGAATCACCTCCCGGCGTCCCAGGGGGTCCAGCCCGCTGATGGGCTCGTCGAGCACCAGGATGGCGGGGCGCATGGCCAGGACGACGGCCAGGGCCAGGCGGCGCTGCTCCCCACCAGAGAGGGTGCTGGGAGGGCGATGTCGGTGGGCCAGCAGGCCGACGGTCGCCAGCGCTTCCTCGACCCGGCGACCGATCTCGGCCGGGGGCACCCCTTGGGCCTCCAGCCCCCAGGCGACCTCTTCCTCAACGCTCATGGTGAAGAGCTGGTTCTCGACCTCCTGGAAGGTGATGCCCACGACGTCGGCCAGGGCCGGGGGAGGGCTGTGGCGCACGTCCCGACCGGCCACCCAGACCTCTCCCTCCAGCCATCCCCCGGTCAGATGGGGGGCCAGGCCGGCCAGGATGCGGCAGAGGGTGGTCTTGCCCACCCCACTGGCCCCCATCACCCCTAGGAAGGTGCCGGCCTCCACCGTCAGGTCCAGCCCGTCCAGCAGCCAGGTCGCCGGGGTGTCCGGCGAGAGGGGCGGGTAGGCGAAGCGGAGCCCTTGCAGTCGGATGACGATGTCGGTCACGGCGATCTCGATCTCCCTCCGGGTCCTTCGGGATTGCCGCGCCCATTGCGGGCGCCGGGCGTGGAGGGCGGGGCTATGAGCCCTCTCCCGGCCCCTGGGGCGGGCGGAACTGGCCGAAGCGGACCAGCGGCGGGTAGGCCTCCCGGACGGCCAGGTAGAGGGGGATGCCGATGACGGCTCCGCTGAGGGCCTGGATGGTGTTGGGGATGACCTCTGTCGCGGCCATGGCGAAGCCCATCAAGATGGTGCCGGCGATCAGGTAGCCGGGGACGAGGATGAGCCCGCCGGCGATGGTGGCGGCGATGAGGCCGACCAGACCGGGGCGGCGGCGGGCGATCTGGGCGGCAACCCAGGCCTGAGCGCCGTGGATCAGCAGGCTGTAGATGGCCCACTGGCTGTAGCCGGAGGTCAGGTCGGCCAGGGCGGTGCCCAGCCCGGCGGCGGCAGCGCCCACCAGGGGGCCGAAGGCGAAAGCGGTGAAGTAGACGCCGGCGTCGCCCAGGTGGATGTAGCCCTTGACAGGCGTGGGGATCTGGACCAGACGGGTCATCAGGTAGACGATGACCGCCATCACGGCGATCAGCGCCAACCGGCGGGGGTCGGTCTTTCGGTGCTCCATCATCTGCCTCCTTATGAGGGGTGGAGATTTCGCGCCCGTATTCTACCACAACCGGACCGAAGGGCAACTGTATCTATTCAGCCTACCCTCCCGCAGGTCACCGGTCGAGGGCGCTTTCAGCCCCGATGGGCTATTGGAAGCACGGTTTCACGTCGGAAACGCGCCGAACCTGCGGGGGGGTGAACAGTTACGGGCAACTCGAAACCGATGAGAGGTGCTCGTAGGCTCCCTCGTCCCGATGCTCTGGGCGGGAACAGGGGGAACGGCCGGCCTACGACCGAGACATCGGAGGAGATGGAGGGGGGCTGTCCTGCTCAACCTCCTCGGGGGAGCTGCCGGGAGGCTTTTCAGAACGATCGGCAAACAACCTCCCAAACAGCCACCTGAACTGGAACAGGAGAGGAATGGCGAGGACCCCCAAGCCTACCAGGAGGGTAGGGGAGGCGGCGATGAGGAGGCCAAGGGCGAAGAGGAGGCAAGGGGGCAGGACACTGATGAAGATCAGCTTTATGCCCAGATTGAGGTCGGATGGCGGTGCCGAGCGGCTGATGAGTGCGTAAACGACGATCGCGATTCCTATCAGAAAGGAGAACGGGGCGACTAGGAGGCTGATACCGAACAGAGAACAGGCTATGCCGGCCACCGGCATATAGATGAGAGGGGCGATCAGGAACAAGGCGATGGTAGAGATGTAGCCGACCCCTGCGATGGGGTGGAACCGGAAGGCGATGAGCAGGGCAACCCCGTTCACGATCCAGGGCAGGAGCCGGATGTAGAGGTGGATCCGGTCGGGGTTGGAGGACTGGTCGGCGATCGAGGTGAGCCGGCTGGTCAGAGCCTGCAGGACAATGTAGGCGGCGAGAAAAGTGAGGCCGCCGATATAGAACTTGAATTGCGCCTTTGCAAAATTGTTGGAGGAGCCTTTGGTCATAGGGAGCTCCTTGAACGGCGACCCCGGAGCACGTCGCCGACATCTCCATCTGGAGCTCATCCCGGCTTCCCCTCAAGACTTTGGGGATGCGCCCGAGCATCGGCGGCCCCCTGGACCGGTTATCCCTGGGCCAAGATCGCTTTCAGGACCTTCTTGTCCACCTGGAGCAGGCCCACAGCCGGGAGGCGCGTGGTCAGCAGACGCCAGTTGGCCTCTTCGGCGAAGATTTCTTTGAAAAGAGAAAGGGCTTCGTCCACCCTGCCCAGGTTGACCAGGGAGACGGCGTGCCAGTACTTCATCTCCAAGTTGTCGGGGGCCAGGGCTTCGGCGGCGCTGTAGGCTCGGAGGGCTCCTTCCACATCGTTCCGCTCCATCGCCTGGTCGCCCTGGTTCATGTGCTCGTAGGCCCGGAAGAGCCGGAGCAGTCGCTTGAGCTCCCGGACGGGGTCCGGGTGATCCTCCACCCGCAGGTCTATGGCCCTGTCCTCCCACACCTTGCCCGTTGGCTCTCCCCGCACGACCAGCAGGGCCGCCGATTGCCGCCCCCGGATGTCGCCGCCGGCCGCCTCTCCTGCTTCCAGGGCCGCGACCAGCCGCTCGGCCAGCGGCCCCTCGCTGGTCTCGAAGGCCTCGGCCATCGCCGGCCAGACCTGGCTGTTCAGCATTAGGTTGGCCTGGACGGCGAAGCCGTCTCCCACGTAGTGGCCGGCTTCGGGGATGCAGCGGGAGCCGGTGTGGACCGCCACGTGGCCCTGGGCATCCACGATGGCCACCTGTCGGACATCTCGCCCCTCGTCGGCTTCGATCAGCGCTTCCAGGACCTGAGGGGCGGTCTGCCCCTCGCGGAGCATCGCCAGCCCCTGGGGGCCGAAGGCGACGTTCACGAAGGATTGGGTGGCGATGGCCCCGACGCCGGCCTCGGCCCAGGGGACGATGGAGCCGACGGAGAACCAGTGGGATTGGACGGCGACCCCCATCTCGCCGCTCTCGGGGTCACGGGCGACGATGGAGTAGGTGTGAACGGGCCTGTTGACGGGAGGGAACATCGCACCTTTCCTCTACGGCAGGTCTACGGCAGGTGTCGCCAACTGCTCCCCTCCGGCCCCAGCTCCCACACGCCTCCGTCCAAGGCCCGGATGTAGGTGAGGTTGTACTTGGGCCGTGAGGTGCGCTGAATGGCCATTGGATAGCCCCACTCCGGGTCCACGGCCCAGCCCAGCCGGTCGCGGACGCCGGGCCGTTCGCGCCAAACGAGGCCAAAGCCTCGCACGGGCTGGTAGAGGCCCGGCGGCGGTACGATGCTAGGGTCGGATTCCGGCTCCCCTTCGTCCCACTCGTCCACGTAGGCCACCCAGGCGGGCTGCTGTCCATCGTCGAAGAGGACGTAGATGCGGTCCTCCGCCTTGCTCCAGAGCATCACGCCGCGCTCGAAGTGTTCCTCGGCCCCATCGGTCTGGAGGGGATCGCTGCGGGGGCACTCGTCGGGGGCGGGGGTGAAGAACCAGGTGCTGGGACAGCGCAGCGGGATGGTGAGGGTGGCCTGGGCCTGGCGCTCGGCAGCGTCGAAGACGAAGAGGACGAACTGCTCCTGGTTGCGGGCTTCGGTAGGGATGGTGTAGGACATGGAGCCGGTCACGCTGACCTCCCAGGAGTTGCCCAGTTGACCGGTGGGCATCAGGTGGTAGAGGACGGCCCGAACGCCCCCGCTGGACTCCCACTCCAGGGTGATGGTGTCGCCTGGATCGGCTTCGGTCACGTCGGCGCGGAAGTAGGCGATGGTCGGGGGTTCGCCGGGCGGCGGGGTGGGGGTGGGGGTTGCGGTGGGCTCCGGCGCGGCGACGACCTGGATGCGGACGAACATCCGGGTGCCGAAGCGCTGGCCGGTGGGGGTCTGCATCTGCCAGTAGCCGGTGTAGGTGCCCGGCTCGTCGGGGGCGACCAGGGCGACGCTGAGGTCCACGGTGGACCCGGCGGCGGTGGAGGGCACCGAGACGCTGGCCGGTCCTCCCATCCGGTCGCCGGCGTCGAAGACCCAGGTGAAGCCTTCATCCCAGTCGCAGGTGCCGCTGTTGCGCACCCGCCAGACCTTGACGAAGGAGGTGCCGGGGGCCAGTTCGGTGTCGTCGGGGATGGTGATGTCGGCGACGAAGGCGGCGTCGTAGGTGCAGCCGGGGGTGGCGGTGGCCTGGGCGATGGCTGTGGACGGGGGCTGCGTCGCCGGGCTCGTCGCCGGGGCCGCCGGTGGCGAAGGCGTCCCGGGTGGGCTGGCTGCCGGAGGGGTTCCTGCCAGCGCCGTCAGGGTGGCCTGGACGGCGGCCTCGAAGGTGGCGGTGGCGTCACCCCGGCGGGGGGTGGAGATGGTGCAGGCCATCGCCGGCACCAGGAAAAACGCGAGCAGGAGGGGCCATCGTTTTCTCATCGTCGTTGTCTCCTCAGGAGCAACCCTTGCCTGGCGGGAGGCCATCGGCGGGATGGGAAGGAGAGCGTTGTCCTGTCTACGCTATTATACCCTAAACTTTCTGTACTTGCCAGGCGTCGGGGAGCGAGGGAGACTAGCCGTCCACGAATGGGGCACGAATACACGAATGAAGGACCGCCTCATTCGTGCATTGGTGAGAAATTCTGGACGGCCTGCTACGGACCACTCTCTCGCTCACTTGTGGGGAATCACCGAATTCCTCTGGCTTGTCTGTTTATGACAGAAATGTTATAATTTGTTCTGGAGGGTGTGATGACGTGGCGTGTTGAAGTCTATCGAGACCGCAGAGGAATCAGCTCTGTCGAGGAGTTCATTGCGTTTCCTCCAGCGGGTGGCGGAGGCGCTGGATGCTCACTTGGTGATCCGCCTGGTTCCGAAGGACAAGGAAAAGGTCTAGGCGGAAGTTGAGGATCGAGGGTCCCAGGCCCGCCCAGCCAAGGCGGGCCTGGGTGGTTGGATGGGATCTACGGCACCCTCATCACCGGCACCTGGGCGAAGTCGTCCGGCCCCAGGTTGTCCATGTTGGGCTCCTGGGAGGGAGGATAGGCGCTCAGCAGCTCCTCTTGGGTCGGGGTGGCGTCGGCCGGCCAGGCCAGGTCCACGATCCGGGTGTGGTTGGTGTCGTCGGGCCCGCCGCCCATCCGCCACTGCTTGGCTTGCTTCTCCACCTCCCGCACCCGCCAGACGCCGGGGGCGGGGAACCCCTCCTGGCTCAGCACCACGGCCACGTACCCCCATTGGCTCGGATCGGCCTCCTCGCCGAAGAGGGCCTTGGGCACCCGCAGGGTGACGGTGCGCTTGTCAGGGTTGACCACCGTCTTGAAGGAGCCCTTGACCTGCTTGAGCTCCCCCGACTCGTCCACCGTCCAGACCTGTTGCAGCCACCCTTCGACCCACAGGGCGTACTCCCACCCATAGCCTTCCTCTAGAGCGGCGTTGCGCCCCGGCAGGAGGAGCCGGCGTCCGGTCCCTGCGCCGGGGTCCAGGTCAATGTAGACGTCGAAGGTCTGGAGCGAGAGGTTGATGGGCGACCCCCACGGGTTGGGGATGGGGCCGTAGAGGGTGAAGCGGAAGACGATGTTCTTCTCGTCCTCGCCCACGACGAAGCTCTTCAAATCGAAGACCTGGGGGGTGAAGACGGCGTCGAGGGGGTAGGTGTAGGAGCCGGGGCCGTGGTCGTCGCCCTCGGGGTCCTTCACCTCCAGCAGGACGGTGACGGGCCGGACCTCGGGCAGGACGACGCGCAGCGGCCCGGAGGCGGGGGTGGTGGCGACGTCCTGGGAGCCTTGGCTCACTACGACGGCCAGGTTGAGGATGTCGCCGGCCTCCAGGTCGCCCAGGGCCTCCAGGGGCACGGCCAGCTCCAGGCTCGTCTCCCCCACGCCGGCCTGGGCGAGCGGGCGGGGTTCGATCCACTCGTTGCGCCCGTCGGCCTGGCTCAGGGTGGCGGTGAGGAAGGTCCCGTTGCGCAGGGAGACCTCGGCCAGGTGGGTGGCCCGGAACCCCAGGAAGGTCCGGGGCTCGGCGGCCACGCCCAGGCGGGAGAAGGGGTTGGCCTCGGTCGCGGCGGGGCTGGAGAGGTAGATGCCCACGTAGGCTTCTTCCCCCAGCGCCTTCCAGGGCTGCCGGCCGTCCACCCGCAGGTAGAGGTTCCCGGCGTCGAAGCCGTAGTAGATGGCCTGCACCACGCCGTCGCCGGGGGCTTCGTAGAGGCCGGCCAAGGCCCACTCGTCGGGGGAGACCTCACCGTCCGGGGAGGGGGTGAAGGTCCGCTCCATCCCCCGGGTGGGGGCCACGGCCTGGCGGGGGATGATGGGCGCGTCGAGGAAGGGCGGGGGCTCCCGGTCCAGGGAGAGGTACACCTCTTTGAGCAGCGAGCGGAAGGCGAAGTCGAAGTAGTCGTCCTGGCCGGAGTCCTGGTCGGAGCCGTACCACCAGAACCAGTCGGAGCCCTCGGCCAGGTAGAGGAAGTCCAGCGCCCGCTCCAGCGCCTCGGGCGGAGCGGTGCGCCGCCTGTAGAGGTCGTACTCGGCCACGAAGGTGCGCACTTTGAGCAGGTATTCCCAGGCCGTGTTCTCCTCGGGCTCGCCGATCCAGGTGGCGAAGTCGGGGCTGAACCAACACCCCGGCCAGAGGTGCTCCAGCGATCGCGGCTCAGGGAACCGCTCCAGGAACTCCGAAGGCGTGATCGTCTCGATGGTCTCGGCCTCGGAGAGGTTGCGGTAGAGGGCGTGGAGGAAGTCCTTTCCGTCGTTGTCGTACCACTCCCAGGCGTTCTCCCCGTCCAGGATGATGGTCACTAGGTGAGGCCCTTCGGCCCCGCTCGCCTGGAGCCGGTCTCGGATCCGCTCCAGCCGTTGCATCAGGTCCTTGGCGGCCAGCTCGCCCGGCATGCCCGAGTAGGTGAAGCCCACTTTGTCCGAGATGAGCCGGTCGCGGAAGAGGATGGCGACGGGCCGCTGGTCCTGGAAGCGCACGGAGTAGGGCCGGTAGAGGAGGTCGGCTTCCTGGACGGTGTCCTGGGCGTCGCGGGTGAAGCTGTCAATGCCCAGGGAGGCGGCCAGCACGTCCTCGCCGGAGGCCATCCAGAGGAAGCCGGCGTCGGAGACGAGCTTCACGATCTCCTGGGCGACGGCGCCCTCCGAGGGCCACAGCCCCCGGGGCTTGCGTCCAAAGTGGGCCTCGTAGACCTCCACGGCCTTTTGGAGCTGGGCGCTGGCGTCGTTGGGGAAGGAGAAGCGCTGGGGCAGCTTGGCCGAGGGGTCCCCGACGGCGGCCAGCTTGGTGTCGTAGAGCAGGGGCAGGATGGGGTGGGCGTAGGGGGTGGTGGTGATCTCGATCTGTCCCCGGTCCTGGAGTTCCTTGTGCTTGGGGATGACGGCCCGGATCACCTCCCGCGCCTTGTCGAAGACGATCTGCTTGTCGGCCTCGCTGAAGTCCCGCCCCTTCTCCACCAGCCCCTTCAGCGGCTCCTGAGCCAGGAAGTCGGGATCGAACCAGGCCAGGTTGAACCAGACCTGGAGGTCCCGGAAGTCCTGGGTGGTGAAGCTCTGGAGGGCCTTTTCGATGGTCTCCTCGTCGGTGGAACGGCCTCGCTTGTCCAGCAGTTCCTTGTAGCGGGGGAAGCGGGCGATGACGTGGTCCCAGTTGGCGTCGAAGAAGCGGCGCAGGAGGAACCGCTTGTCGTCGTCGGTGAGTTGGTCGGCCGGCTTCTCCGCCAGCACCCAGTAGATGTCCTTGGCCCCGTTGGCGAAATCGTCCAACTGGCGGATCAGGCTGGGGGTGAGGTTGAAGGTGACGTGGACGTCGGGGTACTGGTCCAGCATCGCCACCATGTCGTAGTAGTCCTTGGTGGCGTGGACCCGCACCCAGGGCCGGGTGTAGACGCCGGTCTCCGGGTCCTTGTAGTAGAGGGGCTGGTGCTGGTGCCAGATGATGGCGACGTAGAGGGGCATTTCCTCCGCCCCAGGCGTGGGAGAGGGGGCCGGCGGTGACGGGATGGGGGAAGGGGTGGGCTGGGGCCGCGCACAGCCGACGAGGATGGACAGGACGATGAGGAAGAAGAAACGACGCATAGGGTCTGCTCCTGCTCAAGGGTGTTCGGTCGGGCGCATCCATCCCCAAAGGCCGCCGCTGCGGGGGGGCAGGACGAGCTCGACGAGGTCTCCTTCACGTTTCAGTTCCCCCCGGCCGAAGAGGCGGGCCGGCCAGGTGTGGGGGGGGAGGTCCAGGGGAAAGGCCACCCGGCGGTTGCCCTCGGCCACGTTCACCCCGACCAGGATGGCCTCGTCCTCCCCCCGCCGGAGGAAGACGTAGGTGTCCCGGTCGGCGTAAACCCGGCGGTAGGAGCCGCTGCGCAGGGCCGGATGGCGGTGGCGCAGGGCGATCAGCGACCGGTGGTAGGCGAGGAGGTCCCGGTTCCACGCCTCGGGCCTGGGCCAGGGGAAGGCCCGGCGACAGTCGGGGTCGTGCCCGCCCTCCATCCCAATCTCGTCGCCGTAGTAGACGGAAGGGGCGCCGGGGAAGGTGAAGAGGAGGAGCACGCCCAGGCGCACGCTGGCCTCGTCCCCTCCGGCGATGGAGAGGAAGCGGGCAGTGTCGTGGCTGCCCAGCAGGTTGTACTGGGCGAGTTGGAAGGCCCACGGGTAGAGGCCGAGCAGCCGGTCCATCCTCTCCGCGTAGGTCAGGCCGTCTATGGCGGGCCAGGGCCGGTAGGCGCGTCCTGCCACCAGTTCTCGGCGCACCCGGTCGCCGGCCACGAAGGCGATGACCGCCTCGGTGAAGCGGTAGTTCATCACCCCGTCGAAACGGTCCCCCCGGAGCCACTCGGTGGCCTCCCGCCACACCTCCCCCACCAGGTAGGCTTCCGGGTTCACCGCCTTGACCCGCTCCCGGAACTCCTCCCAGAACCCTTCGACCTCGATCTCGGCCGGCACGTCCAGCCGCCAGCCGTCAATCCCCTCGCGGATCCAGTGCTCGGCGACTTTCATCAGGTACTCCCGCACCTGGGGGTTGGCGTGGTTCAGCTTGGGCAGCGGGTGCAGCCCCTTCCAAGCCTCGTAGCCGGGGGGGCGGGAGGGATCGTAGGCGTTGGGCGGGAACTCGTGGACCGTGAACCAGTCCACCCAGGGGGAAGCGGCCCCGTTCTCCAGGATGTCGTTGAAGGGGAAGAAGCCCCGCCCCACGTGGTTGAAAACGCCATCCAGGATGACCCGGATGCCGCGCCGGTGGGCCCGGTCCAGCAGGGCCTTCAGGGCGTCGTTCCCCCCCAGGAGGGGGTCCACCTGGTAGTAGTCGTGGGGGTGGTAGCGGTGGTTGCAGGCCGAGCGGAAGACGGGGTTGAGGTAGAGGGCGTTGACGCCCAGGTCCTGCAGGTAGTCCAGGTGCTCGACGATCCCCCACAGATCGCCTCCCTTGTACCCGTGGACGGTGGGGGGCGCGTCCCAGGGCTCCAGGTTGGCGGGCTTGGGAACCCGGGGGCTGGAGGCGAATCGGTCGGGGAAGATCTGGTAGAAGACGGCGTCCTGGACCCAACCGGGGGGGGATGTGGAGGTCATCCTTTGACTCCTCCCAGGGTGAGGCCGCTGATGAGCCACTTGGATGAGTAGAGGAAGAGGGCCATCACGGGGATGGCGATCAGGATGGAGGCGGCGGCGAACTTCCCCCAGGCCACGGTGAACTGGCCGGCGTAGGTCCAAATGCCCAGGGGCCAGGTGTAGAGTTTGGCGTTCTGGAGCACCACCCGGGCCACAATGTACTCGCTCCAGGAGCCCATAAAGTTGAAGAGAAAGGCGATGGCCAGGGCGGGGGTGGAGAGGGGGAGCACGACGCGGAAGAAGGCCCCCATCCGGCTGGCCCCGTCAATCATCGCCGCTTCCTCTAGGTCGGGGGGGATGGTGTCGTAGTACCCCTTGAGGAGCCAGATGCTGAAGGGCACGGAACCCACCGAGTAGGCGATGATGAGGCCCAGGTAGGTGTTGATGAGCCGCAGCCGGATCAGCATGATGTAGAGGGGCAGGAGCAGCATGGCCGCCGGGATGAACTGGGTGGTGAGCAGGAAGACCAGCCCGACCCCGCGCCCCGGAAATTTGAAGCGGGAGAAGGCGTAGGCGGCGGTGGAGGCCAGGGCGACCCCGATGAGGGCGGTGGTGAGGCTGATGGTCAGGCTGTTCCAGATCCACAGGAAGAAGTCCGACGGGCGCTTCAGTTCCGGGTTGCCGAAGAGCACCTCCCGGTAGTTGTCCAGCGTGGCGTCGGGGGGGATGATGGCCAGGCTGGTGGAGAGGAGCCGGTCACCCGGGCGCAGGGAGATGGCGAAGACCCGCAGGATCGGGTAGACGGCGATGACGCAGGCGAGGATGAGGGCGAGGTGGATGAGCAGCCGCTTGAAGGGGCTATCGCCCCGGGCCCGCACGAAGAAGCGCTTCCAGCGAGGGGATGACTTTTTCTGCATCACTCATACACCCCTTTCAGACCACCACTGACCCGGATGTAGACGATGGCGAAGATCAGCAGGAAGGCGAAGATGACCAGAGCGAAGGCGGCGGCAAATCCGTAACGGTAGAACTGAAAGGCGGCCTTGTACATCGAGCTGACCAGAATGTCCGTCTTCTCCTGGGGGCCGCCGCCGGTGATGAGCCAGATGACCTCCAGCCGGTTGAAGGTCCAAACGGTCCCCAGGATGACGGCGGGGGTGAGCACCGGGCGCAGCAAGGGCAGGGTGATGTGGCGGAACCGCTGCCAGTTGGAAGCCCCGTCAATCTCGGCGGCCTCGTAGAACTCCTGGGAGATGGACTGGAGACCGCCCAGGATGATGACCATCATAAAGGGGATGCCCAGCCAGATGTTGGAGAGGACCACCGAGACGAAGGCCCAGAAGGGGTCCTGCTTCCAAGGGAGGGGGGAGAGGCCAAGGTTGCGCAGGATGAGGTTGAACATCCCGTAGCGGTAGTCGAACTCGTTGCGCAGCGCCATGGCCGCGATGACGGTGGGGATGGCCCAGGGGAAGACCAACAGGGTGCGGTAGAGGCCGCGCAGCCGCATCGGGCGGTTGAGGAGCAGCGCCAAGGCCATCCCCCCGGTCACGTGGAAGAAGACGTTGATGGCCGTCCAGAGGATGGTCCGCAGAAGCACCTCCCAGAAGGAGGCTTCGTGGGCCACCGTGCTGGTGAAGACGTTGACGAAGTTGCGGATGCCGTATCGGAGCCCAAAAGAGGGGTTCTGGGCGGTCTTCATGCTCATGTTGGTGAAGGCCAGGTAGATGTCAAAGGCGAAAGGGTAGAGGATGAGAAAGAGGACGCCTAGGAAAGCGGGGGCCAGGAGCATGTAGGCCAAGGCCCGAGGGCTGTGCAGCCAGCGGTTCAGCACCAGGTAGAGGATGGCTTCGGTCCCCAGGATGATGAAGGCGATGAGGAGGACAAACTTGCCGATCTGGGCGACGGTGTTGAGCATGATCTCGGGAGTCAGGCTGATCATGGGCCTTCTCCGTCAGAGATGCAGTAGAACAGGGGGCCGGGGAAGGAGTTCCGAGGGAGGGTAGGGAGCCCTCCCTCGGAATGCCATTTGTCTAGCTAACCACCCTGCATCTCCTGGACGCAGCGGGTGGCTTCCTCCTGCATCTTGGCGGCGGCTTCCTCGGGGGTGATGGAGTCCGCCATGACCGCTTCTAGGTTGGGCCGCATGGCGTCCCAGGCGCAGCGCATCTCAGGCGCGGCCGGCATACCCCGCCCCTTCTGGAGCTGCGCCATCGAGCCGGCCAGGATGGGGTCGGAGGTGATGGCGGGGTCGTTCTGGAGTTCCTTGTTGGAGGGCAGCCGCTTGAACTTCTCCAGCCACTGCTTCTGCACCTCCTTGGAGCACATATACTCGACGAAGGTCTTGACCGCCGCCAGCTTGTCGGGGTCGTCCTTGACCTGCTTGCTGACCATCCAGTACTTGCCCGAGGTCATCGGGCTGGGCCAGCCGTAGCCGGGGATCTCGGGGATGGGGGCCACACCCAGCTTATCGCCCAGGGCCTCGGCGTAGCCGCCCAAGGACCAGTCGCCGTTGATGATCATCGCTGCCTTGCCCTCCTTGAAGAGGGTGTCGGCGCAGTTGTAGTCGCACTCCACGGGGACGATCTTGTGGGTCCACTTGAGGTCGTGGACGAACTGCAGGGCCTTGACGACGGCCTCGCTCCCCAGGTCGGGCTCGTCCTTCTCGTTCAACGGCCAGCCGCCGAACCCGCCGATCCAGGGGGCCAGCCAGAAGGGCTCGTTGAGGTTGTAGGCGAATCCCCACTGGTCGGGTTCCCCGTCGCCGTCCTCGTCCTTGGTGAGCCCCTTGGCCATCTCGATCAGCTCGTCGGTGGTCTTGGGGGGCTCGGAGACCAGGTCCTTGTTGTAGAGGAGCATCAGGTGGTTGCCGTAGTTGTCGGGCACACCCCAGTCTACGCCGGCCACCCGAGAGGCCTGGATGGCGAGGGGGTCAAGGGTATCCAGGAACGCCTTGTCGAAGACCTCATCAATGGGCAGGACCAGTTGCAGGGAGCTGAAGGGGCCGGCGAAGTCGTTGGGGACGCGGACCAACTCCGGTGCTGCACCTGCCAGCCCAGCCGTCTGGAACTGGTCCCGCAGTTCCTCGTTCCCGTAGTGGACCCGCTCGACGGTGATGTTGGGGTGCTCCTCCATGAACTTGTTGACCAGCTCATCGAGGAAGACGTCTACCTCGTCCCCCTCCTGCTCCCAGTAGACGATCTTCACCTCCTTGGGAGGCGGAGGGGAGGTTGGGGTAGCAGCCTCACCGGCCTTGGCGGGAGCGGTGGTGGGCGTGGGGGTGGCTGCAGGCTTGCACTGGGTCAGGGCCAGTGCGGCCAGCAGGGCCAGTCCCAGCATCAGGTAAGAAATTCTCTTCTTCATCGTTAGTCCTCCTTCTACAGTCTAGGTGGTTGTTCCTCGAGTTGTACAGCATCGGCCTCTTGGGCCGGTACAGCCGGGGAGGGGAGGGAACAGACGGATAGGTGGTTCCCCCAGGCCGTTGAGGGGAAGGGAGGCCGCTCCGACGGTGTCTCAGGCCGGAGGGGGCCCCACCGAAGCACGCATGACCAACTGGGTGGGCAGCACCACGTGTTCGAGGAGCGGCTCCTCGCCCAGAAGGCGGATCAACAGTTCGGCAGCTTGTTCACCCTTTCCTCTGCTAGGCTGGTAGACGGTGGTCAGGGGAGGAGTAGCGATCTGGGCTTCAGGTACGTCGTCGTATCCCACGATGGAGAGCCGGGAAGGGACTTCGACGCCGTGCTCCTGGGCTGCTTTGAGGACGCCTAGGGCGATGATGTCGCTCATCGCCACCACCGCTGTCGGTCGGGGGGAGTGTTGCCAGAGCCGTTGAAAGGCGCGACGTCCGCCGTCCAGGGTGTTTTCACACTCCAGAATGCAGATGTCGGGGTGGTCGGGGGTGAGCCCAACGGTGGCCAGGGCTTCGGCGTACCCTTCCATACGCCATTTCATCGTGCTCTTCCACCGCTGCCAGACGCCGTTTTCGCCGGACTCGAAGCCTAGGATGGCGATGCGGCGGTGGCCGTGGCCCAGGACATGCTGCATCACAGCCTGTGCGCCGGAGCGGTCGTCAACGTTGACACTGGGCACGTCGGGGAGGGGCTCGCTGTCCACGGTGACGAAGGGGGTATCCCGGCGGCGCAGCAACTCGACCACCGGGTCGTGGGCGTCCAGCCCCATCACCACGAAGCCGTCTACGGCAGCTCTGTCCACCGCCTTCCTCAAAGAGCCCTGGATGGGGGGGGCCAGCAGGACGAAGAAGCCTTCTTCCAGACAGGCCTGCCCCACGCCTTGCAGGAAGTGGATGAAGAAGGGGTTTTCCAGCATAGTGGCCACGTCCTGGGGTACCAGCACGCCTATGACACCGGTCCGCCGGGTGCTCAGGCTTCGAGCGATGGGGTGGGGAGCGTATCCCAGTTCACGGGCTACCTGGAGAATGCGCTCGGCGGTAGCTTTGGAGAGGCGAGAGGGATCGTTGAAGGCAAAGGAGACGGCGGTTTTCGATACGCCGGCCCGTTCGGCTATCTCTTTGATGGTCACCCGGGCCATCGGCGCTCCCCCTCGTTTACTAAACCGTTTTAGTAACTCGACGATACTATATCACGTTTCTGGGGACTTGTCAAGGGAGATTTCACGGATGATCACCCATAAGTGGGCGCGAGAGTGGTCCGTAGCGGGCCGTCCACGAATTTCTCGCGAATGCACGAATCGGAATCACCTTGATGAAGTGCTAGGAGGGGAAGAGCCGATGAGCCGCAGGAAGAGGCGGATTCCCTGCTGAACAATGCGGGCGGGGTAGCGGTATTGCGGTGCAGGGAGGGCAACATCCGTGGCCGGGGATTGTCGCACGACCATGGGCAGGTAGATGAAGTGGTCGGGTGTGGGTTGCGGAGCCGGCGTGGATTCGGATGTTGGTGTCGGCGTGGGGGTAAGGGTTGGGGATGCAGGTAGTGGCGTGTTGGTGGCGGTGGGTGTAGCGGTCACCGCAGGCGTGGCCGTTGGGGTGTTGGTGGGCACAGACGTGTTGGTCGGCGTGGGAGTGCTGGTCGCCGTCGCCGTAGGCGCGGCCGTGCTGGTCGGCGTGGGCGTCGGCGTGTCGGTGGGGGTTGGTGTCGGCGTTGGGGTGTTGGTTGCCGTCGGGGTGTTGGTGGCCGTGGGCGTGGGGGAGGCAGTGTTGGTGGCCGTCGGCGTCGGCGTGTCGGTGGGGGTTGGTGTCGGCGTTGGGGTGTTGGTCGCCGTCGGCGTTGGTGTGGCCGTAGGTGTGGCCGTGGACGTTGGCGTCGGTGTGAGCGTCGGCATCGGCGGCGTGCCG